>OFHG01000311.1_pt1 | contig 20627 bp, 18 predicted proteins | sample 1521931 | NCBI WGS metagenome assembly OFHG01 (sample SAMEA2468438, study PRJEB22500) | soil metagenome | biome: Glassland; feature: Farmland; material: Clay | place: Australia | collected 2013-01-31 | depth 0.55 m
GTAGGTTTTGTATCGTCACATTCACACGGGTTGCCTTGCCGTGCCGATACGCATTGGTCAGCGCCTCCTGCACGAGCCGGTAGATCGCGATGTTGTAACTATCGCCCAGGTGATCGATGTCCTCGTCGATGTGCAGCGTGCATGCGCTGCCGGTCTGTTTGCTCCAGTCGCCGACCAGCTCTTCCAGGGCGGAGGCCAGGCCCAGGGCATCGAGCGAGGCCGGTCTGAGCCTTTTCAGGATGGCATGGCTGAGGCGAAACAGGGCCTCGGTGTCGCGGGCGATCTCATGGGTTGTGGAGAGGATATCCGGGTCGTCGGTTTGCTTGCTGATGTATTCCGCCCTGGCGTCGATGCCTGTCAGCGTTTGTCCCAACTCATCGTGCAATTCGCGCGCCAGCATCTGCCGTTCCTCCTCCTGCACCTGCATCAGCTGCAGCATGAGGCTGCGATTTTCCTGCAATGCTACGGACAGCCTTTGCTCGGCCTGATGGCGTTCGGTGACGTTGCGCAGGATGCCCTCCACGCCGATGGGCCGATGATGCTGATCGTACACGATATGGCTGGTCGCGGATGCATAGCGTTGTGAGCCGTCTTTGTGCACAAGGCTGAGCTCGAAGTCATTGACAAGCCCATCCTTTTGCAAGGCCTCGAGCAGTTCGGCTCGCTGCGAAGGGTCCTCGTAGAATTCCGAGACCCGCCTGCCAATGACCTCTGTCGGTGCGTAGCCCGTCTGCGCCAGGCATGAAGGGCTGACCACCTGCAGGCGTCCGTCCATATCGGTCCTGTAATAGATGTCGATCATGTTTTCGAAAGGCTCTAGTTCCATTATGTAGTGACAAGATCGTTCCCTGCCGCTTGAGCCAATAGGAGCAAGGGATTGAGCGAACCGCTGGTTGACCGGTCTATGGCGCGGAACCAGCCCAGGTAACTTTCGAGGTACTTGGTTGCCACGCCATGAAAACGCTGCATCCACCCCTTTAACCGCGAGTCGTAAGCATTGACGTTTTGAACATGATAAACACCGCCCACAACCCTGATGCCCGCAGACAGATTGACCGGACGGTGGGTTATTCCCATGCCCTTGGCTGCTGCCTTGAGGGCGAGGGAGCCGTCCGTACAAAGAATGGCGTCCTGGCGAATGACGGACTTCAGCGCCGCCGCGACATGCGCGGAATCGTCGGCTTTCAGCACGCAGTCCGTGGTTGCTCCAGACCTGTCGCGGCTTACCAGAACGGGGATTTGCTCGCTGGAAAGCCCGCGCTTCTTGGCTTTACCTCCGCGTTTGCGCCCGGTGCGTGGAAGGGTCTTGGATCCCTTGTGCGACTCAAGAAAGTACGTTTCATCGGACTCGACGATGCCGGCAAGGGCTTGCGCCATCACGGTCTTGGGCAGCGCAAGGAACCGGTGCCGCCAGCGGAATGCGGTCTGATGGGATATGTTCAGGCGCTCCGCCGCCTTATTAAGCGACAGTCCGTCGCGCAGCGCTTCCGCCTGGGCCACCCACTTGCCTTTCATGCGCAGCCGGGCCAACGGCGTGCCGGTCAGGGCATTGAACGTCTTGGCGCAGTCCCGGCACTTGAAGCGCTGCAAACCGTTCGCCGTGCCGTTGCGTACCACCGTCCCGCTGTTGCAATGCGGGCAGTGCGGCGCTTCGGTCATGCCCTTCTCGACCAGCGCGATAGAAGATGCCTTGCTCTCGCCTGCCTTCAGTTCCGCCGACACCTGGCGGCGTTGCAGCGGCGTCAGACGATCCAGTTCGGCAATCAGTTTCGTCAATTCACGTTTCCTCATTTCGCTTCCCCCATCAGCTTCCGACAGAACTTCTTGCTGTTGAGGGTATCATATCACTACGTAATGGAACTAGAGCCTTGTTTTTTATACATATAACAGCAGCCGCTTGCGGCACAAATCTGTCACAGACAATAAAAAAGGGCTCACGCTGTTTTGCTGTGAGCCCTTGCTAGTTATGGTGGCCAGGGACGGAGTCGAACCGCCGACACGAGGATTTTCAGTCCTCTGCTCTACCAACTGAGCTACCTGGCCCTCGGACGATGTCAGGGTGGCGATTTATACTGGCTCAGTCCGTCTGCTGCAAGCCGAAATTCCGGGCTATAAACAAGAAGCCCGGCTGCATGGCCGGGCTCTGTCGATTCCGCTGAGGATCAGAATTGCACGCGGTAATGGGGATCGTGCCAGCATTTCGGCAACGCCTCTCCCGACGGGAACACGAAGTCTTCCTTGCTGACCCGCACCGGGTCCCCGACCTCCTCCCCAGCCTGGTAGCGCACGGTCAACTGCGTTTCGTGCGGATCGACCAATAGCGATATGTCCACAACCTCTGCAAGATCGCCCGATGATTTGTCTTTCAGGAACATGATGCGCCCCCTTCCCATGCGTTGGTATGCCTACATTTAGTCAAGCACAGGCGAGGGGGGCTGTCCAGATTGCGTCTGCGCCTGTGCAGGCGTGTCGGTAACGGCGGGAGGCGCGATCAGCACGATATCGATGCGCCGGTTTTTCGCCCGTCCCTGTGGGGTGTCGTTGACGGCGATTGGCTTGTCCTTGCCGTAGCCGACGGCCGTGAAGGTATGGGTATTGGCATCCTCCATGCGGCCGATCAGGTAGGCCTTGACGGCCTCGGCACGGCGTGTGGACAGGGCCTTGTTGTAGCTGTCTGCGCCGACGGAATCGGTATGGCCCTCGACACGCGCCGCCCGGTTCGGGAACAGGGCGATCGATTTCAGCACATTGTCCAGGATCGCGTAGGAATTCGGCGGGATGACGGCGCTGCCGCTGCGGAAGTTCAGGCCGTTCAGGCGCAGGATCACGTCGGCATCCGGGGTCAACAGGATCTCCGCATCCTTCGGGTCGAACAGCTTGGTCAGGCGCTTGATCTTGGCTTCGGCCTCGCGCTTGAGTTCAAGCTTGTGGCGAATATCGGCCAGGTCGGTCAGCTCGCCTTGGGATTGCGTCAGCTTCTGGCTCAGGCCCTTGATCTGGGCATCGGCATCGGCGATGCGGCCCTGGTAATTGGTTTTCATGTCCTGGACCGCCTGCTTCAGCAGTATCACCTGCTGTTCCGGAGTCTGCGTGCGCGACAGCTGGATGCTGAGGGCATCGCCCAGCATGCGCATGCGGGCATCCTCGGTATCCATCCAGCGCTCGATGGCGGCGGGATCGCGCGCGAAGGCGTTGCCGAGCTCGGCGATGCGCATCGAACGCATCGCCTCGTCGCTGCCGTGTTGCGACAGGGCATAGGCCTGAGTCTGCGCATTCGGGGTGGTACGGACCAGGACATCCAGCTGCTTGGCGGCCGCGATGGCGTTGCCCAGGGCCTTCGGCGCGAACTTTCGGGCCGATACGCGCCGTGCCTTGGCGATGGACTCGGCGACCGGTTGCGCGAATTGCCTGCGGGCCGCCACGACCTGTGCGGCGTGTATCGTGCCCATGGCGATCTTGGCATCGCGTGCCGCCTTCTTCGTATCTCCGTCCTCGACCGCGGCCACCACGTGGGAGAAGTCCGACTCGCCCCGTTGCAGCAGATCCGGGCGGTTCTTGGCACCGGCAAGCTCCATGCGGTCGCGGGCCTCGACCAGGTCGGCAAAGCGCGTGCTGACCAGCTGGGCGGTGTCGACGGCCTGCTTGGCCTCGGCGGCGGCGGTATCGATGTCCTCGTGCACCTGTTTCGCATCGTCCTGGGAGGCGTCCAGAGCCTTGGCTCCATCCATGGCCTTGCGCGCCTTGGCGTAATGGCCGGGGGAGAACTCGGCGGCGCGCAACTGCTGGGCCTCGCTGATCAGTGCCTGCGCATCCTGCAGCGTCGCGGCATGGGCCGATGGGGCCATCGCCGCAACGGCAAACAGGGTCAGGACTGGTAACAGGGATCGGTCCATCTTGATGACTCCTCGCATGTCATATTGCTCAAGCGACTGGCTATAGCCTGGCCGCGCTACGCAATATGAGGGGAGTCACACTTGCCCGGTGCCCGTCCGCCCGGCGGCGATCAGACCGTCCGGGGCACGAAGACGGTTTTGCGGTAGTAGGCGAGTTCCGCAATGGACTCGCGGATATCATCCAGCGCCAGGTGGGCGGATTGCTTGGCCGGCGACGCGAGATCCGGGTACCAGCGCCGGGCCAGCTCCTTGACGGTGCTGACGTCGATGTTCCGGTAATGCATATAGGCCTCGAGTTCCGGCATGTACCGGACCAGGAAGCGCCGGTCCTGATGGATGGAGTTGCCGCACAGTGGTGAGCTGCGTTCGGGCACGTGTCGGCGCGCGAATTCCAGGGCCATGGATTCGGCCTCGGCCATGGAAATGGTGGAGGATCGCACGCGCCCGGTCAGGCCGGAGGCGCCGTGGTGGGTCTTGCACCACTCGCCCATTGTCGCCAGCACCGCCTCATCCTGATGGATGGCGATGGCCGGGCCCTCGGCGACGAGGTTCAATTCTGCATCGGTGATCAGGATGGCCATCTCCAGGATGGTGTCGGTATCCGGATCCAGGCCGGTCATCTCCAGATCCATCCAGACCAGGTGCTCGGGATTCTGCATCGGGCGAATCTAGAGCGTTATGAGGCCGATGGCACGCGCCAGCACGAGCAGACGGGGCGTCGGATCGTTGAGGCGCATGCCCTGGATATTCCAGGCGCGGCGGACCGGATAATGCCGGCGCTGGGCACGGAAGGCCGCGGCCAGAGCCGCATCGTCCGCATGCATGCTGGCCTTCAGCACCGCATCGTCGCGGGCGATCGGATACAAAAGTTCCCTCGCCCGATGCAGGTCCAGCCAGGCATTGCCGTCGCATTGCAGCGTGTGAAATGCGGGTTCGGGGGGTGGCAGCGGCGCCACGCCATGCCAGTCCGATGGGCAGCCCAGGAAGTGGCAAAGCGCCTCGTAGATGTAGCGGGTGTTGGCCGCCTTGCCGTCCAGGGAGTGGCCGGCGATGTGCGGGGTGGCGATGGCCAGTCCCGGATGGGCGAGCAGGCGCCGGGAGATCGCTGGCTCTTGCTCCCAACAATCGAGCACGGCGAAGCGCGTGGCATCGCCATCCAGCCAGTCGGCCAGTGCATCATTATCGATGACCGCACCCCGGGCGGTATTGACGATGCCGCGACCCCGGAAGGCGGCAAGCCGGGAGGCATCGAGCAGGTGGCGGGTGGCGTCGGGACCCGCATCGCTCAGCGGCGTGTGCAGCGTCAGCACATCGCAGTTCTCCAGCAACGCTTCCAGAGGGGCGAAAACACCCTGCTTCAGGCGGGCGCGCGGCGGATCGTTGCGCAGCACGGTGATGCCGAGTGCTGCGGCCACCTCGGCGATGCGGCCGCCGATGCGGCCGACGCCGATGACACCTAAGCGGATATCCGGCAGATCGATCAGGCCCCGCGCCTGTAGTGCCAGCAGGGCGGCGATCCAGTATTCGACCACCGAGCCGGTCGAGCTGCCGGCGGCGGAGGCGAAGGCGATGCCGTGGGCCACCAGCCAGGCCTTGTCGACATGATCCTCGCCGACGGTGGCGGTACCGACGAAGCGCACCGGCGTCCCGGCCAGCAGGGCGGCATCGACGCGCGTGGACGAACGGGTCACCAGCACGTCGGCCTGTTGCAGCAGTGCATGCGTGATCGCCGCGTGCTCAACGACGGTCAGCTTGGTGGCAAAACCCGGAAAATGGCGGAAGGCGTGCGCCGCCCCCCAGGCATGGGCATCGGCGACGATGCGCAAGGATGGCAGGGGCATCGATTGGCGGCCTATGGGCGGCGGATGCGCTCGATCAGGCCGGTGCTCGAATGGCCGTCGAGGAAGGGGATGACGACGACCTCGCCGCCCCAGCCGCGCACCTCCTCAGCCCCGACGATGGTCTCCGGCCGGTAGTCCCCGCCCTTGACCAGGATGTCGGGCCTGAGCGCATGGATCAGCTCCAGCGGTGTGTCCTCGCTGAAGGGCACCACCAGGTCGACCATGCGCAGGGCCTCGAGCATGGCGGCGCGGTCCGCCAGCGGGTTGACCGGGCGGGCAGGGCCCTTCAGGCGGTGGATGGAGGCATCGTCGTTCAGGCCGATGATGAGGCGGTCACCGAGCGCCTTGGCCTCACCCAGGTAGGCGATGTGGCCGGGATGCAGCAGGTCGAAACAGCCGTTGGTGAACACGATGCGCAGGCCGTTGCGTCGCCAGTCCTCCACGGTGTCGCAGGCATGTGCCCAGGACTGCATGGCTGGGTCCGTCAGTTGGCGCGCAGCAGGTCGACCACGTCGGTGACGCCGTCCACCGAGCGGGTCAGCATCACCGCCCGCTGGCGCTGATTGGACTGCTTGATGATGCCCATCAGGTAGACCCTGCCGTCCACTGTTTCGACATGGATGCTGAGCCCGGTGACGATTGGATCGCGCACCAGCTTGGCCTTGACCTGGGCCGTGATCCAGCTGTCGGAGATCATGTTGGAGATCTTCGGTTCCCCGAGCATGATCTGCGAATCCACGGACTTGACGCCGCCGAAGCTGCGGCAGATGGCGACGGCACGGTCGATCTGGTTCTGGGTCGGCAGGTAGCCGGTCAGGGTGACCACGCCGTCGATGACCTCGACGTTGATCCAGCGCGATGGCATGTCGCGCTCGGCGATCAGCCGGGCCTCGATGCGCGTGGACAGGTCGACATCATCCAGATGCCGGCCGACCGGCCGCTCGTCGCCGGCGGCGCTGGCAGCGGCGGCTCCGCCGCCGACGAGGGCGGTGGCTACGCAGCCGTTCCGGGAAAGGATGGCCAGGGGTAGGGCTAGGATTCGCAACATCGTCACCTCGACATATGGCTCAGGAGATAGGCGATAATCAGGCAGGCAATGGCCAGGACGATAAAGAGCGGAACCTGGGACTTCTCCTTCCGGTGGTTCCAGCGCTTATCATGCTCCGACGATGCTGGTTCTTCGTCAAGCAAGCTCGCTCCCCAGGCTTTCCAGCACTGAGGCAAACAGCAACGGTGCCAGGATCTCGTCCGGGCCGGTGAAGCGGTAGGCGTGTCCGCCCGGCCGCGACAGGTGCTCGGCCAGGTTCGCGGTATGGGCGCCGTCCGCCTGGTCAATGATGGCGACGGTCAGCCCTGTGATCTCGTGGCCGAGGTTGCGGGCGGCATCCACGGCGTGCTGGAACACATGCGGCAGGATGATGCTGGAGGCGATATTGATGAGTATGCCGCCGCTGGCCTCGGCCAGCATCGAGGCGAGCAGCCTGAAATCCGTCATGCCGGCGGCACCGAGCGATTCGCCATGGGCGGCCGGGTGCAGATTGAAGGCGTCGGCACCGACGGCTGGGTGCACGGTGATGGGAATATCGTGGCGGGCGGCGGTGGCCAGCAGCGAATGATCCAGGTGCTCGGCCTCCTCGGCATCGAACAGCTTGCTGCCGACGCTGCGGCCGATGCCCCATCCCTCGCCAGCGCCGAAGCCGATCGCCTCGTTGATCAGGCTGCCGGTTTCCTGGCTGATACGCAGCACGCCGTCACCGGCCTCCTTGGGACGGCAGCGCACCGTGTGGCCGCTGAGCGCGATCTCGACGTCCTGCAGCAGGGCGCCGCCGGTCAGGGCCATGCCGCTGATGACGCGCAGCTCCATCAGGCGGTTCAACAGCGGCGACAGCCCCGTATCGATGACATGGCCGCCGCAGCCGACGATGATCGGCCTGCCCTGGCGCTTGGCGGAGACGATGGCATCGCGCAGGCCGAACAGGTCGCGCACGGCGCCGAGGTTGGGCAGCGAGCAGAGGAAATCGGTAAAGCGGTCGCCCTGCCGATAGGGAGCGCCGAAATCCCGTTCGTCGCTGTCCGTTTTGCGTTTCGCCAGCGGTACCGTGGAGAGCTTGTCGAAGGGTAGAGGGCCGATGCTCATGGCTTGCCTCCAAATAGGGTGTCGTCGATCAGGGTGCAGATCAGATGCAGGCAGGTGATATGCATCTCCTGAACGCGCGGGGTCGATGCATGGGGGATGTTCAGGTGTAGCTCGGGATTGACGATGTGCCCAAGTGCGCCACCGTCACGGCCGGTCAGGGCGACGACCGCCATGCCCAGGCGGCCCGCCTCCTCGGCCGCGGCCAGCACGTTGCGGGAATTGCCGCTGGTCGAGATTGCCAGCAGCACATCGCCGGGCCGGCCCAGCGCCTGCACCTGGCGGGAGAAGATGGCATCGAAGGCATAGTCGTTGCCGATGCTGGTGATGATCGAGGCGTCATGGGTCAGGGCCACGGCGGCCAGCCCCGGCCGGTCGCGCTCAAAGCGGTTGACCAGCTCGCCGGCGAAATGCTGGGCATCGGCCGCCGATCCGCCGTTGCCGCAAGCCAGGATCTTGCCACCGCGCTTCAAGGCCTCGCTCATGCATGCGGCTGCCCGTTCGAGCAGGGGGGGCAGCGTTTCCCGGCATTGCTGCCGCAGCTGAACGCCTTCGTCCAGGGCCCGAACTATCGTCTCGTTCATGCAGACCTCTATCGGAAAATATCCGGCATATGCTCGATGCGCGTAATCCCAAGGCCTACCAGGCCAGAGGATGGGGACAGGATGATCAAATCGAATCGGCATTGCAATCCTGCCAACTCCGGCCGGCCGGACAGCCAGGCACTGGCCGCGGCCTGCAGGCGGCGACATTTGTCCGGGGTCATGGCCAACAGGCTGGCCTCGCGCTGGCGGTGGTTCTTGACCTCGACGAAGGCTATCAGCTCGCCTTGGCGGGCGACGATGTCCAGCTCGCCGCTGGCGGCCCGCACATTGCGGGCGAGGATCGTGTACCCGCGGCGGGCAAGGTAGCGCGCCGCGCGCTCCTCGCCCAGGCGTCCGCGGGCCGTGCTCATGCCGGGGGCTCGGCCAGCAGCCGGTAGACCCGGGATCGGGGTACGTCCAGCTCCTTGGCCACGGCCTTGGCGCGGGCGCTCGGTGCCAGGGACTGCATGTCCGTCGCCTGCAGGCGGGCGAGGATGGCGGCATCGTCGGCCACCTGCTTCGATGGCGGGGCCGGGCCGGTGATGAGCACGATCTCGCCGCGCGGCGGCTGCTGTGCGAAATGGGCGATGGCATCATGAAGGCTGCCGCAGAAGATCTCCTCGAACAGCTTGGTCAGCTCGCGCGCCACGCAGACCTCCTGCTCCGGCTGGGCGAGGGCGTGCAATTCCCGCAGGGTGTCAAGCAGGCGGTGCGGAGATTCGAGCAGCACATGCGTATGCTCGGCATTGGCGATCTGGTGCAGCGTCGCCTCCCGCTTGGCGCCGCTGCGCGGCAGGAAACCCAGGAAGGTGAAGCGGTCGGTCGGCAGGCCGGCGGCGGACAGGGCGACGATGGGACTGCACGCACCGGGGATCGGGGTGACGCGGATGCCGGCCTGGCGCATCGTGCGCACGATGCGAAAGCCCGGATCGCTGATCAGGGGCGTGCCGGCATCGGAGATCAGGGCGATGTCCTTCCCCTGGCGCAGACGCGCCAGCAATTGCGTGGCGAGCTCCGCCTCGTTGTGTTCGTGGCAGGCGAACATCGGCGTGTCGATGCCGTAATGGCTGAGCAGGCGGGCGCTGTTGCGCGTATCCTCGGCGGCGATGGCGTCGGCTTGCTTCAGCACCTCCACGGCCCGGTAGCTGATATCCGCGAGATTGCCGATCGGGGTGGCGACGACGAACAGTTGGCCGGTGCCGGTGTTGCGATTAGGCTGCGATTCCATGTTTCAAGTACGTTATCCGCGACGCCCTGCCCGCGCAACGCTGTTGCTGTTGGTCGCCGTTCTTTCCCTGCTGCTCGCGGCCTGTGCCCCAAAGAAACCGATGTCCCTGGCCCCACAGCCGGGGGTGCAGCAGCTGGCGTCGGCGCCGCAGATCTCTGCCGATATCCAGGCCCAGATGCACCGGGCGCGCATCGATGGCGACGTGCCCGGCGCCCTGCAGGCGCTGGCGCAGATGGCGGCCTCGGCGCCGGCACCGCTGGCCGAGGAGGCAGCCTTCCGGCGCGTGCAGCTGATGCTCGAGAACAATATGCCGGACAGCGATGCGGCGGCTGCACAGGTGCTGGCCCAGTATCCCAAGGGGGCGCTGGTACCCTATGTGCATTTCTGGCTTTCCGGCTGGCGCCTGCGCCAGACCGGCGATGTCGCCGGTGCCCTGGGTGAGCTCGACCAGGTGCTGGAGAGCCCCAGGCTGACACGCGAGTTGCTGGTGCGTGCGCTGGCCACCGGCGCGCCGCTGGCCCACCGTGCCCTGGAATGGGACAGCGTGCGCTGGTTCTTCGCCGCCGCCCATGCCGATTCCGCCCGGCGTGACGACTGGCTGCGCGATGCCGCCAATCGCGCCTCCATGGCGAGCATCCAGCGCCTGCGCCGCGAGAGGCTGATCGATGCGAGCAATGCCACGACCTTCTATACGGCGGCCGCCCGCATCCGCCTGATGGCCGGCAAGATGGATGAGGTGGCGGCGATCGCCAAGATGCTGGGCCAGGACGCACCGGGCTCCGCCGCCTATGCGGAGGTGCAGGGCTGGGCTTCAGGGAAGACCCGCCCGGCGACCATCGGCATCCTGCTGCCGCTGACCGGGCCGTATGCCCAGTATGGCCGGGACGCGCTGCGCGGCATCCGCCTGGCCTATGCCTCGCTCGATTACCGCCGGAATGTGGTCCTGGTCATCGAGGACACCGGCTCCGAGCCCGACGCGTGCGTGCAGGCCTACCATCGCCTGCTGACCGACGGCGCGGATATCGTCATCGGGCCGCTCTTGACCAAGGATACCGCGGCGCTGTTGCCGGAGCTGACCGGGGCCGTACCGGTACTGGCGCTCAGTAGCGCCCCGGCGCATGCGAACCTGCAGGGCAGGGGGGTGTACATCCACAGCTTTTCGCTGCGCATGCAGGCGCGCTTCCTGGCGGGATACGCGGCCAGCCAGGGGGCTAGGCACATGGTCATTATCCAGGGCAATCAGCCCGATGAGATTGCCGAGGCCGACAGCTTCGCCTCGGCGCTCGCATCGTCCGGGGGCACGGTCGAGGACACGGTAACCCTGCCCGACGACGGGGTGGATTACCGACGCGTCCTGTACCGCATGCGCGAGGACACCGACGATATGCAGCTCTTGGCCGACCTCGACCGGGATCTGGACCTGCTTACACCCGACCAGGATATCGCCATCCGCATGCCGGTGACCTTCGACGGCATCTACCTGGCCATGGATGGCAAGCATGTGGCGTTGCTGGCCGGCCAGCTGGCCTATGTCGGCGTCATCGGCGTGCCGCTGTACGGCAGCAGCCGCTGGGATGACGGCCATCTGCTGGACGACCGTGGCCGCTACCTGTCCAGCTCGCGCTTCGTCGATATCCAGTTCCCGGACGATGATACGCCGGCCATGCAGGAGGCCAAGGATGCCTATCGCGTGGCCTGGGGAGGGGATACGCCGGTGCCGCTGGTCGGCATCGCCTATGACACGCTGCGCATCGCCGCCGTCATCAGCAGCCGCCTGGGCCTGAAGGGGCAGGATGCGGTGAAGGGATTACAGAGCTCCGAGGGCTTTCCCGGCCTGACCGGGCATGTGCGCTTCGAGCCCGACGGCATCGGCGACAAGACGCTTGATCTGTTCACGGTCCAGGACGGGCAAGCGGTTCCCGCCAACTAGGCCCCCTTCCGTCCTGCTGCGTTATTGTTCGCTCGCGTGCAATAAGCACGCCACGCTCACAAAGCCTTGCAGGCCAAAAGGGGGCCGTATCGGCGCTATCGTGAGCAGGTCAGCTAGGCCAGCCGGTCGTCCGCCACATGGTAGTGCGGATCCTCCGAGATGTTGACCTCGACCAGATCCCCGGCGCGCGCCAGCAACTGCCGGCATTCATTGGACAGGTGACGCAGCTGCAGCCTCTTTCCGGCCTTCTCGTAACGCTCGGCAAGGCTATCGATGGCCTCGATGGCGGAATGATCCGCCACCCGCGAGTGGGCGAAGTCGACGATCACCCGTTCGGCCATATCGGCCTCCGGCTCGAACAGCTCCCCGAAACGATGCACCGAGGCGAAGAAGATCGGGCCGTGCACCGCATACACCTTGGCCCCATCCGCGTTGATCGAGGTGACGACATAGACATGACGCGCCTGCTTCCAGGCGAACACCAGGGCTGCGGCGACGACGCCGATGGTGACGGCCACGGCCAGGTCGGTGGCGACGGTGATGACGGCCACCAGGATGCCGACCAAGGCGTCCTCGGGCGGGATGCGTCCGAGCAGCCGGAAGCTGCCCCATTCGAAGGTGCCGAGCACGACCATGAACATGACACCGACCAGGGCGGCCACCGGGATCATCTCGATCAATGGGGAGGCGAACAGGATGATGCAGAGCAAGAACAGGGCGGCGGCGAGGCCCGAGAGGTTCCGCCTGCCGCCGGAATTGATGTTGATCATGCTCTGGCCAATCATGGCGCAGCCGCCCATGCCGCTGAACAGGCCGGTGACGATGTTGGAGAGCCCCTGGCCGATGGAGACGCGGTTGCCGCGCCCGCGCGTGTCGGTCATCTCATCGATGACCGTCATCGTCAGCAGCGATTCGATCAGGCCGATGCCGGCGAGGATCAGGGCGTAGGGGAAGATGATCTTCAGTGTCGCCAGGTCCAGGGGCACGTTCGGGATATGGAAGGGCGGAAATCCGCCGCCGATGTGGCTGATATCGCCGACCGTCTTGGTCTTCAGGCCACCGACGATGACGATCAGCGTCACGACGGTGATGGCCGCGAGCCCCGACGGGATGGCGCGCGTGAATCGCGGCAGGAAATGCATGATGGCCATGGTCAGGGCCACCAGCGCCAGCATCGTGCCCAGCGGCGCACCGCTCAGCCATGCCTGGCTGCCGGGCACCCGGAAGTGACTCATCTGGGCCAGGAAGATGACGATGGCCAGGCCGTTGACGAAGCCGAGCATCACCGGGTGCGGCACCATGCGGATGAATTTGCCGAGTCTGAGCAGGCCGAAAAGCACCTGCAGCACGCCCATCAGCACGACGGTGGCGAACAGGTATTCCACACCGTACCTGCCCACCAGCGACACCATGACCACGGCCAGCGCCCCGGTGGCGCCGGAGATCATGCCCGGCCGGCCGCCGACCAGTGCCGTGATCAGGCCGACGGTGAAGGCGGCATACAGGCCGGTCAGCGGCTGTACGCCGGCGACGAAGGCGAAGGCCACCGCTTCCGGCACCAGCGCCAGGGCCACGGTCAGCCCGGAAAGGATGTCGTCCTTGGCACGGGCGGCGTGCGCATGGTAAAGCTCGAACAAGGGGCGCTCCTGGACCTGGGAAGGGGCCGCGCACTCTAGCGGCCGTGCTCCCGATCTCAACCTTGCACGGGATCCGTGAAAAACACCGCCAGCCAGATGGTGTCGGTATCCTCGGCGGTCCAGGCCACGCGGTGGCGCCGGTGGGCCGGGATATGCAGGTGATCGCCGGGCCTCAAGGTGCGGGGCTCTGCCTCATCCTCGAACTGCAGCCCGGCCGCGCCGTCGAGCAGCAGCACCCACTCATCCTCGGCCTGGTCGTACCAGAAGCCCTCGGGCGAGGCCTGTCCGCGGGAGACGATGCGTTCGATGCGCAGCCCGTCGCGGCGCAGCAGGGTCTGCACGATCTCGTCCGGCAAACGTGCCGGGATGTTCCCGAACAGGTCGCGGGTTGGCATGATTTCTGCAAGGTAGGGGCGTCATGGGCGAATGACCAGCCTGGCATGGGGTGTTGGCATGCAGGTGGAATCCGGCTGGGCGAGGAGGGGGAGACATGACGCCAACACACGGCATTCCGCCGATCACATGGTATCGGAGCCTGAGATTCAGAATACTTGCCATCCTCATCGGCATCCTGGTGCTGACCTTCGGGCTGTCATTCGCCTTCGAGTTGCAGCAGCAGCGGGATCTCATCCTCCAGCAGGCGCGGCAGCAGGCCGGTTCCATGGCCCATGCCCTGCTCTCCAGCCTGCAGACCCTGATGCTGGCCGGCGATGGCCCCCTTGCCCACGACTGGCTGCAACGCGTGCGCAGCCATCCGGATATGGAGAATGTCGAGATCCTGCGCCGCGACGGCAGCGAGGCCTTTCGCGATCTGGCGACCATCGGGAAGGTAAACGCCTTCCTCGGCATGCCACGCTTTCATCGCCGGGCCCTGCCTCCGATCATTCCCCATCTTCCCGATGCCGCGGCCTTTCACAAGGCGGTCGGCGGCAGGCCCATGACCGTGCAGCAAGGGGAGCGACTGACCTTCCTGCTGCCGATCCACAAGGACCAGCAGTGCAATGCCTGTCACGGATATGACGCCTCGCCCATCCGAGGCGTGCTCGTCGTCAGCGTTTCCACCCGTCAGGCCATGGCGCTCGTCGAGCATATGCGGATCGTCGTCGGGCTTGCGGCTGCCGGTGGCATGCTGCTGCTGACATTGTTGTCGTATGCCGTGATCCGCCGCCGCGTATTGGACCCGATCGCGCAGATGACGGTGGCCACCGATGCGATCGCCGCCGGCAACCTCGATGCGCGCGTGGATACGCGGGCCGGGGACGAGATCGCCATGCTGGGGCGCGCCTTCAACCACATGACCGAGAACCTGCAGCAGACCACGGTGTCGAAGCGCTATGTGGATCAGATCCTGCACTGCATGGGCGACATGCTGTTCGTCATCGATCCGGACGGCCGCATCGTCCTGGCCAATCCTGCTGCGGCGCAGGCCCTGGGCTATACCCAGCAGGAGATGGTCGGCCTGCCGATCGGCGATATCGTCACGGATGCGTTGCTGCCGGCGCCGGAAGGCAGCATGGAGAGCAGGTTCATGACCAAGGACGGGCAGGCCATGCCGGTGCTGGTCAGCGTGTCCCGGCTCGAGGCGGATGCGCGTCATCATCAGATCATCTACGCCGCCCGTGATATCACCCGGCAGAAGGCGGCGGAGCGGGAGCTCAGGCTGGCGGCCAAGGTCATGGATACCGTGTCCAATGCCATCATGGTGGCCGATGCCGAGGCCAATATCCGCCTGGTCAATCCGGCCTTTTGCCGAATCACCGGCTACCGCCCGGAGGAGGTGCTCGGCAAAAACCCGCGCATCCTGCAATCCGGCAGGCAGAATCGGGAATTCTATGCCGACATGTGGAAGGATATCCTGCGCCAGGGCTTGTGGGAGGGCGAGATCTGGAACCGGCGCAAGGGCGGCGAGATTTATCCGGAGTGGTTGACGATCACCGCCATGCGCGATCAGGACGGCAACATCACCCACTATGTGAGCACGTTCCAGGACATCACCGAGCGCAAGCGCGTCATACGCGAACTGGAGCATCTGGCCAGCCACGATCAGCTGACGGGTCTGCCCAACCGCAAGCTTTTCATCGACCGGCTGGAGCATGCCATGCGGCTGAGCCGGCGCGTGGAGAAGCAGACGGCGCTGCTCTTCATCGATATCGACGGCTTCAAGCCGATCAACGATACCTATGGCCACGATACCGGCGATACCCTGCTGCAGGCCATCGCCGCGCGCCTGCACGCCAGCGTGCGCGATTCGGATACGGTGGCGAGGGTAGGCGGCGACGAGTTCACCGTGATCATGGAGAACATCGGCGATGTCGGGCATGCGCTGCCGGTAGCCAGCAAGATCCTCGATGCCATGAACACGCCGTTCACCATCGGCGGCATCGATTGCCGCATCGGCGCCAGCATCGGCATCAGCGTCTATCCGGGCGACAGCGAGGAATTGGATGATCTGATCAAGAAGGCCGATTCGGCGATGTACCAGGCCAAGCATGGCGGCCGCAACCAGATCTGCGTCTACAGCCGCGACTGCATATCCGCCGAGGATGCGGCCGGATAGCCCGACCACGCATATGGGATGTCACTGGCGCCGGTCGCGCAGCTGCTCCTCGATGTCGTCGACCTTGTCGTAGAGCATATTGATGCGGCGTGCCAGTCCCTGGATCTCCGACAGGGCGCTTCGGTTCGTATCGAAATCCAGCTCGCTGCGCAGGCGGTCCTTCTTGTCCTGCCGGTTCTGGCTCATCATGATGACAGGGGCCTGGATGGCTGCGAGCATGGACAGGAACAGATTGAGCAGGATGAAGGGATACGGATCCCATGCCCGGCCCCCCAGGGCGTGGTTGATGGCGGTGTAGATGATCAGCACCAATGCGAACAGGATGATGAAGGTCCACGAGCCGCCGAAGGAGGCAACGGCGTCGGCGATGCGCTCGCCCAAGGTCTGGGCCTCCTCGATGACGGTATTGGGGTTGCGCGATGCGCGCAGGCGGATCAGCCGTTCCGCCGTATGGTACTGCTTGCCCATGACCTTCATCAGGTCCAGGCCCGCATCCGGATGCCGGCGCAGCAGCACCTCGATATCGTTCAGTTCCAGCTCGATGCACTGGGTCGGCTCGTGGGCCATGGCCTCGGTCTGGTGATCGGTCTGCGCCAGCATGGAGGCGAAACCGAACACGTCGCCCTGGATCGGCTCGTCCACCAGCACGAACTGGTTGTCGTCGTCGATGGTCGAGACCTGCACCGCTCCATCCACCATGACATAGGCGCGGGTGCTCGCATCGCCGATCTTGAAGATGCGCTGCCGCGGCGCGAAGTTCCGCAGCTCGACCTGGCTGGCGAGGACGGCGAGTTCCTCCTCGTCGAGCAAGGCGAACAGCGGCACATCCCTGAGGACATCTGGACTACACGGCATCGATCACCACCCGTGCCTTGCGATATCAGTCTCGGCGATCCTCATCATTCAGGCGAATGACGGGAGCGTCAACCGGCGCGCCTCAGGCCGCGAGCTGGCGCAGCACGTAGTGCAGGATGCCGCCATGGCGGTAGTACTCCCATTCCTTCGGGGTATCGATGCGCACGACGGCGGTGAATGCCTTGCCGTCATCGGTCGTCACCCGCGCCTCGCGGGCCCCGGTTGTCACGCCCGCGATATCGAACACCTCGTGGCCGGATAGCCCCAGCGACTCGGCGGACTCGCCGGCCGCAAACTGCAGTGGTAGCACGCCCATGCCGACGAGATTGGAGCGGTGGATGCGCTCGTAGCTCTCGGCGATGACCGCCTTCGCACCGAGCAGCGCCGGGCCCTTGCCAGCCCAGTCACGGCTTGAGCCGGAGCCGTATTCCTTGCCTGCGAGGATGATCGACGGGATACCGGCATCGACGTATTTCATCGCCGCCTCATAGATGCTCATTTGCTCGCCATCCGGCAGGTGCAGGGTGACGCCGCCCTCGGTGCCGGGGGCCAGGCGGTTCTTCAGGCGGATGTTGGCGAAGGTGCCGCGCATCATCACCTCGTGGTTACCGCGGCGGGAGCCGTAGGAGTTGAAATCCCTGACCGCCACGCCGTGTTCGCGCAGGTAGGTCCCGGCCGGGGAGTCGGCCTTGATGGAGCCGGCCGGGGAGATGTGGTCCGTCGTTACGGAGTCCCCGAGCACGGCCAGCACGCGGGCATCCTTGATATCGCCGATCTCACCCGGCTGCTTCGTCATGCCGGCGAAGTACGGCGGGTTCTGGATATAGGTCGAGTCTGCATCCCAGGCGAAGCGCTCGCCTTCCGGGGCGGAAAGCCCCTGCCAGTTCGCATCGCCCTTGAACACCTCGGCATAGGCCTTCGTGAACTGTTCGCGCCGCACATCGGCGACGACCGCCGCCACCTCTGCGCGGGTCGGCCAGATGTCCTTCAGGAACACGTCGTTGCCGTCCTGATCCTTGCCCAGCGGCTCGGTGGCCAGATCGATGTTCATGGTGCCGGCGATGGCATAGGCGACGACGAGCGGCGGACTCGCCAGGTAGTTCAGCTTCACCTCGGAATGAACGCGGCCCTCGAAGTTGCGGTTGCCGGAGAGCACCGAGGCCACCGTCAGGTTGCCGTCGGCGATCGCCTGCGAGACCTCGGCTGGCAGCGGGCCGGAGTTGCCGATGCAGGTGGTGCAGCCGTAGCCGACGACGTGGAATCCCAGTGCCTTCAGCGGTTCCATCAGGCCGGCAGCCTGCAGGTATTCGGTGACAACCAGCGAGCCGGGGCCGAGCGAGGTCTTGACCCAGGGCGCCGATGTCAGTCCGAGTGCGGCCGCCTTCTTGGCCACCAGGCCCGCTCCCAGCATCACCGACGGGTTCGAGGTGTTGGTGCAGGAGGTGATGGCGGCGATGACCAGGTCCCCGTCGCTCAGCGAAAAGGAGCGCCCGTTCATGGTCATGGGCACACGGGCGCGATGCGCTCCGGTCTGATGTTCGTCACGGCCATGTTCGACGCCGACGGCGGTATGACCGCCCTCATCCTTGAAGCGATCGATGCTGGCGCCGTTGATGGTTTCCAGGGCGGTGGCCACCGAGGCCTTGACGTCGGTCAGGGCGATGCGGTCCTGCGGCCGCTTGGGGCCGGCAAGCGATGGCACCACCGTGCCCATGTCCAGGCTCAATGTCTCGCTGTAGATGGCGGCAGTGGTGCCGTCGCGGAACATGCCCTGCGCCCTAGCATAGGCCTCGACCAGGGCCATCTGTTCCTCGGAGCGCCCGGAGAGCCTCAGGTAGTTCAGGGTTTCGCCGTCGATGGGGAAGATGCCGCAGGTGGCCCCGTATTCCGGCGCCATATTGGCGATGGTGGCGCGATCGGCCAGCGGCAGGTGGTCGAGGCCGGCACCGAAGAATTCGACGAACTTGCCGACGACGCCGTGGGATCTCAGCATCTCGGTGACGGTCAGCACCAGGTCGGTGGCGGTCGTTCCCTCCGGCAGGCTGCCGGTCAGCTCGAAGCCGACGACCTTCGGCACCAGCATGGAGATCGGCTGGCCGAGCATCGCCGCCTCGGCTTCGATGCCGCCCACGCCCCAGCCGAGTACGCCCAGGCCGTTGATCATCGTCGTGTGCGAGTCTGTGCCGACCAGGGTGTCCGGGTAGGCCACGCCGCTCTCGTCGACGAAGACGGTGCGCGCCAGGTATTCGAGGTTGACCTGGTGTACGATGCCGGTATCCGGCGGCACCACCTTGAAGTTGTCGAAGGCCTTCTGGCCCCATTTGAGGAAGTTATAGCGCTCGCGGTTGCGCGAGAATTCCAGCTCGGCGTTCTTGGCCATCGCCGCATCGGAGCCGAAGGCATCGACCTGCACAGAATGATCGATGACGAGTTCGGCCGGCACCAGCGGGTTGATCCGCTCCGGATCGCCACCCAGCGTAGCCATGGCGTCGCGCATGGCGGCGAGATCGACGATGGCCGGCACGCCGGTGAAATCCTGCATCAGCACGCGCGCTGGCATATAGGCGATTTCCTGCGCCGGCTCTGCCTGTGCGTTCCAGGCCGCGACGGCCTCGACATCGGCACGCGTCACCACCTCGCCGTCCTCGCGGCGCAACAGGTTCTCCAGCAGGATCTTCATCGCGAACGGCAGGCGGGATATGTCACCGGCGGCATCCAGGCGGTAATAGGTATAGGCCTTACCGCCGACATTCAGGGTGCTGCGGGCGTTGAAGCTGTTCTCGCTCATGGGCTTTCCTCGAAATGATTGGTGTGCGCAGAGGCTAGCGCAAGCGTGGGCCTGGCGCACGCGCCGCCGTGGGCATGTCATCTATACTGACGGGGATGGCTTGGCCACGATCGAGGCGAGTATGGAAAAGAAATGGCAGCAACGGTGCGATGCGCTGATGGAGGAAATCCGGGCGGCGATGCGCGCCACCGCCCGCTACACCGGCCGCGACCATCTGAGCGAACGAGTGGAGGCGGCGATGCGCAAGGTGCCGCGCCACCGCTTCGTGCCCTTGTGGTCGCGTTCGGCCGCCTATGAGAACCATCCGCTGCCGATCGGACACGGTCAGACCATCTCCCAGCCCTATATCGTGGCGCTGATGACGGACCTGCTCGACCTGCAGCCCACCGATGTGGTGCTGGAGATCGGCACCGGCTGCGGCTACCAGACCGCCGTGCTGGCCGAGCTTGCCGCCCGCGTGTGCACCATCGAGGTCGTGCCCGCGCTGCTCGCCGGGTCCAGGAAGACGCTGGCCGCACTCGGCTATACCCATATCGATGCCCGCATGGGCGACGGCTACGCAGGCTGGCCGGAGCCGGCACAATTCGATGCCATCATCGTCACGGCGGCGGCGCCCGAGGTGCCGGATTCCTTGCTGGCGCAGTTGGGGGAGGGGGGGCGCATGGTCATCCCCGTCGGCGAGCCGGGATACACGCAGGACCTGCTGCGGCTGCAGCGGCCGGAAGATGGCGAGGTGGCAGGAAGTCCGGTGGTGCCGGTCGCTTTCGTGCCGATGGTGCAGGGCGGTTAGTCGCCTCTCCCTAGGCCTTGTCGCGTGGCTTCAGGAAGGGCTCGAGCAGTTCGATCGGCAACGGAAAGATGATGGTGGTGTTCTTCTCGGTGCCGATGTCGGCCAGCGTCTGTAGGTAGCGAAGCTGCAGACCCTGGCTCTCCTGGGCGAGGATCTTCGCCGCCTGGACCAGCTTGTGGGAGGCCTGCAGTTCGCCCTCGGCATGGATGACCTTGGCGCGGCGCTCGCGCTCGGCCTCCGCCTGGCGGGCGATGGCGCGGATCATGCTCTCGTCGATATCGACCTGCTTGATCTCGACGTTGGCCACCTTGATGCCCCAGGCATCGGTCTGCGCGTCGAGGATCTCCTGGATGTCCTGGTTCAGCTTGTCGCTCGCGGCCAGCATCTCGT
>OFHG01000312.1_pt1 | contig 20619 bp, 21 predicted proteins | sample 1521931 | NCBI WGS metagenome assembly OFHG01 (sample SAMEA2468438, study PRJEB22500) | soil metagenome | biome: Glassland; feature: Farmland; material: Clay | place: Australia | collected 2013-01-31 | depth 0.55 m
CGGCCGTGGCCGGCAGCAGGTCGAGCAGCGTTTGGATCTCGGTCCCGCGGTCGCCCTCGGCGCGGATCCGGACGAGATGGTTCATGACGTCCGTCCCCGTGTAGTAGGCGTACACCCACGGCTCGTCGGGGAACGCAGGGTCGACCGCGACGCCGAGCAGTCCCGTCTCGTTCACGGTCACCTGGACGGGCAGCTTGACGAAGGGCGCGTTGAGGATCTCGCCGTCGCGGACGATCCGGATCTCGCCAACGTCCTTGTCGGCGACGAACATCGTCCCGTCCTGGGCGAACGCAAGGTTCACGGCGAAGCCGAACCCCTCGATCTCACGCTGGAACCCCTCTTGCGCGCGAGCGGTCGACGGGGCGAGTGCGGCGGTGAGGAGGACGGCCAGCGGCACCAGCCTGCGGATCACGTCCCGAGTGTAGGTCGGTCGTTCCACTAGGGTGGCGGCGTGCTACGGCTCGACCACGTCGTGTACGCCGTCCCCGATCTCGACGAGGCCGCGGTCCGGTTCCGCGAGCAGTTCGGGCTGGATTCGACCGAAAGGGGGAGGCACGAGCGCTGGGGGACGGCGAACCGGATCGTGCCGCTGGGCGAGCAGTACCTGGAGCTCGTGGCTGGGGCGGATGGATCCACGGCCGCCGGCACCGCGTTCGGAAGGGGCGTGCTCGTGCCCCGAGCCGACGGGGAGCCGGGCATGACGGGTGTAGCGGCGCAGGCGCGGGCCGGGGGGAGTGGCCCGGAGCGTATAAGAGCCGAAGGCGAAGCGCAGGGCCGCTCCCCCCGGCCCGCGCTCCCCTTCCTGACCACACCGGCCAAGACCAGCCCCGACTACGTCCGCATCTCCTACGCCAGCGCCGTCGCACTCCGGATGAAGTCCGGCCGGTTCAGCCGGGAGTTCGATTTCGGCGGCATCAACCTGCTGCTGAACTACGACGAGGGCTGCCTGTCCGACTGCGGGTACTGCGGTCTGGCCCGCACCAGGTCAGTTGATTACGGCGACCAGTTCATCCGGGTGGAGTGGCCTCTGGTCAGCACGAATGAGCTGGTCGCCCGGATGGCCGACCACGAGTCAGAGCTGACCAGGCTGTGCATCTCGATGGTCACTCACGGTCACGCCTACGCCGACACCTGCGACATCACCCGGCGGATCGCCGCGCGGGTGCGCACGCCACTGTCCATCCTGGTCGCGCCGCCGACCCTGAACAGGGAGCGGCTGGAGACCTTCAAGGCCATCGGCGTGGACATGATCGGGATCGGGCTGGACGCGGTCACCGAGGAACTGTTCCGCAATATCCGGACCGACGTTCCCGCCGGCGGGCTGAAGTGGGAGAAGTACTGGGAGGTCGTCACCGACTCCAGGGAGGTCTTCGGGCCGTGGAAGGTGAACGTGCACACCCTGGTCGGGCTCGGTGAGACCGACCAGGACCTGATCGAGCTGTTCACGGCGCTGCGGGACAAGGAGATCTTCTCCTACCTGTTCTGCTTCAACCCCGAGCCTGACTCGCGGATGGCCGACCACCCCAAGTCCCCGCTGGTGCGCTGGCGCCGGGTCCAGCTTGCCAGGCACCTGATCGAGACCGAGGGCTACGACCTGCACCAGTTCGATTTCGACAGCGATGGCGGGCTCGTCCACCTGCGGGCCGGCCGGTCAGCGGTGGAGGCGGTGGTCAATCAGGGCGTCGCCTTCATGACCAACGGCTGCCCGGGCGAGAAGGGCGAGCCCGGCTGCACCCGGCCGTATGGCTCGTACCGCCCGGCCGAGCCGTTCCGCGACTACCCGTTCCTCCCTTCCGCAGCCGACCTGGACGAGATCCGGCAGCAACTGCGGCTTGATGAAGTCCTCGGATAGATAAGGCAGGCAGCCGTGCGAATAGTTGTCCCGATGAAGGCAGTACCCGACCTCGTCGAGGAGATCGAGCTCACTCCCGACGAGACCGGCATCGACCGTGAGTTCCTCAAGTTCGTGGTCAGCGAGTGGGACGCGCAGGCACTGGAGGAAGCCCTTCTCGTCAAGGACTCGTCCGGGGCCGAGGTGGTGGCCGTCGGCCTGGCCAGCGATCCCGAGATCGACCAGGCGCTCTACACGGCGCTCGCCAAGGGAGCCGACTCCGCCGTCAAGATCACCAATGGTGGCGGCGGCACGGCGCTGACCGGTGACCGGGCCGCGCTGCTGGCCGGCTACCTGGCAGCCGAGCCGGCCGACCTGGTGATCACCGGTGTGCAGGCCGCCGACGACATCGACGGCCAGCTGCCGCCGATGCTCGCCGCCCACCTCGGCCAGCCGCACGTGTCGGTGGTGATCGGGGTCGAGGCCGCAGGCAGCGCCGTCACAGTCCGGCAGGAGTTCGCGGGCGGCCGGGTGCACGAGCTGCAGGTCGGGCTCCCCGCCGTGATCGGCGTCCAGGCGGCCAGGCAGGCGCCGCGGTATGCCCCGATCACCCGGATCAGGCAGGCAATGCAGGCCGGAGGGCTGCGCGAGGTGGCCGCCGACCCGGTGCAGGCGGCGCCGGCGCCCGCGGTGCGCCGCATGTTCCGGCCGGAGCAGGCAAGCCATGCGGAGATGCTGACCGGCAGTGCCGACGATGTGGCCGGGGCGATCGCGGACCTGCTCCGCGGCCGCGGCCTGGTGAAGGGGTGACTGGCGCAATGAGCGGCAATGTGCTTGTGCTCGCTGAGCACGAAGGCAAGCAGATCTCAGAGGGAACCTACGAACTGCTCGGCGCGGCCCGCAGCCTCGCGGCAGCACTCGGTGGTACGGCGGAGGTGGCGCTATTCGGGCCGCGTGATCTGGCGGCCCAGCTTGGCGGCGCTGACATGGTCGTCAGCGTGGATCATCCCGCCCTGGCCGAGTACCTGCCCGAGGCCTACGAGCAGGCGCTGCTCGCGGTTCTGGCGGCGCGGTCACCGCGGCTGGTCCTGATGTCGACGGCGACGCCGGGACTCGATCTCGGTGCCGCCTTGGCGGTGCGCTGGCAGGCGCCGCTGGCCGCCTACGTCACCAAGCTGGAGGCGGCGGACGGCGCGATCGTCGCCACCGCCGCGATCCTGGGCGGGAAGGTGCTCGCCGAACTCGAGCTGACCGGTGAGAAGGCCATCGCGACCGTCATCGGCGGCGCGTTCCCGGCCGCGGCCGGCCAGGCAGCCGGGACGCCCGAGGTGGCCGACATCACCCCGCCCCCCGGGCTTGACCAGCTGCGGATGAGCCTGCTTGAGGTGCCAGAGCCGCAGGCCGGCGACGTCGACATCACCCCCGCCGACCTGCTTGTCTCAGTGGGCAGGGGGATCGAGTCGCAGGACAACCTGGAGCTGGTGGCCGAACTCGGCGACGTGCTCGGCGTCCCGCTGTCGGCTTCCCGCCCCGTGGTCGACGCCGGCTGGCTGCCGAAGACCCGCCAGGTCGGCAAGTCGGGCCTGAAGGTGAAGCCGAAGGCGTACCTCGCCTTCGGCATCTCGGGCGCGCCGGAGCACCTGGAGGGCATGCGCGGTGCCGACCTGATCATCGCCTGCAACACCGACCCGGGGGCGCCGATCTTCGACGTCGCTCACTACGGGACCACGGTCGATCTCTTCGACCTCGTTCCCGCGCTCACCGAGAAGCTGAGCCAGTGACGCCGCGGGCAGGCATGGCGCCGGCTGGCCTGCGGCTCCGCAGGGTTTAGGGAGGAACTGTGCTCATCCGAGTTCTGGCCGGCGCGGCGATCATGCTTGCCGGGCTGGGTCTGGCCGGGGCGCGGCTGGCCTGGCTGGCGCGCCTCGTCAGGCTGGGGGCGCCAGCGCCCGGCCGTCTCGCCGGCGCGCCCGCCCGCGTCACCGCGGAGCTTGTCGAGGTGCTTGGCCAGCGCAAGCTGTTCAAGCGCTGGCGTTCGGGACTGCCGCATGCTCTCGTGTTCTGGGGATTCCTGATCCTGCTCTTCACCATCATCGAAGCCCTGGGCAACACCTTCATCAGCAAGGACTTCGCGATACCGGTGATCGGGCACGCCAGTGCGCTCGGCTTCACCGAGGACCTCTTCACGGTCATCGTGCTGGCCGGGCTCGTGGTCTTCAGCGTGACCCGGCTCCTGGACTCACCGCAGCGCAGGGGCCGGTCGTCCCGGTTCTACGGCTCGCATACCCGCGCGGCGTGGATCACGCTGACGATGATCGCGCTGGTGATGATCACGCTGCTCGGCTACCGCGCGGCGCAGGTCAACACGGGTGACTTCCCGTACGGCAGGGCCGCGTTCGCCTCGTACTGGCTGGCCGGCGTGCTGCAGCCGCTCGGCACCAGCGCGAATGCGGCGCTTGAGACGTTCTTCCTGCTCGCGAATGTCGCCGTGATCATGGGGTTCGGCGTGTTCGTCACCTACTCCAAGCACCTGCACATCGTGATGGCGCCGTTGAATGTCGTGTTCTCGCGCCGGCCGCGGGCGCTGGGAGCCCTCGGCGAGCTGCCAGCCACGGCCCCGGCGCAGACGCCACAGCTTGACCTGCTGACCTGGAAGCAGCGGCTCGACACGCTGACCTGTACCGAGTGCGGGCGGTGCCAGTCCGCCTGCCCGGCATGGAACAGCGGCCAGCCGCTCTCGCCGAAGCTGCTCATCATGGGCCTGCGGGACGGCCTGATGTCGGCGGGGGTCCAGTCCGCCCGGTCCGGCGGGCCGGCCGACGGCGGTCCCGCGGCAAGTGGCGACGGTACCAGCGAGGCCGCCGCCGCGGCGGTGATCAGCCCGGAGGTGCTGTGGTCCTGCACCACGTGCGGTGCCTGCGTCGAGCAGTGCCCGGTGGACATCGAGCACGTCGACACGATCGTGCACCTGCGCCGCCAGCTAGTCGACGCTGGCCAGATCGAGCCAGCCGTCCAGCAGGTACTCCAGGGCGACGCTCAGCAGGGCAACTCGTTCGGCAAGTCAGGCCGGATGCGCGCCCGGTGGACCCGTGAGCTCGGGTTCGCAGTCAAGGACGCCCGCAAGGAGCCGGTGCGCTACCTGTGGTTCGTCGGGGACTTCGCATCATTCGACGAGCGGCTACAGGTGCTGTCGCGCAGCCTGGCCCACATCCTGAAGGACGCCGGCGTCGACTTCGGGATGCTCTTCGACGGCGAGCATGACGACGGCAACGACGTGCGCAGGGTCGGCGAGGAGGGCCTGTTCCAGATGCTCGCCGAGCACAACATGGAGTCGTTCCGCAGTGCCAGCTTCGACGAGATCTTCACGACCGACCCGCACTCGTTCAACACTTTGCGCAACGAGTATCCGGCCTACGGCCTGGACAAGCCGGTCATGCACTACTCGCAGCTGCTCCAGCGGCTGCTCGGCGACGGGTCCATACCGGTCGAGCCGCTGGGCCTGAGGGTGACCTACCACGACCCCTGCTACCTGGCCAGGCATAACCGGCTGACCGGCCCGCCGCGGCAGGTGCTGCAGGCTCTCGGCTGCGAGCTGGTGGAGATGCCCAGGCACGGGCTGAACACCTTCTGCTGCGGAGCCGGCGGCGGCCGGATCTGGATGACCGAGCCCGCGCAAACCGAGCGGCCAAGCGAGAACCGGATCCGTGAGGCGGTCGCGCTCGGCGTCGGTCACTTCGTCGTCGCCTGCCCGAAGGACTTCGTCATGTACACCGACGCGGTCAAGACCACCGGCAACGAAGAGCGCATCACAGTGATCGACCTCGTCCAGCTTGTCGACCAGGCCCGCCGCCCGGCGCCGGCGCTCGAGGCGGTGTGAGGAATGGACGGCGGCAGCGCGGAATGGACGGCATGAACTGCCCGTGGTGTGATTTCGCGGCCGGGCCGCGGGCACTGCATGCCCATCTCGGCGAGCGGCACGGCGATGAGGTCTCCACCGGTGAGCGGAACGGGAAGGTGTTCTACGAGATCACCTGCCCGGCCTGCGGAGCCAGGTATGAGCACGTCGTCAGAAAGGCCGCCCGCGATCCGGAGTTCCTTGCGGGGTTCGGGCGCGAGATCCGGATGGTAGCCCTTGACATGCTCGTGCATCACCTGATGGCCGAACACGAGCAGCCCGAACACGAGCAGCCCGAACACGAGCAGCCCGAACACGAGCAGCCCGGGCATCAGCAGCGTGAGCATCAGCGGACGGGAGAATGACGCGGTGAGCCTGGTCAACAACTGCAACATCCCCGAGGACCTGTTCTACGTGGTCGAGAAGCACGTGTGGGCCCGCAGGGACGGTGACCTGGTGACGATCGGAATGACGGACGTCGCGCAGAATCTGGCGAAAAGCATCGTCGCGGTCACCCCGAAGGCGGCTGGGAAGCCGGTCAAGAAAGGCCGCAACGTCGCCACGGTGGAGAGCGGCAAGTGGGTCGGGCCGGTCCCGGCGCCGGTGGGCGGCGAGATCGTCGAGGTGAACCAGGCCCTCACCACATCCCCCGGCCTGATCAACTCCGATCCCTATGGTGAGGGCTGGGTCGCCAGGATCCGCCCCGAGGACTGGGACGCTGACGCCGCTGACCTTGTATCGGGTGCCGAAGGTGTCGAGGCCTACCGGCAGTTCCTCGATGCCGAAGGCATCTCCTGCGGCGGGTGAGGCATGGCGGATCAACTCTGGCACGGCTGCGTCATACCGGACGACCTCCTGTACGACCTGGCCATGAACGTGTGGGTGCGCCTGTCGGGCGAGGAAGCCGTGCTGGGGATGACCGATGTCGCGCAGACCATGGGTGGCCGGATGGTCCAGGTCAGCTGGAAGAAGACCGGGCGGAGTTACGCACGGGGCCGGTCCCTGGCCGTCATCGAGAGTGCGAAGTGGGTGGGGCCGTTCCCGACCCCGCTGACGGGGGAACTGATCGAGGTCAACGAAGCCGGGTTCGCCGCCGACATCGCGATCGCCAACCGTGACCCCTACGGGACGGGATGGATGGCGCGGGTACGGCCTTCGCTTCTGGCCGAGGAGCGGGCGGGCCTGGTCGGCGGCCAGGCCGCGTTCGAGCACTACCGGGCATTCATCGAAGACAACGACGTCCGCTGCTACCGGTGCGCGGACTGACCGGGAGGTGACCGGCATGGAGGGCCTGCTAGAAGGTGTGGGCGTTAGCCGGCGCCGCCTGCCCCGGGTACGGATGCTCCTGCTCATCGTGGCCGTAACCGCCTACCTCATATTCCGCATGGTCCAGGGCCTGATGTGGCTGGCCGGCCACCGCTGACCCCGGCTCCCCGAGTCCGGCCACGCAACTGAGCCGGAGTGTCCCCGAAGAAGCCTCATCGCGGCCCCGGACCAGCCGGGGTGCCGTCCGATACAAGGAGAGAACTGCCATGGCGAACCCTGACAACACCCCCGCGGGCGCCGAAGAACAGCCCAAGCGGATGGCGATGGTCTGCTGGAGTGGTGACCTCGACCGGGTGTGGCCCACGCTGATCCTGGCCACCACCGGCGCCGCGTCCGGGCTGGAGGTCGACATCTTCTTCACGTTCTGGGGCCTGCGGGTGCTCCAGCGCAACGACAAGCGGATCACCGGCAAGAACTGGAAGCAGAAGATGGAATCGGTGGTCGACCGGGGCGGCACGGACCACCTGAAGCTAGGCAAGATCAACATGGGTGGCATGGGCACCATGATGATCAAGCAGCTGGCCAGGGAGTACAAGGTGGCCAGCCCCACCGAACTGCTGCAGATGGCCATGGACGTGGGCGTGCGCCTGCACCCCTGCCAGATGACCATGGACCTGTACGGGCTGTCGCGGGAAGACTTCATCGATGGTCTCCAGCCGACGCTCGGGGCGGCCAGCTTCATCGACATGGCGGCGAAGGCTGACATCACGCTGTTCATCTGAGGTGGGGTGGGGGCGGGCGCCCTACTACTACCCCGCGCGCTGACCTCCCTGGCCCGGCTGTGCCGGAGGCTGCGGGGCGCTCACCCGGAACACGCGCAGCTGGAGAGCCAGCGTGGCGTAGTAGCCAGCCAGCGTGGTCAGCTCGAAGACGCCGTCAGCGCCCAGGGCGGCGACCGTCTCCGCGTACTCGCCCTCATCAAGGTCGCCGGTGCGGACCAGCGCCCAGGCGGCCCGGACCGCCGCACGCTCTGCCGCGTCCGCCAGATCCGGCACGCCGCCGCCGCGGATCGATGCCAGGTCCGCTTCGGTCAGGCCCGCTGCCCGCCCGGCAGCTTCGTGTGCGTACTGCTCGAATTCGCATGTCCAGTGGGCGGCGACCACGAGAATGGCCAGTTCCCGTACCCTGGCCGGGAGCAGGCCCTGGTAACGGATGGCGGCGCCGAGGCCTTGCAGGGCGGTGCCGAGCACGGGCCGCAGCAGCATGGCGTTGAACGGCCCGACCAGTGCCCCCGCCTCGTCGGCAAGGCCGAACGGGCGGGCACCCTGCCCGCGGGGACCAGCCGTGATGTCGTGATAGAGCCGCTGCTGGTCCGTGTCGAGGTCGGCGGGGGTCAGGGGGGCGAGCCGGGCCATGATGCCGCCTCTCATCCGGGGTAGCCGAGGAGCACGGAGATCCTGGCACAGGTCTGGCGCAACGCAGGGGTGAGTTCGCGCACGATGCGCTGCACCGGCCAGTCACGCGACCGCAGGGCCAGGTTCGCCCCGGCGACGACGGTGCCGCTTTCCCCCCGGATCGGGGCGGCGACCGACCGGAGCCCGTAGGCCAGTTCCTCGTCCTGCATGGCCCAGCCCTGGCCGCGGATCGCGGCCAGTTCGGGGCGGAGCTCAGCCAGGCTCGTCCTGGCATTGGGCCCGGCAGTGCCGCCGAACGACCCGGAGGTGATGACCTTCGTGAGCTCTGCCTCGTCCAGGTAGGCGAGCAGCAGCTTCCCGATCGAGGTGTACACCGCGGGCAGCCGTGAGCCGACCCGGATGTTGGCGGTGACCAGGTCGGAGTTCCGCAGGCGGATCAGGTACAGCACCTGGTCGCCGGTCAGCACCGCCAGGTTCACCGTCTCCCCGAGGCTGCTGGCCAGCCGCCGCAGTTCCGGGGTCGCGAGTTCGACCAGGTCCAGGCTGCGCAGCGCCGCCGTCCCGAGCGTCAGCACCCGCACCCCGGGGCGGTACTCGCCGGAGGGCAGGTGCGCCAGATATCCATCCGCCGCCAGCGTCATCACGATGCGGAAGGTGGTCGGCAGCGGCAGCGACGCCTCGGTGGCGATATCGGTGATGCGCCAGGCCGGGCGCCGCTCGGAAAAGAGCGACAGCACGCGCAGCCCTTTGGCCAGGGCCTCGATTTTGTAGTCCGGCTGGGAGGACTTCGCGCTGTGAGCTGGCCGGGGCGCACCGCCCGCGGCACGGGCGCGGCTGCCCTGTTGCCGCACCGGTGGGAGGTTCGCTGACCCGGACATGGTGGTCTCCCCTTGGTCCAGGCTGCCAGGTGACGGCGGCTTGCCCCGCTGGACACCGGCGGCACAGGCCCCTATCGTCTGTGAGGCAGATCCAAACTGACTTTCACTGACTGAAAGTAGCACCGGGGACACGGTGGGACGACCAGACGCGAGCGACTGGCTTGGGTTGCGTGACCGGACGGTGCTCGTCGCCGGGGCCGGCGGTATCGGCGGTGCCAGTGCGTCGGTGCTGGCCGGCCTCGGCGCCCGCGTCCTGGCGGTGGATGTGGACGAGGCCCGCCTCATGAGGCTCAGGCAGCAGATCCGTGACGCCGGCGCGGACTGCGAGGTGCTGACAGCCGACCTCACCGAACCCGAGACGTGCCGCCGGGTGGTCAGAGAAGCCATGCGCCGGCTGGAATCCATTCAGGTATTCCTGCACGCGATCGCCAGGAACAGCCGTCTGCCCGTGCTGGACGTCGGCGACGATACCTGGTCAGATCTGGTCACTCTCAATCTGTCTACCGCCTATTGGACCGGGCAGGCCGTCGGGCGGGAGATGTGCGCCGCCGGATACGGGCGGATGGTCTTCGTCTCATCAGTGTCCGGCCTGCTCGCCCATGCCAACCATGCACCCTATGCGGTGACCAAGGGTGGTCTCAACCAGCTGGTCCGGGTCATGGCCAGGGAATGGGCAAGGAATGGCGTCACGGTGAACGCCGTCGCACCTGGCTACATCGAGACCGGCCTGACCAGGGACTACCTGGCCCAGCCTGAGGTCCGCGCCAGCCTGACCGGTCTCATCCCGGCGGGCCGGCTGGGAACGGCGGCCGAGGTCGCCGACGCGGTGGCCTTCCTGGCCTCGGACCGCGCCGCCTTCATCACCGGCCACATCCTGTACGTGGATGGCGGACGCACCCTCGGCTAACCCCAGCCCCCGATGGAGCCGCTGGACGTGGCGGTCAGCAACGTGTGGCTCTCGCCGTGGTGAAGGAGCAGGCAGGACGATGAGGATCTGCATCGTGGGCTGCGGGGCCATCGGCAGCCTGTTCGCCGCGCATCTCGCCCGCCTTGCCGAGGTGGAGGTCTGGGCCTTTGATGTCGCCGGGGATCGTGTGCAGGCGGTCAATGCAGGCGGGCTCAGCGTGACCGGCGGCGCCCGATTCGCCGTCTCGCGTGTCGAGCTGTCCTGGCCCGCCGGGCCTGCCCGTTAGCGCGCGGACGCCGGATGATGGGGCCGCTCACCTCGATGAGGTGGTGGCGAACTGCGAGGGCTGGACTAGGCCGCGATCAGCGCGGCGATGATGTCGCGTACCCGCTCCGGCGCCAGCTCACAGGTGGCATCGCCGACGGACAGCTCAACCCGCTGCCGGCCAGGATCGATGGTGGCCGTGGCCGTCGGCCACGCCCAGATCCGCTGCTCGGCGGCCAGCTTACGAGCGGCGGCGGCGAAGCCGTCCCGCGTCGTGCTCAGCAGCAGGTGCATCATCGGGACCTGCGGTGGGTCGGGCACAACCTGCACGCCGTCAACCTCGTGGAGCGCGGCCGCGATCGCCCGGGCGTGGCTCAGATACCCCGGCATCGACGGCAGCCGGCGCCGCAGGCAGCTCAGCGCGGACGCGGCGTTCGGCCACAAGCCGAACAAGGTGCCGCCCATGCGCTGCCGCCACTCCCGCACCTCGGCGAGGATGTCCGCTGGGCCGGCCACACAGCAGCCCGGCAGGGCGCCGATGCCCTTGTAGAACGACACGTACACGGTGTCGAACAGCGCCGCGATCTCGGCCGCCGGCCTGCCATACCCGGCAGCTGACTCCCACAGCCGGGCACCGTCAAGGTGTGTGGCGGCGCCACGGCCCCAGGCCCAATCGACCTGAGCCTGCAGGTCCATCCAGTCCGGTTGCTGACCACCGAGATCGCGCTGCGGGAGCTCGATCAGCAGCGCCGCGGCCGGCTCGCTGATCGCGGCCAGGTCGGCGATGCTCAGCAGCCGGTCCAGGTCGCCGGCCGGGCGCCCGAGCAGGCCGTGCAGGCGCTGGTAGGCCCCGCCTTCGTGCCGTTCCAGGTGACACAGCGGGTGGAAGACGACCGTCCTGCGCTGCCGTCTGTCAGCGTGGACCCGCAGCGCAGACTGCTGGGCCATGGTGCCGCTGGGCAGGAACGCGGCCGCTGGCTTGCCGAGCAGCCCGGCGATCTCCGCCTCCAGTTCGGTGACGACGCCACCCTCGCCATAGCGGTCGGTGATCGTGTCGGCGGGGATGCCGGCCAGCAGGGCGGCGGCTGTCACCGGCCCGTGGCCGACCAGGAAGTGGGTGCACTGGTCGCGGAGCGAGGCCTGCTCGGCGGCGGACAGTTCATCAGCGGGGGACATAACCCATTATGGCCGCCTACCCGGGCGAACCGGGGATGCTCCACCGGGGTGTGCCAACTCCGGCCCGGCCGGGCCAGCCGGGCGTACGGTCATGCAGTGGCCGTCGCCCGGTGGGCGAACCGGCCCTGCTGTCCACGTGTACATCACACCTGACCAGGGCATTCTCGTCGGCATTGAACGATTCCGCAGGTCGTTACGTGCACTGGGTATCTGGTTCTGTCGCTGATGAACGGAGAGATACGATGCGTGCCAAATGGTGGGCCCCCGCCGGCTTCGCTGCCGTCGCGCTGATTGCAGCGGCGTGCGGCAGCTCCTCCCCGAGCACGACGGCCCCGGGAGGTGCGAGTGCGCCGGCGAGTGCTTCTTCGCAGGCCGGCACGTCCACATCGGTAGTGAAGACCACCACGATCGGGGGCGCCACTGTGCTGACCAACGTCCGGGGCATGACGCTCTACTGGTTCGCGCCCGACACCTCGACCACGTCCAACTGCAACTCGTCGTGCGCCAAGTTCTGGCCACCGCTGAAGGGCCCGGTCACGGCCGGCTCCGGCGTGACCGGCACCCTTGGCACGATCACCCGTTCTGACGGCACGATGCAGGCCACCTGGAACGGGCACCCGCTGTACACATACGTCGCCGATACCGCTCCCGGCCAGAACAAGGGCAACGGGCTCAACGCGTCCGGCGGGCTCTGGCACGAAGTGACCGTCTCCGGGTCGGCGGCTCCGGCCCAGTCACCCTCTACCTCCGCTGGTGGCGGAGGCTACGGATACTGACAGCTGGCCCGGTGCCGGGAGGTAGCCATGCAGGAGGAACCGCGGCCGGTGAGCACCGGTACTGGCCGCGGGGCCGGGCGCCGGGAGGCAGCCATGCAGGATGAGCCGCGGCCGGTGGCGGGCCGGCCGCGGCTCATCCTCCGGGTGACCGGGGGCGGGCTGCTCGTCGCCACCGCCGCCATCCACCTTGACCTGTACCTGACCGGGTACCGCTCCATCCCCACCATCGGCTGGCTCTTCCTGCTGCAGGTGATCGCCGCGTTCGGGCTCGGTGTGGCCGTCCTCGTCTCCGGCAGCAGGCTGGTCGCGGCGGCCGGCGCCGGGTTCGCCCTCGCGACCCTGGGCGGCTATCTGCTCTCGATGTGGGTCGGTCTGTTCGGGTTCAAGGAGGTGCGTACGACAGCGGGGATCGTGGCCGGGGTGATCGAGGTAGCCGCCGCGGCTGCCCTGGGCATCCTGGCGCTCACCCCCGCACCGGGCCAGCAGGCCGCGCCGGCCGGCTCTCCGGCGCTGGACCGGCTGCGGGCAGGCGTGCCGGGCGCGGGCTGGCTGGTCGCCGCCGTGTCGGTGGTGGCCCTGGCAGTACTGGGCGGCTCGGTGGCGGCGGCGGGCGGCGGTTCCGCCTCCGCCGGCGGCGGCCTGAAGACCACGCGGATCGGGGGCGTCACCGTACTGGTCAACGCCAAGGGCTTCACCCTGTACTGGTTCGTCCCGGACACTCCCACCAGGTCGAACTGCAACGGAAGCTGCGCCGCCTACTGGCCGCCGCTGGCCGGCCCGGTGAGCGCGGTCCCGGGCGTGACCGGCCGGCTTGGCACCATCAGACGTGCCGACGGCTCGCTCCAGGCCACCTACAACGGGCATCCGCTGTACACCTACGTGGGCGACTCCGCGCCGGGCAAGGCCAGTGGCAACGGCCTCAACCTGAACGGCGGGGTGTGGCACGAGGTAACGGTCTCCGGCTGAGCCTGAGCCTGCGCCTGCCAGGCGGGCCCGCCCGGAATTGCTGACAGCCAGGCAGCTGATGGGGGTTGGACATCAGGAGTTTCCATGGTTGTCTGGTAGACCGGGGAAATATGATGATGCGACGTTCCCCCAGAGACGTTGCGCTGGTTAGCTCTTTTCGGGTTTGTTCCATTCGCCCTGGACCCTGGCGAAACCGTTTTGTGCCGCCCCGGCCCCGGCGGCACGATTATTGCCGCCGTGGGGAGGGCCAGGATGGACGTCAGGGACCTGAATTGCCGGCGATTGCCGGATGTGCGCCGCGAAGTCCCATGTGAGCCGCTCGTCTGGCCGGTGACGGCGGCCGGGCTCGACTGGCTGCCGCTGCCGGCCCTGGTTCTCGCGGCTGACGGTTCGGCCATCACGGCGAACGGGGCATGGGCGGCCCTGCCGGAGATCCGGTCAGAGGGCTGGCGCGGTAACGGCTGGTGGCAGGCGGTCGATCCGCTCGACCGCGCGGCGGTCGTGGCACGGTTGCGCTCGGCGGCGGCAGCGGGCGAAGCGGGCTGTGCCGACTGGCGGCTGGCAAGTCGCCAGGGCCAGCGCTGGAGCCGGTGGTGGTGGCGGCCAGGGCCGGCCCGGGAGCTGGTCGTGTGCGTGGGCGAGATGTGCGACCCCACCAGCGAGCAGGACGACTGGCGGCGCGTGGCGCGGGCCGGGCTCACGCCATTGCTGAGTTCCGGTCAGTTCCTGACCCTGGCCGGCCGGGCACTACGGCGCAGCGGCCGGGCTGGCGGTGTACTCACGGTCGTGGTCATCGAAGTCAAGGGGCTCCTGGACGGCACCAGCCCTCCTGGTGCCGCGGACCGGTTGCTGGGTGCGGTCATTGGCCGCCTGGCCGGTGCGGTCCGCCGTGCCGACGTCGTCGCCCGGCTGGAGACTGGCAAGTTCGCGGTGCTGTGCGAGGATCTGCGCGACCAGGCCGAAGCCGAACTGGTCACCGGGCGGCTGCGGCACGCGGTCCAGCAGCCGATCGATGTGGACGGCAGGTCGTACTCGATGGTGGCAGCCACCGGTACCGCGGTGGCGTCCGGTCCGGACGAGACGGCCAAGGCCCTCCTCGCCAGGGCCGATGCGATGCTGCCCGGCTCGCCGCAGACACCCGGCGAGCAACTGACGGCCGGGAGGCCGGCAGCGGCCCCGGCGGCCCACCGCCGCAGCCGCGCCTCCTCCGAGATCGACCTCCGGATCGAGCTCACCAGCACGGTGATCCAGCGGATCTCATGGGTTGGCCTGCTCCTGGCCTCGGCGGTCAGCCTGACCGAGGGGCAGGCGGCCGACCGGGTCCATCGCGCCGTGGACGAACTCGACACCCTCATCCGCGACATCCGGGGCGGCGTCTTCCAGCTGCTCATCCCGCTCGCCGCGGCCGATCAGGGCAGGTCTTCCTAGCTGCCCGGCCGAAGGCCCAGATGTACCACCGCCTGGGCCACGGCCAGGAGATTGGCGTGGTGGGAACGGGCATGGCGCCGCATGAGGTCAAAGGCCTTGTCGACGGAGACGCCGAGTTCGGCGGCGAGGACGCCTTTGGCCTGCTCGATGATGATGCGGCTGTCGAGTGCCTGCTGCAACTGCCTGTTGATGCGCCGCTGCCTGTCCAGTTCGGAGGCGTTCATGACGTAGCTGGCCGCCATGTCGGTCAGCACGCGCGCGGTGCCCAGATCGCCGGGAGACCATACCCGCTGCGCGGCGTGGTAGAGGCCGAGTGCGCCGATCCTCTTGCCGTCCAGGCGCATCGGGATGCCAGCGATGGCCACGATCCCGCTCTCGCCTGCCTCCTGCGCGAACGTGCCCCAGGAACTGGCGCATTCTGACAGGTCGGAAATCACGACGGTCTCTCCCGAGAGCCATGCGTCGACGCACGGTCCGGCCTGGGCGCGTTCCTGCGCCTGCTCAAGGCGCCTGGCACGCTCGTCCAGTGCGGTCACGAAACGGAGCTGTCCCGACTCCAGCATGGACGCGCCGGCGCTGTCCACCCGCAGCACACCGGTGACGCGTTCGGCCAGGTCATGCAGCACATCGCTGACCGTGAGCCCTCTGACCAGGATCGCCGCGAACTCCGAGAGCGTCCGCGCAAGCAGTTCCTGATCCGCCATTACTCGTCACATTCGCCGGGGCGTCGACAACCCCATGCTCGCCCGCCACCGGAAATGCCGGCAGAGGCCAACGTCATAGCCGGTGGACCGAACGTCAGTGATGCGGGCGGCCATCCGGCAGGGGCCGGTCCGGCTGGGCAGCAGCCCCGGGACCCGCCCGCCAGCGCGCCGCCGCCCACCGATGTCAGAACACGTCCGCCAGTTCGGATGTCCACATGACGATCCGGGTCCGGTCGCCGCGGAACAGGTCACGTGCGAACTCGACCGGCTGGCCGGCCCGGTTATAGGCGACCCGCTCGACCAGCATCAGCGGCGCGCCCTCGGCCACCTCCAGTGCCTCCGCCTCCCCGACCCCGGCGATGACCGGCTCCAGGCTCTCCCTGGCCCGGTGCGGGCGCTGGCCATACCTGGTTTCGAGCAGTTCGTACAGGGAGCCGTCGAGTCGGCACTGCAGGAGGCCGGGAAAGGTGGCAGCCGGGAACACCGAGTGTTCCAGCACCATGGGGCGCCCGTTTCCGAGCCGGACCCGCCGCACTTCGTATACCCGGTCACCATCGTGCAGGCCGAGCGCGGTGGCCGCCACCGGGCCGGCCGGCCGTTCGGTCGCGGAGAGCACCCGCGCGCCCGCGAGCAGCCCGTGCCTGCGCAACTGCTCGGAGAAGCCGGCCAGCGTGGTCCGGTCCTGCTCGAGCTTGGGCTCTGCGACGAACGTGCCGCCCTTGCGCCCCACGGCACGGGTAACCAGACCGCGCCGGGCGAGCTTGGCCAGTGCGTGCCGCAACGTCACCCGGCTCCCCCCGACCCAGGCCGCCAGATCCTGCTCTGACGGCATCCGGCCGCCCGGAGCGAGCCGCCCGACCGCGATCGCCTCGGCCAGCCACTCCTCGATCTGGCCATGGACGGTGGTACCCGGTCCCCGCGCCAGCTGCGGTGGCGCCGGGCCGAGGATCTCCGGCGCCACCGGTGCCCCGCGCGGGCCTGGCGGCTGTATGGGTAAGTCCGTGGACATAAGCCCGCTCACCCCTCCTGCGGCGCCGCAGCGTCCGCGACCGGCCGCTCAGCACGGGGCCGCTCAGCACGGGGCCGCTCAGCACGGGGCCGCTCAGCACGGGGCCGCTCAGCACGGGGCCGCTCAGCACGGGGCCGCTCAGCACGGGGCCGCTCAGCACGGGGCCGCTGATGACGGCGCAGATTGAGGCGTAGCGTAAGGTCGCGGCCGGTTAACTGTCTAGACCCTTTTTTGCGCCCGGCATTTACGCTGCGTCTGTCCGCCCGGTTCGCCCGGGCCGCCGGCCTGTGGGAGGAGGACCAGGCTGTGGGCAGTGAACTCCTGGACCCGCTCACGCCAGACCTGGCCGCCCGGTTCGGCCAGGTGCCGGCCCTGGCCCGCACCCCCCGCACGGTGACCGAGCTTCCCGGCGGCCTGACCAACCGCAACTACAAGGTGAGCACGCCAGCGGGCAGCTTCGTCGCGCGGATCTGGTCCCCCGGGGACTATCTGGCCATCAACCGTGACCACGAGTACCACAACTCGGTGGCGGCCGCGCGGGCCGGAGTCGGTGCGCCGGTGGTCGACTACCGGCCGCAGGACTGCCTGCTGGTCATGCGCTTCATCGAGGGGCGCACCTTCGGCAACGCAGACGTCCAGGCGCCGGCGAACATCCCCCGGATCGCCCGCGCCTGCCGCGCGCTGCACGCGGGCCCGCGCTTCGCCGGCGACTTCGACATGTTCGTCATCCAGAGCCGCTACGCGGCAGTGACCGCCGAGCAGGGTTTCGCCGTCCCGGCCGGTTACGACGCCCTGGCGCCGCAGGCGGAAGCCGCCCGGCGGGCGCTCGCCGTCCGCGCCGAGCCCACCGTCCCGTGCAATAACGACCTGCTGGCGGCCAACTTCATCGATGACGGCAACCAGATCTGGCTCATCGACTATGAGTACTCGGGCAACAACGACGCCTGCTTCGAACTCGGCAACATCTGGGGTGAGTGCGGCCTGTCCACCGATGCCCTGGCCGAACTGGTGCGCGCCTACTACGGTCGGCCGCTGCGGAACAAGATCGCCCGGGCGATGCTGCTCGGGATGGTGGGCAAGTACGGCTGGACGCTGTGGGGCGCGATCCAGGCCGCTACCAGCCCGATCGAGTTCGATTTCTGGTCCTGGGCCATGGAGCGCTATGAGGGAGCCGTTGCCGGGCTCACCGGCCCCGGTTTCGCCCGGATGCTCGACGACGTGCAGCGCGACGACTGAGGAGCCCGATGAATCCACCTGGGCAGGAGGCTGCGAGCCGCTCTCCACTGCCGGCCCGGGCCCGGGTCGTCATCATCGGTGGCGGCGTGATCGGCACCAGCGTCGCCTATCACCTCACCGCCATGGGGTGCCGCGATGTGCTGCTGCTCGAACAGGGGCAGCTCTCGTGCGGCACCACCTGGCACGCGGCCGGCCTGGTTGGCCAGCTGCGCGCCTCGGAGAGCGGCACCCGGCTGGTGCAGTACTCCACCGAGCTGTATGCCCGGCTGGCGGCCGAGACCGGGCTGTCCACCGGTTTCCGCCGCTGCGGGGGCGTCATTGTTGCCCGGACCCCGCAGCGCATGGTCCAGTTGCGCCGCACCGCCGCGGTGGCGCAGGCGTTCGGCCTGGAGTGCGAGCTCATCAGCCCCAGGCGTGCGCGTGAGCTGTACCCGGTCATCGCCATCGACGACCTGGCAGGGGCGATCTGGCTGCCCGATGACGGCAAGGCCAATCCCACCGACCTGACGTATGCGCTGGCCAGGGGCGCCCGGATGGGCGGGGCCACGATCCGGGAGCGGACCCGGGTCACCGGCATCCTCACCGCCGGCGGCGCCGTGACCGGGGTGCGCACCGACGAGGGCGACGTCGAGGCCGAGATCGTGGTCAACTGTGCCGGCCAGTGGGCCAAGCAGGTGGGACAGTGGTGCGGGGTGACCGTGCCGCTGCACTCCTGCGAGCACTTCTATGTTGTGACCGAGCAGATCGACGGGGTCCACCGGGACCTGCCGGTGCTGCGTGACCCGGACGGCTACACCTACTTCAAGGAGGAGGTGGGCGGCCTGGTGGTGGGCGGCTTCGAGCCGGAGGCCAAACCCTGGGTCTCGCCCGACGCGCTGCCCTCCGCGTTCGAGTTCCAGCTGCTGGCCGAGGACTGGGACCACTTCGCGATCCTGATGGACAACGCCGTGCTGCGCATCCCTGCGCTGGCTCACGCCGGCATCAAGAAGTTCTACAACGGGCCGGAGAGCTTCACCCCCGACAACCAGTTCATCCTCGGTGAGGCCCCGGAGTGCAGGAACTTCTTCGTCGGGGCCGGCTTCAACTCGGTCGGCATCGCCTCGGCCGGCGGGGCGGGGCGGGCGCTGGCGCAGTGGATCGCCTCCGGCGACCCCGGCCTGGACCTCACCGCCAACGACATCCGCCGGTTCGCCTACTTCAACGGCAACAACCGGTGGCTGCACGACCGGGTGGGGGAGGTCCTCGGCCTGCATTACGCGGTGCCGTGGCCCAATCGCGAGCTGGCCACGGCACGGCCGTTCCGCCGCTCACCCGTCCACCATCTGCTGGCGGAGGCGAATGCCTGCTTCGGCAGCCGGATGGGCTGGGAGCGGCCGAATTTTTTCGCCCCGCCCGGCCAGGCTCCCACCCTGGAGTACTCGTGGGGCCTGCCGGGCTGGCTGCCCGCCTCCGCCGCCGAGCAGCGGGCCACCCGCCACGATGTCGCGCTGTTCGACCAGACCTCGTTCTCGAAGTTCCTGCTGACCGGGCCGGGCAGCGAGCAGGCGCTGCAATGGGTGTGCACCGCCGACATGGCCGTCCCGCCGGGGCGCACCGTGTACACCGGGATGCTCAACGAGCGCGGCACCTACGAATCCGACCTGACGGTCACCAGGCTGTCCGTGGACGAGTTCCTGCTGATCAGCAGTTCCGCCACCACGGAACGCGATAAAGACCACATCACCAGACGGATCCCCCGCGGTGCTCACGCTGCCCTGGTCGATGTGACCTCGGCGTATGCCGTGTTCGGCCTGATGGGGCCGAAGTCGCGCGATCTGCTGGCCTGCGTGTCGGGCGCGGACCTGAGCGGTGAGGCATTCGGTTTCGGCACCAGCCGCGAGATCGATCTCGGCTATTTCACGATCCGGGCGACCAGGATCACCTACGTGGGCGAGCTTGGCTGGGAACTGTATGTGCCCACCGAATTCGCGGTCGGCGTCTATACCGAACTGATGGCCGCCGGAGCCAGGTTCGGCCTGGTGAACGGGGGCTACTACGCCATCGAGTCGATGCGGCTGGAGAAGGGCTACCGGGCGTTCGGGCGGGAGCTGACCCCCGAGTACAACCCGGTGGAGGCAGGGCTGACGTTCGCCTGCAAGCTCGGCACCGGCGTTGGTTTCCTCGGCCGTGAGGCGGTGGAGAAGGCGAGGGCGGAGGGCCCGCGGCGCAAGCTCGTTTCGCTGGTCGTGAATGACCCGGCCGCCATGCTGTGGGGCGGCGAACTGGTGCTGCGGGACGGGGACGAACCGGCCGGCCAGGTCACCTCGGGCGCCTGGGGCGAGGCGCTGGGGAGCGCGGTGGGCCTGGCCTACCTGCGCCACCCCGACGGCGACGTGGTGACCGCTGACTACCTGCGCGCCGGCTCCTATAAGGTGAATATCGGCGGCGATATCTACCCGGCCACCATCCACCTGCGCCCTCCCTACGATCCCGCCGGCCTGCGGGTGCGTGGCGAGCGGGCGCACCGGTAACCGCCGAATGCGGCCTCACCGTGCCCGCCCCGCCTCCGCAGCCCGGCATTTCACGTCTGCGGCCCATGATCATGTCCTGTTTATCCTGAAATACGGGTACCAAATCCGTGAAATCTCATCCGCCCGCGCCTGCTACGGAGGGAGCTGATCAATGACGATCAGTGCCTTTGACCTCTTCAAGATCGGCATCGGGCCGTCCAGTTCGCACACGGTGGGGCCGATGCGGGCAGCGGGGATGTTCGCCGGCTCGCTGGCCGCCGGCGGGCTGGCGGAGCGGGTGGCGCGGGTGAGGGTGGAACTGTTCGGGTCGCTGGGGGCCACCGGGCACGGGCACGGCAGCGTCAAGGCGGTCGTGCTG
>OFHG01000313.1_pt1 | contig 20547 bp, 20 predicted proteins | sample 1521931 | NCBI WGS metagenome assembly OFHG01 (sample SAMEA2468438, study PRJEB22500) | soil metagenome | biome: Glassland; feature: Farmland; material: Clay | place: Australia | collected 2013-01-31 | depth 0.55 m
GGTATACACCATCGGTCCCATGGCAATCCTGGGGGCTATCCAGGACGGGTTGACGGGCGATTTCAGCCTGTTGGCGATCAAATCCGTCATGGATGGATTTGCATCGCTGGCCTTTGCCTCTTCCTTGGGTGTGGGTGTATTGTTTTCCAGCCTGGTGATCCTGGTCTACCAGGGGGGGATCAGCTTGCTGGCGGCTCAAACGCAAGCCTGGATCACCCCGGCAATGATGGACGAGATGACGGCCACCGGTGGCGTTCTATTGCTAGGCATCGCGATCAGCAGTTTGCTGGAAATCAAACCAATCCGGGTAGGGAATTTCTTACCGGCCTTGGCCATTGCTCCCCTCATTGTGGCTATATTGGTACCCCTGCATTTGTATTAGAAAAAAAGCCTCTCACCACGGTAAAAATCAAATAACCAAAAAGAACGCCTCCGTGTCGAGCGGAGGCGCTTTTTTCGATGCGGCTAGCCGCCAGGTGTGGGTGTGGTAGAAGTCGCCAGAGCAGCCTGGATAGCCTTTTTGATGTCATCGTAAGTGGGTATGTAACCGGGTGAGACTTCCTTACCATTAACAAACAACGACGGAGTCCCGGTTACGCCGGCCTGCTGGCCCTCTTGATACTCGGTATTAATCTGGTTCTGGTGTTTATCTGCCGAAAAACAGGAATTAAATTCATTCATGTTCAAGCCCAGGGTTTGGGCGAAAGACTGCAGGCGTTTATCGGTGAATGAACCTACATTTTCACCTTCTTGATTGGCGAAAAGCATATCATGGTAATCCCAAAAACGACCCTGGTCGTTGGCACATAAGGCTGCGTTGGCCGCTTGCTCAGATTCTTTCGTTGTTGTATTACGGTCAATAATGGGAAAGTTACGAAATTGGTAATACACCTGTCCATTCTTGATTTCGTTTTGGATGAGCAAGGGCTCTACATGCTGGGTGTAGTACAGACAGGAAGAGCACTGAAAATCCTCATAAGCCACGATTTTAACCGGGGCATTCGGATTCCCCATCGCCGTCCCATTGGCTTCTGGGTAAGCCTGGGGTGTAATCGGTACGAACGTTCCAACCGGTTGGTTGTTATGCTGTACCTGGGGGATTACCACCAGGAGAGCCAGTATGACAATCACACCGCCAGTTCCAACGATCAAAGCCAGACGCTGCTGCTTGGCACGTTTCTGGCGCTTTTCTCGCAGCTCCTGTCGTTTGCTCGGCGACTCTTGCTTCTTACTACTCATGTGTGCTCCTCATAAACCTGGAGAAGTAATTTTTACCATAGTTCCGCAAAATTTTGCCATAATTGGTAAGGTTTGTCCAGGGATTGGAATTAATAGTCTCTAATCTCGATAGTAAATTTTCTCAAGCACAACACAAACATCGACGTGCCTGGCAATTGTCACATTAAATGTGGGGGTTCTTCATTTACCTCGTACTGATCGTTCAAATGGCTATCCAGCCATTGTAAAAGATAGGCAAAAACATCCCCTTTTTCCGGCTCGTTGTGAATTTCGTGATACAGACCATTCCATAATTTTACCGTACAATCCCCTTTTACGCGGCTGGCAAACTCCTGGCTGCCCTGGCTATAGGTAAGCTGATCGGCGGTTCCATGCATAACCAGCAAAGGTGGCTGGAATTCACCCGCGTGCTCGTATGTCCATCTAATCGCGTTCAACATAACAATCGCAAAATTGTAAGAAGCCCGATCGTGAACCAGAGGATCTTGAACGTAGTCCCTGACGACTTCGGCATCACGCGATAAGGCGCGGGAATCAAGGCCGGTTGGCAAGGTCCAGGCCGGTACGATGAGAGCCAGGAGGCGTGCCAGAGCTATTTTCGCCTTTTGATTTTCCAGGGCAGTCTTTAAACCAGGTGAGCTCACGACCACTCCCGCTAATTGTGGCTTTCGATTTAAAACGTAATTCAAGGCCAAAACACCCCCCAGGCTATGGCCGTAAAGAAACCTGGGAGCCTGCGGGTATCGTTCTCTGGCGGCCTTGATTAGCTCGTCAACATCCTGCAATACAGATTCAATTGAAGGGAAGTGCCCGCGTACGCCCTCTGAATTCCCATGACCCCGCAGATCGAAGGAAATGACAGCATAACCAGACGGCAGCAGAAAATGCGCCAGGTGAGCAAAACGCCCACTGTGTTCTCCAAGGCCGTGCAACAGGCAAATGACGGCGCGGATCCTCCCCTCAGGCTCCCAGCCTTGTACAAAAAGTTGCAGCCCATCTCGAGTGGGTAGCTTGAAAGTGTAATGCTTCATTGAGAGGGAAACTACGAATGGCTTTCGTGACCTTCCCGGGCGAGCAATGGCTCAGGCGTGTGATTAATTAGCGAAAACTGGTAGAGTGGGTATTCTTCCCCAGTTAACCTAAAACCGGCTTTTTGATAAAGCGAGATGGAGGCGCGATTATCCTTCTGCGTGTTGACCGAAACGGTTTGAGCGCCACGCCGATAGAACTGCGACAGCATGTCCCTGACCAGGGCTTTCCCGATCCCATTGCGCTGATATTGCGGTCGAACAGCGAGGCGAGCTAAATGGCCCCCCATTGGTGTGACGGTGCTGATCTGGTAGGCAATCGAGAAACCATCTTCTTCAACTACGGTCGCCACGGCTGCCTGGCGAAAGGCAATTTCCAAGCTATCACGAGAATTCTGCCAAACAGAGCCGAATGCGGCAGCATCGATCGCTTGAACCTCAGCCAGGTCATCCAAATTCATTGGCCGGATATTGAAAGATTCGATTTTATCTTGGCGTAAATTATCACGGGGGTGCCACGCCATCATCACCACCCGATTTATTTCATCGAATCCATTAGCAGCCAACAACTCCTCAAACCAGCTATGCAGGGGTATCACAGCCACATCAACCTTCTGCGATAGCGACCGTAGTAGAGTTTGAGCCTCTGGCCACAGCAGGTCCCAGGCTGCTTGTTGAGACATTCCGGAGGTGAAGGCAAACAGGCGAATCCAGGCGACTGAAGGTGGATCGGGCGGGCAAGCCAGGGTGGCTAAAGGATTGCCGTGTTCCTCAGCGATAAGGAAAGGGTCATGCCCGAGCCAATCCAGGGGTGGCCGCCAATCCAGGTGACGATGTACATGTAGCTCAAAGTGTAGCAGATTGGCAAGTTTATGCCGGTCTGTTGATGAAGCATTACGAACGGTTATTTTCTGGTTGATAAACATCCTTTTCCATTTATAGCATGATCAACGATAAGACACAATATTTTTTGGCCTAAGCTAATCAAACACTAAAATTGGATCGTTTATCATCCATTATCCTGAGAAGAAACTTCAAAAGCATCGTTCATCGCTTATTTCGTGTCTTTTCAATAATTTGGGGAAGGTGGAGTTGCAGACGGGCTTCGCCCGCTTGCTACCCCCAACACCCCACTTTTTTGAGAAGTTACCTTATTTCATTAATTTGAAAGGTACTCCCAATAATTTCTTTAGAATGCGCTGCCTGGGTGAAGGGCGATTGACATCTTCCAGACCGGCCTGCATGCTGGACAAAGCCTGCAATTGCCGTCCGGTTCGCATCTGAAGGCTTGAAAGAGATTGCATCACATTCAACCTTAGCTGGTCCTCGCCGACTTGCTTCAGCAAATCTGCGGATTGCTGGTAAGCCTGCTCCGCATCTCCATAGCGCTTGAGGGCTTCCAACGCCGCGCCCAGGTTTCCTAGCGCCATTGCCTGGCGGCGCACATCCCCCTCCGCCGCGAAAATTTCAGCAGTTCCTTCCACGGCTTGTAACGCGGCCTGTCCGTCGCCAGACCGCAAATAAGCCACACTGGCGTTATTCGCCATCTCGGCCGCATTCAAGGAGTCCTGACATGTTTTATAACCCTGGCCTGCCGCCTGGAAGCAGCGCGCGGCACTCTCATAATCTCCACATTGGTAAGCCTGCTTTGCTTCTTTGGCCAATTGTGCTGGGTCAAGGATTTCGTTCATTCGTTCTCCTGATGTTTACAGTGTAATTTCCAACAAGCCTTCCGCAACCGCCCTCAATTTTTCTACAGACATTTCGCTAAGCCGCTGGGCAAGCTTCAGGTATGGGAGGTTGACCGGTTTTCCAACAAAAGCTTGAAGTTCGGGCGGCATGGATAGGAATCCCTGGATGGCGCGCCTTTGGTTTGTCCAGATGCCGACCGGTCCATGCTGATCCTGGAGTTCGCGGATGGATAGGCCCAGCTCGCTGGACAGGCTCTCCAACACTGGCACTGGGGTGGCTTGTTCACCTAGCTCGTAAGCTGAGAGAGTTTTGACATCAATCTTTACATTAGCGGAAATATCTTCCAGAGACAAGCTTTGCTCGAGGCGGGCTTTACGCAGTTTCGCTCCGATGATGCGCTGTCGTAGCTGGGTAAACTGGTTGGTGTCGAACGATCCCTTGGCCCCATCGCCATGAGCAAGGGTCACGTTTTCCCAAAAATGATCCAGGGGAACATCCAGGATATATGCTAAAAGCTCCAATTCGGGCAAGGATGGTGAGAGCTCGCCGTTTTCGTATGCCTCATAATCAGCCAGGGAGACCCCTAACCACTCCGCACAGTTTTCCATACTCTCACCGGACACTGTACGCGCATCCCGTATCAAAGCACCCAATTTCTTAGCCCGAATGGATCGCGCAAGAGGTTGAATCGACATGGCTGTTTTCCTTCTGAATTAGCTTAAAGGTGTGAAATCAATGCCTACCTAAAAACACCTTTTTTTCATTATATAGCAATTTTAACATTTCACCGGCGGTCGTGACCGTAATTCTTGCGGTTTGCTGCCAACATTTCTGCAATGTTGACCCCAAAGACTTCTGCTTTCAGCTTAAAGCCAGCCATTTCCAGGCGATTCTCAAATAAAGGACGGATGCCTGTAGGCTTTAATTCACCGATAACACGACCATCACCGTCGGTGCCCGTCTGGACAAACTTGAATACATCTGTGAGAACCACCGTGTCTCCTTCCATCCCTGCTAACTCGGTGATTTGGGTTACTTTACGTGATCCATCCCTTAATCGAGATTGTTGGACAATCAGATCGATAGCAGAGGCAATCTGTTCGCGCACGACATGGATTGGGAGATCAAGCCCCGACATCAAGGTCATCGTTTCCAGGCGCGAAATGGCGTCGCGCGGCGAGTTGGCATGTAAAGTAGTCAGCGAACCATCGTGCCCGGTATTCATTGCCTGAAGCATGTCCAATGCTTCACCACCACGCACCTCACCCACCACAATGCGCTCCGGCCTCATGCGTAAAGAATTGCGCACCAAATCCCGGATTGACATCCCTCCTGTGCCGTCCGGATTGGGAGACTTGGTCTCCAGGCGCACCACGTGTTCCTGGTTCAATTGCAGTTCGGCGGCATCCTCAATAGTGACAATGCGCTCTTCCTCGGGAATAAACGAAGAGAGCGCGTTGAGTGTGGTGGTTTTGCCGGAGCCCGTTCCTCCCGAGATCAGGATGTTTAAGCGGGCCACGACGCAGGCGTTCAGGAATTCCGCCATCCCTTGTGTCAGGGAACCGTGTTTAATCAATTGGTCAACATTCAAACGTTCACGGCTAAACTTGCGGATCGTGATGGAGGGACCATCGATCGACACCGGTGGGATAACCGCATTCACCCGCGAGCCATCTGGCAAACGTGCATCGACAGCAGGATGATCCCCATCAATCACCCGCCCCAATGGGGAAACGATGCGCTGAATCACTTGCATGACGTGATCATCGTTTAAGAAGGTGACGTCTGTCTTGGATACTTTCCCACTTTTTTCGACATACACGTGCTTGGGACCGTTCACCATTATCTCACTGATGTCCGGATCATCCAGCAATGGCTGAATGGGCCCATAGCCGATCACTTCTTTAAGCACCTCCCTGGTCAAACGCTCAGCTAAAGGTTCGGGTAACTGCAAATTGGCTTTTGTTAAAATCTGGCTTAATTGATGAAGGGCGTATTTTTGCCGTTGATTAAGCGGCACCCTGGCGCTTTCGAGATCCCGCGCCAGGGTGTTGACCAAATATACTTTAATTTTTTCAAATTCTTGAGCTTGTAACTGTGGTTTAGAAGTCATTAAGGCTTAACTCATAGGATTCTTGTTTTTTGAGTGAGAATTCGCAGGAAGGATATCTGTATATCTCCGCTTTATGCGGGTTAGGATAACTCTACTTTGATATCTTCTTCCTCGTTACCTGACTTTTCCTGGGGAATCAGCCAGGCAATCTGATCACGATTCACAGCGATGAAAGCGCACTGCTGAATCAAATTGCCGTCATGGTCATAAACACGCGCCTCTGTAACAGCCAGGAACCGCTCGTCGTGGTTCAATTCATCTTTTACACGTTCATCCGGCCTGACAAACACATTCCCTTGGATGCGCTGCATGGTCGTTGTTTGAATCACGACCCGCACTGGCTCTTTCGGGACGACATCCGTGAAAATTTTACCTTTTTCGTCGTAACGGGTACCCATATTTAAAAACGCCTTAAGACTGAGGCATGGTGTATCCAAGGCCAGAACGAGTGACGATATGCTGCGGGTTCTTCGCATCCGCTTCCAGTTTCTGGCGCAGCCGTGAAATACTGACCCACAGGATTTCCTTATCATCCCGATACTCGGGCCCCCAAACGTCCATCAATAATTGCTCGGAAGTGAGCACGCTACCGACATTATGGGCAAATTGCAAGAGAAGGCGATACTCAGTCGCCGAAAGGAACACCATTTTGTCGCCTTTGAAGACCTCAGCCCGTGCGAAGTCAATCCGCAAGTTGCCATGGGTGAAAATGGACTGCTGGTATCCGCCACCAATATTCTGTGCCCGGCGCAGAACGGCCCGCGCCCGCGCCAACAATTCGGTAGCGGAGAATGGCTTAACGATATAATCATCCGCTCCCAGGTCTAAGCCGCGCACGCGATCGTTCTCGCTACCGCGCGCTGTCACGATGATGATCGGCACATTAGAGAACTCGCGAATGCGCTCACAGGCGGCAAAGCCATCCAAAATAGGCATCATCACATCCAAAAAAATCAAGTCCGGGCGTTTATCTGCAGTGATGTCCACCGCTTGCTGGCCGTTGGTCGCGGTAATCACCTGGTACCCCTCCGGGACCAGATTGGCTTCCATCAACCGCAGATATCGGGGCTCATCATCGACAATTAGAATGGTTCCACTCATGTTTTGGCCTCCTGAACAGATGAATTATTCTCGCCTTCGCTATTCTTGATTGGAAGGTAAATTTTAAAAGTCGTCCCCTCGCCCAGGGTAGACGCGGCCTCGATCTCCCCATCATGAGCCCGAATAATCCGCCGGCAGATGTACAATCCCAAACCCGATCCCCTGACCGAGGTGTTGTTATTCGGAACACGATAAAAACGCTTGAAAATATTTTCTAAGTGTTCGGGAGGAATGCCCGGGCCACGATCGGCGACTGTGATCAAGGCCTGGTCACCAACCAGGTCAAGCGATATCGTAATGGGCGATCCTGGTGCATACTTCGAAGCATTGCCCAGCAAGTTTTCAAAAACCTGGGCCAGGCGGGTCGGATCGGCCTGAATTTGCAAACCGGGAGCGTTCAATTTCAAATCAATCTTAATCTTATCGTCGCGTGTGCTCGACCGTAAGGCGATATCGCGCAACAACGCTTCCAAGCGCACTGGCTGGAAATTAATCCGCAAAGTGCCGGCTTGCAATCTGGAGGAATCCATTAAATTGTCAATTAATTCATGTAAACGATCGGCCTCTTCATCAATAATTGTTAAAAATTCCTGGCGAGTATTGTCATCCCAGCTGATATCCTCACGCAAAAGCGTCGTGGCATAACCCTTGATAAACCCCAAGGGCGTCAATAGCTCGTGCGTGATGGTTGCAATAAAATCATCTTGCAGGCTATCCAACCGCCGTTTGGCCTCTAACATGACGACCTGCTCGACCAGCTTCTCGTGGCCCAGAAGCTGTGCAATGTGAGCGGCGATGAATTCTGAAAGATGAATTTGATCGGGCGTATATGACGGACCCCCAAAGCGGACAAATACTAACGACCCCAGCACTTTATCAATCAGGTTGAGGGGAAGCGCCAGGTAATGACGAGAACGGGTGCGGTCTTCCTCCTCGATGTCCGAAATCTCTTCCACTCGCAAGGTCGTCTGGCCGGAATGGTATGCGTCGTACGCACAGGCATCTCCCCAGGATAGGTCCGCCTCACGGCGGCGCCCACGCCCGATTGCACGTGCATAAGAAGGTTCCAGTGAGCCATCTTCACGCGGGGTGTATAAAGCCATATTATCGAAGATAAAAACAGGACGGGTAATCTGAATGATCTCGTCGAGTGCCTCCGCCGTATTCGCCGCGCGCGCAACAGCCCGGCTGACCGCGTACACGGCTTCCAACTCCTGAGGGCGCAATGAACCAGGATTAACCTCTTCCTCATACATAATCCGTTCGCTCATTCCTTTTCTTCTCCACCAACCGGCTCAGATGATCTGTCAATTGGCAGCGTAAATTGAAATTGGGAACCATGACCTAATTCCGATTGCACTGTGATCTGAGATCCATGCGCTTCCACAATTCGCTTCACCATAGCCAATCCCAACCCGGTGCCAGCATAATGGCGCTTGGTGGATCCGTCTAACTGGTAAAACGGCTCAAAGATTTCATCCAATTGTCCAGCCGGTATGCCGATACCGTTATCACTTACCGTTACCTGGACGCGATTGTGATCCAAATGGGCATCTAATCGCACATAACCACCGGCTGGCGTAAATTTCAACGCGTTATCTAATAAATGACTCAACACCCAACCCAGTTTTTCTTCATCTACGTGTACGAATGGTAACGAGTCATCCACATTTATGCGCATTTCAACATTAGCCGTCTGTGCTTTTTGGATGAACCGCTCAGAAGTCGCCATAACGATTTTCTTGAATTCTACAGTTGCAAGGTTTAGGCTAAGTTCACCTCTGGAGGCCAGTGAAAATTGAATTAGATCCTCGATTAATCGCTCAAGGCGTTCCTCAGAATGTTGAAGGACATCCAAAGCCTTATGCTGATGCGGCGTCAGAGGGCCTAAGCTCCCGTCTTTTAGTATATCAAGATACCCTTTGATGTGGGTAAGAGGAGTGCGCAACTCATGGGAAATATTGGCAATGAAGTTGGATTTAAGCTGGTTTAATTCCGAAAGGCGATCGAGAGCGTTTTGGAGAGCCAGGGTGCGCTCTTGAACGCGTTTTTCCAGGGCTTTATTCATCTCATTGAGCGCATTCTGGAGTTGCAGGATGCGCATGGTGATCACATGATCCAGGGTAGCCTGGTCAATCCGGCCCAACTCCAGCAGCGCCTGTCCCAGTAAAATTGGCTTGCCCTGTTCCTGCCGCTGTTTTTGAAAATCCAGGGCAACCTGCAAGTCCTCAGGTTGAATGATCTCATTTTCCAACATATATTCGCCGATGCGCGGCACCAGGACTTCGGGGGCGAGAGGCACTCCTTCCGGAAGTGTGGTCACCGTTTGTTCAGCAATGACTGCGGCTACAGCCAGATCTACGCCGCAATGGGGGCAATAGCGGGCTTGTGGATCAACCGGCCGTCCACAATGTGGACACGGGATTCCTGCAGATGAGTTGTCTATCATAATCTCGACCAATGATATCATATCCTCTCTTTCCCGGAGTTGCAAGTCGAACGCACCCAGCGCAGGGATCACACCAAGCACTAGCCTGGTCAGCCAGGCGCCTCGCGTAGAGATTTATGGACATGAGTTGTTGTAAAGTGTTTGTAAGGTACATCACCAGGGTTTTGCGGCATAATAAGCGGCATAGCAGGGGAATTCCAGGCGGATATGATGCCGAACATTACAACACCGAAACCATTCACTACAGGCGGCTTCCGGCTGGGGAGGAGACTGTGCAGACCAAAGTATTGGTCATAGACGACGACATCGAAATGACAGACCTGCTGAGGATAATTCTTGTGCCTGAACATTTCGAGGTGACAACTGCAAATTCTGGGACAAAGGGGGTCGAGCTTTCCCGCCAAATTAAACCAGACGTTATTATTCTTGATTTGCTGATGCCCGTCATCGATGGTTGGCAAGTATGCCGGGAAATTCGCAAATTCAGCCAGGTGCCCATTATCATCCTCTCAGCCGTGAATAAACCTGGTATGGTGGCGCACGCCCTTGACGAAGGGGCGGATGACTTCCTGTTGAAGCCAGTGCCAAGTGGCGTGCTGATTGCGCACATCAATAAATTTACGCGACGCATAAACACAGGTTGCATTATCCAGCATCCAAAAATAGACACTCTACTGTAAATTTGGGTCTTTGGGATCTTCCGTAAAGGTGTCCGGATTTGGGGGTGTGAGCGTGCGGACGCTCACACCCCCAAATCCGGGGTCCTACCACGGCCATTCCTAAAGAACCGCAAATTTTTTTATTTAAAGGCACTTGACTTCGGTTAGAATTATATCCAAACCAACACCGGAGGAAAATCGTGCAAACCTGTAGTAAATGTCAGACTCTATCCCCTGACACCGCGACGTTTTGTGCCGGATGCCAGGCGGATTTGAATGAGTGGTCTGAAACGGCGGTCGCGCTCAAACGCTTTCAGGCCAATCCGCGGGTTCAGTATATACGCGTCGCCGTCGCCTCGGACTGCTGTCCGGCTTGCCGGGAAGTCCAAGGGGCCTACGCTAAGAACGAGACCCCCAGTCTACCGGTTGAAGGATGTTCGCATGAACACGGGTGCCGCTGTTTTTACGAACCCTTCCTTACAGAAATTTACCCCTGACTCGGTTGGAACATACGCATACCGGGGTGGAGAGAAGCTCATCCACCCCGAAAATTTTTTAATGGTCGGATCGCTGTCCCCCAGGATATTTTTCGCCGGCTAAGCCGCGTGCCAATGCCAGGGCCTGCTCCCTGGTTTGTACGCGACCTGTAGCCTGGGCTTCGCGGATCACCTCTAATATCTTTCCAATTTGCGGTCCAGGCGCCAGGCACAGCTCAGAGATCAAGTCGTTGCCATTGATCAGGGCTGGAGGCGACACCAGCTCGTCTCTTTGTTCCCAATAGGCTTGCAACAAGAGCTGTACTACCTCCAATTGCCTGTCCCAAAGGTCCGCAGGCAGGGTAGCCTGATAGGTTGCCAGACAGTCTGCCAGGGAAAGCAGGCCGATATCTACCCCCGCCGATTTGCAATCTCGAAAGAAACGGTAAATCGTTCGCCGGCTGGGCTTTCTACCGCTTTGCAGCATGTGGTGAGGGCGCATGTGGTGGCGTACCACCCGCACCAGATATTCCACCTCTTCATTACTCAATGGAAGGGCGCGCCCGCGCCGCGCAGCCAGCCTGGCGCTGATCTCCTCATGGCGCAAGAAGCGGATCCTTCCATTCTCACCTTCATGGTATGCCTGTGGCTTGCCGGCATCGTGATATAACGCCGCCAGGAATAGCAGGCCGCGCCGGCTGCGGTCGGGTGTCAGCTCTTGGCGGAAGTGTTGGTCTAATTGTTGGCGAAATCGTCCCAAGCGTAAAACGAGCAATTGCATGCCCTGGTTGGCGGTATTATCCACATGATAATCCGGGCCCAAAAGCTCCAGGACCAGCTCAAGATTTCGTAAGACGCTTAAGCTGTGTTCCCAAACGTCCAACTGGTGGGGGGGCGATTGGCGCACGCCCTTCATGCCAGCCAATTCAGGCAGCACAACTGGCAAAATCTCTAACCCATCCAAGGAGCGCATGGCTGCCTCCGGGCGTGGGCCTCCCAACATTCGCATTAATTCATCACGCACCCGCTCGGAGGACACACGCGGCAATTGGTCGATGGCCGATTTAATTTGAAGACGGGTTTCAGGCGACATATGCAAATCAAGGGCAACCGCATGGCGTACTGCGCGCAATATGCGCACCGGATCAGCGTCCAGGCTATCCGGCGAGCAAGGTCTTAACAATTTATCGTGTAGATCCTGTGCGCCACCCAGGGGATCCAACAAGCGCATTTCGCCCTCTAGAGGCAAAGCCATGGCATTAATTGTAAAATCTCTGGCGCGCAAATCGCTCTCGAGGTCAGGCCCGCGTTGGGCAGCGAAATCCAGCACAAGGCGGCTACCGTCCTCCTGGGTCCAAAGGACGCGCCCGGTATGGCGAGATTCGTCCAGGGTGAAATACACTGCCCCCAGGTGATTAGCCACCTTACGGGCGAGGCCCAGCACATCCCCCACCAGCACGAAATCGATATCGTGTAACGGGCGATTTAGAATTATGTCGCGTACGCCCCCTCCAACCAAATGTACGCTTACCTCTGGTGGGATAGCCTGACGGATGCGCTGCAACTGCACTTCAAGCCGACGTTGAATGTCGATGGACACTCAAACTACCTCTTCCGGATCAATAGCGGGTGTATAACGCTCCAGGTTCACACTGGCAACAAAGGGCAGGTTTCGATAGTATTCATCCAAATCCAGACCATATCCGAAAACGAACTTATTGGGGATGGTAAAGCCACGGTAATGAATCGGTACTTCAACTTCTCGTCGTTCCGGTTTGTCCAGCAAGGCACACACGCGCAAGCTCCTGGGGTGACGAGTCTCCAGGAATTTCAAGACGGATGCAATGGTATAGCCACTATCGACGATGTCCTCAACCAGGAGCACGTTGCGCCCATAAATCTCGTCTTTTAAATCCATCGTGATGCGTACCTGCCCGGTGCTTTGACGAGCAGCAGCTCCATAGGAGGTCACCGCCATAAAATCGATCGTATTCGGCACGGTGATCCGGCGCATCAGGTCGGTTAAAAAGAGCACACCTCCCCTCAGAATACAAACCAGGTGCAGCGATTCGTTCTGATAATCGCGACTGATTTCGACCCCTAATTCCGCAATTCGCGTTTGAAGCATCTCCTCAGAAACCAGGATTTCATCCAAGACTTCCCTGAAATCTTGCATCCCATCATCCTCCCAACCCAGGTTTGCGTGGCACCGCGTGATGCATCCTGCAGCGGGCCTCGTACATTTCCGCGGCCCCTACCACCACCACCGGATCATCATAATAGGCTGGTTGCCCATCGATCAGTCGCTGGGTGCGGGTGGCGGCCTCTCCACAGATCATGCATATGGCATACAGTTTATCCACTCGTTCCGCCTGTGCCATCAAGACCGGCATCGGGCCGAAAGGTTCCCCGCGAAAATCGGTATCCAGGCCAGCGATGATTACTCGCATGCCACGATCAGCTAGCTCCTGAACGATACCCAGGATGTCGTTTGCGAAAAATTGAGCCTCGTCGATCGCCACAACGGTGGTATCTCCATCCAGCTTATCCAGGATCTCACACGCCTCTTGAATGGGCAGTGCAGCATAATCGCTGCCCGCATGGGAGGTCACTTTTTCCACCGCATAGCGATCGTCGATGGCGGGCTTGAACACCTGAACCTTCTGGCGAGCAATCGACGCCCGGCGCAGGCGACGGATCAGCTCGTCTGTTTTTCCACTGAACATGGAACCGGTGATCACTTCTACAGAGCCGGTATGATGTTTCATATTTCTCCTCAAACAGGGATATTGTTGGGTATTGTACCGCTTGCCTGGTTACCCCGGCAAGGCGAATTAATAGGTTCTACCGGCTTTGCCGTGGGGGATCTCCAGATTTGGGCTTATCACGGAAGTACCCAAAGAGCCAATTAATAAACAAACAGGCAGGTGCGCCCGGCGCCTGCCTGCCAAAAAACAACTCTGCAAAAAATGTCTGCTAAACGGTAATTTCTTCCGCCGCTTCTGGCAATTCATAATCCAACTGGCGCAGGCGCCTTTTTAGATCAGCCAGAGATTTACGGCCAAAGCCATCGATGCTCAAGAGGCGGGCTTCGCCACCGGCCAAACGATCCAGGATATCGCCCACAGTGTTGAGGCCAGCTTTGATCAACAAATCCATGGGGCGGTTATCCAGGCCAAGCTCGGTTATCGGCCGGTCGAGCGACGTGCGGGCGGCTTCGCGGGCTTCCTGCTCATCCAGATATTGCTGGCGAGCCTGCAGCTTCTTGTAGAAGCGGTCCACTTGCCCTTCCGTATCAACGATACGCTGTTCACCCGTATAGAAGGGGTGACATTTGGAGCACACGTCTGTGTGGATTACTTTTTGGGTAGACCCCGTCGTCCAGGTATTGCCACAAGCGCAAATCACCTGTGCATCGGGGTAATAGGTGGGATGGATTTCGCTCTTCATTTTTGTTTATCCTTCTTGCCAATCTATATACCAATAACCAGGCCAGAACACTCGCTGGTAAGATGGGATTTATTCAGCTTCTTTAACCTGTTCGCCCGGCATGACACTGACGCGCTTGCGATTATCGCGTAGGGTCTCATAAACGACGATGCCATCTGCAGTTGCAAACAGGGTAAAGTCTCTGCCTACCCCGACGTTACGCCCGGGTTTAATGCGCGTGCCATGTTGGCGCACCAGGATATTGCCTGAAAGCACTGCTTCGCCGCCGTATTTTTTCACGCCAAGCCGCTGGCCTTGACTGTCTCGACCGTTGCGGCTGGAGCCGCCACCTTTTTTGTGTGCCATGGTTTCCTCGCTATTTCACCGAAATGGAATCGATCTGTAAACGGGTGTATTTCTGACGGTGACCGGTCTTTACACGATAGCGTTTCTTGGGCTTATATTTAAACACCACAATCTTGGGGCCCTTCACCTGAGAAACCACCGTGGCTTGCACCACCGCTCCTTCGACCAGTGGGGTGCCAACCTGAATGTCTTCTCCATCTACCAGCAGCAAAACACGCTCCAGATCTAGCTGTTCACCGATTTCCGAATCGAAGCGGTCGACTTCGATCGTCTGGCCTTCGACGGCCTTATATTGCTTGCCGCCATCCTCAACGATTGCATATTTCATTTTATTCTCCAAGCTTCACTTCGCCATAAACCCTGCGCAGCCCGGAGCGGGCTCAAGGAGTCCACGTCTTCCGTTACGCCGAGCTATGGGGAAGTTTGGGGTGCAATATTTTGCCCCAGCGAGTTGCTGCCGGGGCAGTGCGAAAGAAAATTATACCGAAGTTGTCGACGAATGTCAACATTTCTGGCATAAGAATTTTATTTGAAACCGCTGAAACAATCCGGTTACCATACAAAAGTGTCAACTCTCACTCCAGGTAAAAAATAGTAAGATTGGATTGACATGGTGACGCTGTGTTCGAACTGCGGATTTAATAACCCGCCAGGTATGCGATTTTGTGGCAATTGCGGCAGCCGCCTGGTGGAAAACCCGGCGGATTCAAGCCAGGTACCCCCCTCCGAAGCGCCAGACAATCCCGCGACCGAGAGGATCGGCGTGTTGATGGGTGCCGACCTGATGGAACGCCTGCGCACTGCCGGGATTGAGGCCGCCGGCCAGCGGCGTACTGTCACGGTGCTCTTTACCGATCTGACCGGTTTTACCGCGCTTTCCGAGCGTATGGACAGCGAAGATGTCTATGACATCGTCCAACAATATGTCCAGGTGCTGGTTAACAACGTTTATAAATACGAAGGGATCGTCGATAAACTTACCGGTGATGGCCTGATGGCTTTATTTGGCGCGCCGATATCCCACGAAAATAATGCGGAGCGAGCGGTGCGCGCTGCGCTGGACATGCAGGCCGATATTCTCCAATTGAGCAAGGAAATCCGAAAAAAGTATAAAGTTGATTTGCGCATGCGGGTGGGGCTGCACTCTGGTACCGTTGTGGTTGGCGGCATGGGTTCCAATATGATGATGGACTACACTGCTATTGGAGATACGGTTAACCTGGCTCACCGTATCGAAGAGGCCGCTCCGCCCAACACAATCCTGGTCAGCGAAAGCGTCTACAGCCAAACCAGGGCCTTGTTCGAGTTTCAACATGTATCTGCCCTCAATCCCAAGGGCATTACCCGTTCAGTCATCGCATTTAGCGTAATAAAACTCAAATCCCGGCCCGGCATGGTGAGGGGCCTGGAAGGACTCAGCGCGCCGATGATCGGCCGCGACATGGAATTAAATCGCCTGAAACAGATCCTGGCGGATTTGCTACAAATCCAACGCGGCCAATTCGTGTTCATCACCGGCGAAGCCGGCATGGGTAAAAGTCGCCTGACGGCTGAGTTCAAGACCAGCTTGGATCCTCATGAAGTGCGCGTTTTGGAAGCTCAAAGCCTGGCTTATCGCCGCTCGATTGCGTATTGGATCTTCCTGGCTCTACTCTACCAATACCTTGGCGTGCCCCCAAACACACCAAAACCCGAAGTGCACCAGCGGCTGATCCACGTTCTGGAACAACTGACCATAGGACAGAGTTCCGATACACTGACCTACCTTGAACACCTGTTGTCGTTGCCCTACAGCGACCCCCACGCAGCGAACCGCCTGCGCTACCTGGACGCCGAACAATTACGACAGCAGATCTTTCTGGCAGTGCGTGACATGCTGGTGGCCGAATCGAAACGCCAGCCGCTAATCCTGATCCTGGAAGATCTTCACTGGGCAGATGAAGCCTCCTTAAACCTGCTCTATTTCCTCCTGGAGTCGCTGCGCCATTCACCTATCCTGATCTTGTGCATTTCCCGACAGATTCTTCCTGGTGCGCTCAGCCGCATCCATGATTGGGCCAAAACGTATTTGAGCAGCCAGTTCCACACCTTGCCCCTACAAGGCCTCTCCCCCAACCAAAGCGCCCAATTGCTGTTTCAGCTACTCACCATTCCCGATTTACCCGTGACCCTGCGCGAGCAAATCCTGCAACGAGCGGCAGGCGTTCCCTTCTATTTAGAGGAAATCCTGCGCATGTTGATTGACGAACACGTCATCCGGCGAGAGAACAATCACTGGCGTGTAGAACCAGAAGCGGACGCCAGCCAATTAGGGGTCCCAGATACCTTGCAAGGCCTGATTCTGACCCGGTTTGATCGCTTAGCCGAAACGGAGAGGCAAGTGTTGCAGGTGGCATCCGTCATTGGGAAAAACTTCACGGTTCCGCTATTACAAGGTGTGCTCAGCGGGCCCTCCATCGAGCAAATGCCGCGTGCATTGGATGTGCTGGTGGAGCGCGACTTCATCCAGACCCTTCCCAGCAGCAGTGAGGCGGAATACACTTTCCGCCATATCCTGATGTCGGATGCCATTTACAGCACTATCCTGCGAAAAGAACGCAGCAAAATACATGGGCTGGTCGGTGAAGCGATTGAAAGGTTGTACACCGACGACCTGGAAAACCAGATTGAGCTGCTCGCCAACCATTATTTGTGGAGTACCAACCAGGATAAGGCGCTCTATTACCTCACCCGGGCCGGTGAGCGCGCTGCAGCAAGATACGCCAACTCCCAGGCCCAACAACACTTTGAGCAGGCACTACAAATTTTGCCGAAAGTAACGCATACCCTGGCCGAGGCTTTACGCATCCTCTCTGGCCTCGGTGACGTGCTGGTGCTGGTTGGCGAGTATGCTGCCGCCCGGAAGCATTATCAAGACACTTTGTCCGCTATCCAGTCTGAAGGGTCAGGACAGTTTACAATAGATAGCTGCAGCTTGCAACGAAAGATCGGCAATACCTTTGAGCGACAAGGGGATTACGACCAGGCACAGGATCATCTAAATCAAGCCCAGCAGACCCTGGAAAGCCTGGATAATCCTCAGCCGGTCGAGCAGGCGCGCATATTAAACGATATGGGTTGGATAAATTTCCGGCGTGGCAATCTGGACGAGGCGCAAGCCCAGTTAAACCAGGCACAAACCCTGCTCGAAAAAACCAACCAATATGACGTGATCGCCTCTATTTACAACCGGCTGGGTGGCATCTATTATTTCGAGGATCAGCTCGATCAGGCCAGCATCTATGTCCGCAAAAGCCTGGCATTACGCGAGGAGATCGGAGATATCGTCGCCGTCGCCCGTTCTTATAATAATTTGGGCTTGCTCAGCTGGAGGAAAGGCGATTGGGAAAGCGCCCTTGCCAATTTCATGCGCAGCGTCGAGCTACACGCCAACCTGGGAGACGTTGAAGGAGTCATGGAAGTCAACAGCAACCTGGGGCTGCTGCAAATCGACCGAGGCAATATAGGACAAGCCAAGAAACACCTGGAAGCAGCGCTAAGCACCGCCCAACAATCCGGCCTCTCCTATGGGATTGGAGTCACCTACCTGCACTTCAGTTATCTGTATCTCTCCTCCAATGATTGGAAAACTGCCCTGGAATATTGCGGTCGTAGCCTGGCGATCTTGAAAGAAATCGACGACCAGGATCACATGGTAGAGATATTCACCAACTTCGGCACAGCCTGGTTGGGCTTGGGCGATCTGGAATTGGCGCGTAAATGGGCAAATGAAGCTTTGCGCTTGTGCGAAGAACTGGGCGCTGAAACCCCTCAAACGCAGGCCGAGCCGCGCGGCCGGGCCCTACGCCTGCTCGGGAACATTTGCCGGCGCTGCGACGATTACAATGAAGCCGGTGAATTGATTCGCAGTAGCCTGGCGATATTCCAAAGCGCAGGCAACCAACTGGAACAAGGACGCAGCGCCTTGTCATTGGCGATCCTGCAATCTCAATGTAATGATTACGCCAGCGCCAGGATGCATTTTAATGAAGCGCGATTGATATTCCGCCAATTGGGAGCAACCCTCGACATGGAATCGCTCGAAGATGCGTTTTCCCAGCTGGCAGACCATTGAAAATCGCTTGTTGGAATCGAGTAGGGGGCGGCGGCTAACCGCCCCCTCTCACACCACCGGACATGCGGGTCCGCATCCGGCGGTTCATCAAGTAAAACGCAGTTCTTGATACCGGGTCTTCAGGCTCTTCAGCCCTGAGTTACGCAGGTAAGCGTTGCTCAGGGCTTCGTTTACCACAGGCGACTTGGACATATGCCAGGGGCTTTTGCCAACCGCCCCTAACCCTGCTCGTCCACGAGGCACTCCCAGCTTGACTAACTCTCGGTAGCGTGTGGTGCCCCGCTTCCAGCGTTTCCAGATCATCTGTCTCAGCCGTCGTCTCATCCATCGGTCCAGTTCTTCAAACACGCTCGGCGTATTCGCCTGCCGGTAGTAGCCGATCCAGCCCATCGTGTACTGGTTAATTTCCTGGATGACCTCTTCCAGCTTGCCTGACCGGGTACGCTTCGTCAGGCGGCGGAGCTTTTCCCGGAACCGCTCCAGGCTCCGGGCAGCTACTCGGATGAGCACTTCCCCTTTGCGCTTGTAGAAACTGAACCCCAGAAACTTCACCCCTGTAGCTCGATCTACCTTGCTCTTCTTCGGGTTGACTTTCAGCTTGAGCTTCTTCTCCAGAAACCTTTTCACGCTCGCCATCACCCGCTCGCCCGCCCGACGCGTCTTCACGTAGATGTTACAGTCGTCGGCGTAGCGCACAAACTTGTGCCCCCGCTTTTCCAGTTCCTTGTCCAGGTCGTCCAGCATGATGTTCGACAGCAATGGAGATAGCGGCCCGCCTTGCGGAGTTCCCTCCTCTGTGTCCATTACCACGCCATTGACCATCACTCCACTGTTCAGGTAGGCTCGGATCAGCTTCAACATTCGTTTGTCTTTCACCACCCGCGCCACTCTCGCCATCAGCATGTCGTGGTTTACCCGGTCGAAAAACTTCTCCAGGTCCAGGTCCACCACCCATTCGTAGCCTGCTTGGATGTACTCCTGGGCTTGCTTTATGGCTTGATGCGCACTCCTCCTGGGTCGAAACCCATAGCTGGCCGGTGAAAACAGCGCTTCGAATAGCGGCGTGAGCGCCTGCGCCATCGCTTGTTGGAGAAAGCGATCCATCACGGTCGGTATCCCTAACTGCCTTACCCCGCCGTCCGGTTTGGGTATCTCTACCCGCCGTACCGGGCTCGGCTGATAGCTCTGCTGGTCGAGCGCTTCCCTGATCTCCAACCATCTTTCTCTCAGGTACGGTCGCAGTTCTTCCACCGTCATCCCGTCTATGCCCGGTGCTCCGCCGTTGCGCTCCACCCGCTCCAGTGCCGTCAGCAGGTTCTGTCTTCCCCACACCTGCTCCCACAGCTCTGCGTTCGCCTTTCCTTCGTCTCGTGCCGGGGACGGCTCGGCCCTCTGGTCAGCCAAGGGAAGTTTCACTTCCCGCCTCTGTCCAGTAGTTCCCCTACCTGGGGTTTTCTGCCTTCCTTGTTCGTCCCGCGATCTGCTCAAAGTACTCGGCCTCCTTGATGTTCGGCCCTTCCCACTTCGACGGCAATGGTACTATGGCCTCTGCTGACTTCTGCCGCTTCAGCCTGGTTTCGCAACCAGGGTTACCGTCCCCGGCCTGGCGGCAGACCTCCCCAGGTAAGAGCGCTGACTTTCCCTGCATCCTTGCCCCATTTACTGCTTCGGCCTTTGGTCGCATCGGGCTTCGTTGTTATATGCCAACTCGCCCGGCCTCACAGCCTTATAGGGTTCGTATTCCTCAAGTCGCAGGTTTGCTTCCGGCTTCCTCCAGACCTCGCCTCACGGCGACGCCCTTGCCTTCCGCTAGCGGTTGGCGCGACCCACCTCCGCAAGGGTCTTACACCCTCTAGCCAGCGCCCATGCTGGGCGCACATA
>OFHG01000314.1_pt1 | contig 20538 bp, 18 predicted proteins | sample 1521931 | NCBI WGS metagenome assembly OFHG01 (sample SAMEA2468438, study PRJEB22500) | soil metagenome | biome: Glassland; feature: Farmland; material: Clay | place: Australia | collected 2013-01-31 | depth 0.55 m
CTGCTGGCCAGGTTGACAAACGGACCGGACTCTTTCACCCTGACAAGGCGTTCATCGGTCACGGCAAAGTTGAGTTTGAGCGGCCGTTCAACCGTGATCCGGTTGTAGACGAAGTCCTTATTATCGAATATCTTTACGAACTCGCCATCCTTGAAGTCGCCATACAGCCTCGTTATCTCATTGCGGTGCTGCTCGTCGATCTCGTTCCTCTTGTTGCCCAGGCTCTTCCGCATCTTCTTGAAGAAGCTCGTGCCGTCGATCAGTTGAATCTTTCCTTTCCGCTTCCGCTCCTTGCGGTTCGTCACGATCCAGAGGTAGGTGCTGATGCCCGTGTTATAGAAAAGCTGGTCAGGCATTGCTACTATTGCCTCCAACCAGTCGTTCTCAATGATCCATCGCCTAATATCACTCTCGCCCGATCCAGCCGAACCCGTGAAGAGCGGCGAACCATTGAAAACAATAGCGAGTCGTGTACCGCCGTCCTTCGGGTCCTGCCTCTTGCTGATCATGTGCAGGAGGAACAGGAATGAACCGTCATTGATCCTGGGCAATCCTGCCCCGAACCGTCCGCCAAAGCCCTGCTCCTCGTGTTCCTTGGTTATAACAGCGGCCTCGGGCTTCCACTCCACGCCAAAGGGCGGATTCGCCAGCATGTAGTCGAACTTCTTGCCGCTGAAGTGGTCATCGGTAAAACTGTTGCCGAACTGGATGTTGTCGATAGTCTCGCCTTTGATCAGCATATCGGAGCCGCAGATTGCATAGGCCTGATCGTTATAATCCTGGCCGAAGACCTGCAAGTTCGCTTGGGGGTTCAGTTCGCGAAGATATTCCTCGGATACGGACAGCATGCCGCCTGTCCCGCAGGCAGGGTCGAAGAGTGTCCTGACGATGCCCTTCTTGGTCAGGATATCGCCATCGGGCAGGAAGATGAGATCGACCATCAGGCGGATCACCTCGCGGGGCGTAAAGTGATCGCCCGCTTCCTCATTGCTTGCTTCGTTGAACTTCCTGATCAGCTCCTCGAAGATATACCCCATCTCGATGTTCGAGACCTTATCCGGGTGCAGGTCGATCTCGCAGAACTTCGAGACAACCAGATAGAGACGGTCATGTCGGTCCAGGTTGGCGATGTGCTCTTCAAATTTAAAATGATCGATGATGTCACGTGCGCGGGAGGAAAAGCCCTTGATGTAGTTGGTGAGGTTGGCTGCAATGTTGTTTGGGTCGCCCTTCAGCTTCTCGAAGGTGAATTTGCTGATGTTATGGAACTGCTGGCCAGCGACCTTGTTCAGAATCGGTTCAAGGTTTTTAATCTTGCCGCCCTTGAGGCCCTTGTATCTCTCCAGAACTTTGTCCTTGGTTGGCTCCAGAACACAATCCAGCCGCCGAAGCACACAGAGCGGTAGCATCACATCCCGGTACTGGTTCGGCTTGTACGGACCCCGGATCAGATCAGCCACGGACCAGATGAAGCTTACTTTTTCACTGAAATTGTTCATAATAGATAGGCATGCAGATTGGAAAAAACTTTACTACAACCGGCTGCAAATGTCCAGCCCCGAAACAACATCGTTCAAAACCCGATCAATGGCTCACGAAGAGCTTTTGCTTATCGTTTCAGACATATCAGTCGCGTTGGGGTTGCTACGGGGTAAAAAAAGAGATGGTGACTGGCGGTTCACTGATTCGTTTTATTCTGCTCAAACGGCTTGTACTGCACTTTCACGATCGTGATCACCGCTTCTCCCTTGGGCCGTTTCACAATTACTTCGTCGCCTTCGGCCTTTTTCATCAAAGCGCGCGCCATGGGCGAGTCCATGCTGATGAGCCCCTTGGCATGGTCGGACTCATCGGGCCCCACGATGCGGTACTCGCTGACGCTGCCTTCCTCGTCCTCGAGCCGCACCCAGGCGCCGAAGAACACCCGCGACTGATCGTCAGGCTTGCTGTCGACAACGACAATATGTTCAAGCCGCTCCTTGAGATGGTGGATGCGGGCGTCGATCTCGCGGAGCTGTTTCTTGCGGTAGAGGTACTCGGCGTTCTCGGACCGGTCTCCCTCTGCCGCGGCCGCGGCAAGCGCCGCCGTCACCTCGGGCCGTTTGGTCCGCCAGAGGTATTCGAACTCGTCGCTCAGGCGCTTTTTGCCTTCGGGAGTGATATACTTTGAGCCCGGTTTTTGCGGCGGTCTATATCTGCTCATAGAGGGGAGAATGATACGGGAAAAAACTTCAAAAGCAAGAAACAAGAACCAGGAAAATACTTTGTCCGCAGATATACGCAGATTTCACAGATTTTTTAGAAATATGAATCGGTTCCATTCTCAAAGAATTATTCTGCGACATCGGCGAAATCTGCGGATAGTTTTTCCATCGCCTGCACGACTTACGACGCGTGTTTATGAATGATGACCCCGGTCGCCGGCTCGATCTTGTAGCGCGTCCCTTCGTCAATCATGCGTTCAAATCCGACGATGGTGCCGCGCTTCAAGACCTCAAAGAACTGGTTCGCCGCGGTACGGTCCTTGTCGAGCCTCGTTACCAGCTTCCGCCCTTTCGCGCCACAGATGTAGAATTCCATCTTGCCCTTGGTCACGAGCGGTTCGCTCACCACGCGGTATGAGTGCCTGCCGAACAGATCGGTCAACGAGCGGCTGTCCTTCCGGAGCACAAGATAGGAGAACTTAAGCGAGTCTTTTCTGAGCCCGGTAAGACGGTCGATTTCCTTTATCAGCGCGGGGGCGTCCCAGGGGAGGTCTTCATGGCACCAGTCCCGGGGGTTGTCGCGCGCGGGGCACCGCGTGCCGGCAAGACAGGGGGAGTAAACGAGGAGCCCCTGATCGAGGAGGCCGTCCCTCACCTCGTGCAGCTCCCGCGCGGTCTCGCGCAGGGCGGGTTCGATTATGATGCAGCTCCCGTTGTCGGCGAGGAGCCGCTTGAGAAGGGCCCGCACAAGAGCGGTCCGCTTTGCGACCCGGTCCTCATCGAAGGGGAAAAGCTCGTTCAGAACATTCGAGATCAGAATGAGATCAAAGGGCCCCTCTGCGAACTGCTCCGCGGCCTCGAGGTCCGCGCGGACAACCGCGAGCGAGGCGTCCATCGCGTTCCTGGCGCGGTACGATGCGAACAACTCTTCTGCCACGCACAGGTTCTCCGCCACCCGGTCCATTGCCATGCAGGTGAGAGCCGGACGCTGCAGACGTTGGGCGAAAAACGCGAGCAAGCCGAGCAGGGCCGTGCCGGGGCCCGCGCCCAGATCGAGGACCCGCAGCCGGTCCGCCGACAGGAGCGACTCCGCATTGAGCGAGAGGTCCGAGAGGGCCAAATGGACCTTCCTCATGTTCGTCGGGAGATAATAACGCACATAGGCAGCCCGGAGCCCCGGGTCCCTGAGGTACGCGGCGGGAAGGCTCTCGCGCTCTTTCGTGAGCAGCGCTGACAGCTTGCTGACGTTCGCTGCCAAAGACTTCAAGTCTTCCTGGGAAAAGTGCGATGTTTTGTTCATGGTGAGTGATATTACAACAGCCGGCTAAAAAAATAAAGAAAAAGGTCGCCTGCCGGAACGGACGATCGGCAGAACCGTTCTCCTGCCCCGCTCGCGAATGGGGCAGATATACCTACTCCCGCTCTTTCATGATCATGATGAGGGTGTCCTTCATCATCGCGCCCGTGTGCGGGTCCCTCCAGGGGTTCTGTATGACCACATCAACACCCGTATCGGTTTTCTTGAAACGCGCGCGCTCTTTCGTCGGGTCGCCGACGCGCAGGAAGAGGAGTCCTTGCTTTCGGTAAAACTCCGTGACCTCGGCCATCCCGGCGTTGGTCCGGTACGCCGCCCCTTCAACGGATGGCATTTTTTTTAGTATTATTGTCATGGCCTGATCGTACGTCGCGCCGGGGTACACGGCGACGCCGAGCTTTTCCCCGGCAACGGCGTAGGATACGCTCAGCGTAAACACAACAGCGGCAATGCTCAATCGTTTTAACATCTATGTATTCTCCCTTCTGGATATCCCGGCAAAGAATAAAAACCGGAGATTATGACGACGTCAGCGGGATGCGGCCGGCCTCGGAATGACGATGGCGCCCTCGCGGAAGTTTCCGAGCACCTCGGCCTCTCCTTTAAGATACAATCGTCCGACAAGCGCTCCGGTCACCGCGTCGAGCTCATCGCCGTTCATGTCTTTGGCGAGGTTTTTAAGCCCGAGCTTCTCCAGGCCGCGTCGCAGTTTCAAGAGCCCGCCCTGCTTTCGCGCGATCTTCCAGAGGTCCTGCGCGGCGCCAGGGTATATCTCTATGACTTTGTATCCTCTCTGAACGAGCGTCTCTTTCAGCCTGATGCCGCGCGTGGTAAGAGACCGCATGGGGCCGAGGGTGATCGGGAAGAACCGTATGCCGCGCTTCAAAAGTTCCCGGTCGCAGGGGCGGAAATGCTCTCCAGTCCGCTCTTCGATGGATTTTCTTCCGGGCGGCAGGCTGAGCGGAGCGTCGATGGCAACGAGGTCCGGCCGGGCCCGGTCGACAAAGTCAAGGATCTTCTCATCGGAGCAAACGGTCGCAAATGAGGCCACGGTCATGCCCTTGAGCAGGCAGATTCCCGTGCTTCTCCGGGAACTTCCCGCGAGATCCACGCCCACGACATGGGTCGTTTTTTTCTTTTCCATGGTACGGAGAAGGATAGAAAAGGCACACGACGGCCGCGGTTATACTCAAGTACTAAGAACATCGAAGGCAAGGCTTATCGGGAATTATACGGTATTGCCGGGCCGCAGGCGGCCGTTTCTGTCGCCAGACTGTCCGTAGCTAAGGTCGGAGCTAATCCGAGGACGGACCCACGTACTTGCCCTCTTCCCTGCTTTCGAGGCTTTTCAGCTCCGCAGCCTTTATCTTGAGCTGTGTGTACCGGTCCAGCGCCCTGTTCACTTCGGCCGCATCGTGCTTGAGCTCGCAGGACTCTTTCAGCGCCTCGTAGTAGCCGGCCTCACGCAGATAGCTGCGGGAGCGCCGGGGTATGCCGCCCTGTTTCCCGGCCTCTTCGTCGTGGATCAGGCGCTGCAGGATGACGACGGCCTTGTCGGGCTTGTTCTCGTCGTTGTAGGCTACCGCCATCCAGTAATCCAGCAACGCCAGCTTATTTTCAAGCTCACCCGCGTAAATCGGATCGTTCGCCATGCGCTTCTTGTCCCGCGAATCGTAAATCCTGTTTCTCTCTTTGGCTATGGCGGCGCTCTGCGGAACGGTCGCCCGCCGCGCAACGTAGACCGCGAGAAGTATCGCCGCAGCGACGCCAAACAGGACGGCCAGGCGCAGGTAGCTTTTCATAGGCAGCACTTCCCCACTTACGGAGCACGGGGACCCTTACGGCCCATGCAATCCGGACTTCTAATGGATGAAAGATAATACAAGGAGGACCAAAAGGCAAGGTAAAAAAATGGTGATAGGAGAAGGCGTTCGCACCTGATGCGCGTTTCTGAAGCATGCCTATACCGGAGCAGCGAGAGCATCACGGAAAAGAGACTCTTCGCTCTGCTCCGCGAACAGGGCGTCGAGTCTTTATTTGCACGGCCGTTCGCCGGAGACGGTTTGACTATCGACAGGGCGCTCCAGCGCGGCCCGGATGGCCTCGACGCGCGCCGACGCGGCCCGGTATCCCTCGGCAATAAGCGCGTCGATCTGAGTCACGTCCATGCGTCGGAAATCGGACAAGTGCGGCTCGATCAATACGTCGGCCGCCTTGACCTGCGACTTGGTGTCCTCATCGATAGCGATGTCGAAGGCATTGAGCAATATGTCGATGATATCCTCGGGCTGCCGGTACTTTCGGTCGGCGCTCAGGTTCACGGCAACAACTATGTCGGCGCCCATGGGTCGGAGGGGTGATAGGGGCACGTCCTCCACGATACCCCCGTCCACCATCATGCGGCCGTCGATAATCACGGGCCGGTAGATGCCGGGCACCGCATTGCTCGCCATGACCGCGGAAGCGACCTCCCCCTGCCGCAACACGGCCTTCTCGCCGGTGCCGATGTCTACAGCTACGATGGCGAGCGGGATCAGCGCCTCCTCGATCCGAGCCTTTCCGATCTTGGACTGGATGAGCCGCGCCAGCTCTTCGTTCGAGAACAGGGCATACCGCGAGAGCTTGAGCTTCGAGACATTGACCGGCGACATGCCCTGTCCCACGCTGCGGATCTCTTCGAGGGTCACGCCGAAAGCGTAGAGCGCAGCGGCAAAGGCGCCGATGCTTGTGCCTGAAAGGTAATCGGGCCGGATGCCGCTGTCTTCGAGGGCCTGGAGCACGCCGATGTGCGCAAGGCCGCGCGTCCCGCCGCCGCTTAAGGCCAGGCCGAGCCGCCGTTTTACTGGAGAAGAGGTCATGAACATCGACTCCGGATGATTAGGGGTGAAGGAAAGAGAGCGGTCTTCATACGTGATCTTTTTTGGCGTTATTTTAACTATAGGTTTTTTGTCAGCGCTTGTCAAGAAAGGCGCAGAGTGAGCAGCGGAGGCGTAAGAGCGTCGCAGTTATCCATCATACCGCCATAGAACTCGGCACGATTTTCCGTTGATAAAAGGGATACGCTGTCCACTCATTTATCACCCCTTCTCAAATCTTATTCGCTCATCAACTAATCGGACAAAAATAGTACGAATTTGATACTCATACCAAAGTCGCAATTTGGTTCATGCCGCTGCTCAGCTCATGACATTTGATGTTATACTTTTAAGAGAGGACAAACAGGAAGAGGGAAGGAGGGATGCGTCATGAAGAATATCCTCAAAAAAAGTGAGGAAGTGTTTTCTTCGCGATTTGCTGAAAACGGCGTGGATGCGCCGTTGGAGGCGGCAGAAGAGCGTAAGGAGAGCTTGGAGCGGGGTTATGAGGCTGTGCCTCATCCCGAGGCCGGCGAAATCCAGCAAATCAAGAGCGCTATTCAGGGCCACGGCGAGCAGACCATACTGCCTGACGAGTGCCAGTACGGCGACAACGACCTCTGCTATGTGGAGGTATAAGTAGAATCCGCCGGAGGGGAAAACCTTGCTTTACCTCTAGACGGGAGAAGGAGATAGAAGTTATCATAATCTTCTCATCTTCTCCTGAAGTATTTTTTTGCGGCCATCATCACTTAAGAATCAAACAACAGGAACAGAAAAGGCCGATCTCCGCTTCCAAAATGAAATCAGCCTGGAATACCGGTTATCCGGTGCGACCCTCTTATTCCACAACGGTCACGGCAACTCCTGCGCCGAGATTGACGATTTTTCCTGAAACGCTGCCGAGAATATGCTTTGAAGAACGGTCGCACCGCCCCACGATAATCGTCTGATAGCCCGCATCCTTCGCCTCTTCGAGGATGCTCAAGGCCACGTCGGTTGAATCGGAAATGGACTTGCTCCGGATCTGTCCGGCCTTTATACCGCTCTTCGCCAGGACTTCCGAGGCCCGGCGGAACACCGGTTCCATCTTCGCCTTCCGGTCGGCGATCCACTTGTCAACCACCTTCTTCCGCTCCTTCTTCTCTTCCTCGGAAAGGATATGTCCTTCGTCCCAGAATATGGCCGGAAGGTTCGGCAGCACGTGCACCAGGCCGACCTGCAGGTCGCCGTTCCCGCCGAACTGCTGCCCCGCGTACTCCACCGCGCGCATGGCGTTCGGTGAATCATCCAGTGCTATCAGCATTTTTTTCATGATGACCTCCATTCCTGCTGAACAACCCTCTACAAAAAAGATAGTACAAAATTGGTGAAAAGGCAAGTGACAGGAACGAGTTTGTCAGGGGAAAGGAAATTTTTCAGACGGTAACAGTTGGACACGGATTTACCTGGATGAACACGGATTGCACAATAAACCAACAAGTCCTTATACGATTTTTTTCGCGTTAATTCGTGTCCAAAATGTCTTGTAGTTTTCGCGGATCAGCCGGCCGCTTCATCGAGCACGGCGCGGACGAACTGCTCGGCGGTCCGGCCGTTCCTGCCGCCGGCCCAGAGCGCCCACTGGATCGCCAGGCGCTTCAGCTTTTTCTCTTCCATCCGGATGCCGTACTTCTTCGCATAGGAGGAGACGATTTCAAGATAGGTCTCCTGCGAAAAGTGATAGAACCCGAACCGGAGCCCGAAGCGTTCCACAAGCGAGACCTTTTCCTCGACCGTGTCCGACGGCCGGATATCATCGCTCTCGTTGTCCGAAAATTTTGTGGGAACCAGGTGCTTGCGGTTCGACGTGGCGTAGAAAAGAAGGTTCTCCGGGATCGCCTCCAGGCCGCCGTCGAGCACGGTCTTCATCTCCTTGTAGTCCGTCTGGCTTTCCTCGAAGGACAGGTCGTCGATAAAGACAATGAAGCGGTACGAGGGGTTTCCCGCGATGAGGTCGTACATCTCCTGGATGGTCAGGATATCGTGTTTGTAGGCCTGGATTATCCTGAGGTTCGTGTCGGCGAACGTCGTAAGCAGGGACTTGACGAGCGAAGACTTGCCCGTGCCCCGCTCTCCCCAGAGGAGCACGTTGTTGGCGCGCACGCCGGCGATGAAGTTTTTCGTGTTCCTGATGACTTCTTTTTTGACCGAGTCGATCCCGATCAGGTCGTCATGATCGATGCGCGCGGGCCGCTTGATCGGCTTCAGGCCCTTCTTGTGGCCGTCCCAGAGGTATGCCCGATGTTTTGGAAAATCAATCGCCTCGGGCATGCCATCCACGTGACGATCGAGCAGCCTGTCGAGCTTGGCCAGGACCTGCGCAAAAAGTTCGGATTTTTTCATCATGCTCTCGCTCCTGCCGTGCAAATAAAAAGGGGATGACGTGAGATCATCCCCTCGTAAAAAAACAAATCGGTCGGCCCTATTTCCTCGCCTTCACCGGCTCATAGGTGCAGAAGGGCTCAGCCGCGAGATAGTCGCCGGAAATGGCGTAGGCCCTGGCGCGGCAGCCGCCGCAGACCCGGCGGTACTCGCAGATGCCGCACTTGCCGTGGTAGTGGTCGAGGTCGCGCATCTCCAGAAAAAGCTTCGAGGTGTTCCAGATTTTCGAGAAGGGCTCTCTTTTAATGTCGCCGGCCTCTTCTTCGAGGAACCCGCATATCTGCACTTTGCCGACATGGGACACGAACGCGAAGCTCTGGCCGCCCATGCAGCCTTTGGTCATGGCGTCCAGGCCGTGGGACTCGGGGGTGACGGTCTTGCCCTTCGCTTTCTCTCCCTGGCGCATGATCCGGTAGTAGTGCGGCGCGCAGGTCGGCTTGAACTGGATGGGCGACTTGTCGCGCATCTCATAGAACCACTTGAGCGTGCTCTCGTATTCCTCGGGAGGAATCTCCTGGTCCGCGAGCTCCTTGCCCCGGCCCGTGGGCACGAGCAGGAATGGGTGATAGGCCACGGCGCCCAATTTGATCACCATCTCAAGGAGCTTCGGGAGGTCCTTCACATTGTGCTTGGTTATAGTCGTATTCACCTGGAACTCCAGGCCGGCCTTCTTGAAGTTCTCGATCGCCTTCATCACGCCTTCAAAGGCGCCTTCCACGCGGCGAAAAGCGTTGTGGCTTTTTGCGTCCAGGCCGTCGATCGAAAGCGACACGCGCATGACGCCCGAGTCCTTGATCTTTTGGGCCAGCTCCTCGGTCACGAGCAGGCCGCAGGGCGCCATGACCATGCGAAGCCCCAGCTTTGTGCCGTGCTTTGCAATGTCATAGATGTCGGGCCGCATCATCGGCTCGCCGCCGGTGAGGATGATGATGGGATCGCTGAAGGACTTGACGTCGTCAAGGAACCGAAAGCATTCCTCGGTATTCAGCTCGCCCGCATAAGGCCCGAATTTTGCTGCGGCGCGGCAGTGGATGCAGTTCAGGATGCAGCTTCTGGTCACCTCCCAGGCGATAAGCCGCGGGAGGTATTTCTTCTCAGCGCCGGCGCCGCCGGGATGGCCGTGGGACTCTTTCGTTGCTTGCGGATGTGACATGAAGGCTCCTTATCGTTTATTTACCGCTGAGACCGCGAGAAGAAACAAGCTTAAAATTCAGGATTTGCCAGGTAAGAGTTAAACCTCTGCGCTCTCCGCTCCACGTTTAAATAATTATCGTATTTTAACCAATCGGGCGAAAATAGTAAAGACCAATTTGAAACTTCCTGCAGTCCCGCCTTGGCGGGACGGGGAATTTCGATTCTTAAGGTCGAAACCTTATCGTATTCGCTCGCTATCGCTCACTTCACAATTCAGGGCAGGGTTATCGGGTATCCGGTGAAAACAGTGTCTTCAAGCCTGAGAATGAATGAATAATAAAATCCGGTCCTGCTTTCCGCAGCTCTTCCTCGGATCGAAAGCCGTAGGTCACGGAGCAGGTAATGATGCCCGCCGCTTTTCCGGCCCGCACATCCGTGGTCCCATCGCCCACGATCGCAGTCCGTTCTTTCGGCGCGCTGCATTCATCCATGATCCGCTGCACCGAATCCGGGGCGGGCTTGAGCGGCAAGCCGTAGTCCGCGCCGATGACCATCGTGAAATAGTTCGCGAGGCCTAAGCGCTCGATCAGCGGGCCCACAAACTCCATGGTCTTGTTGCTGATCACCGCCATGGGCAGCGGCCGGAAGTGATCGAGCGTCTCCCGTACGTCTGGATAGACCGAAGAGCGGACAACGAGGTTCCGGCGGTGGTGCTCTTTAAAGACAGCCACTGCCTCGGGAAGGCGGTCCGAGCTTCCGCCCAGTGAGCGGACAAGCAGGGTTTCGACGCCGTCCCCCACGTACTGCCGGACGGCGTCCCTGGTAATAGGCTTTTTGCCGAGACACGCGAGCGTGTGATTCACGGAAGCGGTGATGTCCTCCAGGGTGTCGACGAGCGTGCCGTCGAGATCGAATATGAGAAGGCTGATGAGTTGCATGTGGCAAACTCCAAAGCGCCGGCTCCAAATCCTGGATATCCAAAACTCAAATCCAGACGCGATAGTTCGGTCGTTCACCTTTGAGAATTCGATATTGTATGAAATTTGCGATTTGATATGTGGCGCTTATTACGTGAGTCCTGTTATCCCCAGATACTTTCTCGGATTGCTCGACGCAAACTGGAGCGCCCGGTCAGGCGGCACGCCGAGCGAGACCAGATTTTTAATCGCGTCAGCCAGAACGACGCCGCTGCCCATCAGCGTCCCCCCCGGCCCCCGTATGGGCCCGCTGCCCCACCCTGGCCCCTTGATCGAATCGGATATGAGGATGATCTTGTCGGACGGCTTCATATCGAAAAGCATCTTGAGGCTCTGCGGATGAAGATGGGCCATGTCCACGATTATCTCGACGTGAATATCCTCGTCCATGAGCCCGAATCCGGCGAGACCAGGCTCGCGGTGATGAAAGCCGCGCATAGCATTGAACAGGTGCGTGATGCCCGTAGCGCCGGCGCGCTTCCCCTCCTCGGCCTGTTCAAAGGACGCGTCGCTGTGGCCCATGTGCACGAGAAAGCCTTTCGTCCTGCACGCCTCGATCAGTTTGAGCGCTCCCGGAAGCTCAGGGGCAATAGTCACGATCTTGATGATATCTTCGAAATCCTCGACCAGGCGATCCAGGGCCTCGAGCGACGGTTCGACGAAACTTTGCCGGTCCAGTGCGCCGGCGCGTTCCGGGTTCAGGAAGGGCCCCTCGATATGCACTCCCAGGATCTCGGCGCCCTGGCGCTGGGCGCTCATGGCACGCTGTATTGCCGCAATGTTCTCGCGCATGGCATCGACCGCGCCGGGATAGACCGTGGGAAGGAGCGCCGACGTGCCCCGCGCGCCGTGCAGGTCCGCGATACGAAGAATGTCATCCTGCCTTCTTGTACGGGTGTCGTAATCCTCCGCACCGTGCACATGGATGTCGATAAGGTGCTGCTTGTTCACGGCTATCGTATAGGCCATTTTCTTTACGTTATCTTCCCTCTTCGCGAGAAAAACTCGCTCAGGGCGAGGCGCACCACCGCGCCCCGGTCCCAGCGCTGGTTCACCTCTTTGCTGATCTCGGCCGCCGCCTCGTCCAGCGCGTCCAGGTGCTCGTCTTCGAGCAGGAGCGTGACCTCCACCAGGCCGTGGTGCTCATGCCCTTCGTGCCCGTGGCCGTGGTGGCCATGTTCGTGAAGCTTGTGCGGGTTGTCGTGTTTGTCGTTCATAAAGACCCCCTCCGAGGAGCGCATCGGGCAGAGAGCACAGGGCATAGCGTTTTCGGCGCCTTTTTACCCTTTGCTCTCCGCTCTCTGCTCAGAACAGTATTTTCATCATCACCGGCATGGTGATAAACAACGCCGCGGTCGAAAACGCGATGCAGGTGGCCGCCAGCGGGACGTCAAGATCGAATTCGTCGGCGATCACCAGGGAGAGCACCATCACCGGCATGGCGCCCTCGATCGTGACCGCCTTGAGTGCATCCCCGGTCAGGCCGAGCCGCGAGCCCACCCACCACGCCAGGACCGGCACAGCAAGAAGCTTGAACGCGAGTGCGGGGACGGCGATCGGCAGCCGCTTCATATCGCGGAAGTCAAGGGCCAGACCCACCGTAAAGGTCATGACCGGGATCACGGCCTTTCCCATGAGCGACGCGGCGTCGAGAATGATCTGCGGGACCGAAACCCCCGCCGCGTGGACAGCCAGGCCCGCAGCCACGCCCCACAGCGGTGGAAGCTTCAGCACCCGCTTGAGCGAATCAGCCATGGAGACCGCTTTGCCGCTCCCGTACCGCGCCGCAATGAACACCCCGATGGTAAGGAGCACCGGCGTTGCCGCGAGCAGATCATAGAGAATCGCCACGTAGCCGAACTGCGCGCCGAGCATCTCGGTAATGACCGGGAGGCCCAGGTAGGTCACATTGCCGAACGAGGCCGCCAGCACCATCACGCCGAACGCAGGCCGGTCAATGGCCCTGAACCACGGCAGCAGTTTGTATGCTGCAAATCCCGCGACGATCCCCGAAAGTGTGGCCACGGCTGCGGTCAGGGGTACTGCGATAAAACTCCTGTCAACCCGCGCGCTCACCATCAGCCCGAAGGCCAGCGCAGGCAGGAAAAAATGAAGCACGGCAACGCTCAGCGCATGACGCGCCTTATGCCGATCGATCCCCGCGGGGTTGAAAAATCGCCACCCATAGCCCGCCGCGATGATCAGCCCGAATGAGTACAGGACGCTGTTGATGATCACTCCCTTTATAAATTATAACAGCAAGCCATGCTGCGTCAAAGCTGAGATTTACCATTTATTTTACCTGCTTTCGCCGTAAGTTGCCAGAAATTTAAGCGCACACTCCACCGGTTTTTTATGAATGCCTTTGACAAACTCCCGACGCTCTTTTATAATAGCGGTTGCTCGATCAAACAGATAGGCGTCAAAGTCAGCATATTTTCAACTCAAGGAGGAAGTAGAGAATGCAATTCTGGCAACTCTGGATCGGATTGATTGCGGCGCTCATCATGGCAGGCGGGCTCGGGGGAATCTTCTATCTCGTCATCAAGCAGAACGCGACGATCGGGGTCAAAACTATCCAGTTTCTGGCGATCGTCTTCATCCTTCCCTTGCTTCTCATCCTCGGCATGAGCGGTGTTCTTCGCACGGAAACCATCGGTCCGCTCATCGGCGTGATCATCGGATTTGTCCTTTCAAACTTCGGCAAAGAGTAGCTGGCGACAGTTTCAGTCGATGTTGCAATGCACAGAGGCAGGCCATACGGCCTGCCTTTTTCATCGAAAAATCCCTGTGCGACACTGCCGGGAAATCGCCGGAAGACATGTTGCCGCTGCTTCCGAACTTTATGATTCTCAAGCCTTTGCCGCTCTCTCTGCTCCCGGCAAGCTCGGTGGCAAAACTTTTTGTGACCTTTTACTTCTGTTCCAGCCTGTCCTTGGGAAGGAACGGAATGGTCAGCATGCCCGGGACCGTCATGAGACACACGATGATGAAGAACGTCTTGTAGCCTACAGCCTGCTGAAGAACGCCGCTCTTAAATCCCGGCAGCATCATGCCGAGCGCCATGATCCCGGTCGAGATCGCATAGTGGGATGTCTTGTAGTTCGCGTTGACCGAGGACATGAGGTACACGGTAAACACGGTGAAGCCCAGGCCGTAGCCGAACTGCTCCAGCGCCACAAGCGGATAGACAAAGCCGATGCCGGGCTGCGCATGTGCCATGTACACAAAAAAGAGATCGGGCAGGTGCATGGTGATGACCATGGGCCAGACGCACCGCCTGAACCCAAACCGGGAGATCAGCCACCCGCCGAGGACCCCGCCAAGCACCAGACAGAGCGTTCCCACGGTGCCGTAGACCAGGCCCACCTGTTCGGTCGTAAGCCCCAGCCCGCCCACCGCTCTCGCATCCAGAAGGAAGGGAGAGACCAGTTTCAGAAGCATTGCCTCGCCCAGCCGGTAGAACAAAATGAACGCCAGCAACACGCCGACCTTTTCCTGTTTCAAATAGGAGCGCACGACATCGAGGAATGACGTCCCATCGTAATCCCGCTTCGCTGAACGGACGCCGTCTGCGGCCGGGACCGGCAGCAGGAAGGTATGGTACACCAGGGCACTCCCGAAAATGAGCCCCGAGACTACCATGATCGTGGACCAACTCCAGGCGATATCGCCGCTCGACGTTTCGAGCATCCCTGCGGTATAGACCAGAAAGCCGGTGCCGAAGATCATGGCCAGCCGGTAGAAACCCGCGCGTAAGCCCACGAACAGCGCCTGGTCTTTCTCGGACAACGCCAGCATGTAGAAGCCGTCCGTGGCGATATCATAGGTCGCGGATATGAACGCGCCGGCGAGCAAGGCCGCCAGGGACAGGAAGAAAAACGATTGTGTTCTGAGCGAGAAAGCGACCACGAACATGCAGAGACTCATCGCAGCCTGACTCGCGAGGATCCATTTTCGTTTCGTCGAATAAACGTCCACGAAGGGTCCCCAGAACATCTTGATGACCCAGGGAAGATAAAGCCAGCTGGTCCAGAAGGCGATGTTGGCGTTGTCGACCCCCATCCGCTTGTAGAGGATGACCGAGACCGTGTTGATAAGCACGTAGGGCAGGCCTTCGGCAAAGTAGAGCGTGGGCAGGAATGTCCAGGGGTTGCGGGATGCGACGGCCTGAATTTTCATGCGGGTAAACTATCAGATTGAGGGGCAAACTTCCAGAAAAAAAGAAGACAGGGGAAATGTCCCCTGCCTTCTACGCCGGCAACGCAAAACGGGTCCGGCCTGTTACCTGAAATGGTTTTGGACCGCTCTATTTTTTCCTCGGGTTTTTGTTCCGCTTTCGTGTGCGAGCCCTCATTGTCGCCTTTTTCGGCAAGGGCGACACCGGACCTGAATTTCATCCGGATTGACAAACTACTTTAAAATCGGCAATCGACGTTCTGAAATCCGAAATGACTCATTTCACAATCCCAAGCTTCGCAGCAAGGTCCCCGTACTGTCTCACTACGCGGGGGTCCGCCGAGACCGCGTCTTCGAACGCCTTCTTTGCTTCCTCTTTTTTCCCCATGCGGAGCAGGACGCGGGCCAGGTTGGCCATCGTCCCCACGTCGCCCGGTGCGGCCTTGAGCGATGCTTCATAGGCCGTCCTCGCGTCTTCAAGGCGCTCCTGCAGATAATTGATGTTGCCGATGTTATTGAGCGCCGTCGCATTATTCTTGTCCTCAGCAAGAACCTTCTGAAACTGCTCGAGCGCTTCGGCGGAGAGACCGTTCTCGCCGTAAAGGATGCCGAGCCGGAGAAGAGCTTCGACGTTGTTCGGGTTTTTCTTCAGTTCTTCGAGATAGCTTGCCGAAAGATTGATCAGCCGCTGCCGGCCGAGCGCTTCGAGTTCGTCCTTGTATTTCGCCTCGATTTCTTCTTTGGACACCTTCGCCGGCTTGAAATCTGCGGCCGGCAGCGTCACGGGTCTGAACAGTTCCCAGGCCTTATGAACGTCGATGACTTCGAGCCGTCCCTTGGCCAACCAATCGCGATACTCCTCCGCGCCCTTCTGCCACGCCTGCGTGAACGATGAACCGACCATGGTCATTTCGAGGGGCACCCATACGGTGTCTTTATAGGAAACGAGCAGTTCATCAGCGAAACCAAGCGTTGACTTGTCTTTTTCCGCCACACCGGTATTGAACATGACGAACACATGCCCCGGTACATCGATGAGCGCTGACCCGATGCCAATGCTTTCCACGGAGGCGGCGAACAGCGTCGAAAGGCCGTCGCAGTCGCCGCTCTTTCTCGACAGGGTCTCGCGCGGATAGGAAGTATAATCCACGATGGTGCGGTTTTCGGAAAACTCGTGGAACGGGGTCGGGTCGAGAATGTAGGAAAACCCGAGCGCGCCGAGCGCGTCATAGAGCGCCCGCGCATAAACAATCGGTTGAGAAATGTTGGCGTAGGCGCCCACATAGGGCTGGATCACCGCCCGCGTGAAGTCGGTCACGACCGAGTCCTTGGACGTAATAAACGATCCCACTTTCGTCTTCCGGTCCCATCGGATCGCATTCCGCTGGTACAGCATCACCGGGAAGCTCCGGGTCACGGTCTTGGGCTCGCCTGCGATGTAGTAGGTAAGCGCGATCTCGCTCCGGAGCGGCGTGTTCTCCGTCACCTCCAGGATCCTATTGCTGAAGACGGGCTTAAGCTCAAGCTCCACTTTCTGATTGGGAGCCAGTTCCCCGATCTCAAGCTCCGTGGCAAAATCCATGAAATCCTTGATCCTGAAGCTCAGCTTGACCTTGGGATAAGCTCGGTCGGTATTGTTCGTGACCACGACCTTTCCCAGGGCGTGAGACTCGTAATACTTGTACGCGGCCGCAAAGATTTCGCCGATCTCGATTTTGGTGATCTCGATCGGCGGCGCCGTGACAAGCGCCCTGGGCGTTGAGATAGACACCACTTCGCTGCGCTGGCCCTCGTCCCCCTCTTTGCCGACGGCCGCGACCTCATAGTAGTAAAGCGTTTCGTCTTCGAGCGGGCTGTCGACGAACATGGTCTTTTCAACCTTGTTGAGCAGTTCGAACCCGGCTGCAGGCTGCTTGCTGCGATAAACGCGGTAATAACTCACAAAGGGTTCGGGATTCGGCAACCACGAGAGCGTGACCTGTTTCTCGATTGCCTCGATCCTGACCTTCCTGGGCATTGCAGGCACCAGCTTCGGCGTCATCGCCGAAACCGGCGACGAAGTCGTGCTCTCGTTCCCCTCTTTTGCCAGACTGCTTATGCGGTAGTAGAAGGTACGATTGCTCGGCAGGCCTTTATCCACATAGAACGGATTGCCCGTCGTTCCCGCGAGAGTGAAGGGACCAGCCGCGGAATCGCTGCGGTAGACTTTGTACCCTTCGAGATAGCTCTCGCTGTTGTTCTTCCAGTTCAACTGGATTTCATTGGCACGCGCCTGGACCAAAATATTCTTCGGGACAGCGGGGGTCTGCCGGAGGGAAAACACCTGCATCCTCTTGTTGCCGCGGTCTCCCACGTAGAGCCGCTGGCCGCCTTCCAGGGCAAGTCCCTGGGGAGAGTTGAGCTCTCCCGCCCCCTTGCCCTCACTGCCGAACTTCCAAACGAACTTTCCGTTTGCGTCGAACACCTGAACACGCGCATTTCCCGCATCAAGCACGTACACCTCGCCGTCAGGCGAGACGGCTATGTTCGACGGCTCGTTGAATTCCCCGTCCTGCCTGCCACTCTTCCCGGTCTCCCAGACAAGGGTCCCGTTGCTGTCGTACTTCGAGATCCGGTCATTTCCGCGGTCGACAACGTAAACGTTTTCAGAGCAGTCCACAGCGAGGTCGACGGGCTCAGAAAACTGCCCGGCGAGTTTTCCGGACTTGCCGAAAGCGCCGAGAAACATTCCTTTGGCATTAAACACCTGTACCCGCTTATTGCCGGAGTCGGCGACGTAGAGATTCCCTTTGAGACTGACCGCGACGCTGGTCGGTGAATCGAACTCTCCCTCGCCTGACCCGGATTTTCCGACCACCTGGAGGAGGGTGCCTTCGATACTGAACTTTTGCAAGCGGTTGTTTCCCGTGTCGGCCGCCCAGAACTTCCCCGCAGTGTCCAATGTCAAACCACGGGCGTTTTTGAGCATCCCCGGCTCGCTGCCGCGGGACCCGATCGTGCGGCCGCCGGGCGCGCCCACGGCCGTGATCGAATCGTTCACGACGGCCCAGGCCCGTTTGTTGACGGCAATGGCGCTCGACTCGCCCGGTATCTCTTTCACGAGAGCGACGGTGGCCCGCGGCAAAGCAGGCGAAAGCTGCTGGATTTTGCCGAATTCGCACGCGAAAATCTGGAGCGTATGCTTGCCTGCATCGAGCACAAAAACCCTGCCGTCATTATCGACCGCCAGGCCGGCCGGCTCGCGGAACTGGCCCGGCCCGTTGCCCTCGGAACCGAGCGAGGCCACGAGCTTTCCCTGAGAGCTGAATTTCTTCAGCTTGTAATTGCCCGTGTCCGCAACGTAGATGCTGCCGCGGCTGTCTACGGCCAGGCCTTGCGGGTTGGAGAAGCCCTCGACGCCTTTTCCCTTGACGCCGAACTGAACGAGCTGGACACCGTCGGGGTCGAATACTCTGACCTTGTTGCTGCCGGCATCGAGCACATAGGCCCTGTCCTGCACATCCGCCGCTACGGCGACCGGCTCCTTCATTTCATCTTTCTTGGTCTTCAGCGTAATCTGCCTGATGAAGATGCCGTCGTACGTCAGTACCTGCACACGGCTATTCCCCGTGTCGGCGACATACAAAAACCCGCGCTGCGCGGCGATGCCCGAGGGGCCCTCGAATTCCCGGAGCCCGCTCCCCTTGGCGCCGAAACTGCGGACCAGCTTCCCGTCCGCATCAAAGACCTGGATGCGATGATTTCCCGTGTCAGCGACATATACTCTGCCCAGCTCGTCCACGGCAATGCCGGCAGGGGACTTGAACTGGCCGGGCCTGTCCCCTTTGGCACCCCAGACGCGTATGATTTTTCCATCCAGGTCGAGCACCAGCACCCGGTGGGCCTCGGTATCCGCGATGTAAACTTTTTCTGCGGCAAGAGCTATCGCCCGCGGCTCGTGCAGCTGCCGTTGATCGGCCCTTTTCCCGGCTTCGCCGATCTCGCGGATGAAGTTGATCTGCTGAAAAGCATGGGAATTTGGCGCAAGAAAGAGCGCAAGGAAGGACAGAACAACGGTAAAGCGCAGGGACCTTGGCATGAAACTCCTCCGTACCGAACCAAATAAAAATAGGCGGGTTTAATCATTAAATTATTATGCCGCACCCGCGCCAGCAACCGGCGTACCGGCTGGCGGCTTTTTAGCGCTTTTTGAGTGGTGGCATTATACCCCAAAATGAAAAACTTATAATTAAAAATTTGTCGGACAGATATTTAAGTATTGACCCGAATGTCTACTGCATGCGTAAGAAGCCCGTTTGACTTTTCCCCCTTCTTTGTGCTATGGTTCTAAAAATTTCTTAAAGGATGGGGAACATGAAACCAAAATACTTTGTCTGGTCAGTTGCCCTGGCAATTGTATTTCTTCAGGCATTCGTGCCCGGCGCGGCAATGGCCCTGGACCTCATTGTTGAGCAGAACCCTGCAAGCGGTTCCGGCCACTACGGCTCCATCCAGGCCGCTCTTGAACATGCCAGCAGCCTTTTAAGCCAACCGACCAACACCCTAGCCTTTCGGGTCGTGGTCGAGCCCGGCACGTATGGAGGCTCGATAACACCTATCAGCAATGTTTCTATACTGGGGCGTGAAACAGCAAGGACCATCATAACCGGCAGTAGTACGGGAGCGCTCTTCACGATAAGCAACGTTACCAATATTATGATAAAAAATCTAACTATCGTAAATTCAGAAATAGGGATTTCCGTTTCCAACAGCTCGCAAATTATCATCTCTGCCAATGTATTCCAGGTAGGAACCAGCGGCATAGCGGTTCAGGTGCAGAACTCTCCGACCACGTCCATCATCAATAATACATTCTATCAAAACGGAACAGGGATCAGCACCGGTTCAGACATACTCATTACGAACAATATCTTCTCCACCAACGGCATGGCGATATCCAGCCAGGGTGTCATGACCCAGATAACATATAACGATTATCACAACAATACAAGTAACGGCGATATTACGCTGGACACGCACTCCATCCCCAACAGCACGACGACGTTTATGACAGATCCCCTTTTTGTGAATACAGCGAAGCGCGATTTTCATTTGCAGGAAAATTCGCCGTGCCATATGTTTTCGGGAACTAATTCGGGTAACCCAAATTACCCGAATGCCGTCGACCCTGCCACGTTCGACATGGGCGCGTACGGCGGCCTTAATTCGGACACCATACCGTTTATCCTGTCCGGAGTAACTGCGGTCTTCTCCCCGCCGGATTCCGCGACCGTAGGCTGGTCGCCGAACAACAGTTACGTAGTGACAAATACCAATACTGCTCTGCAGGGCGGCTACAATGTATATTACAATTTTAATAAGTCCGGTCCGCCCTACGACAATAAAGTCACCGTTCCAGGCACCGATACCAGCACGCTCATCAGCGGCTTGACTACCACAGTCCCTCGGCC
>OFHG01000315.1_pt1 | contig 20492 bp, 16 predicted proteins | sample 1521931 | NCBI WGS metagenome assembly OFHG01 (sample SAMEA2468438, study PRJEB22500) | soil metagenome | biome: Glassland; feature: Farmland; material: Clay | place: Australia | collected 2013-01-31 | depth 0.55 m
CTCCACCGCGGAGCAAGGTTCTGCGTCGACACGGCGGCCGAGTACACGTCCGCGAAGGCGTTGTCCGTCTCGTCCACGAGGATGATGAGCAGCGGCAGGGCGCTCCGCCCGGGGGGGCCGACAGCTCGAGCAGCGTGGTGAGCAGCCGTCCGCGCGCCGCGAAGTCGGCGCACTCTAGGAGCGCCTGTTTCTCGCTGGGATCGAACGGAACGGCCATGGCGATCCAGTTGACGAGCTCGCGGTTCGGCAGTTCGCTGAGCGGCGCCCATTCCGCCCCGAGGCCGCGCCGTCCCGCAAGCGTGCGCAGCGCGTCGACGAGCGGCGCCCGCTGAAGGCCGAGCGTGCTGTCCGCGTCGAGATCGCGCAGGAAACGGTCCCAGCGCGGAACGACCCGGCGGTAGCCGCGCCGGCCTTCGATCTCGCGGGCGATCTCGAACCGGGCGACGCCCGTGAGCACGATCTCGTAGCGCCCGTCCCCGGTCTCGCGGAAGGCGGTGATACGCCCGGCGCATCCGATCGGATAGACGGCGGGGGATTCGACGCGCCCCTCGGCACCGGCGTCGGCGGGCTGCACCATGCCGATCATGCGGTCGGCGCCCAGGGCGTCCTCGACCATGTCGAGATAGCGCGGCTCGAAGATGTTGAGCGGCAGGACGCCCTGCGGCAGCAGCAGCGCGCCCGTGAGCGGAAAGATGGGGATCGCCTCGGGAAGCTCGGGAACCTTGGGGAAGCCGCTCATGCGAAGAGAAGCGACGACAGCCGGCGTCGTCCCGAGATCGTCAGCGGATGGGCCGGCCCGAGCGCGTCGAACAGCTTCAAGAGCTGCTTGCGCGCCGCCTGATCGTTCCATTCGCGGCTGCGCTTGACGATGTCGAGAAGCTGGTCGAACGCCTGTTCGACGCGCCCTTCGGCGTACAAGGCGGCGGCGAAGTCGAAGCGCGCCTGGTGGTCGTTCGGATCGCGGGCGAGGCGAGCCTCGAGCTCCGCGACCGAGCCGGGGGCCGGTCCCTGCTCCGCCAGATCCACCGCCGAGCGCGCGGCCGTGATCGCCGGCGTGTTGGCAAGCTCCGCCGGCAGATTGTCGAGGAGCTCGCGGGCGGCGGCCACCTCGCCGCGCGCGACATGGAGGCGCAGCACGCCGGCCAGGGCCTCGGCGTTGTGCGGGTCCTCGGCCAGCACGTCGTGATAGAACCCCTCGGCAACCTCGAGACGGCCGGCGGACAAGGCCTCGTCCGCCTGACCCAGCAGGTCCGCGGCCGCCGCGCCCGCGGGCTTGTGCCCGCTCACGCGCATCAGCCGATCGACGAACGACTTGACCTGGCTTTCCGGCACCGCGCCCAGGAATCCGTCGACCGGACGGCCCTGGAAGAACGCGTAAACCGCCGGGATGGACTGGACGCGCATCTCGCGGGCCAGGTCCTGGTTCTGATCGACGTTGATCTTCACCAGCTGCACGGCGCCCTTGGTGGCGGCCACGGCCTTCTCCAACGCCGGGCCGAGTTGCTTGCAGGGGCCGCACCACGGGGCCCAGAAATCAACCAGCACCGGAATATCGCTGCGCTCGATATGCCTCTGGAAATTGGCGGCGGCCAACTCGACGGGATGGCCTGTGAACAGCAGCCGATGGCATCGCCCGCAGTTCAGTGCCGCCCCATGATGGGTGGCGGGAATGCGATTGATGGCATCGCAATGCGGGCAGACGACATGCTGCATCTCGTTCATGCAAATCCCCCCGGCATCTCAAGCGTCCGGTTGCGCCAGGCGGGCGCGCAGCGACTCGAGCTCATCGATCAGATCCAGCGCCAGGGCCGCACCGGCGACGTTGACGCCCAAATCATGCTGCAGATGCAGGGCGAAACGCACCCGGTACAGACTGATGCCGGAAAATCGCCAGCGGGCCGGATCCCGGCCCAGCGGCTCGACCACGCCCTCATCGACCAGCTCAAAGACCCGTTCGGCCGGAACCGCACAGGCGCGGCACAACTCGGCCAGTGTCAGCTCCACCTCTTCCTCCAGTACCTCGCCGGTCAGTGCCGACAACCGATCGTCACTCATGGTTCATCCCCCAGGTGGGCGCGCGGATTGAATGGCTGCGCCTTCTCCAGTTCCCGATAGGCGGCCCTGGCGGCCTGCGAGTCGGCCGGCGGCAGGGCGATCTGCAGCACGGCATACAGATCCCCCGGTGGCTGGCCAGGGATGCCACGCCCCTTCAGGCGCAGCTTGCGCCCTGCAGAGGAGCCGGCTGGCACCTTCAGGGTCACCGGCCCTTCCGGGGTCGGCACCGTCACCTGTGCCCCCAGCGCCGCCTCCCAGGGCGCCACCGGCAGGTCCAGGGACACGTCGCGGCCCTGGGCGTGGTAGAAGGGATGCGGTCGGAATGCCACTTCCAGATACAGATCCCCGGCCTCGCCCTTGCCGACACCCGCTCCGCCATGCTTGGGCAGGCGGATGTGCTGGCCCTGGTGCACACCCTTGGGAATGCGCACCTTGATGTTTCGCTCCCTGATATGGGGGCGGCCATCGGGCCCCGCTTCGGTATGCTTCAGGGTGAGAACGCGGATGGCACCCTGGTAGCTGTCTTCAAGGTCGATCAGCACCTTGGCGAAGGTGTCCTCGCCCCTGGCATGGAATGCACGATCGGCGTATCCGCCAAAGCCCGGAGTGAAGGAACCACCCCGACCGAACAGGCTCTCGAAGAAATCGCTGAAACCGGCGCCATCGGCACCGGTGAAGGTGCCGCCATGGAACTCGAAGCCCTGGTTCCAGTCCGGCGGCGGCCGGAATTCCTGGCCGGTCTTCCAGTCAGCACCAAGCTGATCGTAGGCGGAGCGCTTCTCCGGATCCTTGAGCACCTCATAGGCCTCGCCGACCTCCTTGAAGCGGCCCTCCGCCTCGGGCTCCTTACTGACGTCCGGATGATACTTGCGCGCCAGCCTGCGGTAGGCACGCTTGATCTCGTCACCGGTGGCGCCCCGCGCCACACCGAGAATATGGTAGTAATCCTTGAATTCCACGCTGTCGTCCACCTCCCCCGTATCTCCGGGCTCAGAACAAGCCTTACCTCAATTATATCAAAGCCATGCCCGCTTGGAGGATGGCCGGAAGGTCCGCAAACGGACGATGTCACGCGAGGCAAAAACTTCCTCGCGCAAGGCAAAATTTTCCGCACCGTTACCCACGCATTGCGGCAAATCCCAATAAACAAACGGATGGATTGTGGCCCCGTTCCTGCTGACCGTTCCGTTCGTGCATGTCCATTCTGGTGAGCATGCACCAAGTGCAGATCAACCTGGCCACATTCGGAGGAACAGCCCCCTATGACATCAATCAACAATATTACGAACAATCCCGTGAACCTGCAGTCATTGACAGGACAGATGCCCGTCAAGAGCGGCGATGGGGATGGTGATCATGGCATCGAACCCAGTTCGGCACAAAGCCAGACAACCAGCTTCACCCAGTCCCTTCAGCAGACCTTGTCCCAACTGAACGGCGGCAGTTCCATCGTTACCTCGAACAGCGCCCAGACCGCCATCCAGACGTTCATGCAGCAGTTGCTGGCCGCACTGCACCAAGCCGGAGCCGGCAACACCCAGAACGCCTCACAGCAGTCGGATGGGGATGGAGATGGTGGGACAGGGGCCGCAACCGCGGCGCACGCCAGACATCACGGCGGACACCATCACGCCGCATCCAACTACAGCGGCACTCTACAGGCCGACCTGCAGAGCCTGATACAGCAGGCCTCGGCATCTTCGTCATCGAACCCCGCTCTGCAGCAGAGCTTCCAGAACATGCTGGGCGCCATGGGCGCAACCGACGGCACGAACACGCTGAACGGATTCCTGCAGTCGCTCGCCGCCAACATGCAGGGGTCTTCCCTGATCAGCACCACGGCATAACGCACGGCCTGCTTCCTTGCAGGAAAAGGGACGCTCAGAAACAAAACGGGCCCCTTCCGGGGCCCGTCTTTTTATGGTGGAGAGGATGGGATTACTCCGGGCATCCCGCCCTTCGCCCTGCGGGCCGGCCTATGGCCGTTCGAATCGGCCATCCTGCCGATTCGTCGAACCCACGTGGCGGAATTACCCCGCCCAACCGATTTCGAGTCGGTGCCGTTATGACCACTTCGAGTACCTCTCCGAAGGGGCGGGCACAAGGGCAGACCGACCGGAATCCCTTCAACAGGCGTGATGGCGGCCATATGCTGTTAGGCTGTGGCCGATGGAGCACACTCACCACTTCTACGCCATCACGCCGCCGGGCCTGGAGGCCATCGCCGCCACGGAGCTCGCCGGGCTCGCTGCCCATGACATCGTGCCGGAGAAGGGCGGCGTTGCCTTCCGTGGCAGCCAGGAGCTGATGGCCCGGGTCAACCTGCGCGCCCGCAGCCTCACGCGCGTGCTGATGCGCCTGGATAGCTTCAAGGCCCTGTCCTTTCCGGAGCTTTACAATAAATGCCGGCGCCTCGAATGGGCGCGCTTCGTGTCGCCCGGATCACGGCTCTCGGTGCAGGCGGCCTGCCACGCCTCTCGCCTGCTGCACAGCGGCCGTGTCGAACAGGCGGTCGCTGACGCCATCCAAGATCGTCTGGGAAATCCGGCCGGAGAGACGGGGCAGGATCTACAGCAGGTGCTCGTGCGCATCGACAGGGATGTCGTCACGGTCAGCCTCGACACCTCCGGCGACCGCCTGGACCGCCGCGGCTACCGCCTGCAACCGGGACATGCACCGCTGCGCGAGACCATCGCCGCCGCCCTGCTCCTGTGGGCGGACTGGGATGGGCTGATGCCGCTGATGGTGCCGATGTGCGGCGCCGGCACGCTGGCCATCGAGGCGGCATGGATCGCCATGCGCCGGGCGCCGAACCTTGGCCGCCACTTCCCGTTCCAGGCCTGGCCATCCCTGCCGGCCAAACGCTGGCAGGGCGTGCTGGACAAGGCGGCGGCCATGCAGCGCGCGGTGACGGTGCCGATCCATGCCTCGGATCTCGATCCCGCCGTGCTCCAATCGGCGATGGCCAATGCCGCCCAGGCCGGCGTCCTGGACACCATCGCCTTCTCCCATGCGGACGTGCGCACGCTGGAACCCGTAGCCGAACATGGGCTGATCATCTGCAACCCCCCTTACGGCCTGCGCCTGGGCCACGATGGCCTGTACGCCCAGATCGGCCAGGTGTTGCGCGCGCGCTTCGCCGGCTGGAAGCGCATCGTGCTCGTTCCCGACGAGAAATCCGAGCGCGCCCTGCGCCTGCCGGTACGCGATCGGCTGGCCTTCAGGCACGGAGGCCGACGCATCCAGGCGCTGGATCTGGGATAAAGGCATGAATGATTTGACGCCATGAGCCATGCACCCAATGATAAGGCCATGTTCAACATGGGCTTTTCCGCCATACGGTGCCTGCTCCTGACGGCCATGCTGCTGCTGGCGTGGGCGATGCCGGCCGCCGCCAGCGCCGATGCCAACGGCCAGCTGATCAAGGGCATCGCCATCGAGGGCCTGAAATACACCCGGCCGCGCACGGTGCTGCGCGCCCTTCCCTTTACCAAGGGTGATCGCTGGCAGGACAGCGATGCCGAGGAATCGGAACGCCGCCTGCGCAACCTCGGCATCTTCTCCGAGGCGCACGTCAGTCCACCGGATGCCAACGGCATCGTACACGTGCGCATCAGCGACCGTTGGCCGGTCTGGCTGCTCCCCGAGATCAGCCGTCACGACAACGGCAATACCACCGCCGGTGCCACCTTCACCGATTACAACCTGTGGGGGCTCGGACATCAGGTGCGGCTCGCCTACCGCAAGGACACCGGCAAGAATTTCAGTGGCGGCACCACCGGCTCCTCCTACAGCGCCAACTACAACTGGTACCGCATCGCCGACAGCATGTGGAGCATGAACATGTACGGCACCCGCGGCCGGCAGATCTTCGACGCCTACAACAACGGCGTCGTGCAGAGCCAATACCTGAATAAGGTTGATTCGACTGGCTTGAGCCTGCAACGCGCCTTCGGGCCGGTGCCGACCCAGGGTCCGACGCTGACACTGGGCTACGACAGCACGACGACGGCCTATACGCTGCTCGGCGGGCCCGCACAGTCGGATGTGCAGGACCAGCGCCGCCACTCGCTGTCGCTCGGTCTCGGCTACCAATGGTTGGACAACCACATCACCTGGATCACCGGCCAGCGCATGGGCTATAACATCAGCGCCGCCAACAAGGCGTTCGGTTCATCGGTCCAGGTCTACCGCCAAACCGCATATTACCGGCTGTATTACCCGTATGCCGACGAGAAAACACTGGATTTCCGCCTCGACGGAGGGATGGCCACCGGCGACGTGCTGCGCGACGGGGTGTTCGATATCGGCGGCGGCACCGGTGTGCGCGGCTATATCGGCGGCGAATTGCAGGGCTCGGCCTATGCGGAGGGAAGCATCGAGAGCCGCATGCTTATCCAGCATGACTCCAATGTGCAATGGGTGGCGTTCACCGATCTAGGCTGGCTGGCACGCAAGGCGCAGGTTAACTCCAAAACCTTCGCGGTGGGCACCGGCACCGGCATCCGCTGGACCCTGCGCTGGTTGGTCAACGGCACCATCCGCGCGGATGCCGCCTATGGCTGGGCCACGCACAAATGGCGCTTCTACCTCGGCACCGGGCAGGCCTTCTAAGGACCGAACTCCAACCGCCTAGGATTCGTTGAACACCCCGAAGCGGCGCAGGCGCTGCTGGCGCTCGCCCAGAAGCCGGTCCAGCGGCACTGCCAGCAGCTCGTCCAGCGCCTTGGCCAACACCCCATCCATCATCTCGGCCGCCACCTTGGCATTGCGATGCGCCCCTTCCTTGGGCTCGGGGATGACGCCATCGATGATGCCAAACCCCATCAAATCCTCGGCGGTCGGCTTCAGGGCCTCCGCCGCTTCGTTGGCGAACTTGCGGTCGCGCCACAGGATGGCCGCACAGCCCTCGGGGGAGATCACGGAATAGGTGGAGAAGTGCTGCATGTAGATGCGATCGCCGACGCCGATGGCCAGCGCCCCGCCGGATCCACCCTCACCGATCACCGTACAGATCACCGGCACCTTCAGCACCGCCAGCTCCATCAGGTTGCGTGCGATCGCCTCGCTCTGGCCGCGCTCCTCGGCATCGATGCCGGGCCAGGCGCCGGCAGTATCGATAAAGCTCAACACCGGCATGCCGAAGCGTTCGGCCAGGTGGAACAGGCGCAGCGCCTTGCGGTAGCCCTCGGGCCGGGGCATGCCGAAATTGCGGGCGATCTTCTCCTTGGTGTCGCGTCCCTTCTGATGGCCGACGATCATCACCGGATGCCCATGGAAGCGGGCCAGGCCGCCGATGATGGCGCCGTCGTCTGCGAAGGCGCGGTCCCCCTTCAGCTCCTGGAAATCCTCGAACAGCAACGGGATGTAGTCGAGTAGGTACGGCCGGTCCGGATGGCGGGAGAGCTGGGCGATCTGGCCGCGGCTCATCTTGGTGTAGATCTGCTCCACCAGTTTGTCGCGCTTGGTGGTCAGCCGGTCGACCTCCTCGGCGATGTTCATGTCGGCATCGGCGGCCATACGTGATAGATCATCGATCTTCGACGTCAGTTCCGCAATAGGCCGCTCGAAATCCAGATAGCTAGGCATGCTCAACCTCTCCTCTGTCGCTGGTCGACGACAGGCTGCCATGGCCGGCACGCCAGGTGAACAGCCTGGCATCCGAAGCGGCTCTCCAGCTGCCCCTGCAACGCCGGCGTCCAGACGATGCCGCCCGCACTCTCCAGCTCGGCCGTGCTGCCATCCGGCAGGCGCACATGGAAGGCCAGCCGCGCCGGCCCATCCGGCGCCATCATCCCCTTCAGGCGGGCCAGCGTCACCTCATCCAGGCCCAGGCTGCCCAGATCCATGCGGATCGTCGCCACCAGCGGCGGCAACGCCGACGCGAAGTCCTCGATCGCCTCGGCGATCAGCACCGGCTCCTCGCGCGAGGCATCGACGCGCGCCGCCACCAGCACCGGCACATCCGGCTGCAGCAGATCGCGCGCCTTGGTGTAGATGTTGGAAAAGCACACCAGCTCGGCGCGGCCGTGCAGGTCCTCGAGCTGCACGAAGGCCATGGTGCCACGCGCCCCTCGGTGTTCGCGCACACCGCCCACCGCCGCCACCAGCGTCAGTCTTGCCCCGTCCGGCAGGTCCGCCAACTGGCCGAGATGCGCATTGGTCAGCCCCGACACCCGCCCCAGATGCTCCTCCAGCGGATGCCCGGTCAGATAGAAGCCGAGCACCTCGCGCTCGGCCTGCAGCTGCTCACCGAGGCTCCATGGCGATTCCGCCGAGTCCTCGGCGGCAGGCTCGGCCACCTCGAACAGCGCCGACTGCCCGGCATGCAGCTCCTTGCGCCGCCGCTGCGCCCGCTCCATCGCCTCGCTTAAGCCCTCCAGCGCCCCGCGCGGGTTGGCGACAATGCTGCCCAGCGCCCCGGATTTGAGCAGGGCCTCGAGGATACGCTTGTTCAAGGCCTTGGCGCCGACGCGCATCAAAAGGTCGTCGAAATCGGCGAAGGCACCGCCCTTGTCGCGGGCCTTGACCAGGGCGCGGATCGCCGCCTCGCCCACGCCCTTGACGGCCCCGAGCCCGAAGCGGATCGCCCCGCCCTCCGGCAGGAACTCCCAGTCCGAGGCGTTGACGTCCGGGGGCAGCATGGCGATGTCCATGGCCTTGCAGTCGGTGACCAGGGCCGCCACCTTGTCGCTATTGCCCATGTCGCAGGTCAGGGTCGCCGCCATGAAGGCCTGGGGATAATGCGCCTTCAGGTATGCCGTCTGGTAGGCGATCAGCGCATAGGCGGCCGAATGCGACTTGTTGAAGCCGTATTCGGCGAACTTCTCCATCAGGTCGAAGATGCGCTCCGCCGTCTCCTCCGGCACCCGGTGCTTGGCCGCCCCCTCCATGAACACCTTGCGCTGCTTGGCCATCTCCTCGGCGATCTTCTTGCCCATGGCCCGGCGCAGCATATCGGCCTGGCCAAGGGTGTAGCCGGCCAGCACCTGCGCGATCTGCATCACCTGCTCCTGGTAGAGGATGACGCCATAGGTCTCCTTCAGGATCGGCTCCAGCTGCGGCATGGCATAGACGACATGCTCGTCGCCGCGCTTTCGGGCGATGAAGCTGTCGACCATGCCGGACTGCAGGGGCCCCGGCCGGAACAGCGCCACCAGGGCGATGATGTCCTCGAAGCAGTCGGGCTTCAGGCGCAGCATCAGATCGCGCATGCCCGAGGATTCCAGCTGGAACACCGCGCCGGTGGCGGCGCGCTGCAGCAGCGCGAAGGTGGCGGCATCGTCCAGCGGGATGCGTTCCAGGTCGAAATCGCGCGCCGTCTCGTCGGATGAGTACTGGCGCACCAGCCGGCAGGCGAGCTGGATCACCGTCAGCGTCTTCAGGCCCAGGAAGTCGAACTTGACCAACCCGACCTTCTCGGCGTATTTCATGTCCCACTGCACGACGGCGCCTTCCTCGCCCGCCTCCTTGTACAGCGGTGCGGTCTCCACCAGCGCCGTACGGCCGATGACGACACCGGCCGCGTGCTTGCCGGCGTGCCTGTGCAGGTTCTCCAGGCGGCGGGCGATGTCGAACAGGCGCGCCACCTCGCCGTCCTCGTCGAGCATCTTCTGCAATCTGGGCTCGGCGACCAGCGCCTTCTCCAGCGTCATCTTCAGATCGTTGGGGATCAGCTTGGCGATGGTGTTGACCTTCTCCAGCGGCATGGCCAGCACGCGGCCGACATCGCGCACCACGGCCTTGGCCTTCATCGAGCCGTAGGTGATGATCTGCGCCACCTGCTCGGCGCCGTACTTATCGGTGACGTAGCGGATCACCTCGTCGCGCCGGCTCATGCAGAAGTCGACGTCGAAGTCCGGCATCGAGATGCGCTCCGGGTTCAGGAAACGCTCGAACAGCAGGCCGTAGCGGATCGGGTCGAGATCCGTGATCTTCAGGCAGTAGGCGGCCAGCGAGCCGGCGCCGGAACCTCGCCCCGGCCCGACCGGGATGTCCTGCGCCTTGGCCCAGCGGATGAAGTCGGAGACGATCAGGAAATAGCCGGGAAAGCCCATCTGCTCGATCACACCCAGCTCGAAGTCCAGGCGCCCCTCGTAGTCCTCACGTTTGGCCGCCGGGGTGCCGGCGATGATGGTCGGCCAGCGCTCGTCCAGGCCCCGCCGGGCCTCGTCGCGGATGAAGTCGTGCAGGTCCTGGCCGTCGGGCGGCAGGAAATCGGGCAGCTGGTAGTTGCCGAAGCGCAGGTCGACATTGCAGCGGTTGGCAATGTGCAGGGTGTTCTCGATCGCCTCCGGCACGTCGGCGAACAGTTCGCTCATCTCATCAAACGACTTCAGGTAGCACTCGGGGGAGAAATGGCCGGTGACATCATCGTTGAGGGTGCGATTCTGGCCGATGGCCAGCATGGCCTCGAAGGCCTGGAAGTCGCCGCGCTGCAGGAAATGCGCGTTGTTCGTGGCCACCAGCGGGATATCCAGCTCATGGGCCAGCTCGATCAGCTGGCGGTTGATCTCCTCCTGCGCCGGCGCCCCGTTGCGCTGCAGCTCGATGAAGAAGCCGTGCTCGGGGAACAGCTCGCGGTAATCGCGCGCCGCGTCCCTCGCCGCCTCCCGATCGCCGCGCTGCAGGTGCTGCTCGATCTCGCCGTTCCAGCCGGAGGACAGGGCGATCAGGCCGGCCCCAAACTGGCGCAACAGCGCCTTGTCGATGCGTGGCTTGTAGTAAAAACCTTCGAGATAGCCGATGGACACCAGCCGCATCAGGTTCTGCCAGCCGTGGTTGGTGCGCGCCAGAAGCACCAGCTGGGGATAGCGCGGGGCCCGCGGCCCCTGGCTGACACGCTGGGCATGATCGTCGCACAGGTAGACCTCACATCCCAGGATCGGCTTGATACCGAGCTTCATCGCCTGGGTATAGAAGTTGACGGCGCCGAACAGGTTGCCGTAGTCGGTCAGGGCCACGGCCGGCTGCTTCAGCTGCACCGTCCGATCCAGCATCGCCGGCACCGACATGGCGCCGGAGAGCAGGGAGAAGTCGGAATGGGCATGCAGGTGCACGAAGCGGGCGAAGTCCATGGCTATACCCTAGGGTATGCCCATGCCCGGTGGAAGGCCCGGACGGGCTGGCATCGCTGCCCGCATATGCTACGATGCGCGCATCTTGGCACTCCGCGCATGCGGAGGCGATTGAATATCGCATACGGGGGGAATGCCATGGCATTCGTTGTCACTCAACTGTGCAAGGACTGCGTGGACACGGCCTGTGTCGCGGTCTGCCCGGTGGATTGCTTCTACCAGCCGGAACAGGTATCCAATGACCTGCCGAACATGCTCTACATCTCCCCCGAGGAATGCATAGACTGCGCCGTCTGCGAGCCGGAATGTCCATGGGAGGCCATCTATCCCGAGGAGGATGTGCCGGCGGTGTTCGAGGCCGACATCGCCCTGAACGAGCGCTGCGATACCGAGCGTGACACCTTCAAGCTGGCCGAAAGCCTCGAACACCAGCCGCCGACGGCCGAAGAGGTGGCCACGAACAAGGCCAAGTACGGCCTGTAATCCACCCTTGATATGCCAAGGCAGGCGCGGCCGACTGCCGCGCCTGCCTTGGCATTTTCACCCCCATGCATTCAAGCACTAGCGTCAGCACCAAGCCCAGCATCCTCGGCATGGGCCCCACTGAGCTTGCCGCCATGTGCAAGCGCATCGGCGTCAAGCCCGTGCATGCCGAGCGCATCAGCGCCCACGTCTTCCGGCGCGGCAACCTCGATCCGAGCGCCATCGCCGACCTGCCCGAGGCATTGCGCCACCACCTGCTGACCGAACTGGATTGGCCCCAGGCGGGGCTGGTGGCCGATCAAAAGGACCCGGACGGAACCCGCAAGCTGTTGCTCGCCATGCCGGATGGACGCGAGGTCGAAACCGTGCTGATCCCTGCAGCCGGACGGCTGACGCAGTGCATCTCCACGCAGGTCGGCTGCGCCGTCGGCTGCCCCTTCTGCCTCACCGCCACGGCAGGGCTGACGCGCAACCTGAAGGCTGCCGAGATGGTGCTTGAAATCATCACCGCCGAACGCCTTGTGGGGACCAGGCCGCGCAACCTCGTGCTCATGGGCATGGGCGAACCGCTGCACAACTATGAGGAGGTGGCCCGGTTCCTCTCCATCGTCACCGACCCGAAGGGCATGGCCTTCTCGCCCAACCGCGTGACGCTATCGACGGCGGGACTGGTGCCGGGCATGCGCCGGCTGCTTGACGACAACCTGCCCTGCAACCTCGCCGTATCGCTGAATGCCACCACCGATGCCGTGCGCTCCGAGATCATGCCGATCAACCGCAAATATCCGCTGTCCGAACTGCTGGCCGTAATCCGCGACTATGTGACGGTGCGGGGAGGCAAGCGCGTGCTCATCGAGTACGTGATGCTGGCCGGCATCAACGATGCGCCGGAGGATGCCGAAAGGCTGTGCCGGCTGCTTACCGGCATCGACAGCACGGTCAACCTGCTGCCGTTCAACGCCTTCCCGGGCAGCGCCTATGCCCGCCCGTCCGATGCCCGGGTGTCGGCCTTCCGGCAGGTGCTCGTCGACCACCACATGGTCGCCGTCGTGCGCGAATCGCGCGGGCGGGACATCTCCGCCGCCTGCGGCCAGCTGCGCACGGAGCTGGCGCAACGCCGCGCCAACCGAACCTGAAGGCTTCTTACTTTCCGAAGATGTTCTTCAGCGCCTTACCCACGCCCTGAACCACATTGGAGGCGTCAGAGCCAACCTTGGCGCCGACGGCCGCTCCGGCGGGCCCGGCGATGGTGCCGCCGATGACGCCACCGATCAGCGAGGACGGGGCCGGATAGACGCGGGGGTGGTCGGTGGTGCCGGCGATCAACAGCTTGGCCCCGGTCAGGCCCTTCATGCCCGAGGTCTCGATCTCTCCGCCCAGACGCTTGTCGGCACCGATGCTCACATGCCCCTTGGCGTCCAGGCGCGAGGAATCGAGCACGATGTCATTCAGCCAGACGTTGCGCCCGCGCACCCTCAGCTGCGTGTCCAGGTGGTCGAAGGCCACAGGGCCGCCGGCGATGTTGCCGCCGAGCAGCAGGGCGGCCACCGAGGCCTGCATCTCCAGGCCGCTGAGCTGGCCTTTCGTCAGATGCACCGGACCATCGACCGCGAGCGACCGCTCCATCGCCTGCTGGTCAGCGGCGTCGGCAGCGATCTTCAGATCCGAGGCGAACCGGCCCTGGACGCGATCCTGGCCGGCGGCATCGACAAGCAGCGGCTGGATGCGGATGCCCGTGGCCTTTACCGTAGCCGTCAGCCGGCTGGCCTTGCCGGTCAGCGGCGCCAGCCGGGCATCCATGTGCACGGAACCGCCGTACAGCCAGGCCTTCCAGTCCGACATGTCCAACGCCCCGTCCGTCAACCGCACCGCCCCGGTCAGCCTGTCGATGTGCACGCTGTGCACGCCATTACCCTTGGCCTCTGTGGAGACGCGCAGCGCGATGTCCTTGAAGGTGATGCCCTTCAGCACCACATGCTTGTGAAACAGCGGCTTCAGCGCCACCGCCACGCGGCCCGAACCGATGGAAACGCGGGGCGTGCCGCCGGGGACATCGATCAGTCGCACGTTGGCGATAGACAGGCCGGGTAGCGGCAGGACCCGGAAATGCAGGGCTCCGATGGAGACGGGCATGCCGAGCTCGTCGGAAGCCTCTTTCTCGGCGGCCTGGCGATAGCTGTTGCTGGGAATCAGGAATGGGATGATGGCGAGCAGCGCGACCAGCACGAGCAGCGTCAGCAAGAACCTGCGCAGCATCTTCATATCCCCTCCCCCTTCAGCACATCAAACCCCATCATCAAACAAAAGGGCCCGGCTTGTGCCGGGCCCTTTCCCTTGCTTACTGGCCGCCCTGACCGGAAACGTCCTGGTCGGGGATGATCAGCATCTCCACCCGCCGGTTGAGCTGCCGCCCGGCGGCGGTGGCATTGCTGGCCCGGGGCTGGGCCTCGCCCATGCCGACGGTCGCCAGGCGCTGCGCGGCAACGCCGCGATCCTCCAGGTAGGTGGCCACGGCCTGCGCTCGCTGCTGGGACAATAGCTGGTTATACGCAGCCGAGCCGGTGCTGTCGGTATAGCCGATGATGCGGACATGCGTGCGCGTATAGCGGCTCAGGATGTCCGCCACCTTGTTCAGCGTCGAATCGAAGGCCGGCTTGATCACCGCCGAATTCAAATCGAACGACACCTCACTGTTCATGGTGATCTTCAGGCTCTGGTCCTGCAGGCGCTGCACCTCGATCTGGTGGGCGCGCTCCTCCGCCGCCAGGCGCTCATTGAACTCCGCCTGCTGCTTGTCCATGTACGAACCGACGCCGGCGCCCAGCGCACCGCCCGCCGCCGCCCCGACCAGGGCGCCACGCAGGGCGCCGCCGCCATGATTGCCATTGTAACCAATGATGGCACCGAGGGCGGCGCCAGCCAGGGCGCCGATGGCGGCGCTCTCCTTGGTGTTCTTGTAATCGTTGTTGCTGGCCGATGTTCCCGTGGTGGCGCAGGACGCCAGCCCCAGGGCCAACGTCAGCGCCGTGATCTTCATGCCCATCCTGTTCATGCCCACACTCCTGCTTGCGGTGTCACGCCCCCTGCACGGGAGCAATGACATTTTACGCCGCCCGATCCCCGGCGGCAAACAGCCACGGTGCCTCGGCGCTCCGCCTGGCCTCGTAGGCGCGGATGGCATCGGCCTCGGTGAGCGTCAGGCCGATATCGTCCAGGCCGTTCAACAGGCAGTGCTTGCGGAAGGCGTCGACCTCGAAGCCGTAGGTGGACCCGTTCGGTGTCGCCACCTGCTGGGCCTCCAGATCCACGCGCAGGCTGTAACCCTCGCTGGCCTCGCAGGCGGCGAACAGGGCATCGACCTCGCCTGCCGCCAGCACCACCGGCAGCAGCCCGTTCTTGAAGCAGTTATTGTAGAAGATGTCGGCGAAACTGGGCGCGATGACGCAGCGGAAGCCGTAGTCGGCCAGCGCCCAGGGCGCATGCTCCCGGGAGGAACCGCAGCCGAAGTTGTCGCGCGCCAGCAGAACGCTTGCCCCCGCATAGCGCGGCTGGTTCAGCACGAAGTCCGGATTGCGCGGTCGGTCGGTGCAGTCCATGCCCGGCTCGCCGCGGTCCATGTAGCGCCATTCGTCGAAGAGATAGGGGCCGTAGCCCGTGCGCTTGATCGATTTCAGGAACTGCTTCGGGATGATGGCATCGGTATCGACGTTGGCGCGGTCCAGGGGTGCCACGATGCCTTCGTGGATGGTGAATGCCTGCATGATGCTCTCCTTATTTCCAGTCGCGCACGTCGACGAAATGGCCGGCGATGGCGGCCGCCGCGGCCATGGCCGGGCTGACCAGGTGCGTGCGCCCACCCTGGCCCTGGCGTCCCTCGAAGTTGCGGTTGCTGGTGGAGGCGCAGTGCTCGCCCGGCTCCAGGCGATCGGCATTCATGGCCAGGCACATCGAGCAGCCCGGCTCGCGCCATTCGAAGCCCGCCTCGGTGAACACCCGATCCAGGCCCTCTGCCTCTGCCTGCTGCTTCACCAGCCCCGAACCCGGCACCACCATGGCCTGCTTCACACTTCCCGCCACCCTCTTCCCTTTCGCCACCTCGGCGGCAGCGCGCAGGTCCTCGATGCGGGCATTGGTGCACGAGCCGATGAACACCTTGTCGATGCGGATGTCCGCGATCGGCATGCCGGCCGCGAGATCCATATAGGCCAGCGCCCGCGTCCAGCCTTCGCGCTGCACCGCGTCCCTGGCCGCATCCAGCGTCGGCACATGGCCGGTCACCGGCGCCACCATCTCCGGGCTCGTGCCCCAGCTGACCTGCGGCGCGATGTCGGCGGCGTTCAGTGTGATCTCGTGGTCGAATTCGGCGTCGGCATCCGAATGCAGATCGCGCCAGGCCGCCACCGCCGCATCCCAGTCCTTGGCCTTCGGCGCATACGGGCCGCCCCGCACGTAATCGATGGTGGTGTCGTCGACCGCCACCATGCCGCAGCGCGCACCCGCCTCGATGGTCATGTTGCACAGCGTCATGCGTCCCTCCATCGACAGCGAACGCACGGCGGCGCCGGCGAACTCGATGGCGTAGCCGGTGCCGCCGGCGGTACCGATATGGCCGATGATGAACAGGGCCATGTCCTTGGCCGTGGTGCCGGCCGGCATGGTGCCGTCGACGCTGATGCGCATGCGCTTCGGCTTCTTCTGGATCAGGCACTGCGTGGCCAGCACATGCTCGACCTCGGAGGTGCCGATGCCCATGGCGATGGCGCCGAAGGCGCCGTGCGTGGAGGTGTGCGAATCGCCGCAGACCACGGTCATGCCCGGCAGCGTCAGCCCCTGCTCGGGGCCGACCACGTGCACGATGCCCTGGCGCACGTCGTCCATGCCGAACTCGGTGATGCCGAAATCGCGACAGTTGGCGTCCAGCGCCTCCACCTGGGCGCGCGCCACGGGATCTGAGATGCCCTGCACGCGGCCGACGGTCGGCACGTTGTGGTCCGGCGTGGCCACGGCGGCTGCGGTGCGCCACGGCTGGCGCCCGGCCAGGCGCAGGCCCTCGAAAGCCTGCGGGCTCGTCACCTCGTGCACCAGGTGGCGGTCGATGTACAGCAGGACCGAGCCGTCGTCGTGCTCGCTGACCACGTGCTGGTCCCATACCTTGTCGAACAATGTCCTGCCCATATGGCCTCCGGCGCCCCATCGGATGCATGCGCCAAATATTTCTCAATGCGAGCGGCAGCATAATGTGTGATAATCACCAGGCACAAGCGAGATTAATTCCACCATGGATGAGAAAAAATCATGTCCGAGCTGAAAGCCCTGCCCCCGCTGAACGCCCTGCGCGCCTTCGCCGCCGTCGGCCGGCACCTGAACCTGGCCGCGGCGGCGGCCGAACTGCACGTCACCCCGTCGGCGCTGAGCCACCAGATCCGCACCCTCGAGGAGCGCCTCGGCGTGGCCCTGTTCGTGCGCGAGGCGCGCGGCCTGGCTTTGAGCGAGGCCGGGCGCACCATCCTGCCCGGCGTCACCGAGTCTTTCGCCCTTCTTTCCCAGACCCTGCAGCTGTTGAGGCCCGAAGAGGACGAGCACGAACTGCACATCAGCATGCTCTCGACCTTCGCCATGCGCTGGTTCATCCCGCGCCTGTCCCGCTTCCAGCAGGCGCACCCCGAGACCGAGGTGCGCATCGCCACCTCGGTCTCCATGGTGGATTTCGCGCGCGAGGATTTCGACTGCGCCATCCGCTTCGGCGACGGCCACTGGGAGGGCCTCAACGCGGACCTGCTGTTCCCGGAACAATTGGTACCGGTATGCAGCCCGAACCTGCCCACCGAAGAGAAGCCGCTGGGCACCCCGGCGGACCTGAAGCACCACACCCTGCTGCACGCCCAGCTCCGATCCGACGACTGGCGGCTGTGGCTGCACGCCGCCGGCATCGACGACGCGGACGCCGAGCACGGCCCGGTATTCGAGACGCGCAACTTCGCCATCCAGGCCGCTATCGACGGCCTGGGTGTCGCCGTCGTCGACCCGCACCTCGTCGCCGAGGAGCTCAAGAGCGGCCGCCTGATCCAGCCCTTCGCCGAACTCCCCATCAGCCGCGGCGCCTACTACCTCGTCTACCCGGACCGCACCGCCAAGGCGGAACGCTTCAAGGCCTTCCGCGCCTGGCTACTGTCCGAAGCGAAAGAAAAATAAGTCAGTTGTTCCAAGACAACTTAAGCCTTAAATTCAACTGAATGAGTGGAAACTTCTAAACCGTATTAACATTGGACTAATATAATGCCTACTATTAATCACGATACCCCTCGACAAACGCCACTTAAAATCATCTCCTTCATAGCGTTACTTCTGGCGCTAATACATATGTTCTCTTCCAGATTAACGATTGATTTCACCACGATTTCACTGCTCATAATTTCCATCCTTCCCTGGCTATTTCCATTGGTGAAGTCTCTCGAATTTCCTGGAGGCCTGAAGCTTGAATTCTGGGAGATAAGCAAACGGCTCATCGAAGAAAAGGTCACCGAAGAAGAAAAGGCCAAGCTGGCCCGCCACCAAATAGTCTCTTCGCAAACATGGGACAATGGATATTACAAGTTGTACTCAAACGGAATGCTTACCCAACGATTCAAAACATCGATAGCATCTGGGAAAGGCAAAACATACGTCCCTTTCCCAATTTCGTTCCCAAATGAAGTAACGGGAATAAAGATCATCGGTGATAGCGACGCACGCATTACAGATGTAAATCCTTCGGGGATAGAGATAACGCACCCGACACAACCGAACAAGGAACTAACCATTTTAGCCAGCGGCTTATAACAAAATGAAGATCAAACAATATCAGGTTGATGCCTTTGCGAGGCGGGTGTTCGAGGGGAACCCAGCGGCGGTGTGTCCGCTGGAGGCGTGGCTGCCGGATGAGCTGATGCAGGCAATCGCCATGGAGAACAATCTGTCGGAGACGGCGTTCTTCGTGCCGGAGGGGGACGGCTACCGGCTGCGCTGGTTCACGCCGCTGGCGGAGGTGGACCTGTGCGGGCATGCGACGCTGGCCTCCGCGCACGTGATCCTGAACGTGCTCGGCGAGAAGAAAGATCGCGTGGACTTCGAGACGCGGAGCGGGAAGCTGACGGTGACGCGGGACGGCGACATGCTGGCCATGGACTTCCCCGCCCAGCCGCCGAAACGGGTCGAGATCCCCGAGACGCTGGTCGCGGGGCTCGGCGCCAGGCCGGTCGAGGTGCTGGCCAACATCGATTACGTCGCCGTGTTCGAGGACGAGGCGACGATCAGGGCGCTGACCCCCGACCTCGGCAGGTTGGCCGAGCTGGAGCTGCGCGGGGTCTCGGTCACCGCCCCGGGCACGGACCACGATTTCGTCAGCCGCTTCTTCGCGCCGAAGGTCGGTGTGCCCGAGGACCCGGTGACGGGCTCGGCGCACTGCAAGCTCGTGCCCTACTGGGCCGGGCGGCTCGGCAAGGATGAACTGACGGCGCGGCAGGTCTCCCGGCGCGGCGGCGACGTGCGCTGCAGGCTTATGGGTGATCGCGTGATGCTGAGCGGGTCCGCGGTGACCTTCATGGAGGCCACGATCGAGGTCGGCGACTAGACGGTCAGCTTCGCCCGCATGCCCTGGTGCTCCCGCCACCACACCGCCCAGGCCAGCGGCAGCGCCAGCAGCATGAAGCCGGCCAGCGCCAGCAGGGCGTCGGCGCCGCCATAGCGGTGCATGACCCAGATGCCGGCGATGGGGCCGAGGCTGCCGCCGACGTCGCCCATGAACTGGTAGATGCCGACGGCGCGGCCGTAGATGGAGGGTGCCACCCAGTCGCCCATGATCACCAGGAGCGGCACGTTGATGCCGCCCAGCCCGACGCCGAGCAGCGTCATCGCCGCCGCGGCCAGGGCCGTGCTCTGCGCCACGGCCAGCAGCACGAAGCCGCCGATCAGCATCAGCACGCCGGCGATCAGCGGCATGGCCTTCTGCCGGCTGCGGTCGATGCCCCGGCCGACGATCCAGGCGACGAGGGCGGAGGCGCCGATCATCATCGCCATCAGCAACCCGGCCGCGCCCTGCGCCCCCCAGGCATGCACGTTCAGGTGCCTGGCGTGCAGCACCAGCACCAGGCAGGCCAGGATCACCCCCTGCACCGAGAAGAAGATGAAGAAGTTCATCAGCCACAGCGGCCAAAGCGGGCCCGTGCGCAGCAGCCCGCGCATCGACGGCGCGTCCAGCGGGGAGATCTCCCGGCCGGCCACGGGAGCCGGCCCGCGCGGGGCGATGAGCAGCGCGGCCAGCATGCCGAGGAAGGTGATGATGGATGCCGCCTCGAAGGCCACGCCGGGCGCATAGCGGTCGGCGACGATGCCGCCGAGCACCAGGCCGGCCGGCACGCCGATGCTCAGCGCCATGCGCACCTTGGCCGAGGCCAGGCCGCGGCTCTCCTCATCGCTGTGGATCAGGGCGGCGGCCAGGGCGCCGACCATCAACAGCGAGGAGCCCACACCCCACAGCCCCCGCCCGGCCAGAAACCAGGCGGCGGCGTGTCCGCTGCGCACGCCGGCGTCGTAACAGAGCGTGGCCAGCGCCTCCACGAACAGGCCCGCGGTCATCGGCAGGCGGGCGCCGAAGCGATCGACCAGGCTGCCACTTAGCGGGTTGACCAGCACGCGCACGATGCGGTTCAGCGACAGGATCAGGCCCACCAGCAGCGGCGCGATGCCGAGCTGCAGGCCCAATAACGGCAGGATCGGGAACACCACGCCGCCGCCTAGGCCGCCGACGAGGGCCAGGGCCGCGACGGCATGGATGCGCCGATGCGGGTGACTCAAGCGCCCCCCTTCAGGCGGACAGCCGCGCCAGCAGCCAGTCGGTGG
>OFHG01000316.1_pt1 | contig 20483 bp, 22 predicted proteins | sample 1521931 | NCBI WGS metagenome assembly OFHG01 (sample SAMEA2468438, study PRJEB22500) | soil metagenome | biome: Glassland; feature: Farmland; material: Clay | place: Australia | collected 2013-01-31 | depth 0.55 m
CCGCGAGGGTCGCCTGCTGGGCTCGCTTGAGCTTCGAGGCGGCGATGAACTGCTGCGCTCGGGTGATCTGCTTGATATTCCCGACGGCCCGGATGCGACGCCGGATCTCGCGCTGGCTAGCCATGGGAGCCGTTCGCCTGCCCGACCCTAGGCCAGGAACCCGTCGCGGAAGGCGGCCGTGGCTTCCTTCAAACGGGTGGCGTTCTCATCGCTGAGCGCCTTGGTCTGGGCGATCTCGGTCAGGATCCCGGGCCGTTCGCTCTCGAGATAGCGGTAGATGCTGGCCTCGGATTCCTTGATGCGAGCGGTGGGCACGATGTCCAGCTCGCCGGTCGAGGCGGCGTACAGGATGGCCACCTGCTTCTCCATGGGCAGCGGCTGATACTGGGGCTGCTTCAAGACTTCCACCAACCGGGCCCCCCGGTTGAGCTGCTGCTGGGTGGCCTTATCCAACTCGGAGCCGAACTGGGCGAACGCCTCCAGCTCGCGGTACTGCGCCAGGTCCAGCCGCAGCCGGCCCGCCACCTTCTTCATGGCCTTGATCTGCGCGTTGCCGCCCACGCGGGAGACCGAGATGCCCGCGTTGATCGCCGGCCGCACGTTGGAGTAGAACAAATCCGTCTCGAGGAAGATCTGGCCGTCGGTGATCGAGATCACGTTCGTCGGAATGTAGGCCGAGACGTCGCCCGCCTGCGTCTCGATCACCGGCAGCGCCGTGAGCGACCCGCCGCCCTCGTGGTCCGACAGCTTGGCCGCGCGCTCCAGCAGGCGCGAGTGCAGGTAGAACACGTCGCCCGGGTACGCCTCGCGCCCCGGCGGCCGCCGCAGCACCAAAGAGAGCTGCCGGTACGCGTTCGCGTGCTTCGAGAGGTCGTCGTACACGCACAGCGTGGCCCGGCGCTCCTGATACATGAAGTGCTCGGCCATGGCGCAGCCGGCGTACGGCGCGATGTACTGCAGCGGTGCGGGATCGGCCGCGGTCGCCGCCACGACGATCGTGTACTGCATCGCGCCGGACTCCTTGAGCTTCTCTACCACGCCCGCCACCGTCGAGGCCTTCTGCCCGATGGCCACGTACACGCAGATGACGTCTTCGTTCGCCTGATTGATGATCGTGTCGATCGCGATCGCCGTCTTGCCGGTGCCGCGGTCGCCGATGATCAGCTCGCGCTGGCCGCGGCCGATGGGCACCATGGAGTCGATGGCCTTGATGCCGGTCTGCAGCGGCTGGTCCACCGATTTGCGCTCGATGACGCCCGGGGCGATCTTCTCGATGGCATCGAAGCCGGCGGCCTTGATCGGGCCCTTGCCGTCGATCGGCTGGCCGATCGGATTGACGACGCGGCCCTTCAGTCCGGGGCCGACCGGCACCTGGAAGATGTTGCCGGTACACTTGACCTGGTCACCCTCGCGCAGATGCTCGCAGGGGCCGAAGATGACGGCGCCGACGCAGTCCTCCTCGAGGTTCAGCACCATGCCGATGGTGTCTCCCGGGAACTCGAGCATCTCGCCGGCCATGGCGCCGGACAGGCCGTGCACCAGGGCCACGCCGTCGGCGACCGAGATGATCTGGCCGATGTTGGCGTCGGAGGCCGATGCCTCAAAGCCCTTGATCTGCTCTTTGATGATTGAACTGATTTCTGCGGTATCGAGCTTCATCTTCTTACCTCAAAGCCTTCATGAATTCGTCAAATCGGCCTATGCCGCCATGGCCCGCTTCAGGGCCTCCAGGCGGGAACGCACCGAATAATCGATCAGCCTGTCCCCGATGCGGACGACGAGCCCGCCCAGGATGCGTTTGTCCTCGCTCACCTTCAGGCGCACGCTGCGGCCGGCACTGGCGCCGAGCGCCTTGGCCAGCCCCTTCTGCTGCGCCTCGCTCAGGGCCACGGCGGAGACGACCTCGGCCTCCACCTCGCTCTCGGCCTGGCGCGCCATCTGTTCGAACAGCTCGGCGATCTCGGGCAAAAGCTCCGCCTTGCCCCGCTCGCAGAGCATGGCCACCAGTCGCTGCATCTCGGCCGGCAGTTTGCCCGCCGCCTTCTCCAGCACCGAGGCCTTCAGGCCGGCCGGGTAGCTGGGATTGGCCAGCACCGCGCGCACCTCGTCGAGGTCCACGACGGCGGCCAGCTTCTCCAGCGCGGCGCGGTTGCCCGCCCCCTCCTGCTCGAGCTCGAACAGGGCGCGGGCGTAGCGGCGGGAGATCTGCTGCGTTCTCATGCGTTACCGAAGCCCTTGCTGACGATGCCCTCGATCAGCTTGCCGTGACGGCTGGCATCCAGCTCGGACTCGACGACGCGCTCGGCGGCCATGATGGCGAGATCGGCGATCTCCTGGCGCAGCGCCTGGCGGGCGCGCCCCAGCTCGGCATTGATCTCCTCGCGGGCGCCGGAAACGATCTGCTCGGCCTCGCCACGCGCCTTGTTCACGGATTCCTCGTGGATCTCGGCGGCGCGCTTCTCGGCCGCGGCCACGATCTCCTGGGCCTTGGCCTTGGCCGACTTCAGCGCCTCGGCGATCTCGGCCTGGGCCTCGGCCTTGGCCTCTTCACCGGCCTCGGCGGCCGCCAGACCATCGGCGATGCGCTTGGCACGCACCTCCATCAGGTTGTTCAGCGGGCCGTACAGGTTCCTGGCCAGGATCCAGACCAGCGCCAGGAACACCACGATCTGGCCGACGAATGTAAGATCAATACTCATAAGACCACCTCAAGCCGTACAACGTTTGCGCAGTTTGCTGCCTTAGCCCAGGAACGGGTTGGCGAACAGGAACCACAGCGCGAACGCCATGATGATGAACGGGAAGGACTCCATCAGGCCGGCGAAGATGAACATATTGAACATCAGCTGCGGGCGCATCTCCGGCTGGCGAGCGATACCCTCAAGGGTCTTGGAGGTGATCAGACCCCAGCCGATGGCCGAACCCAGACCGGCGGCGGCCAGGATCACGCCCACCGAGATGGCGGTTGCAGCGGTGATAATCGTATGTGCGTCCATGTTTTACTCCTCAGTACTACTTCAATATAAACTCAAGCCAAAGTTTCGCCCGGCCTCAATGCTCCACCGGCTGGTGCGCGATCGACAGGTACACCACGGTCAGGATCATGAAGATAAAGGCCTGCAGCAAACCGATGAACAGGTGGAATGCCGACCAGCCCAGGCCGACGAAGAATCCGAAGAACTTGCCCACCGGACCGCCGCTCAGCAGCAGGAAGGCGATCAGCAGGAAGATCACCTCGCCGGCGAACATATTGCCGAAAAGTCGGAAGGACAGGGACAAGGGCTTTGCCACCTCTTCGACGATCTTCAGGATCAGGTTGATCGGGATCAGCAGGATGCCGAGCAGCTTCACCACCGGATTCTTGGCGCCGAGCAGCAGGCTGGCGAAGGGTTCCAGCAGCAGCTCCTTCAAAAAGTGCAGCGGCTTCAGCTTCATCTCGTAATACAGCACCAGCACGAACACCGACACGGCCATGGCCGCCGGCAGGTTCAAATCGTTGGTCGGCACGGGGCGGAAATGCTCGATACCGAACAGGTGCGCGATATGCAGCATCAGGTAGGCGGGGAGGATATCCATGGTGTTGCACAGCAGGATGAACACGAACACCGTCATCGCCAGCGGCGCGATCAGCGGGTTGTGCACCGGGAAGTTGTCGCGCACGGTCTGGTTGATGAAGTCGATCACGGACTCGATGAAGTTCTGCGTGCCGCTCGGGGTACCGTCGACCAGGCGGGCCTTCAGCCAGAACGAGAAGATCGTCATGGCGGCGGCGATGAGGATCGTCACGGTCATGGTGTCCAGGTGGATCTGCATGAACGGATGGCCCTTCTCGACGACATAGGTCCAGTAGTGCAGATGTCCGGCAATGCCCTCGCTATGCGGCTGTGCTGCCAAGGCAGTCCCCCCTCGTCTTCTTCAGGCCCGGCTGCGCCAGAACCCGGTCAGGCCATACACGTAAACCATCGCCTGGGCGGCCAGCATACCCGCCGCCACCCAAGGCAGAAACAAACCCGCTGCATAGGCCAGGCCCAGGGCCAGCAGCAGAAAAAGGAAGCGAAACACCGCCGAGCGGTAAAGCAGGTGCTGGCCGTCTGTGGCCGCATCCCTGGTTGCCCGCTCGATTCCCCGGTACAGCCAGACGCCGTTGACGCCCATCAGCGCTATCCCGTAGATCAGGGCCAGGGCTGCGCCCTTCCCGGCCGCGAGGCCGGCAACCAGGCCGCCCAGACAGGCGACGATCACCTGCATGGCCAGGATGCCGTACAATGCCGGTCGCCCGGGTGTGGCATCGAACTGTGAAACCGGCCCCCCCGCGTTTCGGGGGCGATTGCTACCATCATCCCCAGGCGAAATCAACATAAAGAAACCGGGGGCTCAGGCCTAGTGGTAGACGGCACGCAGCCCGTCCAGATACAGGTCGAGCCGGGTCTGTTTGCCATTGCCAACCGGCGCATCCGGATCCTCGCCCAGCGCCTGCAGCGAGGCGCGTGCATAGGCCCGTTTCTCCTGCTCGGTCATGCGCGCCCAGTCGGCGGCATCCACCAGCCCGTCCCCGGTTTTGTCGAAGCGGGCATCGGGGGATTCGGGGCCGGCCGCCGGGGCGGTCGGCACCGTCGCCGGCCGGGCCTTTGCCGCCGGGGCCGAAGCCGGAGCGGATGACTCAGACCCGCCCCCGGCGGCCCAGGCCGGGGCCGCCGGCAGCAGGCACAGCAGCAGCGATAGCAACAACAGGGCGATGCGCATCAGTAGCGGTAATGGTCCGGCTTGTACGGGCCTTCGACCGGCACATCGATATAGCCCGCCTGCTTCTCGCTCAGCGTCGTGAGCACGGCCCCGATCTTGGCCAGGTGCAGGCGCGCCACCTCCTCGTCCAGCAGCTTGGGCAGCGTGTACACCTTGGCCTCGTAAGCATCGCCGCGCGTGAACAGCTCGATCTGCGCCAGCGTCTGGTTGGAGAAGGAATTGGACATGACGAAGCTCGGGTGGCCGGTGGCGCAGCCGAGGTTCACCAGCCGGCCCTCGGCCAGCAGCGTGATGCGACGGCCCGAAGGGAAGATGATCTGGTCGACCTGCGGCTTGACGTTCTCCCACTCGTACTTCTTCAGGCTGGCCACGTCGATCTCGTTGTCGAAATGGCCGATATTGCAGACGATGGCCTGGTCCTTCATCGCCGCCATATGGTCGTGGGTGATCACGTGGAAGTTGCCGGTGGTGGTGACGAAGATGTCGGCAAGCCGGCAGGCCTCGTCCATGGACACCACGCGGTAGCCCTCCATCGCCGCCTGCAGGGCGCAGATCGGGTCGATCTCGGTGACCCAGGTGGTCGCACCCATGCCGCGGAAGGCCTGGGCGCAGCCCTTGCCGACGTCGCCGTAGCCGAGCACGACGCAGATCTTGCCGGCGATCATGACGTCGGTGGCGCGCTTGATGCCGTCGATCAGCGATTCGCGGCAACCGTAGAGGTTGTCGAACTTGGACTTGGTGACGGAATCGTTGACGTTGATGGCCGGGAACGGCAGTTCGCCCTTCGCCGCCATCTGGTACAGGCGGTGCACGCCGGTCGTCGTCTCCTCGGTCACGCCCTTGATGTTCGCCTTGATGCGCGAGTAGAAGCCCGGATCCTCGGCCAGCTTGGCCTTGATGGCGGCGAACAGGTACTCCTCCTCCTCGCTCTCGGGACTCGCGATCACGGAGGCATCCTTCTCGGCCTTGGAACCGAGGATGACGAGCAGCGTGGCATCGCCGCCATCGTCGAGGATCATGTTCGGGGTGCCGCCGTCCTGCCATTCCATGATGCGGTGGGTGAAGGCCCAGTATTCGGCCAGGCTCTCGCCCTTATAGGCGAAGACCGGCACATCCTCGGCGGCGATGGCCGCGGCGGCATGGTCCTGGGTCGAGAAGATATTGCACGAGGCCCAGCGCACCTCGGCGCCGAGTGCCGTCAGCGTCTCGATCAGCACCGCGGTCTGGATGGTCATGTGCAGGGAGCCGGCGATGCGGGCGCCCTTCAATGGCTGCTCGGCGGCATATTTCTCGCGGATGGCCATCAGGCCCGGCATCTCCGTCTCGGCGATGCGGATCTCCTTGCGGCCCCAGTCCGCCAGGCCCATATCCGCCACATGGCAGTCGTTCGTCGTCTTCATCTGTGCGCTCATGGTCATTCTCCGTTCGGTTTGGGTTGAACGGGCGCCGTTGCGTCGCTCTCCGCCCCGAGCCTAGCAGGCCCAAGCCTGTTGCAGCGCCCCTCGGGAACGGAAATCCTGTGGCGGATGGGCTGTAAACTCAGCGCATCCTGCAGGCCATGGACAGCCTGCCAAAATCAGGCGCTTCTAGCGCACGATTTTGTGAGCCCGGGCCAAATGACGCGGCCATCCTGGCACTTGCCCTGCGGGCGGTCTACGACCGTCCAAACGGCTCCTGCCCTTTTGTCACGCTCTTGCCTAGGCGTACCGAAAAAATGCATGGATGCAGTTTTTCAGCGCAATCCATCAGAGGCCGGCAGCGTCACGCAGCAGCGGCGCCTTGTCCGTGCGCTCCCAGGTGAATTCCGGGAGCTCGCGGCCGAAATGGCCGTAGGCGGCCGTTTTGCGGTAGATCGGGCGCACCAGGTCGAGCATCCTGGCGATGCCGTACGGGCGCAGGTCGAAGTGCTCGCGCACCAGGCGCACGATGAGTGCGTCGTCGACCTTGCCGGTACCGAAGGTCTCGACCATGATCGACGTCGGCTCGGCCACGCCGATGGCGTAGGAGACCTGGATCTCGCAGCGCTCGGCAAGCCCCGCCGCGACGATGTTCTTGGCCACGTAGCGGGCGGCATAGGCGGCGGAGCGGTCGACCTTGGACGGGTCCTTGCCCGAGAAGGCGCCGCCGCCATGGCGGGCGGCACCGCCGTAGGTGTCGACGATGATCTTGCGCCCGGTCAGGCCGCAGTCGCCGACCGGGCCGCCGATGACGAAGTTGCCGGTCGGGTTGATGTGGAACTTCGTGTCCTTCATCAGCCACTGCTCGGGCAGCACCGGCAGCAGGATGTTCTCCATCACCGCCTCGCGCAGGTGGCCCTGCTCGATGTCGGGATCATGCTGGGTCGAGAGCACGACGGCCTCGATACCGACGACCTTGCTGCCCTGGTAGCGCAGCGTCACCTGGCTCTTGGCGTCGGGCCTGAGCCAGGGCAGCACCTTCTGCTTGCGCATCTCGGCCTGGCGCTCGACCAGGCGGTGGGCATAGGTGATCGCCGCCGGCATCAGCACGTCCGTCTCGTTGGTGGCATAGCCGAACATCAGGCCCTGGTCGCCGGCGCCCTGCGCCTCCGGCGATTCCCGGTCCACGCCCTGGGCGATGTCCGTGGACTGCTTGCCGATCAGCGACATCACGGCACAGGTCGAGCCGTCGAAGCCGACGTCTGAGCTGGTGTAGCCGATATCGCAGACGACCTCGCGCACCAGCTGGTCGAGGTCGACCCAGGCCTCGGTGGTGATCTCGCCGCCGACGATGACCGCCCCGGTCTTGATCATGGTCTCGCAGGCCACGCGCGCATGCTCCGGGTTCGGGTCCTGGGCCAGGATGGCGTCCAGCACCGCATCGGAGATCTGGTCGGCCACCTTGTCGGGATGGCCCTCGGACACGGATTCGCTGGTAAAAAGGTAATCGCGGCTCATCGGATACAACCCCCGGATGACAATCGTGGACGCAGGCTAGCGCCTAGCGCCGCAAACGCAATGCGAGCGGAAAGCCGGCGATCAGCGCCGCCACACCGGCCAGTTCCTGCCAGCCCGGCGCCCGGCCCCAGGCGTAGGCCAGGAGCCCCGCACCTGCCGCCGCCAGCACCAGGCCGGCCAGCCTCGGCAGCATCGACGGGGCGGCCTCCACCGGCGGCGGCGCCTGCCGCTCGGAGATCAGGCGCGTGATCTCTCCGGGCAGCGCCAGCCAGGCCGCCGCCCCCCGCTTGAGATCGGCCGCAGCGCGCTCGATTCTCGCCTTCGGGCCCAGGTTCTCGGCCACCCAGGACGTCACCAGCGGACGCGCCAGGCTCCAGATATTGACCTGGGGCTCCAGCTCGCGCGCCACGCCCTCGATGACCACCATCGTCTTCTGCAGCAGCAGCAGTTCCGGGCGCGTCTCCATCTGGAAGCGCTCGGTGACCGCGAACAGGTACAGCAGCAGCTCGGCCAGCGAGATATCGCGTAGCGGCCGGTTGAAGATCGGCTCGGCGATCTCGCGCATGGCGTCCTCGAAGGCGGAAAGGTCGACGTCCGGACGGATGTAGCCGGCCTCCAGGTGCACCTCGGCGACGCGCCGGTAGTCCTGCTTCAGGAAGGCCAGCAGCATGTCCGCGAGATAACAACGGCTGGCGATATCCATGCGCCCGACGATGCCGAAGTCGACGAGCAGGATGTCGCCGCTCCCCGAAACGAAGATGTTGCCCGGATGCAGGTCGGCGTGGAAATAGCCGTCGACGAACACCATGTGGAAGAACAGCGTGGCCAGCCGCTCGCACAGCTTCAGGGTGTCGTGGCCGGCCGCACGGATGGCGTCGCGTTCGTCGATGGGGATGCCCGATACGCGCTCGGTGACCAGCACCGCGAACTTGGTGTAGTCCCAGACCACGGCCGGCACCCGCACACCCTCGACCCCGGCCAGGCTGTCGGCGAAACGGCTGGCATGCGAGGCCTCGGCGCGCAGGTTCAGCTCCTCGCGGATGGTGCGCGCGAACTCCTCGACGACCTCGGGCGCCTTCAGGCGCCGGTATTCCGGCAGGTAGCGGTCGAACAGGGAGGCCAGCATGCGCAGGATGGAGAGATCGGCGTCGATGGTGCGCTCGACGTTCGGCCGGCGCACCTTCACCGCCACCTGCCGGCCGTCGTGCAGGGTGGCGAAATGCACCTGGGCGATCGAGGCGGCGGCCACCGGCATCTCCTCGAAGGCGGCGAAGCTGCCGCCCTCGCCGGTCAGCGGGCGGCGATAGGCGCGCTCCAGCGTCGTGCGGATGATGGCGGGACGCTCCGGCGGCACCGCGTCCTGCAGCTTCTTCAGTTCGGCGGCGATATCGACCGGCATCAGGTCGACGCGCGTGGACAGCATCTGCCCGAACTTGATGAAGGTCGGGCCCAGCATCTCGAACACGCGGCGCAGCTGGGCGCCTGCCTCGCGCGGCAGCTCGCTGCGCATGAACAGGTGGAAGAACCAGGCGTAGGGCCGGAACAGGTGCAGGCGCACGGCGAGCGCCCCCAGTCCGTGCGAGGCCAGCACATGTGCGATTTTGAGCAGCCGCAGGCTTTGGCGCAGGCGGCCGAACCATCTCATGGCTTGTCCCCGGGTGGGAAATGACGCTCGATCTCGTGCTCCAGGCGGGTGGCCCGGCCCTTGGCGCGGGAGATGTGGCGGCCAAGCTCCTCGACCCCGGCCTGCCAGGCCTGCAGGCGCGCCTCGTCGGGCATCTGCATGCCGGCGAGCGCCCCGGACACCACCGCCTCGGTGCGCGTGCGCATCCTGGCCTCGGCCGCCAGCAGCGCCCGGGCCGCCTCGGCCACGCGGGTGCCGAAATAATCGCCGAAGGCGGCCCTGAGCTCGCGCTCGTAGTCGATGTCGGCGGCGGCCAGCAGCTTCTTGAAGCGCAGCATCGATTCGGTGTCGCCGGACAGCTTCAGCACCTGCTGGAACACCAGCTCGTCGGCATCCTCGTGCGCGAAGCCCAATCTGGCGAAACCCGCCGTCGTCGCCTCGATGCGCACGTCCGGCTCACCGGCATGCGCCGTGTGCACCCAGGGGCGGCCGGAGGAGAAGCCCATATGGAATACCGCGCCGGTGTCGCGCACCTCGATGCGGAACACGCGCCCGTCCAGCCCCTCCAGCATTGCGCCCAGGGATGCGTCGCGGGAGAAGAACAGCTCCAGCACCGTGGACAGCACCACCGCCTGCACCGGCGCCGGGATGAGTCGCAGCGGCAAGAACATAATGCTCACAGATGTCCCCTAACCACGAGTTTTACTTCCAACGGGTTTGAAGCATCCAACCCTAGTACGCCGCTCTCATGATTTGATCCGCGACATGCGCTCCTGCATGTTGCTCGCGACGATCCGCGAAGCGCGGCGTCCAAGGACGAGGGCAGGATGCTCCGAGTCCGTATGATCATAACTTATAGCCTCGATGCAGGGCCACGACGCCGCCGGTCATGTTCTCGTAGCGGACCAGCCCGAAGCCGGCCCATTCGATCAGCTTGGCGAATCGTCCCTGGTCCGGGAAACGGCGGATCGACTCGACCAGGTACTGGTAGGCGGCGCGGTCGCCGGTGATGATCTCACCGATGGCGGGGATGATATTGAAGGAATAGGCATCATAGGCGACATCGAGCAGCGGCAGCACGGGCCGGGAGAATTCCAGGCAGATGAACTGGCCACCGGGCCTGAGCACGCGGCGGAACTCACGAAAGCCCGCCTCGATGTCGACGAAGTTACGGATGCCGAAGGCGATGGACACGACATCGAAGCTGTTGTCGGCAAAGGCGAGCCTGGTGCCGTCGGCCTGCACGCAGTCGGCCGTACCCGGCAGCAATCCGGCGTCGACGATGCGGCGCGCCCCCTCGGCGAGCATCGGCCCGTTCAGGTCGGTCAGCACCACGCGGCCGCCACCGGCCTGCCCCGCCCCGGCCTTTCTCGCCATGCCGATGGCGATGTCGCCGGAGCCGGCCGCCACATCCAGCACCCGCGATCCGTGCCGGACCGCCGCGGCAGCGATCATGCGCCGCTTCCACAGCCGGTGCAGGCCCGCGCTCATCAGGTCGTTCATGACATCGTATTTGTCGGCCACGGACGAGAATACGCCCATGACGCGCCCGGCCTTGTCGGCCGTGTCGACGGCCTCGTAACCGAAGTGCGTGCGCCCGGTCTCCGGGGCTGCGTGGGTGGCGTCGCTGTCCATGGGCACGCATCGTAGCAGCGGCGCCTGCACCCTCCAACCGCGCATGCGGAAAAGGACCGGCGACGAATCCGCAGAGAGGCCAGCCGCGCATCCGATAAAAGGTATAAACTGTGGATAAACGGTGCATGGCGTGTGCATGCCGGCGGAGCCGCGCTTCCACTAGCATTAGCGTCACGATGCGCCTTGACACCCAAGATGTAGTGCTTACACTGCGCTCTACGGGTCGCGGGGAGGTCCGCTGCCAATGCCTGTCCAGCCTAGATCCGAGCCCGGGGGAGCCGCATGACCGTCAAAGCCAACACAGCCGAAGCCACGCACCACAGCACCAGTGCCGCCGACATGCCGTTGCAGCCGGCCAGCCAGGACATCTGGGACAAGAAGTACCGGCTCAAGGACAAGGCCGGCAACCCGGTCGATGCCGACATCGAGGCCACCTATGCGCGCGTGGCCCGGGCGCTCGCCGACATCGAGGAGCCCGAGCAGCGCGAGGCCTGGTACGGCCGCTTCGTCTGGGCACTGCGTCACGGGGCGATCCCGGCCGGGCGCATCACCTCTAACGCCGGCGCGTCCGAGCACAAGCCGGCCACCTCCACCATCAACTGCACGGTGTCCGGCACCATCCCCGATTCCATGGACGGCATCCTGTCCATGGTGCACGAGGCGGGCCTGACCCTGAAGGCCGGCTGCGGCATCGGCTACGAGTTCTCCACCCTGCGTCCCAGGGGCGCCTATGTCAGTGGCGCCGGCGCCTACACCTCGGGCCCGCTGTCCTTCATGGACATCGACGACAAGATGTGCTTCACCGTAGCCAGTGCCGGCGGCCGCCGCGGCGCCCAGATGGGCACCTTCGACGTCGGCCACCCGGACGTCGCCGACTTCATCCGCGCCAAGCGCGAGGCCGGTCGCCTGAGGCAGTTCAACCTGTCCTGCCTGATCACCCGGGACTTCATGGAGGCGGTCAAGCACGATGCGGACTGGGACCTGGTGTTCCCGGCCACCGAAAACGAGCTCGAGGACCCGGAGACGAAGACCGTCTGGCGCGCCATGCCGGCCATCTCCCACAACGGCAAGTACACGGTGAACGACAAGGGCGAGGTCGCCTGCCGCATCTACAAGACGATCAAGGCCAGAAGGCTTTGGGACGTCATCATGTCCTCGACCTACGACTACGCCGAGCCGGGCTTCATCCTCATCGACCGCGTCAACGACATGAACAACAACTGGTTCTGCGAGGACATCCGCGCCACGAATCCCTGCGGCGAACAGCCGCTGCCGCCCTACGGCGCCTGCCTGCTCGGTTCGGTGAACCTGACGAAGTTCGTGCTGGACCCCTTCACGACGGACGCGCGCTTCGACTGGGACGAGTTCCGCGAGGTGGTGCGCGTGTTCACGCGCATGCTGGACAACGTGGTGGAGGTCAACGGCCTGCCGCTGGAGAAGCAGCGTGCCGAGATCATGAACAAGCGCCGCCACGGCATGGGCTTTCTGGGCCTGGGCAGCGCCCTGACCATGCTGAAGATCCCGTACGGCGCCCCGGAATCGCTGGATTTCACCGAGAACCTGTCCTACGAGATGGCGCGCACCGGCTTCGAGGTCGGCCTGGAGCTGGCTCACGAAAAGGGTGCGGCCCCGATCATGGACGAGGACTTCGAGATCACCCCCGAGCTGATGGCCAAGCGCCCCCAGATGGCGGCCGACGGCATCAAGATCGGTGATCACGTCAAGGGCAGGGTGCTGTGGGCGCGCTATTCGCGCTACATGCAGCAGTTCGCCGATACCGGCAATACCAGGGACGCGGCGATGCTGAAGCGCCTGGAGGAAGAGGGCTGCCGCTTCACGCACCACACCTCCATCGCCCCCACCGGCACCATCTCGCTATCTCTGGCCAACAACGCCTCCAACGGCATCGAGCCCTCCTTCGCGCACCACTATGCGCGCAACGTCATCCGCGAGGGCAAGAAGTCCAAGGAGAAGGTGGATGTCTACTCCTTCGAGCTTCTGGCCTACCGCCAGCTCGTCAACGAGAAGGCGATGCCGTTCTCCGAGGACGAGGAGTCGAGGCTTCCCGACTACTTCATCAGCGCCGACGAGGTGACGCCGAAGCAGCACGTGGACATCCAGGCCGCGGCCCAGGTGTGGATCGACTCGTCGATCTCCAAGACCGCCAACGTGCCCACCGATTTCCCGTACGAGGATTTCAAGGACATCTACCTGTACGCCTACGACAAGGGCCTGAAGGGTTGCACCACCTTCCGCTTCAACCCGGAGGCCTTCCAGGGCGTGCTGGTCAAGGAGCAGGACCTGGCCAACACCACCTACCGCTTCGAGCTGGAGGACGGCAGCACGGTGGAGGCCAAGGGCAACGAGGAGATCGAGTACGACGGCGAGATGCACACCGCCGCCAACCTGTTCGATGCCCTGAAAGAGGGCTATTACGGTAAGTTCTGATGGACGCGCGCGTCGACTGGCCCGAATTGCGGTTCCCGCCGATCAACCTCTGGGTGATGCCGGCATGGACGAGGGGCAACGAGACGACGACGCGGCCGCATAGCATCGCATACCTGCACCGGGCGATCACCACGCATCGCCGGTTGCTGGCCATAAGAGGGGGCAGAGATGGCTACCAGGATTGAAAAGAAGATCACCGGCTACGAGGTCGTGAAGCCCGCGGGCGAGGCGGACAAGGCCTCGGTGACGCATATCGCGCCGCTCTTGGAGCGCGACGATGTGCTGGAGGGCAGCACCTACAAGATCAAGACACCGCATTCGGAGCACGCGCTGTACATCACCATCAACGACGTGATCGTCGGCGCCGGCACCCCGGAGGAGCACCGCCGCCCGTTCGAGGTGTTCATCAACTCCAAGAACATGGAGCACTTCATGTGGATCGTGGCGCTGACGCGCGTGATCTCGGCGATCTTCCGCAAGGGCGGCGACATCACCTTCCTGGTGGAGGAGATGAAGGCCGTGTTCGACCCCAGAGGCGGCTATTACAAGCGCGGCGGCAAGTACATGCCGTCGATCGTCGCCGAGATCGGCGAGGTGATCCAGCAGCACCTGGTCTCCATCGGCATGATGGAGGGTACGCTGAACACCCCCGAGCTGGAGCTGAAGAAACAGCAGATCAAGGAAAAGCTGGGAGATGCGGCGCTGAGCAACGCCACCCAGTGCCCGAAATGCGCCGCCATGGCGCTGGTGCGCATGGACAATTGCGACACCTGCCTGGAGTGCGGCCACTCCAAGTGTGGCTGAGCCTGCCCTCCGTCGGTGTGAGTTACACCATAAGCTGCAAGTTTGACATCATAAGCTGCAATTTCTTACACCATAACTTGCAAGCAGAGTTCAGCATCCGCTTATGAAATAATTGGTTGTAGGAGCTGTGCAGCTGAGAGCTTCCTCCGTTAGCGATCGCTGCACCTGAAACGCGCAGGAGGCCATCCTCCTGCGCGTTTTCGCTATCTTCCGCTGCCTACACCAAACGTCCAAGCAACATCCCGGAAACAGACAGTCGCAGATGGTGCAACCGCCATCCTAGTAGTCGCGATGCGGCCAAGTTAATTGACGCTCTACACAGCAACATTGCAAACAGCTTGCTATATTAAAACAAACAACTCACGAACCAGACAGGAAGGTAGTCAATGAGACTGCTCATATTTTTCGGCATACTCACAGTGTTCTTTTCATTTCTCCTTATTGGAAACACTGGGCCGATCGAACGCAGAGGTGGACCCGGAAAGTTGGACAGTGCGCTAAGTGGATTCCTTGCCTAACCTAGACCGCCGGAGGCGGTGTAAAACAAGGAGCAAGGGATGAGAAGGAAGAGAAGGAACCACGGATCCAGTTTCAAGGCGAAAGTGGCGTTGGCTGCGCTTCGGGGCGACAAGACGCTGGCCGAACTATCGACGCTATTCGATGTGCATCCGAACCAGATTGCGGAGTGGAAGAAGCAGTTGCTGGAAGGCGCCGAGGATGTGTTCTCCGGGCCTCGGCAGAAGGGCGATGTTCCGGATGTGCAGGCGATGCATGCGAAGATTGGCGAGTTGACGCTGGAGAACGATTTTTTAGAGGGAGCGCTCATCAAGGCGGGACGGCTGAGCGCAAAGCGATGATGAACCGCAATCACCCACTGCCATTAACCAGGCAGTGCCAGATACTGGCACTGCCGAGATCGACGGCCTACTACCAGCCAAGGCCTGTGTCGGAGTCCGACCTGGAACTGATGCGGCGGATTGATGAGCTGCATCTGGATGTTCCCTTTGCCGGCAGCCGCATGCTACGGGACCTGTTGCGGCTGGATGGCTTCAGGGTTGGTCGCAATCGAATCCAGCGGCTGATGAGGCTTATGGGCATCCAGGCGCTGTACTGCAAGCCGAACACGAGCAGGAAGCATCCGGCGCATCCGGTTTATCCGTATCTGCTGCGCAAGCTGCGCATTGATCGTCCGAACCATGTGTGGGCGGCGGACATCACCTACATCCCGATGCGCCGGGGCTTCGTTTATCTGTTCGCTGTACAGGACTGGGCGAGCCGCCGCGTGCTCTCCTGGCGGCTGTCGAACACGCTGACGACGGACTTCTGCATCGAGGCTGTCGAGGAGGCCATCGCCCGCCATGGCGCACCGGAGATCTTCAACACGGATCAGGGCAGCCAGTTCACCAGCATGGAGTTCACCGGCCTGCTCAAGCAGCACGGCATCGCCATCAGCATGGATGGAAAGGGCTGCTGGCGGGACAACGTGTTCGTCGAGCGCCTGTGGCGCACCATCAAGTACGAGGAGGTCTATCTGCATGCCTACGACACGGTGACGGCGGCCAGGCAAGGACTGGATCGCTACATCCGCTTCTATAACCAGAGGCGGCCACACAGAGCGATTGACGGCATAACGCCCGATACGTTCTACTACGAAAACCTGCCAGCGCTAACCATGGTGGCCTGAGCAGGGACATGCAGGAATCCACTTATAAAACAGGATTCGCTGTCCAACCAAGCGGGGCCACCTCTCGCGACCACCCTGAACAATAGCGCCGAGCCACACTTAGACTACCTAGCTAGTGCACACGTTTCCGAAGCCAAGGAAGCAAGCCGAAGACATATTATGCAGCCCAACCGCATAAAATCGCTCCATATTTTTATCATTTAATATCAATAACTTAGGGCGTGTCTCATTCGTCGCGGAAATTCCGCCCATCGCCTCCCTCAAAAATATAGTCTCGCCGATATCCGATATAGATCGGAATGAGCCGAGAAATGTGCGAGGAGAATATGAAACATTGTTCGCAGCCGACCCACAATACGCACAGAAAATGCCCAAAGCATTGGTCAGACATGCTTCAGGCTGGGACTGAATCATGACTATCGTGGCGCCATCTCTCCGAGACCAAATCCTTTCGGTTGACTTTCCAGAGGATGGGAAAATTCGTGCCAGGAAAGTTATCAGCCGTTCTAAAGCCAGGCCCACCGGGAAGTATCCATCATGGAAAATGGGGCGGATGGTGCATTGGGAGTCGCAGCACGAATTGAATGCATTTCGGCTGCTAGATGCGAATTCAGCTGTACTAGAATTTTTCGAGCAACCCTTGGTCATTCACTTCATTCTGGATGGGGAACACCATCGACATTACCCAGGTGTGCTTGTCAATTTACGAGCTACTCGTGAGTTATGGGAGATCAAACCAGCCTCAGAGATAACTGACCCCTGGGTGATTGCGCGTACACGGTTTTTGCAGAACCACCTCCCACAAAAAGGGTTCAGTTATCACATTGTAATTGGAGAAGAGCTAGCCAGAGAGCCTCGCCTATCGACCACCCTCACCTTACTCAAATTTGGCCGATCTCCTATCAGCATGATTGAGCGTGAGCAGGTTCGACTACTGCTCGAGAGCACCAACGAAATCACCTGGGCTACTGCACTCGCCAAGCTCAGACGAAGAAGTAATGCATTCAATTAAAAAATCATAGCTGCTAATTTTCCCCCTCCTCCTCGCAACATAAGTCAAACGAGACGATCACTCCTAGCGCTTGCTGTTTATTATTCGACGGATTTGTCACAACATCAACCCTGTGATATTTGGCCTACTGACTTATGGTTAGCAGAGTCTAAAAATAAAAACGGGATGCGGCACCCTTCCATTTCAGTCCGACCTTAGGCTTCAAAGCTGCGCCAACCGGGTACATCCCCATCAACGAGAACCTACCAGACTGAAACCATTGGCCCTCCGGAATATTCACCAGCAAAAGACTTACCTGTGCTAGGCTGTTCACCGGCAGAGGAGATGAGCGATGAGCAATCAGGCACAACAGCCCGACTGGGGAAGGATCGCGGAGAAATTCGACCTGTGGCTGCCCCATATCGCACCGGTGGGCGAGGCGATGCTGCAGGCCTTGCCGGTGGCACCCGGCGACAAGGTGCTGGATGTGGCCTGCGGCACCGGCGAGCCGGCGCTGACCCTGGCCGACAGGAACCCCCATGCGCGCATCACGGCCATCGATGCGGCGGCGCCGATGGTCGAGGTGGCGCGGCGCAAGGCGCACGAGCGGAAGCTTGCGAACATCGATTTCGAGGCCATGGCGGCCGAGCACATGCGCTTTGCCGATGCGTCCTTCGATAGGCTGTGCTGCCGCTTCGGCGTCATGCTGTTCGAGGATTCCGAGGCAGGGCTGAACGAGATGCGCCGCGTGCTCAAGCGCGGCGGCGATTTCGCCTTGGCCGTATGGAGCACGCCGGAGACGATGACGACGATGCACTGGGCGCGCCGCGCCTTCGCCGGACGCCTCCCCGAGGATAAGCAGCCGGCCGTGGACAAGATCTCCTCGCTGGGCCTGCCCGGACGCCTGGAAGCGATGCTGACCGAGGCCGGCTTCGCCGATTTCACGGTGCAATGCATCACCTTTCACTACCGCTTCGAAAGCTTCGACGCCTACTGGGACCTGGTCGAGGCCTCGGACATCCTGAAGCAGCAGTTCGACGCCCTGCCGGAGGGCGGGCGCCGCGAGGTGCGCGACGAGGTGGCTTCCTTCGCGCACGAATTCCACGGCCCCGACGGCCTGGCCATCCCGCACGATTACCTGCTGGCCAGCGGCAGCTAGGGCCTGTTCCAGGCCTAGCGTTTGACATCCCACCGGGAGGGTCTAAAACAGTAACGGGAGGCGAAAGCCTCCCATTGCAGTCCGGCCTGGAGTCCCGAAGCGGTAGCAGCCGGGACACGACACATCCCCAACCTTGCAGGCGACCGGACTGGTATGGCTACCAAGGGGGTGCATGCACCATGGAAGCAATCAGACCCAGAGAGAGATGGATGGACTGGGTGAACCTGGCCCTCGGCCTTTGGCTGTTCGCCATGCCGTTCTTCGGCTACATGCCGCTGGCCTCTTCGGCGGCGGTGAACGGCTACCTGTTCGGCTCCATCATCACCGTGATCTCGGTGGCCGCCCTCGTGCGGGAGCAGTCCTGGGAGGAATGGCTGAACTTCGCCATCGGCATCTGGCTGCTGGCGGCGCCGTTCGCCCTGGGCTTCACCGGCAACGCCTTCGCCATGTGGAACAGCCTCATCATCGGCCTGATCATCGTCGGCGACGCGCTGTGGGCGGCGCTGACGGTACCGAGCCAGTCACACGAGCCGGGCGGGCATCACCCGACCCACGCCTGACGCCATGGGGCGCGGGGGGCATATTCCCCGCGCCCTACACTTTCGGGGGCGTGATCTATACTCCCGCTGTGGCGGGGGAAGCCGATGGCTTATACGACCGAATTCGTCGACGAGGGTCGCTGCGTGCTGAACACCGGTTGCGGTGTCGTCACCGGCGCCGAGATCATCGACGGCGCCTCGCGCCTGTTGCAGGCGGTGCAGGACGGCATGCCCCTGCGCTACGGCCTCGTCGATTTCACCGACATCGACCAGTTCCTGGTCAGCACGCCCGAGGTCAAGGCCATCGCCCGCCTCAATATCGCCACCGCCGAGATCGCCCGCAACGTCTGTGCTGCCATCATCGCCCCGTCCGACCACGCCTTCGGCATGGCCCGCATGTGGGAGGTCTATGCCAACGCCACCGACTGGGAGCGGCGCGTGTTCCGCGACGCGGACGCGGCCAGGGACTGGCTGGCACAACGCATCGGCGAGAGCGGCGGGCATCACCCGGCCCAAGCCTGACGCCATGGGGCGCGGGGGCAATTCCCGCGCCCTACCCTTTCGGGTAAGTTGCCTATACTCTCCGCCTGGGACGGGGGGAAAACCTGATGGCCTATACGACCGAATTCGTCGACGAGGGTCGCGGTGTGCTGCACACCGGGCACGGCGTCGTCACCGGCGCCGAGATCATCGACGGTGCCTCGCACCTGCTGCAGGCGGTGCAGGGCGGCATGCCGCTGCGCTACGGCCTCGTCGACTTTTCCGGCCTCACCCAGTTTGCCGTCAGCACAACCGAGATCAAAGCCATCGCCCCCCTCAACATCCCCACCGCCGCAATCATGCGCAAGGGCTGCGCCCCCCGCACCGCCCCCTCCCACCACCCCCTCGGCCCGGCCCCCCGCCGGCAGCGATGCCGGGTCCGCCGGGCGAGTTCCGGAACCGTGGTCGCTGCCGTTCGTGTCGTACCGGTGCTGTGCAGGCTCCCGGTCAGCGCCACGTGGAGCCCGGCGAGGAGGAATCCGGTGGTGAGGTCGAGGTCGGGCCCGGGGAACTCACCGGTGTCGCGTCCGTCCTGGATGAACCGGCGCAGGAGCGTGTGGAAGGCCTCCTCCAGGGGGGCCTCGGAGGCCCCGGCCGCTGTGAACAGGGCATGGTGCAATTCCTGGTGTTCCTCGAATGCCTTGGCCAGGCTCGCGATAAACGCGTCGAGCCGGCGGAATCTGCTTCCGCTCCCACCGGTGGCCAGTAGTGGCCCCACCTTGTCCATCAGTGCCTGTGCGTAGCGGTCCCGCAGCGCCGCGGCGATGCCGTCGACCGAGTCGAAGTACAGGTAGAGGGTGCCCCTGGCCACGCCCGCTTCGTGGGCGACATCCTCCATCGTCAGCCTGGCGGCCCCCCCTTTTCGCAAGATCAGGCGTGTCGCGGCGTCGAGGATCGAGGCTCGGCGGACATCTGGTGCCAGCCTCGTTCGCGCCCGGGTGCCAAGTTCCTCGCTCATACTGACTCTCTGTCAGTCTAGCGGCAGATCCTCAGGCTCCGCTTGATCCCCAGAGTCCCCTGGACGAGGACCTTCGGCTCTGTGCGGTGCTGACGTTCCGTCAGTTAGCCTTCTACTGACGGAACGCCAGTAAGGAGCACTGCGATGGAAACTGCCCAGTCAGGCACTGCACGCCCACCGGGGGCGGTGGACACACACAACCTGCACCAGGACGACGGCGAGACGACGGCGACGGGCCGCAAGCTCTGGCTGGTCTTGCTCGCGATGGTGTTTGGCCTGTTCATGCCGATGCTCGATCACCTGGTGGTGAACGTGGCACTCCCCGCGATCCAGCACCAACTGGGGGCGGGGATCTCCGGGCTCCAGTGGATCGTGGACGCCTACACGCTCACCTTCGCCGCGCTCATGCTGACCGGCGGGGCGCTCGGTGACCTGTACGGGCG
>OFHG01000317.1_pt1 | contig 20437 bp, 20 predicted proteins | sample 1521931 | NCBI WGS metagenome assembly OFHG01 (sample SAMEA2468438, study PRJEB22500) | soil metagenome | biome: Glassland; feature: Farmland; material: Clay | place: Australia | collected 2013-01-31 | depth 0.55 m
CCGTGCGGGTGACCACCACCACTCCCTACTACACCGTAACCGCCGCTCCAGTTCCAGCGGAGCTGCGAGTCTCTCGTTCCGCTGACAGCGGTCCTGGCCGCCAACTTCGCCGATGTCTTCTAGGGTCCGGAGCCGCCCTTGAGGAAGCACCAGGGCGCGCTGGTGGAGGTGCGACTGACGTAGGCGTACTGGGTGTAGCGGTGGCTGCCGGGCAGGACGGCGTTGCCTTTGACGGCATCGAAGGTGACCGCGTAGAGACGCTTGAAGCTCGGGCCCCCGCCTGCGGGCTCAGAGGCGGGCCGCGGCTCCCGCGTGACGGACCCGACCCTGGCCGCGGCGGGCCCCCACCAGCGATCCCTTCGACCGCGATGTCCGGCAGTCTCCGCACAAGGCCGTGACCGGCTCGGATTTCGACAAGGTCGGGGATATCTTCTCCGCCGACCGGAACGGCGAGCGCAAGAAGCCGTTCGACATGCGATCGGTGATGCGGTCGGTCACCGATGCGGACCACGTCCCGTTCGAGCGGTGGGCGCGGTGGCGCGACGCGGACGGCGCGATCGTGTGGGAGGCGGCACGGCGGTTCGCCCACCCGGTGGAGGGGCGCTCGGGGCTCATGCTCCTCGTGGCAGCGGTCGGCCTGGTCGCCAACGTCGTCACCCTGCGGCTGCTGCACCGCGGGCACGCCCATTCCCTCAACTTGCGCGCCGCCTACCTGCACGTGCTCGGCGACCTGCTCGGGTCGGTCGGGGCGCTGCTCGCCGGCGGGGTCATCGCGCTCACCGCCTGGACGCCCGCGGATCCGATCGTCTCGATCGTGATCGCGCTGCTGATCCTGGCCAGCGCGTGGCGCGTGCTGCGCGACAGCGTGGACGTGCTGCTCGAGGCGACCCCGCGGCACATCTCGCTCGCCCGGGTCGAGACCGCCCTCGAGACCATTCCCGGCCTGTCGAGCGTCCATGACCTCCACGTCTGGACGGTGACCAGCGGCGTGGTTGCGATGACCGGCCACGCCGTGGTCGACGACCCCACCCGCTCCGCCGACATCCTCGCCCTGGTGGAGCATCGGATGACCGACCTGGGTATCCATCACGTGACCGTGCAGCTCGAGACCGAGCCGGGCTGCCGGCAGACCACCTCCGTGTGACGCGCCCGCTTGCGCTTCGGAGCCGGCCCCGGTAAACTTGCGCCACTCATCCACGGATCATTTTCGTAACTGATTGGTTTACAAGGTTTTAGTGTGTCGTTGCGCAACATCGCGATCATCGCGCACGTCGATCACGGGAAGACCACGCTGGTCGACAAGATGCTCCGCCAGGCGGGCGTCTTCCGGGCCAATGAGCGGGTGGAAGAGCGCGTGATGGACTCCAACCCGCTGGAGCGGGAGCGCGGCATAACGATTCTGTCCAAGAATACGGCGGTACGCTGGGGCGACACGAAGATCAATATCGTGGATACCCCGGGACACGCGGATTTCGGGGGCGAGGTCGAGCGGATCCTGCGGATGGTGGACGGGGTGCTGCTGCTGGTCGATGCCGCCGAGGGGCCGATGCCGCAGACGCGGTTCGTGACGCGCAAGGCGCTGGAGCTAGGGCTCCAGCCGATCGTCGTGATCAACAAGATCGACCGGCCCGACGCGCGTATTGCAGAAGTCGTGAATGAAGTCTACGACCTGTTCATCGATCTCGATGCGAACGACGCCCAGCTCGATTTCCCCATCGTGTACACCAACGCCCGGGACGGCGTCGCCAAGCTGAAGATGGAAGATGAAGGCACGAACCTCAAGCCGCTCTTCGACCTGGTCGTGAACACCGTCCCTGCGGCCGAGGGCGACGAGGCCGCGCCGCTCCAGCTCCTGGTCATGAACATCATTTACAACGATTATGTCGGACGCCTGGCCATCGGCAAGATATTCGCCGGTACCGCAAAAGTGGGCGCGCCTATCGGCGTGGTCACCCAGGGCGGCGCTGTCGTGAAGACCAGGATCACATCGCTCTTCGCATTCGAGGGCCTCAAACGCGTTGACACGCCGAGCGCGACCGTCGGCGACATCGTGGCCCTGGCCGGCATTGAAGGCGTGAACATCGGCGACACCATCACTGACCCGGAAAACCCGAAACCCCTGCCGCGCATTGCCGTGGACGAGCCCACGATCTCGATGGTGTTTTCGATCAACAATTCCCCTTTTGCGGGAAAAGAGGGCAAGTTCGTCACCTCGCGGCATTTAAAAGAACGGCTCGAAAAAGAGCTCCTCTACAACGTGGCGATCAAGGTTGAACCGGGTGATGCCACCGACAGCTTCAAGGTCCTGGGACGCGGCGAACTTCAGCTTGCGATCCTGATCGAGATGATGCGGCGGGAAGGCTACGAACTTTCGGTATCCCAGCCCGAGACCATTACAAAAGAGCGCGACGGCAAGACCTACGAACCCATGGAAAACCTCGTGATCGATTGCCCCGATGAGTTCATCGGCGTAGTGACCCAGAAGCTCGGGACCAGAAAGGGCCGCATGACCAAGATGGCGAACAACGGTCACGGCAGGGTCCGTCTTGAGTTCCGCATCCCGGCGCGCGGACTCATCGGATTCCGGTCGGAGTTTTTGACCGATACGCGGGGCACCGGCCTCTTGAACCACCTCTTTGACGGATATGAGCCGTGGCAGGGAACGATCGCCAAACGCGCGACCGGCGCCCTCGTGGCCGACCGGCCGGGCAAAACCACGACCTATGCGCTCTACCACATCCAGCCCCGGGGCGAACTCTTCATCGGCGAGACCACGGCCGTCTACGAAGGCATGATCGTGGGCGAGAACTCGCGCGAGAACGATATCGACGTGAACGTGATCAAGGAAAAGAAGCTCACGAACATGCGCGCTTCGGGCGCCGACGAGGCGCTCCGCCTCGTGCCCCATCGTCAGCTCTCGCTCGAACAGTCGCTCGAATTCATCAAGGACGACGAGCTCGTGGAAGTGACGCCTCTGTCCATCCGCCTCCGAAAGAAGATCCTCGAGGGGGGCAAGCGTCCGAAGAACCGGGACAAGATGGATTGACGCTGCATTGATAAAACAGCCAAAAGCCGCTGAGAAATATTTTCAGCGGCTTTTTTATTTTTATCCTCGTTGCTGCGCCTCGAATGTTCGAGCGCGGGAAACACTTGACCTGTCTATAATCGAACCTGATCGAACTCGGCAGCACTTTAGCGGTGATCTTCATGCTCTCCGCCATCTCTATGACCACCACCTCTATGGCCACCACGGTCGTGGTCTTCATGTCTTTCCCTATGGTCCTCGTCCACAGGAACAAAAATACAACCGCTGAATGCGATCAACAGGACCCCGATTATCATTAATCTAATTTTTTTCATAAATAGTATCCTCATCATTCTTTTGTTTCCTTCGGTTTGCCTCAGTATCCGGCGACGGATGCCGACGCTCTTCCGGCAATACTCGATTGAATATTTATATTATAGCATCGATTATTTCAGCAAGACCCCGAATAAAAAAGGGCATCTCTCTTCAGAGACAGCCCCTGAGTTTTGACTCACGCCTTGTTACGCGCGGTTATTTCACACTTTCTTCGCAATGACCCTGTCTATCGACCACCTGCCGCCGCCTTTGATAATGAGGGCGATCGCGATGGCAATGACCAGAATATGATACTCGATGCCTTCTCCCGCCTGCTTCCCGTCCCAGTTCATGAAGAACCCGAACTTGTGATGGATCATCAGGACGGCGACCACCATGTTCGTCGCGATCCCCAACGCCGACACACGGGTCAAAAGGCCGGTGAGCAAGCCCAGGCTGCCCAGCCCCTCGGCAAGGATCGCAAGGACTGCAAAGAGTGCGGGAACGCCCATGCCCGTAAAGAATCCGAACGTACCGTTGAAGCCGTAGCCCCCGAACCACCCCAGCAGTTTCTGCATCCCGTGGGGGAAAAACACGACCCCAAGCAGGACCCTGAGAATCATGGTTGCTGTGTCATTTTCCGTCTGAAACAGTTTCTTCAACATGTTTGCCTCCCTTCGATTACCGTTTGCTCCTCCTTTATGCACACCTTGCGGCAAAGACGGGAAAGCTCTTCCAGTTCCGCGCCGGTTAATGCTTCATCTCTTCAACCATCTTTGCCGCGTGGCGGGGAAATATGGTTCCGATCATTTTACGCCTCGTGGCGGTCAGATCGACCGCATAATAACGATTTGAGGCGGATGTGGGATCGGTCAGAAGATTTGCAGCGCGATCGGGATTGAAACTCCCCGCAGTCCCGCCTCGGCGGGACAGGAACGCGCTCACTCCAGAATTCAATCGAGCATCAGACCTCCCCGTTCAGAGAATACCATAAAAGACTAACGTATTCGGATATGGCGGTCGAAGAATCCTCAAGATTTCCCGCACGGGGTATAAAGTCCTGAAAGACTGGCTTTTTGGGCTCGAATCGATACCCCGTCGGCGCAGGCATGACGTGAAAACCCTGTTTTGTGAATAGTGCCGATGCCCGTTTCATGTGGCTGGCCGACGTCACGAGAATAATGCCGGTCCCTTTGATCACACCTTTTAGCGCTCTGGCGCCCTCAAAGGTGTTTCTTGACTTGTTTTCAACAATGATATCCTTCGCGGGGACGCCGAGAGCGCGGGCACTACGCGCCATGGCATCCGCATCAGGGGTTATCGATCTCGAAGGGTCTCCATTGCCGCCGACAAAAACAAGGGGAAGGTGAATTTTCCGGTAAATCTTTATTCCCTCGATGATCCGCTCGTTCGATGAGCAGGAGGGCTCGGCAGGCAACTCAAGCCACGACAGGTCCCCGACCCCTCCCCCAAGCACCACGATCGCATCGTCACCTCCCCGGCTCTCCTTCCATGGCCCTGCAATCGTCTCAAGCGGTTTCAGCAAAGCGTTCGAAACAGGGCTGATACTCAGCACGTAAAGAAGGAGAAAACCTGAAGCAACAAGAAACCTGCCCAGGCTCCGGCTGCACCTGATAATGAGAAACCCCAGAGCCATGATGATAAGCGGGCTTGCCGGCGGCAGGATGAGAAACAAGACGATCTTTGAAGTGGTGAAGGCCATGACTCCGTTTCCTCCGAGTGGTCATTCCAACAGTAAAATACTATTATCATGATGATCATGCTTCTTGGGGAGCATGGTCGGGACCGAACCCATGGATATCAATTTAGTGTTCGACTCATCTATGCTCAGCCGTGGTTGTTTGTCCACGACGCTTAGCGAGTTTCATAGCCTCAAACCAGACGATGCTGACCACGCCGGCGGCGATGCATATGGCTGCATCGGAAGGATGAAGCACGGAAAAGCGGAAAAGCTGCCGCAAAAAAGGCGCGTACAGCGCGAGGCCGAGAAAAAGAAGCGCCCCGCCGGTCACCCACCACAGCGCGGTATTGGGAGAGCGCAGCGTGGCCAGCACGGTGCGCGACCATGAACGATTGACGAAAATAAGGCCGAGGTTGGCGATAATCAGCGTGGTGAAGGTAAGCGCCCGCGCGTCCTCCTCGCTCTGACCGCGCTTGAGGGCAATAAAGTAAACGCCCAGCAGGATGACGAGCACACTCAGCCCCTGGAGCACGCTGATCCCTATGGTGCGGGCGCCAAAGAGCGGCGCATCGGGTCTGCGCGGCGGGCGCGTCATCACGTCCGCCTCCTCGGGTTCGGCCTCGAACACAACGGAGCAGGCCGGGTCAATGATCAGTTCGAGGAACACGATGTGCACCGGCAGAAGCACGAGCGGCCACCGGAACACGACCGGCAGAAGCGACATCCCCGCGATCGGCACGTGCACGGCAAAGATGTAGGCAATGGCCTTCCTCAGGTTGTCGAAGATCCTGCGGCCCATACGCACGGCCTGGACAATAGACGAGAAATCATCGTCGAGCAGCACGAGGGCCGAGGCCTCGCGCGCCACGTCCGTGCCGCGTCCGCCCATTGCAATTCCGATGTGGGCGGCCTTGAGCGCCGGCGCATCGTTCACCCCGTCGCCGGTCATGGCCACAATCTCGCCGACGGCCTTGAGGGCGTTTACGATCCTGAGCTTCTGCTCCGGCACGACCCGTGCGAATATGTTTACGTTTTTTATTCGTCGCTGGAGTTCCCCCGCCGCCATGCCGTCCAGTTCCGGTCCCGTAATGATCTGGTCCACCGGCTTCAACCCGATCTGGTGCGCGATATTCGCGGCCGTTCCGGGGTAGTCTCCGGTGATCATCACCACCCGGATGCCGGCGGTATAGCATTCTTTGACCGCCTCGGCCACGCCGGCACGCACGGGATCGGCAAGACCCACGAGTCCCAGGAACTCGAAAATAAATTCATGCTGTTCGCCCGGCAGGTTCGTGCTCTTAAAATGCGACTTCGCGACGCCGAGGACTCGGAGACCGTCGTTCGCCATGGCTGCAATGGATTGCAGAAGCGCCTGCCTCTGCGCTTCATTAAAATGGCACAGGTCGGCGATGGCCTCGGGTGAGCCCTTGGCTGCGATCACGTACTCGCCTCCGTTCGGCGATTTCCAGACATGGGAGAGGGCCATCAGGCTGCTCGACAGGGGGTATTCATGGACCAGGGTCCAATCTTCATGGATATGCTCGGTCCGCGCAAGATAATGATCGCCCAGTTCCTTGAAGGCCTTCTCCATGGGGTCGAAGGGGTCCTTCTGGCTCGCCAGGATACTGAACTCCAGCACCTCGTGAAAGTTTTCGGGGATGTTAACGGTGTTTTGGTAATCCACCCGGTAGAACTCGTTGCCGTCATAAATCGTGTTGATTGACATGCGGTTCTGCGTGAGCGTGCCGGTCTTGTCAACGCAGAGCACCGTAGCCGATCCCAGGGTCTCCACGGCCGGGACGCGCCGGGTCAGCACCCTCTTTTGCGATATTCGCCATGCGCCCAGGGCGAGGAAGATGGTAAGCACCATGGGGAATTCCTCGGGTAAGAGCGCCATGGCGAGCGTGATGCCGGCGAGGAAGCCGTTCAGCCAGTTGCCTCTCGTAAGCCCATAGACGATGATTACAAAAGCGCACATAAGAAGCCCGATAAACGCCAGGTTGCGGACGATTGTTCCCGTCTCACGCTGAAGCGGCGTCTCCTCGATCTCGACGCTCTGGAGCGCCCTGCCGATCTTGCCGATCTCGGTGTCGATACCCGTGGCCAGCACCGTCGCGATCCCCTGCCCCTGAACAACGAGCGTCCCGGAGAACACGAACGGGAGGTCATCGCCGCCCGCTCGTCTTATTTCAGGCGCCGTACCGGTGCAGGCGGTCTTGCGCACGGACACGGATTCGCCGGTCAGGAGCGATTCGTCCACGGAAAGGTTAAGACAGGACATGAGCGCCGCATCCGCCGGCACGCGGTCTCCTTCGTTCAGGACGATGACATCTCCGCGCGCCACCTCGCGTCCGGGTATGCGTTTTTGCATACCATCGCGGATTACCAGCGCGCGGGGGCTCGACAGATCGCGAAGCGCTTCGAGCGCCCGTTCGGTCTTGCGCTCCTGGTACAGCGTAATACCCATGACGACAAAGACAAACCCCAGAAGCATGACCGCTTCCTGTACGTCGCCGAGGAAAAGATAGATCGTGCCGCAGGCCACGAGCAAGAGGAACATGGGCTCGCGCACCACATCGAAGGCGATGGCAAAGATGCTGCGCTGCTTTGCCGAGGGCAGTTCGTTATAGCCATCCCTCCTGAGGCGCGCGGCAGCTTCCTGCTCGGAGAGACCGGTAAGGGAGGAGATATCAAAGGGAGTAAGCAAATTGGTTTCCTTATTAACGAGTGAAGTGTGTGCTGAAAAGTATACCAGACAATAAAAAATAGAAAAGAACTTTTTTCGACAGGGCGCCGGCCAAAGCATCAGCTCATACGCTGCCGGATGATGATCTAAAAATGCTATACTGGAAGAAGTCTCATATTTCCTGACAGGGGAGATACCGTGGAATTTATTTCAAAACTGCCGTGGGGTTTGCTCGTTATTGCCTGCCTGACTCTGGGGCTCGCACCCTTCAATCCGCCGCACCTCTGGGAAAAGCTTCATATGCTTGCGCGGGGCCAGCTCGTCAGGCCGATTGACTGGTTCGATCTCGTACTTCACGGAACGCCGTGGGTGCTGCTCATACTCAAGGCAATCGCATCGCTGACGCAGAAGTAAAAGGACCTGAGCAGATAATAGGCGGCTCTGCCAAGGCATTGTTTCTGATTGAAGCTCCTTGCAGGCAAAACGAAGGTTCGCAAAGGTATGTGAAGGCGCTTATAGGCATCCGTAGGAATGTAGCGAAAGCTGTCAAGGCCCTTCATTCAGGACCAGCCAATAGAGCCCAAGTTGCTGCACAGCGGATACGAATTGATTGAAATCCACGGGCTTGCGAATGTAACTGTTCGCTCCCAGCTTGTAGCTTTCGATCCGGTCTTTTTCTTCGCTCGATGTGGTGAGAATGATGACCGGCAGGAGTTTCGTCCTTTCGTCAGAGCGTATCCGGTTCAATACCTCGAGCCCGTCCATCCGGGGCATTTTTATGTCGAGCAGGATCACTTGGGGCTTGACGTTCGTGTCGCGGCCGGCATACTTTCCGGCGCCGAAAAGATACTCCAGGGCCTCTACCCCGTCCGGCGCCACCACGACGTCGTTCAGAATGTTGTTTTTCTTGAGCGCGCGCAGGGTAAGCTGCACGTCGTCGGGATTGTCTTCCGCCAGAAGAATGACCTTATTTTCCATGATGCTCTCCTCCTCCTCGGGCAGATCCTGCACTGCGTCCTTCCTTAGCCTGTGAATACGGACAATGACCGCCCCACGCCTTTTTCGCCATTGCTTTACTCATTCCACCATCGTGCGTTCCAAGAAGGCTTTTTTCGGCGTTTTAGCAAAGAGGCTGCAACACCGTTTTACACACTGCTCCTGCCAGCTGTGCCACTAAGCCATACAATTATTTCCTTCATAGCATGCCTCCTTTCAGTAACGCCCCTCAATAAAATATCGCAATCAGCTGGCTCTATTTTCATTATAGCTCTCATCAGATAGCTCTCATCGGGCGATTATTTGCTCTCGGCCTGCAGAGAAATCCCGTAAATATTAAGCTTGCTTATCAGCGCGGATAAGATTAAAATTACTGCGAAATTGCATTTTACAGCATGACAATTGCGTTCACGTCCGTTCATGCCAGGCAGTACGATGCGCGTACCAACGTGGCAACACGACACTTCGTCCTTTCGCGGAGCTTGTATTCGCATTATGGCTGAGATAAAAGACGAGCACAGAAAAAGATTGAGGCGGCACCCTGTAACCGTGAAGCGTGACTGCTCCCTCGGGGTCATCGCGTTCGACAATCTCGAATGGAATAATCACTGCGCCAGGATCGTGGACCTCAGCGCAACCGGCCTGGGGATCGAGTCCGATCAGCCGCTCGACCCGGGCATTATCTGGTTCAAGGAGTGCGTTTGCGGACAAAAGTGCGGCGTTCTGGTGTGGTGCAAACAAAGCGGGGGCCAGTACCGGGCCGGCATCCAGTTCGTGACCCTTAACCATGCGGAAGAAGAGTACTTGCGCCGGCAGGTTGAACAATCTCAGCCCTGCAAGCCTCTTCAGGACCCGGAACGGGTCGTTGCGACGCTGGTCGACTACTTCAGGAAAGACCGGGAGGAAATCCATTAAATCGCTGCGAACAGGCCGTTTCCCTGTGACGAAAAAAGAACCGGGGGAGATTCTGAATTCGTACCCCCGATGCCCAATGCCCTGCGAAGCAATATCAATAACTGTGGTGCCGGGGGAAAATGAGAAGCGGTTACTGAACGATCCCTGACATCTCGACGCTCAGATAGTCCGCGAGCAGTTTTACCGTCCTCGGCTTCATGGTCACTCCCTTGAGCGTTCTCGACACCGTCACTTTATGTATGCCGAGTTTCTCGGCGATTTCCGTATAGCTCAATCCCTTTTCCAATCGTCTTTTTTCGAGAATCTCAACTTTGTACATGGCATTACCTCCTCTTATCAGTCAAGGAATACCGTGTGATCCAGCGATTGAAGGATGCTCTGTTCATATCATCGTTGATGATCACGCCATTGTTCGTGACAAGGACCCGTCCTGCCCCCCAGCAGGGACTACGCAGCAACCAGAGGGCTGTCCCTGAGAAAGGCCCAATAAAAAAGAGCAGTTGCCGTCAACGACGAGAATGTTTTTCATCTGCAGTGCACCCTTCGTTGAGTACGACATACGCTTTCTGCATCAGTTCATTGCCAGTCAATGGCTTGGACAATATCGAAAAGTTATCTTCGGAGCCGCAGAGAACAACAGACGTGCAGGACACAATGCTGTCTATCTGTCGTTTCGTTACACATTATGTGCCGATAGGAGATGGATTGATCGCTTTAATTCATTAGCATACAACAAGTATACAGCGCGGAAATGAAGGGGACAGGGGAGAAAGTATGATTTCTTTGTAGGATTATTCTCTTTTTTCTGTCGGTGTTATTCTTACAAGGATTACATAATGGTGAAATGTTGTCGCGATGCGAAGCACACTGCCTCAGAAGGCATTTGTCTTCGACAACGGTAGGGTCTTCACAATAAATCCATAATTTCAAATTTCACCATATTCTTACTGCTGTTCTTAGCCGCATACATTAGGTTTTCGGCCTTTTTGATCAGTTCACTTGCCGTACAGATCGGGTTGTAGCAAATAGCGACACCGATACTAAACGTTACCGGCCAGCCGTTTTTTTTCATCGTTTCAAGCAGCTGATCCCGGACTTTATAGGTAGCTGCCGTGGCCTGCTCCAGCTTTGTTTCCGGCATAAGAACGGCAAACTCATCACCTCCGATCCTTGCAATGGCGTCCGTTGACCGTAACGTCATCTTCATCGTTGCTGCCGCTGCCCGGAGAAGGTTATCGCCCGTACCGTATCCGAAAGTATCATTCACCTGCTTTAACGTATCGATATCGATGTACGCGACAGTAAGGGGCCGATTATATCTGGCAGATCTGATAATTTCAATGCCTACCTGTTCATAAAAATGTCCCACGTTAGCCACTCTCGTCCAATAATCGTCGAGGGTACGCTCGCTAATTGATAATCTCTTTACGGCTGCAATGGCATAGGCGACGATCAAAAACATCCCGAGCATCATTAAGGCATTCCAGACGGCAATAACGATATTTGAATAAATGTGGCCGGATGCCAGGTCAGCCACGGCCCAGGTAATAGCGCTGATAATCGATATCAGGGTGGCAGAAACTGCGCCCGCAAACCAGGCAAGCAACATGATGGGCAATAAATAAAGCAATGAGACAGAAAGATCGTAGCCGGATATATAGTCGAGATAGCCGATAATGAATACGATAAGAAGTCCTATAGCCACAAGAAATGGTTTGGGAAGGTTGTCGGGAAATTCTAGGATAGGCTCTGTCCTCATTCACGATCATCCTTATAGAAAGAAGGCTTTGCTATCGTATATTTTTAGCAAGAAACAATTTGTCTTCAGATAAAAAAAGATTCGCACAGACCGCTTCGCGCGGCCTGTTGGTCGATAGGAAAAGCAATAAGATAAAGAATTGGTGGACGAGAAGGGGATCGAACCCTCGGCCTCCGCATTGCGAACGCGGCGCTCTCCCAGCTGAGCTACTCGCCCATTGATGTTTGACGTTAGGCGGCTATAATCTAATCTATCGGGTAAAATAAATCAAGCGAAAAATAAGATTCATGCGTCTGGGGACGGACAAAAGACAAGAGCGCATCATTTCCCGACTTACCTCAGCCGGGGTCTGCGTTTCTTTCCCTGTCATTTCTCCGTATTGACAAATAAGTCCATCTCGGATATAGTGTGCAGGCTTCAGGATAGCCACTTCCTTCGAAAGGAGAAGCATACCATGCGTGAAAGACAGACAGAAATAAACCGCAGGCGCAAACGCAAAGAAGAGAGGCAAAAGGCAAAGCGCAAGGCTGCCATAGCCGAGGCCGCTGCCAAGAAAGGTAAATAGCAGATGCCGTTCAGGCGTATATCGTCCGCCCTCATCCCCCTCCTGCTCGTCCTTGCCTTCGCGGCCACGCTCGTGCCCATGGGCTGCGCGCCGGCGCTGCGGCCCGAACCCGAATGGGAAAAAAACGCCCGCATCCAGCTGGAACAGGCGGAGATGATGTTTTCCAAAAGGCAATATGACCAGGCGGCAAAGACCGCAGAGGCGTTCCTTGCCCTGTACCCGAAAAGCCGTTACAGGGACAGGGCGCTCGGCCTCATGGGCGAGATACGTCTGACCAGGCGCGACTATCGCCAGGCGCTCGGTTATTTCAAGGAGCTTATCGAAAACTATCCCTCTTCATCACTCATACCGGAGGCCAGGTACAAGCTGGGATTGTGCTATTTCGAGCTCAAGGAATACGACCTTGCGGTTGCAAACCTCGCGGAGAGGGGCAAAATCAAAGACCCCGTGAAGCTTCAACGGATTTCGGAGATGCTCTCCGTCGCCTACGTGAGCAGGAAGAATTATCCCCTGGCGGTCAAGGAGTACGTTTATCTTGCCGAGAACGCGCAGAACGTGAAGCAGCGGGCAGGCTACCGCGACCGCGTTCGGGAGCTCGTGGATAAAAACCTGACCGAGGACGAGCTGAGGACGCTTTCCGCCGGCGCCGCGTTTCCCTCGGACGAGGCGCTGCTGCGGCTTGCCGCGCTCCTGATCGAACAGCATAAATACCGCGACGCGATCAGCTTGTGCAAAGAATTTCTCAATCGTTTCCCCTCCCACCCCGAGAAGACCCGGGCGGAATTGCTGTTGAACGAGGCCACGTCCGGGCTCACCGCGCCGCGGTACTCTATCGGCGCGCTTCTGCCCCAGACGGGTCAGTACGCCTACTTCGGCGACCGGGTGCTCAAAGGCATCCAGCTTGCGGTGAACGCCTACAACACCCTGGAGCCTGATAACCGCGTTGAGCTCATCGTGAAAGACACCGAAGGGTCCCCGGAGAAAGCCGTTGCCGCATTGGACGAACTCGCGGCCAACAAAGTCGCGGCGGTCATCGGCCCGGTCACGACGAGGGAAGAGGAAGCGATTGTTCCGTCACTGGAAAAGCTCCAGATCCCGGTGATACGGCCTGCGGCTTCCCGCGCAGGATTTTCAGTGAAGAGCGCCTGGATATTCAGGAACGCGCTCACCATCGACAGCCAGGCGCGGGCAATCGCGCAGTACGCGCTCGACCTCAGGCTCAAAAAGTTCGTTATTTTCTACCCTGACGAGCCCTACGGCAAAGACTTGTCGCGCCTGTTCGCCCGCGGGCTGGAACGGAAAGCAGAGATCCTGGCGAGCGTGGCCTACCCTCCCGATACCCGGGACTTCGGCCCCTATATCAAGAGGATCATCGAAATCGACCTTCGCTCCCGGAAAATTCAAATCCCCGACGACGACGCCGGGCGCAAGAAACTGTTCGAGGAATATACCCCGAGCTTCGACGCCCTCTATCTCCCGGGATACGCAGAGCAGGTAGGCCTGCTTATCCCGCAGCTGGCGTTCTACAACATAACCGGAAAGACCCTGCTCGGCTCGGACAACTGGCATTCTCAGGACCTGATCGAGCGCGCCGGCCGCTATGCCGACGGGGCGGTCTTCGTGGACGGCTTCTATCCGGAGAGCATCGATGCGGCGACAAAAGCAATGGTCGACGCGTATCGGTCGGCATACCAGGAAGATCCTGACATTCTTTCAGCCCAGGCTTACGATGCGGCCATGATGGTCTTCTCTCTCCTCAAGGAACACAAGGACACGCCCCTTGCGGTCCGCGACGGCCTTCTCGCTTTAAAGGACTACCCCGGCATCTCCGGCGTCACCACGTTCGCCGGGAACGGCGAAGCGCAGAAAAAGCTTTTCCTCATCAAAGTGGAAGACGGCAAATTCACGCTCCTCAACACCGGAAAATAAAAAATTCTATGGAAGAACTCAATGCGATACAAAAAATCGCCGTCCTGGCGGTCCCGCTCATCTTCGCCATCGTGCTCCACGAGGTCGCACACGGATGGGTGGCGGACAAGCTCGGCGACCACACGGCGCGCAGTATGGGCAGGCTTACGCTGAACCCCATCTCCCACATCGATCTCTTCGGCACGATCATTTTGCCCATTCTCTGTATCATGATGAAAGGCCCTATTTTCGGGTACGCGAAGCCGGTGCCGATCAACCCCTATAATTTCAAAAATCCCCGCAAAGGGATGGCGCTCTCGTCGCTCGCAGGTCCGGGAATAAACGTGGCCATGGCCCTCGCGTTCTCGTTTTTGCTCCGAGTGATCATGCCCGCAATTGAAGGGTTCGCCCCAAAACAGGCTTGGGAGTGGTTCGCTGTTCCCGTATCCCTGATGTTCGGCTACGGGGTCCTCATTAATGTTGTGCTGGCTGTTTTGAACATGATCCCCATTCCCCCGCTCGACGGCAGCAGGGTCGTGTATTGGCTTCTGCCGGACAAACAAGCGGCCGCCTATTACCGGCTTGAGCGATATGGATTGCTTATTATTCTTGCGCTCTTCGGCTTGGGCATTCTTGGCAGGGTTATCAGCCCGATCATACAACCGATACTGTCAATACTGCTGGGTGGGGATATTTTATAGTATCTTGAACCGGAGAGATCGCAGGGAAGTTATAACTCCTTGACGACTCCGCGTACTCAGTGTGCTCTGCAGTGCAAAGGATTCTCTTATGCCAAAACAACGCGTCTTAAGCGGCATGCAGCCAAGCGGCCTGCTGCACCTCGGCAATCTCATGGGCGCCCTCGATAACTGGAGGAAGCTGCAGGACCAGTACGAGTGTTTCTACTTCCTCGCCGACTGGCACGCTCTCACTACGAATTACGCAGACACGTCAAAGATCCGGCCGTATGTCAGAGAGATGGTGATCGACTGGCTCGCCGCCGGGCTCGACCCCGAGAAATCCGTGCTCTTCCAGCAGTCGCTCGTGCCCGAGCATGCCGTGCTGCACGTGCTTCTGTCCATGTCCACGCCGCTCCCCTGGCTTGAGCGTGTGCCTACGTACAAGGAAAAGATGGAGCAGATCCAGGACAAGGACATGCACACCTACGGGTTCCTCGGATACCCCGTGCTCCAGGCCGCGGACATCCTGATCTACAAGGCGCATTTTGTGCCCGTGGGGATCGACCAGCTCCCGCATCTGGAGCTTACGCGCGAGATCTGCCGCCGGTTCAATCAGTTCTACGGCAAGGTGTTCCCCGAGCCCCAGCCGCTCATGACCGAGTACCCCAAGCTCCCCGGCACCGACGGCCGCAAAATGAGCAAGAGCTACAACAACTGCCTCTATCTGGCCGACAGCCCCGAAGAGATCACAAAAAAGGTGATGCAGATGGTGACCGATCCCGCCCGCGTGCGGCGGCAGGACCCCGGGAACCCCGATGTCTGCCCCCTCTTTGCGCTCGATAAGATATTCGCGCCCAAAGAATGGTGCAATTATGTCGATGTTGAATGCCGCCGTGCCGGGATCGGGTGCGTCGACGATAAAAAGGAGCTGCTCAAGCACCTGCTCGCCTACCTCAGACCCCTTCAGGAGCGCCGAAAAGAACTTTCCGCCCGTCCGGAAAAGATTGTCGAGATCATCCGGGAAGGCTCACGCCGAGCCCGCACCGTGGCGGCTCAGACGCTGGCGGAGGCAACCGAAGCGATGAAGCTGTAAGATACGAAACGAACGGTGACCGCCGGCAACGTTTTCTCACAGGATAGACATCGAGACCGTATCGCCTGGTTCAGCGTTGGCGGGATTGCTCATCGGCGGTTTCGCACCACGGGACCCGTGATTTCACCGCCTCTCCCAAAAAGACCTTGACAACATAGGACGTCTCCCCTATTATTTCTATAGCAACACTGAGAATAGAATGATGATGATGACCACCATCCAAGACGTCCTCAGAGAGTTCAAGTCCGACATGGAACGGATGGAACGTCGTATCCATGAAAGCCTCGACACCGATGTACCGCTCATTCAGCAGGTCAGCAAATATATTCTCGGCGCGGGCGGCAAGCGGTTCCGTCCCCTCCTTCACCTCCTCTCGGCGCGCCTCTGCGGATGCCGCGACCACAACGCCGAGTATGCCCTCGGGGGCGTCGTGGAATTCATCCACACGGCCTCGCTCCTGCACGACGATGTGATCGACGAAGCGGATATCCGCCGCGGCAAATCGTCCGCCAACTCGCTCTGGGGCAACCAGGCCAGCATCCTCGTCGGCGACTACCTTTACTCCAAAGCGCTCTACCATGGCGTCCGCCTCCAGAACCAGCGCGTCATGGACGTCCTTTCCGAAACGACCACGACCATGTCCGAAGGAGAAGTCCTTCAGCTCATGCAGATACAGAACATCGATATGACCGAAGCCGACTACTTCCGGCTCGTGGAATGCAAGACCGGCGTGCTTATCGCCGCGTCCTGCAGGCTCGGCGCCATTATCAGCAAGGCCCCGCTTTCCCAGGAGGATGCGCTCACCGCCTACGGGAAAAAACTGGGCTTCGCGTTTCAGATCACCGATGACACCCTCGATTATGCTGCTGACCAGAAACAACTCGGCAAGGTGCTCGGCAAGGACCTGGCCGAAGGTAAAGTGACGCTCCCCCTCATCTATCTTATCCGCAAAGCAGATCCTGAAGAGAAGGACCGGCTCAGGACCATCCTTCAAGCCGATGCCGTAACCGACAGCGATCTCGTGTACACGCTCAAATTGATGGAAAAGTACGGGACCGTCAACGATGCGCTCCAGATTGCTCAAACCTTTTCGGACGAGGCGAAAGCAAGCCTTGCGATTTTCCCCGATTCGCCTCCGCGCCAGGCGCTCATGACGCTTGCAGATTATGTGGTACAACGGGAGATGTAATGCATCCCCTGGTACAGCTGGCAAAGGACGCCGTCGAACTCTACATCAGGGAAGGCAAAATACGCGAAGTGCGGGAAGATGAATTCCCTCCCGAATTCAGACAGCGGGGGGGGGTCTTTATCTGCCTCAAGATAGACGGCGTTCTCCGGGGGTGTATCGGCACATTCCAGCCTGCGGAGCCCGACCTTGCGCACGAAACCGTGCGTAACGCCATCAACGCGGCGACCTGCGACCCCCGTTTCACGTGTGTGCGCGCCGAAGAACTGAGGGCCATCGAATATACCGTCGACGTGCTCACGCCCCCGGAACCGGTCAAGGATCGAAGCGAGCTCGACCCCCGGCGATATGGCGTCATTGTCCAGGCCGGGGCGCGGCGGGGTCTGCTGCTGCCGGACCTCGACGGCGTCAATACCGTTGATTTTCAGATCAGCATTGCCATGCAGAAGGCCGGGATACCGCCGGGAACGCCGGTGAAGCTGTTCAGGTTCGAAGTAAAACGATATCATTAACGGACAAATTCAAAATTTCAATGGAGGTCGAATAAACACGATGGAAAGAACGGATCGGAGCGAAAAAAACGATACGCAGAAGACAAAGCTTATTTTTTTATCCCTCGCAGTCCTGGTGGCGGTTATCCTGATCTGGAGCTTCGCGGCTGCGAGCAAGGCACGATCCGAGCGGGACGCAGCGAGACAGGAACTCGAAATGATCAAGTCGGATAATATAAAACTTGAGCAGATGGTCAAAGACCTGACCCAGGAGAACGAAACCCTGAAGAAAAAGGCCCAGCAGCTCGAGGCCAAGGCAAAAGCCAAACCTGCGGCAAAAAATAAAACCAAAAAAACCAAGAAAACCAAGAAAACATCAAAGAAAAAGCGCGCTTAGTATCGAACCAGGCAACGGGCGGGCATTTCTGAAATAGCTGTCGTATTAATTAAAACACTTAGCCTGCAGAGGTATCTTGAGTCGCTCGGCGTGAAAAATCACAAGGAAGCGGCCCCGCCGCCGATCGCAAAAGCAAAACCATAGAGCATCAAATCAGGTTCGAGCATGTCATCCCTCGCCATCCTTAAAGACGACCGCTACCTGGAGCACAACCCCGGCGAGGGCCACCCCGAGAGTCCGAACAGGCTGCGTGTGATCCATGACCTGATCGAGAACGAATTCGGGGGTCTTCCCCTCATTCCTCCCCGGCTCGCTACGGAAAATGAACTTGCACTGGTCCACGACCCCTTCTACATACAGACTGTTGCGAAGACTGAAGGAAAACTCCACTCCCAGCTCGATCCCGACACCGGGCTTTCGGCCCGGTCTTACGAAATCGCACGGCTCGCCGCTGGCGGTCTGCTCAACGGTGTTGATGCTCTTCTCAATCCGCAATCCGAAATCGACAATCCGCAATCCATCTTCGCCTTCGTCCGCCCCCCCGGCCACCACGCTGAACCAAGCCGCGGGATGGGTTTCTGCGTCTTTAACAACATTGCGATTGCCGCTGAATATGCAAAAAAGAAGTTCGGCCTCCAAAGGGTCCTGATCGTAGACTGGGACTTGCACCACGGCAACGGCACCCAGCGCGCTTTTTACGAAGATCCCGGGGTCCTCTACTTCTCTTCCCATCAATATCCCTATTATCCCGGTAGTGGAAATTTCAACGAGGCGGGGAGCGGGCCGGGCGAGGGTTTTACAGTAAACGCGCCCTTTCCCATGGGCTTCGGAGATGCCGAGTATTGGCGCGTTTACCATGCGGTCCTGGAACCGATCGCTCTCGAATACCGGCCCGAACTTGTTCTCGTGTCAGCCGGCTTCGACCCCTATGTCCGGGACCCGCTGGGCGGCATGGAGATGACCGGAGAGGGCTTCGGCGCCCTTGCGGCGATCGTGCAGAACATTGCGAGCCGGACCTGCGACGGGAAGGTTTTGATTGCGCTGGAAGGCGGATACAATCCACAAGGACTGCGGGAAGGCGTCAGGTCGGTGCTCAGGACCCTTCTGGGGCAGGCGCTCCAATCCGCAGGAAACGCCCCCTCGCCCGCAGCGGAACAGGTGATCAAAAAAATCATCGCAATCCAGGGAAAATACTGGAAGGGACTCCGATGACATCATGATAAACAAAGATTTTTTCCGGAGAAACCATAGCTCACTGCGAATGACGATTTAGAAAAGATCAAACCGCGTTACAGTTCCAGATCTCTCACGCTTTGCAGGACCGATTCCCTGACGCGTGCCGCCGGTTCCTGCTCCAGGAGCACCTTCCCCTGGTCAAGCAGAGGTACGAGCAGATCGTCAAAGGCACCACCGCAGGAACATCGATGCGACTCATGGCCTGTCAGCGGAACAATTGTTCTCTCTCCACAGGCCGTGCAGGCAAGCACCTTTTTACTGCCCGACCATTTCCCCCGCTTCGCAAGCGGCTTGCCGTCGACTTCGACGATGTCCATGGCGAAATCAACAACCGGCGCATTGCTGATGGAGGTGCCGATGCCGTAGCCGTGGACCATGGGGTTCAGGACCGGGATATCTTCTTCGTGGATGCCGCCGCTCACGAAGAACTTGACGTGGCCGTATCCCCGGAGTTCGAGTTCCCAGCGCGCCTCTTCGAGGATACGGTAAAAATTTCCGCGCCGCGATCCCGGCGTATCGAAACGCACGGCATGGAGCCGCTCCCCCAACGCCTGGGCCACGTTAAGGACTTCAAACTTTTCGTCCAGGAAGGTATCGATGAGCGCCACGCGCTTGAGCCGGGGATCGAGCACCTCGTCATAGGCCTTGACCGCTTCCACGGTCGAGCCCATGCACAGAATCAACGCGTGCGGCATGGTGCCCATCGGGTCCTCGCCGATGATCTCGCCGGACTTGACCACGGCCACGCCGTCGCACCCGCCCACGTAGGCGTTCCGCTCTATCATGGGCGCCAGGACGGGGTGCATCCTGCGGGCGCCGAAGCTCATGACGAGCCGCTCCCCTGCGAGCTTCTTCATACGCGCCGCCTGCGTTGAAACGCCCGACGCCTGGCAGATGAGCCCCAGAAGCGCTGTCTCGTATACGCAAAAATCCTGATATCTCCCCTCGATCTCAAGCACGGGCTCGTACGGATAAAAGACCGCGCCCTCGCGCATGGCCCTGACCTTGATCTTGAGGTGCTTCATGAGCTCAAGGGCTTCACCCGAGCCGGTCAGAAGCGCCCACGGCCATTCACGGGGAAGCTCCTTGGCAATGAACTCAGCCTTGACCAGAGGATTGATGTTTTTTGCCTTCAGGATCGCCAGCGCGCGCTCGAAATATACGTCGGTAATCTTGCCTTCAAGGACCTCTTTGGGGTCCGCGGTAAGGAACATGAGGCCTCCACTTAAGAAAATCCTGAAAACGAATTACGCAAAACGTAATCTTTGACACTGATTTACACAGATTAACTGCGATGAATCATGTTTTTCATAGGCTTCCATCCGTGCGCATCTGTGTCGGCGGTTTTATTCTTTATCAGGCTGTTGAAAAAGTCTTTTAAGCCGTCTTTGCGAGCGAAGCGAAGCAATCTCGGCTTTCATAACGATTTGAAAAATCGAGATTGCCACGTCGCAAAAAACGCTCCTCGCAATGACAGTAAGTG
>OFHG01000318.1_pt1 | contig 20437 bp, 11 predicted proteins | sample 1521931 | NCBI WGS metagenome assembly OFHG01 (sample SAMEA2468438, study PRJEB22500) | soil metagenome | biome: Glassland; feature: Farmland; material: Clay | place: Australia | collected 2013-01-31 | depth 0.55 m
TGGTAAGTAGCCACGCGGCCACCGGTTTGCTGCTGAGAAGCCTCGGCGGCGTCACGCGTTGAAAAGGCCGCCAGCGTCGGCAGGCAGCGGTCGGAAACTCGCATGCTGACGCCTTCCGGACCGCGCTCGACGGGAGGCTTGTGCGCGGTGCAATACTGCACGTCGCCGCCTTCGTCATAATAGGCGCTGGTGGCAGGAATCGGCCGGCCGGAGTTGAAGTCGGTCGCCCAGGCGTTGCGGACCTCGTCGGGATGATGGAGCATGTAGTGCATGGCGCAGGCAGGGCAGCAGGCGTGGATGGCCTTCGTCGCGGTATCCACGCGAAACGCGGTTTGCTTGGAAATGACGCGGTCGCAGACCTGGCAGAGCTCCGGGCTTTGCGGCGCTTCCCAGCGATAAACGATGAGCGCGCCGCCGATAAGGACAGCCATCGCGATCAGTGTGATCAGAACAGGTTTTGCTTTCATCGCACGCCCCAGTGCTATCTTGAATTTTACCACCGCCGGTTTCCGCCGGCGGATGATTTCTGAACTGTGATCGCTTCTCCGCAAGCCCCCACGAAAGCACGACCGGTCCGCTTCTCACGCGGGTTCCTCCTCACCCTGCTCCTGCGAACTGCGCAACGTGCCGTGGCGGAGCTGGCGATTCTTGAGAATCATGAAGAGCACCGGCACCAGGATCAGGACCGCGATGGTGGAGGTAATCATTCCACCGACAATAGGAGTAGCGATGGGCTTCATGACATCGGAGCCGGTTCCCGTCTCCCAGAGGATGGGCACGAGGCTGGCAAGCACGGCGCACACGGTCATCAGTTTCGGCCGTAAACGCAGCACGGCGCCGTCGATCGTGGCCTGATAAATGTCATTGCGCTGTAAGGCAACGCCGCGGGCTAGCCGCTCGTCCAGCGCTTCGTGGAGATAGACGACCATCACCACACCCGTCTCAACCGCGATGCCGAATAGGGCGATGTATCCTACCCACACGGCCACGCTGAAGTTGTAATGGAGCAGCCACTGAAGGATCAATCCTCCTGTCAAGGCGAAAACTGTCGGGAAGATCAGGATGGCAGCTTCAGCAACGGAGCGAAAAACCATGTAGAGCAACAGGAAGATCACAAAAAAGACGATGGGAAGTATGAGTTCGAGGCGCTTCTTGGCCCGCAATTCGAATTCATATTCGCCCGACCACTGATAGGAGTAGCCGGCCGGGAGTTGCAGCTTATGGCGAAGAGCGGTCTCGGCTTGCTGAACGAAGCTCCCGTAGTCGCTGGTGTTGAGATCCACAAACACGTAGCCGGTCAGCGCGGCGTCCTCATCGCGGATCATCGCCGGGCCGCGCGAAAAAGAAATTGTGGCCACTTCGTTGATGGGCACCTGAGCGCCGGTGGGCGTCGAGATCAGGACGCGGCCGAGCGCGTCGAGGTTGTCGCGAAAGTCGCGGTTGTAGCGGACGTTGATGGGATAGCGCTCGCGGCCCTCGACATTCTCGCCGACGTCCTGCCCGCCGATGCCGAAGGAGACGGCGCGCTGCACGTCGCCGACCGTCAGGCCGTAGCGCGCCGCGACGGGCCGGTTGACCTGAACGTTGACGTAGAAGCCCTGCGAGACTCGCTCGGCGAAAATCGAGCGCACGCCGGGAAGTCCGGAAAGAATTTTCTCCACCTGTTCGCCCAGCTGCTGGATGCCGGCGAAGTCCGGCCCCTGGATTTTCATGCCCACGGGCGTCTTGATGCCGGTCAACTCCATGTCCAGGCGGTTCTGGATGGGCATCGTCCAAGTGTTCGTAATTCCAGGGAATTGAAGCTTCTGGTCCATCTCCTCGACGAGCTTCGCGTAGGTCATGCCCGGTCGCCATTCTGAGCGCGGCTTCAGCGTGATCGTCGTGTCGTACATGGAAAGCGGAGCGTTGTCTGTGGCTGTGTCGCTGCGGCCCACAGTGCCAAAAACGCTTTCCACTTCTGGAAAGGAATTGATGATCCGGTCCTGTTCCTGCAACAGGTCGGAAGCCTGGGTGATGGAGATGCCCGGATACGAGGTGGGCATGTACAGGGCCGAGCCTTCGTAGAACGGAGGCATGAACTGGCTCCCAATCCGCGTGACGAGAGGTACGGTGAGACCCAGAAAGATCAAGCCAACCAGCACGGTTGCGGCGCGATAGCGCAGGCAGAGCCGCAAGATCGGCAGGTAGAGGAATTGTGTGAACCGCGATACCGGATTAGCCGACTCGGGCTTCAGATGCCCACGGATGAACATCAGCATCAGCACCGGAACCAGCGTGATAGCCAGGAGCGACGAAAATCCGACCGCCAGTGTTTTGGTCCAGGCCAGCGGCCGAAACATGCGTCCTTCCTGGGCTTCCAACAGGAAAACGGGGAGGAAGGAGACAACGATGATGATGAGCGAGAAGAAAATCGCCGGCCCGACCTGCTTGGCGGCATCCAACAAAATCTTGGCGCGCTCGCGGGGGGAAACGGGTGTCGGGCGTCGGGTGTCAGGTTTCGGAATGACCGAGCCGGGAATCGGGTTTTGCAGTTTCGAAGTGGAAGCGTCTCCTTCTTCGAGTCCCGAGTCCCGAGTCTCGAGTCCCTGTCTTTCGGAAAGGTGCCGGTAACCGTTCTCGACCATGACGATGGCGGCATCCACCAACACCCCGATAGCTAGGGCGATTCCTCCTAGCGACATCACGTTGGCGGTCACATGAAAGTAGTACATCGGAATAAACGCAGCAATAACGGCGATTGGCAAGGTCAAGATGGGGATCAACGCAGAGCGGAAGTGAAACAGAAAGATGATGATGACCAGGCTTACGATGATGGCTTCCTCCAGTAGGTCACGCTGCAGGGTATTGATGGACCGGTGAATCAGCCCAGAGCGGTCGTAGCCCGCGACGATTTCGACTCCGGGCGGCAGAGACCGCTGCACCATCGCAATCTTCGCCTTGATGCCGTTGATGACGTTCAAGGCGTTCTGGCCGAAGCGCATCACCACGATACCGCCCACGGTTTCCCCTTCACCGTTCCAATCGGCCACACCGCGCCGGATCTCCGGGCCGAACGCGACGTTCCCCAAGTCGCTCACCAGCACGGGCACGCCGTTGTGGGTGCTGACGGGGATATTCGCGAGATCAGAAAGAGACTTGAAATATCCCAGGCCGCGAATCATGTATTCGGCACCGCCCAACTCCAGCAGCCGTCCGCCCACTTCGTTGGTGCTCTCGCGCACGTGCTGAATGATCGTCGAAAGCGGAATGTTGTAAGCCTGGAGTTTGTTGGGATCGAGCTGGACTTGATACTGCCGCACGAAGCCGCCGATGGTAGCGACTTCCGCCACCCCCGGAACGGTTTCAAGTTGATAGCGGATGTACCAGTCCTGCAGGCTGCGCAAGTCCGCCAGGCTCTGCTTGTGGCTGTGGTCCAGCAACACGTATTCGTAAACCCAGCCCGCGCCGGTCGCGTCGGGACCGAGAATGGGATTGACGCCCGCAGGCAACTTGCCCTGGAGCTGTTGCAGATATTCCAGCACGCGCGAGCGAGCCCAATAAAGGTCCGTGCCGTCTTGAAAGATGACATACACGTACGAATCGCCGAACATGGTCTGGGCGCGGACGTTCTTCACCTGCGGCGCGGCCAGCATAGTGGTCACGATGGGGTAAGTCACCTGATCTTCGATGAGGTCGGGAGGCTCACCGGGCCATTTCGTGTGAATGATCACTTGCACATCGGAAATATCCGGCAGGGCGTCAAGCGGAATGTTTCGCATCGAGAAGATGCCGGCCAGCACGAGCAGGAAGACTCCCATGAACACCAGGAAGCGGTTGCGCGCGCACCAGTCAATCAATCTGCCAATCACGTTACATCCCTCCTTCGGCGTTCACGGTGAACTGCTTGGTGGCCACAGTTTGGCCGTTCTTCTGCGCCACGAGGGTGACTTGCCACGTGCCGCCGGTCTGGAGCTCACCGCTGCCCTCGTAGAGGCCATTTCCCTTGTCTTCGAACTTGACCACGGTGCGAGCGGCGGACATACCCATGGCGGGCATGGCGGGCATGAAGAAGGTGGCCGTGATCTCAGCGCCGGTGAGCGGAGCGCCGCTCTCAGTCAGCTTGACGCGGAACGTGTTCTTGCCTTTGGAGGGCGGCGAAGGCGAGGTGGAAAATTCCGCTTTTGCCTGAGGCGCATTGCCCTGGTTCGCTCCCCCGGCGCTGGGCGGCGGTGGCGCGAACGCTCCCAGCGCCGCCTGGAGCTGGCTTTCTGAATCCACCAGGAAGTTCGCTGAAGTGACCACGCGCTCGCCGGGCTGCAGTCCCTTGAGCAGGGCGTACTCATCGCCCGCGCGCGGTCCCAGCGTTACGTCACGCGGCTCCAGATATCCCTGCCCATGGTCCACAAAGACCACGTCGCGCGTGCCCGTGTGGAATACGCCCGTAGCCGGGATCGCCAGCTGGCGGCCGAGAGGAATCTTCATGTCCACGTTGACAAACATGCCGGGCGTGAGCTTCAAGCTGGGATTCGAAAACACCAAGCGCACTTTCACGGTGCGCGTGGCCATATCCACTTCGGGGTAGATGAAGTCCACGCGGCCGTGAAACATGCGGCCGGGATAAGCATCGGAGGTGACAGAGGCCGAGTCGCCAACCTTGATCTGCCCCATGTCGGACTGGAAAATCTCCGCGAACACCCAGACGGTTGAAAGATCGGCGACGGTGTAAAGGCGCGTTGCAGGCTGTACGTAGAGATTCGGCAGAGCGTTGCGCTCGGTGACGTAGCCCGAAACGGGCGAATCAATTTCCAACTCGTGGCGAACTTCGCCGGTAGCTTCAAGGTGCTCGATTTCGCGCTGCGGAATTTCCCATTGTTGCAACCGTTGGCGGGCGGCGGTCAGCAGCGAATCCGCTCCCTGAGCGACGCCCGGCACGGTGCTTTGCGAAAGCAGATTGCGGTTTTGCTTCGCCAGCAGATATTCCTGCTCCGTCGTCACCAGATCCGGACTGTAAATGGTGAACAGCGGCTGGCCCTTGCGTACGAATTGATAGGTGGTGTCCACGAAGACTTTTTGAATCCAGCCGGAGAAGCGCGTTTGCACATAAGCTTGCAGCCGCTCGTCTACCGCCACGTTGCCAACCGCGCGCACTTCGTTGGAAAGCGGCTTGATTTCAACCGGCGCGCTGGTGATGCCGATGCTTTGCAGCCGCTGCGGGCTCAGTTGCACGGGCACCAGTTGCGTTTCCTTGGGAGCGCTGGGGGCTTCGGCGGCTGCCTCGTTGTTCATGCCGGGCATTGGCGCGGAAGGCGCGACCACCGCAGGTGCTGCCGGGGTGCGATGGAGCGCGTAACGCCAGCCTACGAACGTAAGCCCTGCGGCAAGGAGCACAGCGATGACTAAAGTAGAGATAAAGGCGTTGCGATAATTCTTCATAGGATTTCTCCCTCGAACTTCATTCCAGCGTCCTCTCAGCCGCGGGATTCTTCCCGCGGCATCCCGAATTCTGCCTGCCCACCCTCATGGAATAGACAGTCCGGTCAGGCGTTCCAGCCGTGCCAGCGCCGTCTCGTGATCGGCCAGCGTCCGCCAGTATTCCTTGTCTAGGTTCAGTACGTCGAGAAACGAGTCGAGCAGCGATTGAAAGTCCTCGTGCCCGACTTGATAAGCCGCCAAACCCGCCTGGAAGGACGCCGTCGCCTGTGGGATCAGGCCCTCGCGGTAAATCTTCAAGACCTTCGCGCTGGTGTCGGCGGCAAGATACTGGTCCTTGACTTCGAAATACGTCCGCTGCACCTGCGCCTCGTACTCGCGGCGCGACTGGTTCAGTTCTTCCGCGGCTTGCGCCAGTTCCGGATTCTGACGGCGCGAGTGGTAAATGGGAATCTTGACGCCAAAGCTCAGCGAGTAGCGGTCGGGAAAGGGCGCGGCCGTGTGCTGCCACATGTACTGCACGTTGAAGTCGGGATAGAAATCCTTTTTTGCCAGTTCCACGCCCAGGCTTTTGCTACGGACCGTCTGCTGGCGGGTGCTGACTTCGGGATTGCCGGTGCGAACCAGCGACAGCAATTCATCCGAAGTGTACGTCAAGGCTGTTTCGGTCATCGTCTCGGCGACGATGTCGGCGGATTCCGGCGGGCGGTTCAGCAGGGTTTTGAGTTGAGCTTCGAGCGTTCCCCGGTGCTGGCGCGTCTCGACAACGTCGCGCAACAGCTTGGTTCGTTCGAGCTGCGCTTTCAAAACGTCCTGCTGGCTCCCCTGGCCAACGCGGTAGCGAGCGTCGGTGATTTTTTCCATTTGGTCAATCAGCGATTGGTCCCGGTCAAGAATTTCCAGGGTCTTCTGCACATAGGAGAGGCGGTAATAAGTGGTCTTGACCTGCTCGGCGATGGAGCGGCGGACCGACTCCAAGCGGTCGCCAAGCGAGTCGGCGTGGCGTCGCGCCACTTCACCGCGCAAACGGAGTTTCCCGGGATAGGGCAGCGACTGCGAAACGCCGAACCCGAGGAAGGTCATCTGCACGGTGTTGTAATCCCAGCCGGGAATTGGCGTGCCCGCTGAAACGTCTTGAACTGTGACCTGCGGGTCGGGCAGCGTCGAGACCTGCGAAGGCACCTGCGCCGCCGCCTGCCAGGCGCGCCGCGCCGCGAGGACTTGGGGATTGTTGGCTTGCGCTTCCTTGACAAGCTTCGCGAGCGCAGTGGCCGAGGCGGGCTGATGCTCTGTCTGTGGGCTGGGTGTGTTCATCCAAAGGTTGGCAGTGGCTTCCTGCCCTGCTGCCGGAAATGCGGCAAGTGCCAAAGCGAAAGCAAGCGAGGCGACCTGGGCGCCGGCCTTGGAGGCTGAACTCCGCCGACCCAAAACAAGTTCTTTGCGGTTCGGTTCTCTCATCAATGGTTCCCTCCGTTTAGGCTCAGGCCGCTCAGGCCGCGTGCATAAACCTCATCCCACAGCCGCTCAAAAAGCACGCGCGACATCGGCTCCTTCAGCTCAAAGTCAAAAATCTCCCGATAGCCGCCCACGCTGAAGTGAAAGGCATCCCGTCGCGCAATGGTTTCGATGTCGGCCCAGCGCCAACTACGCGCGCCGCGGCCGGAATCGGTGACGTAATCAATTCCCGATTCGCGAAAGCGCAGTGTGCCGTTGGTGCCGCCGCCGCGCGTTCGGTCCCGCGCTCCGAGCGTGGCAAAGGCCGGAGCGCTCGGGTTCGGAACGCCGTTGATGGCGGGCTTGCCAACGCGCGCGGCCAGCGTCGCCGCCACTGCGGGAGGCAGGACCGCAGCAAAATCAAATCTGAAGCTGCGCTCGCCGTGGAAGTGCCAGCGGCGGTTCTGATACCCGGTCAGCTCCAACCGGTGAGGCGACACGCGAAATGTCTGAATTTCCTCAAACTTCCAGCTAAGAAGCTCGCCCTTCTCCGGTCGGAAGTCGACTCCCGTATCCGTGATCATTAGCGTGCCGTGAGTCTTGCTGAGAAGTCCGTGGCGCCATCGCGCGGGGACTTGCCAATTCGACTGCGCCGTGTCAGGCGACGCTGCTGAATGTGCCGCAGCGGGGGTCCACAAGGCGGCAATCAGAATGGCTCCGAACGCATGAATGTAGATTCTGTGTGTAAACCGAAAGGACATTTTCACCTCCGAAAGAGACCAGATCGTGGTCTCGTTTCCAAAAGAAACCGGCCGTCCTGCGTCGCAGCCGATTCACGAGCTGAGCGATAGGACGCCCTCCAGTGCGGTCAGAGTGTCAGGAGATCCTGAAAGAATATCCTAAATCAACAGTATGGAATTGCGGAGGTAAAGTCTGGGAGGAGACGAATCAATGGGGCGTTCGCCGATCGAATTGAAGCGTTCTTCGCCGGCGACGGGCCCTGCCGGCAACGGGCCGAGTGCCAGCGCCGCGCGAATGGGCGGAGTCACGGTGAACGGGGTGGAAGCTTCCAGTCCAGGAAGAGCGGGTGTGTCCAAGCGGCAGCAAGCGCAGGGCAGCGCGCCATTTGCGGTTGCACCGCCCTCACAGCAGCTGGCACACTCCGATCGCTGGGGGCCGTTGGCATAGAGGGCGCATGCACCCGCCAGCATCTGTGCTACGAGAACGGCAATGGCGAAGGACCTTTTCATTCGATTAGGGCTAGCTCACACAACATGATAATACAACTCTACGGAACGAGTCAATGCGCGCGCCGAACGTTCCTGTATATCAGTGAAAGCCACGCACATTCCCCAACCGCGCGAGGATGATGCACAGATCCGGCCGTCATGCGAAGTGAACTTTGAAGACAGGAGCGTAGTCCGGCGACAGCTTGCGCTCAGGCGGTTCAATTCGCAGTTCGGAAGACGTTTGTTGCCAGTGAAGGGTTTCCGGCGAACCCAGCAACTCGACGTGCGTTACCTTTCCGGGCCGGTTTGTAGCGTTGCTTCCAAGCGAGCGCAAAAGCAGAGGCTGCTCGGGCCAGCCGAGTGCGATCGCGTACACAACCGAATTGTCCTTGCTACGCGTGTAGCGAATATCGCTCGCGTCAAGCTGCCGGATACTGTGGCCCTGAAATGAGCCCGGCTTGATCATATGCGGTCCCTCGCCAAACACTCTCCAGGGACGGGTGGCATAGATGGCCTCGCCATTTACCTTGAACCAATCACCAATGCGTTCAAGAATCAAGCGTTCTTTGCTGTCAATTGTGCCGTCAGGCTTCCCGGGAATGTTGAGGATGAATGTACCGTTCTTGCTAACCGCATCGGCCATCCAATGGATGACGTCGCGCGGCGGCAAGTAACCGCCGTACTCGCCCGGTTCGTCGAACAACGCTCGCTGGTAATGCCATTGCCCGATGCAGGTCTCCGACTGCCAAGGGTAAGGCAGAATTTCCGCCGAAAGCCCGCGCTCGACATCCGCGACAACGGATTTCGCCAGGCGCGGCGGGACGTTCTTAATGTTGATGACGCCCTCCATTTTGCCGCTGTTTGCTCGCAGGTTGTGGTTGTAATAGTAGGCGCCAATATTCATTCCGCCCCAACCCAGTGGGAGCAGAGCGTTATCGAAGTAAAGCAGGTCAGGTGAGTGCTGGTCCACCAGGTCGCGGGTGCGGTCGTAGAAGTCTCTGACACAGGAAATATCGGGCAACGCGTCCTGCGGATGTTTGGGCGCATAGAGCAGTTGCGGGTCGAGGCCTTCCCACCACCGGTCGCGTCCGTCGGCCAAAGTCAAGCGTCCATCGTAAGGACGGCCAGCCATGGGGCCGGAGGCGTCGGCGCTGTGGCTAGTCTGAAACCACCACCAGTTGCGGGCCTGATGCACGGTGACGCCAAAACGCAGATTCCGTTTGCGCGCTTCAGCCGCCCAGGTCCCAACCACGTCACGGTGCGGTCCGAGCTTGACGGCATTCCACGGATGGTGTTTGGAACCCCATGCGTCAAAGCCGTCGTGATGGTTGGCAAGAGCTACGAAAATGCGGGCACCGGCGCGCACGTACAGATCCATGAGTTCCGAGGGTTCCCAGTTTAAGAGCGTCCATTGGGAGCATAGGTCTTTGTAGCCGAAACGCGATGGAGGGCCGTAATGCGCCAGGTGGAACAGGTTCTGGCGAGAACCCTGCATATACATATTCCGAGCGTACCAGTCACCGTCCTCGGGCACGCACTGCGGGCTCCAATGATTCCAGATTCCGAACTTGGCGTCGCGATACCATTCGGGACATTCGTATTGAAGGAGTGATTCCCAGGTTGGCTTGTACGGTCCTTCGCCAGCCAGGTCCGGGATGGGCGAAATCATGGGCACGCCGTCGTGCGAGCCGCCGGGCACCGGCAATTCAGGTGGTTTGCCCCAGTCGGCAGGCTTCCAATCACCATTGGCAAGCCGTTCGGCAACGATGCCGCCGTTTCTTACTGTATAGAAGACACGCTCAGCTTCCGGTTTGGCGCAGAACGCGGCGTAATCATTAGTAAATTGGTTAAAGCCGTCTGGATATGAGGAAACTGAAAGCCCGGCTGGCGGTTGACCGTGCGCGAGGCCAGTCAAGGACCCCCAAACCGGTGTGGCGGCCAGGCCACTAAACAGACGAAGAAAATTCCGACGACGCATAGATCAAGTACCTCCCACTGGCTGCCACGAAAACTAACCCCACGAGCCTCGGAGGTCTGACTCGCAGACGCCTCTCGGCCGCAGGCCAACGGGACAGCTTTCGCGATTTCAGCCAAAAATCGATCATCGATTTCAATTCACCGTGTCGGCAACCCCCACGCTGTGGCATCATCCGGCCACTCTGTGACCAACGACCGAAACATCGGATAGATCACTTCGGCAGCACTGTTCGCCCTGATTGAGAAGGACCGTTAGCACTGCCCATAATGCAGCATTTCTCAGAACCCCCGTAAATCGGTGCTCTGCCTCTGGGGAAGACCTTCCTTAGGGATTCGTTTTAGGACGACATATTGCATGCTGTGCGCCTTGCAGAACGATCGTTTTTCAGGTTGGTCTCCATCCTCGTTCACGGCGTACACATCCGGTTTGATAAGTGCGATTTCCGGTTCCGCGTCCATCCAGCCGGACCCCGTAGATATCAGGGCCTGTGTGACATGGCGGATCGATTGCACCATATATCGCCGCTCGTCCTGCGGGAACAACGGGTGTCCTTCTCCCTTAAGCAACCTGACGTTGGCGTCATGCCCTACGACAACATACAAGTCGCCGAGTTGGGAAACCTCCTCAAAAAACCTCACGTGCCCCGAATGGAACCAGTCAAAACAGCCAGTCACAATCACCTTCTTTCGCGTCGCCGCGCCGTTTTGGGCATTGACCGGTGCTGCGGGGAATCCATTTAGAGTTTGTTGACGCAAAACGCGATATGGCACGCCTTGTAACTTACAGTATCTTCTCTTCTCCGGAGTGTCACTTGCCTCATCGACAGCCCAAACCTCGGGCTGTATACCATCGATCTCCGGAAAGGCATCACGCTCTACTCTCCCCTTCACCACGCATACGTCGCCGACGTAGCGAATGGCCTGAAGCAGATATAGACGTTCTTGCAGAGAAAACTCAGGAGTTTTCCCTTCCAGGGAGTGCACCACCTCATCCGACCATACCAGAACCCGTACATGCCCCAACTTGGACGCTTCCTCTAAGAAGCGCACATGGCGCGACCTCAGGTTGTCAAAGCTTCCCGTTACGACGACAGTTGTCATGCCCACCGCGTCCTTTTGCAAGCCGGACTTGAATGTGAAAGGACCCCGGCACCAAGTCCTCGGAAATGACAAACAAATACCCGCCGCCACACCCGGAGTACATTGCACCGGCGTATCGAGCTTGGTAGTGACGCAGAACTGCCAGCAGATCGACGGTGATGGCGGGGTGCCTGACGGTGTGAGGCAGTAGGGCCTCCCAACATTCCATGCACTCGTTCAGCGAGGCGCCCAGGCCTTGGATGCTCTTGGCCAAAATCGCATCAAAGCATTGCTTGCCCGACTGGCCGAGCCTCCGTATCCACCCGGGATCGAGGTTTTTCTCGCCAAGGGGGTAGTAGCCCTCGGGGCGCTGAGCGACAGGCAGGATGTGGATCACTCCTTCCAACCAGTGCGCGACACCGGGGTCATTGTTCGATTCAATGTGCGCAGGGAAAAATCCCCCCTCGAACCTGAAGTCATAGTCCAGCCTGCTTATGCCGGGATAAATCAGGCCAATCATATCTTGCGATCCGGACGGTTCCGACTTGCCGTCGTTCTCTGCAGCGTACAAATCCCTGACCAGTTCCAGAGGATTTTTGTCAGGCAATGTTTCGTTCCACAACCTCCTGGCGACCTCGCGGGTACTGGTGGCTATTCCGCTTCGATCCATGAAGCGGAAGGTGGGTTCCACACTCACGACAACCATGGAGCCAGGTGGAGAAGGGTTGAGCTTCGACACAAAGGGCTGGTCAATCCAACCGCCGGCCAATGCTATTCGGTAGGGAATCCTGCCGAATGGCGTGGCGACCTCAGTGCCTTCTGCCAGCCTTTCGATCTGCATATTGCTTCTCGATCCATGCATAGGTTGTTTTCAGTCCTTTCCGCAACGCCGTATCGGGCTCCCAATTCAGAGTCTTTTTGATCATAGTGTTATCGCTGTTGCGGCCGGCAACACCTCGCGGCGCCTCAAGGTCATACTTGCGCTGGAGCCTGATCCCTGCAATCTCTTCAACGAGGCTGACCAAATCGTTGATGGAAATCAGTTCACTCGAACCGAGGTTGATGGGAGTGGCAATTAGGCCATCACAGTGCGCGATCGTGTCTATGCCCTGGACGCAGTCATCGATGTACATGAAACTGCGCGTGGCAGTGCCATCACCCCAGATGACGATCTCGTGCTTGCCGCTATCCTTCGCTTCGATAACCTTACGGCAGATGGCGGCAGGGGCTTTCTCCCGACCGCCGTCCCACGTGCCCAACGGGCCGTAAACGTTGTGCAAGCGGGCGATGAAAGTCTTCATCCCCCGTTCGGCCCAGTATTCCTGACAGAACATTTCCGACATGAGCTTCTCCCAGCCGTAGCCCCTTTCCGCCATGGCGGGGTAGGCATCCGACTCCTTCAGCGCTCTGGCCTTAGGCTCTTTCTGCAGCTCTGTGTTGTAGGCGCAGGCCGAAGAAGAGAAGAAGTACCTCTGCGCCCCTGCCTGATAGGCTGCTTCAATCAGGTTGGCAGTGATCAGGATGCTGCGCAGGCACTCAACGCGGAACTTCTCGATAAAACCCATGCCACCCATATCGGCTGCAAGGTTGTAAACCTCCAGGGCCCCCTCGCAGGCCCTGACGCAAGTGTCCCTTTCGCTCAGGTCCAGGCAGAGGCTCTCAACGCCAGGCACCCGTTGGTACCATTCGGGCAGGGGCTTCTTATCAATGGCGCGAATGTGGGTGAATCCCTTTTCGTGAAAATACCTGGTCAGGGCCCCGGCAATAAAGCCGCCTGCACCCGTGATCACAATCAAATCATCCTTTTTCATTGAGACGTTGCTCCTTGTTGGCAGTTGATTGCCCATTTCCGTTGTCCTCTCGGTATCCGACGTCTCGGCACTGTGACCATGAGATTCCCACAGGCGCCCCGCCTCTCTCCCTAGCTTTCCATTGTTCTCGCGCCAGCGTCCTGTTATGGCGCTCTGCCAGGCGTTACCTCGGGAGTCCACTCTCAGGCGAAGGCGATCTTGAGCGTGACTGCATAATCCGAGGGCCTTTCCGCCGGCAACTGTACTTTGAGACCGGCCGCCTCCTGGGTCCATTTCAAGCGGCCCCGGAAGCCGAGGAGTTCCACATTCACGATCTTGCCAGGTGATTGTGCACTTCCCGTACCTAGCGCCCGCACTAAAGCCTCTTTGTCCGGCCAACCCATGACAAAGGCATATAGCGCGTCTTGCTTCTGGGTGAAGCGAACGTCCTCCGGCGTGAGAGGCTGGCGCTTGTCTTCATTCAAGCCCCCGCCGACCCTATCACCGTGCGTGCCGGGACCTTCACCGTAGATCCTCCAAGGTCGCGTGTCGTAGATCCCCTCGCTGTTCACTTTCATCCAGTCGGTGATACCCGCGAGCACCTTCAACTCCTCGGAGTCAGGCTGGCCGCTATTGGGCAAGGGGAAATTCAACAGCAGATTCCCGTTTTGGCTCACGACATCTACGAGCAGATCCACGACCGTCTTTGTCGACTTGTAGCGATGTTGCTCGTACACTTCGCGGTCATAATGCCAGTCGCCGAGGGAGATATCGGACTCCCACGGGGAAGACCGAACCTGGTTCTCGAGACCTCCCTCGAAGTCCAGCACGCACGTGCCGACCGCGCAGTCTTCCGGACTCTTGCTGGTGTAAACCGCTTGCGCCTGCCCGCCGTGCAATGTCGCGCTCAAGTTGCAGAGGTTGGCCGCCACGCTGTATCCATAATGCTCGAACGGCAGAGGTCCGTCGGTATGCAGCAGGTCGGGCTGGTAATGGTCCACCAGATCCCGGATCCGCAGGAACCAGTGCCGCTTCCAGGCATCCGGGATGCCGTTCTCGTCCCAGCCGAATTGTTCAGGGTTGTCGCTGACCCATTTTGCTGCACCTTCGTCGTGGTAAAGATCTGCGTACGCAGGATTCATGCCGTCATAAGGCACCCCCGCCAGCGGCCCTGTCCTGTCGCTCCCGTGACTCACGGCGAACCATTTGTAGCTGATCCACAGGTGTTCACTGACGCCGAACCGGAGTCCGTGCTTCACGGCCGCCGTCCGCCAAAGGCCCACCATATCCTTATGAGGCCCAACCTTGACCGCGTTCCAGCGCGTGTGCTGGGAGTTCCACAGATCGAAGTTGTCGTGATGCACGCCCATGCTCACGAAGTATCTAGCGCCTGCCCGCTTAAAGAGCCCCATCAGGTAATCGGGGTCGAATTCGGAGGCTTTCCAGAGGTGACAAAGATCCTTGAAGCCAACCTTGGAAGGGTGGCCGTAGTGCGCTATGTGGTAGGCGTAATGGCGGCTGCCCTGAATATACATGTTGCGGGCATACCAATCACCTTGCTCCACAGAAGACTGCGGGCCCCAATGCGCCCAGATGCCGAATTTGGCATCTCGATACCAATCCGGAACCTGGTACCGCCGGAGGGATTCCTGCGTCCCTTCAAACGGACCCTTTTGAATTTCAAGACCCGTCTCAGCGCGAAGACTACGGCCCAAAGCAAGCCCAGGCGCCATGCCCGCGCCTATCTTGCTTAATGTTTGTCTTTTTATTTCCATATTACGAGCCGTCAGAATTCCGGGTTTCGATCGGCGATGGCTCTTCCTTACGAGACCAAACTGACCGCCCCCGCGAGACCAGCGACAGATCGATGACTGATTTCATCTCGCTCTCATCGAATCCCCAGCAGCCCCCGTCGAAAAGGATCGAGAACCTACGGGCCTTAGGTAGCAGGTCGTGTATTGCACAGGCGCTGCGAATTCGATCCTCGAGCCATCGCGGGCATAGAGCCGTAGCCCTGACAATGGGGACCTCACCTGCTTTAACCGTTGCGGCCGGTTCCCCCCTCGCCCATGTGTTCCGATGCTCACTCGACAGCCTGGATAGTTTCTTGGGCTCTTTGCTCTTGCTCCTTCCGAAGGGCCTCCGATTGCTTCAAAGCATCGCGCGCCGCGTTCGCGTCGCCAATCTTCCTGTAAAGCAGGAAAATCTGGTAGTGCAAAGATCCATCGTGGTCATCGGGTAGGGCCTGCTGCAATTCCTTTATCGCTTCTGGTGTGCGGCCTTGAGAGGCATAAATCTTGCCAAGCAACGCATGGACAAGAGGCAAGTTGGATTGGGGCCCATGCAACGCAGTCTTGGCATAGGGTTCAGCCTGAGCAAAATCTCGCTGGTAAGCCAGGATATCCGCCATCATGAAGTTTGCTTGGGGATCTTGGGGCGCTAGCTGGAGAACTATTTTCAGCTCAGGCAACGCTTTGTCGAGGAGGAATTCACGGTAAAAAGTGGAGGCAAGTCCCAGGTGCGCCGACACGGCCTTCGGCTCGAGTTCAATCGCCTTGCGATACTCGGCCTCCGCTTCGCCGAACTTTCTCCCGTCGCGGTAAACATCTCCAAGCATTACATGGACCGTCGGCGAATTCGGCCCAGCCAGGTCAGCCTGAACCAAGGCATTGACAGCAAGAATTTCGCTCGCTTTGATCCGCCAATACCATGCGGCAGGGCTCTGCGCATCGGCATCGAGAGCGTGTTGGCTTGCCAGGAAGCTTGTTTCGAAGTCCCCCGAATCGTAGGCGCATTCAGCAAGGAGCAGGGACTCTTGGAGGGCCAACCTCGGCAGCACGGGTTTCAAGCCTTCTCGGCAGGCGGTGTACTTTCCCTCCAAGTAGAATTGAGCAACTCTTGCTTGGCTTATCCTCTGCGCCGTCCCATTGGGAACTCGCGGGGGGGAGTCGGCGAGGAAATTCGTAGATATCTCTGCGAGAGTCTTTATGGGATCCTTCTGCCATCTAGCTAGAGCCGCCAACATTGTCTGTCTAACGCTGTCGAGACCAGTTGTTTGATTGAGCGACTTTTCTAGGCCTTCGATTTTCTCTGCACTCAAGCCATCCCATAGAATGGGTGCATTCGCCGAAAGAAAGTTGCGGTCAATCTGCCAGACTTTAGAAAGCTCGGCAAAGGTTCTTGTTGTATCTCCATGGACAAGTGCGATGCGGGCGAGGCCAAGGTGTGCAGTTAAACAGCGAGGAGTCTCCGTGAGTTCCTTCTGAAACTCCTCCTCGGCATCCGTAGACCGGCCTGATTGAATCAGGGCAAAGCCGTAATCAGATCGGACACAGGCAGGAGTGGATCGGGTTTCAAGCAGCCGCCGATACTTCGCAATGGCATCTTTCAGTCGACCTTCTTGCAGGAAAGACTTCGCCCCCAAAGCCTGGAAGTAAGCTGAGCTTAAGTGGGCCTTCCCCATATGCTCGACACCCTCGTTCTCTAAGTTCAAATATGTTGAACCCAGGTTTAACCAAGCGCGCGGGTCCGCAGGATTCAACCGCACGGCTTCGTTATAGGTGCTCCGAGCTTTCACCAGGTCACCCAATTTCGTGTACGCCCGGCCTAACCCATAAACTGCATTCGCATCCTGAGGATTGAGTTCACGCGCACGTTTGAGATAGGAAATAGCTTCCTGTGGCCTTTCCAGCTGCATGAGATCCAAGCCCAAGAACAGATTTGGGACAAAGAGTCGCGGGTTCACCTCCAAGGCCCTACGAAACTCCGGGATCGCTGCTTCGTATTGGCCAAGCAGATGATCCATCAATCCCAAATTGGCGCGGACTTCCGCGGAGTTGGGCTCGGCCTTTAGCATTTCTTGATAGAAGTGAGCGGCCGCACGATAATCACCGTTATGTTGGGCCTCCTCAGCCCGCGCAGCAAGGTTCTCCTGGGTCTCCTGCGGATTGATCCATGGCTGGCTGGCCCGAGCATTCAGGGTCAGGGAGTCTGAAATAGAAAGCAGGACTAATATCCCGGCACAAACCCGCGTGCAAGACATGAACACCGTTTTTATGCTCAGGATCACGCGGCGTGACTTGGGGTGGCGTGGTTCCAAGTTACATAACCCAGCCTTGCAGATGTAGGTCTCTCCAGCTCAGCCACATAATAAAACGTTCTGAATATCCACGAGATGGAAAGTTTGATACCCCTGGGGATTTTGTTCAATCCCCAGGGGGGTCTCGAAAGCTAGAACACCGCGTAATTCACTGCCACTACCAGTAAACCTTCAAACCGAACTGGATGTCGCGAGCACGACTTGCCGCGGTGATGGTTCCAAACCCCGGACTTCCGAAGGTCTGATTAGGAGCGAAGAAGTTCACGTTGTTGAAGGTATTGTACATTTCACCGCGGAATTGAACGCGCCACCGCTCGTTCCAGCGCCACGACTTTTCTATGGCCAGGTCCCAATTGGTGATGCCGGGTGCCCGCAGGTTAGGCATGTAGCGTGGTACGTTGCCGAAGGTGAAGGGCGCAGGTTGAGCGAAAGCGTTGACGTTAAACCATTCATTGATTGTCGGGTTGGACACATGCGGATCGCCGATCAGATTGGGGCGCTGGCCGCCGCCAAACGAGTTGGTGTTATTGGTCGCTGAAACAATACTAAGCGGGAATCCTTTCTTGAGCGTGGTGATGCCGGACACTTGCCATCCGCCCAGGACAGCGTCCCCCACCCCCGTGAGGTTTGAGCCAAACTTCTTGCCATGACCTACCGGCAGCTGATAGACATAGTTAACAACCAGACTCTGCGGAATGTCATTGCCGTCCAGGGACTTTTCCGCGGAGAGATTGTACCAGTTGCGCACTTGCGATGATCCGGCGTTCGCCCATTCCCCTGGCCCCGAGCTATTGTCAATGAATTTCGAGATGGTATATGAGACTCCGAGCTGCATCGCTTGAGCCCAGCGGTGCCGGAACGATATCTCGGCTGCGTTGTAAGTCGAGAAGGCGCCCGGCATTTGAGAGTCGGTTACGCCGCAATACTGAGGGAAAGGCCTCAACAACTGACCGGCGGGAACGGTCGGGTTGTTCAGACCGCAACCGCTCGAGGTGATCGAGCCATAGAAGGGATTGGCAACTGGCGCGAGCAAGGCGTTCCCCATGGCCAAATCCGCAACTGGCAGTTGGTTCTTCTGGACCCCGCTAAACGTCAGCTTCACGCCGTGATTGCCGAGATAGGTGACGTCGATCATGTCGTTGGGTGTGAGAGCATACTGCAGGCCATACATCCACTGCTCGACGTAAGGCGTTGGTCTGAAATTCGCGATCGCAGTCGGCGAAAGGCCCACATCCGTCAATCCTCCCAACGACCGTCCGGGAGGCTGGATGAGCCCGCCCGGAAATGGATTGCTCAACAAGTTCAACGGTGTAATGCCATCCGCCGTGCCAGCGTACGGAGTTGTCTGCGAGAAACCGTCAATGGGCGGCCCCAGCTGGTAAGACTGTGTAAAGAAGATGCCGAAACCAGCCCGCATGACCAGCTTGTTCATTGCCTGATAGGCCAAGCCAATGCGGGGTGCGAAGTTGTTGTGTTGCGACTCAAAGACAGCGCGACGGCCTCCTCCACCCACGAAGACGAGCTGCCCCGGAACCGTGAAGCCCACACTCTTACTGATAGGGTTCGCGGCCGTAAAGTCAAACCATTGGGTCATGTCGTGCCGCTCCGTCGGCCCAGGCTGGAGGTCATAGCGCAATCCCAGGTTTAGGGTGAGTTTTCGAGTGGCCTTCCAGTCGTCTTGGAAATACCACCCGTACCTCTTGATCGTAAAGGCCCCAAAAGCATTAAATCCGGTACTTCCAGTGTCGCCGGCTCCAAGCAGGAGAGAGGCGAAGCCAAAGCCGGAGGTTGTGGGGCTAGCCGTCGTCGGGTCAGGTCCTTCGGTCATGCTCTGGGGAAAGTTGAAATTCGTCACAAACAACCTGCCACCGTTGTCCTGCATCACCACGCCCATAAATCCCATGTTCATAGTGTGCGGGCCGTGAGTTTTGGTGAAGTCAACGGAATAGCTGAACACGTTGCGAGGAAAGAGGCCTTGACCGGCGCCTCCGGAAAGCGATCCCGGGCCCAGCCCGCCGATTCCGCTCGCGGTAATATTGGGGAACTCGTTGGAGACGGAATCGACAAATGCCGGCAACCCGAGAGAGGAGGGATTGAACGGGTATGCCTGCATATCATTGCCTTCCAGCCATCTGGCCACACCCAGGTTCGCGCTCATGACCAGTGTGGGGCTAAATGTGTGTGTGAAGTTGGTCGCCACGTCCCAGCGATTGTCAAGGGCGATCCCGCCACCGCCACCCGGGTTATTGGGGCCGTAAGCTGCTACGCCGATGGTCTTGAATTCGTTCCTTTTTGACCAGCGCGCAAAAAATCGCGAGTTTTGACTGATATTCTGGTCAACCCGGAGGGAATAGTCATCGAAGTTTGCTGGAGAGCCAGCGGAAAAGATATAGTTGTTCACCAAGGCGCCGGAAGTTGGCGTCGGCCAATATTGGACGAAGTTCTTTGAAACCGAATTCAGCATTCCGGACAGATCGTTGCCAGCGATGGGATCACGAATATAGCCACTGCAAGTCGCTGTGAGGCCCGACGTGGGATCGACCTGGCCGGCCGTGATCGTGCGGGTGGTCAAGGGGTTGTAGATCTGGCCCGAAAGAATATTCCGTCCCAGACAGTCAGTGCCGATCGACCCACCCAGCAGCGCCGAGAAGTTTCCTGTACGCATGTCGTTTGTCGGGACGGTGGTGACAAACGAAACCGGGGTGCTTTGGCGAAGGCGTTCCCAGTCGCCAAAGATGAACGTCTTGTCGCGTTGTTCGTAGAGTCCGGGAATATAAACCGGTCCGCCGGCCGCTACGCCGTATTGGTTGCGCTTAAATTCTGGCCGCGGTATCCCGTTACGATTGTTGAAGAAGTTGTTGGCGTCAAGGTTGTCGTTTCGGAGAAACTCCCATACATCGCCATGAAAGTCGCGAGTGCCCGATTTTGTGACGGCGTTGATCACGTTTCCAGTGCTCCATCCGTACTGGGCGCTGAAACTGTTCGTCTGAATGGAGAACTCTTGCGTGTTATCCACAGACGGCACATACATGTAGCCGCCCCAGTCGCCCCCGACATTCCAATTGCCATCCAGCAAGACTGCGGTCGTGCCAAACCGCCCACCGCCAAAGTTCATGAAGTAAAGGTCTTGGTCTGCTGTGCTCTGCTGCCCGGGGCCGTTTACAACTTGGTACTGCGAGCTGTTATTCACGCTGGCATTCAGGGAAACAAGCGCGAACACGTTTCGAACATCGAGGGGAAGTTCGAGGACTTGGCGCGTATCGATGGTCGTCCCCACGTTGGCATTCGTGGTGTTCACTATGGCGGCCCCCGCCCTTACAGTGACCTCTTGGCTCACAGGGCCTAACTGCAAGGTCCAATCTTGCGTTTCCGTTCTGCGCACTGTCAGGACGGTTACTGATTGGGGCTTGACACTGAAG
>OFHG01000319.1_pt1 | contig 20430 bp, 20 predicted proteins | sample 1521931 | NCBI WGS metagenome assembly OFHG01 (sample SAMEA2468438, study PRJEB22500) | soil metagenome | biome: Glassland; feature: Farmland; material: Clay | place: Australia | collected 2013-01-31 | depth 0.55 m
GAGCCGACGCAGGCGATCCGCGACTTTGGAGTCAAGCTCAAGCTCAACCCCGTGCGCAGCCTCCTTGAGGGAAAGCGCGTTGTGCTGGTGGACGATTCCATTATTCGGGGCACGACCAGCCGAAAAATCGTGCGACTGGTGCGCGAGGCCGGAGCGCGCGAAGTCCATTTTCGGATCAGTTGTCCCCCCACAGTTTCGCCTTGTTATTATGGGGTTGACACGCCCACCAAGAAAGAACTCATCGCTTCCAGCCACAGCGTGGAAGAAATTCGTGAGTACGTTGGAGCCGACACGCTGGGATATCTCTCGCTTGAAGGCCTGCGAGAAGCCGTTGGAAACGACAGAGAGAACTATTGTCTGGCGTGCTACACCGCCAGCTATCCCACTGCCATTCAACAGCCTCTTATCACTTTGCGAAATCGGGAATAATGTTTATGGAATCTTCCGAAACTTTGAAGACCGAGGAACAAGATCAGAATTCCTCCGAGCCGGTTTCTCCTCCGCCCCAACGTGCTTCCCGGCACGACGGCCTCTGGGAAACGGTTCGCTCCCTGCTGATTGTATTGATCGGGGTGTTTTGCATCCGGACGTTCGTGGCCGAAGCCACCGTGATCCCGACGGGATCCATGGAAGACACCATTCTGATTGGCGATCACGTTTTTTTGAACAAGCTGCTTTACGGCCCCCAACTGCCATACACCGACCTGCGCTTTCCGCGTCTCGTGCCGATCCACCGCGGAGACATTGTGGCATTTCATTATCCGGTGAATCCCTCTCTGATGTTTGTCAAGCGCGTGATCGGCGTTGGCGGAGACGTCATCCGGATTGTCAACAAGAAGGTTTACGTTAATGGCAAGCGTCTCAAGGAGCCCTATGCTCACTTTGAGTCATCCGCCATTTTTCCGCTTCGCGACAACTTTCCACCGCCCGTGCAGGAAATCAGTGAGCTTCCGGCAGCTTGGGGGCTGAACCCCGATTGGGCTCGTGAATTGCCCCGCTACATTCACAAAGACGGCCTTCATGTTCCAAAGGGGCACCTGTTTGTGATGGGTGACAATCGGGATGATTCCCTGGACAGCCGGTTCTGGGGGTTCGTACCTGTGCAGAATGTTGTGGGGGAACCGCTGTTTGTCTATTGGTCCTACAAAGCGCCCACGCACGACTGGACTGATGACCGGCTCTCAGACCGGCTGAAGTTCGACGTTTCCATCCTCTGGAACTTTATCGGCAGAACGCGCTGGTCCAGAATGGGCAAGATCTTCTGACGGATTCCGTCCTTCTGATTTTTTTGGCGATTCCACCAAAGGAGCTCCCGGCAATCGATGCGATATCGAGATGCAGGCGTCGACATCAGCGCGGCGAACCGCACCAAGTCACAAATCAAAGAGCTTGTGAGCAAAACGTTCAGCCCTCGCGTCCTCAGAGGGTTTGGCGCCTTTGGAGGGTTCTTTTCCCTCAAGGGGCTTCCGCCGGATGCCGTGCTGGTTTCCAGCATGGACGGCATCGGCACCAAACTCAAGATTGCCTTCGCCACCAATCGCCATGAAAGCGTCGCCGCAGACCTGGTGTTCCACTCGGTCAACGACATCGCTGTGCACGGAGCCATGCCGCTCTTTTTTCTGGATTACCTCGCAACGGGGAAAATCCACCCGAAGGTCGTCACGGACATTGTGCGCGGACTTTCCAACGCCTGCCGCCAGGTCGGTTGCGCACTGGTGGGCGGAGAAACCGCCCAGATGCCCGGCTTTTACGCTGCGAACGAATATGATCTGGCGGGCTGCATTGTTGGCTGGGTACGCCGCCATGAGATCCTGGACGGCAGCCGGATTCGCCCCGGTGATGTGATCATCGGGCTGCCGTCACTTGGCTTGCACACCAACGGTTATTCCCTGGCCCGGAAGGTTTTGATCGAGCAGGCGGGGCTGCGCCTGTCCCAACACGTTCCCGAACTCGGACGCCGGCTCGATGACGTGCTGCTGGCGCCGCATCGATGTTACGGCCCGCTGCTCCATCCCCTGCATCAGAAAGGATGGCTTGCCGGCCTGGTTCACATTACGGGCGGCGGCATCACCGACAACACGCCGCGAGTTCTTCCGGGACAGTGTGCAGCGGAAATTCATTTGGGATCGTGGCCGGTCCCACCCGTTTTCAGCCTGATTTCGGCCCTCGGAAAAGTCCCCCGGGGTGAAATGCTGCACACTTTTAATATGGGCCTGGGCATGCTCCTGATTGTTCCCGAAAAGAACGTGGAAAACGTCGCACGGACGCTCAGAAGGAAAAAAGAGAAATTTTGGGTCGTTGGAAGGATTGTTCGTGGCAGGGCTGAGGTAAAATATCTCGCCGGACGTTTGGATTCCAACCAGGAGTCTTGAGCCGTCGGATTCCTGGTGCCTTTATACCTGAAGGTTCGTTCCGCCAGCAGTTCATTTTCTTTTGTCGGAGATCCATGAAGAACATCGGCATTTTGCTCGCCGGACGAGGCGCTAACTGCGAGGCTGTCGCCCGCAACGTGGCAGCCGAGAGACTACCCGCAGAAATCGCGCTGGTGACCAGCAACCGGGAAGAGGCTCCGGTCCTTGAGCGCGCCCGCGCCATGGGCCTGAATACTCGCTTCATTCCCTCGAAGGGCAAGGACCGTGACGCCTATGACCGTGAAGTGGTCGCGGCCCTTAAGGAAGCCCAGGTGGACCTGGTGTGCCTTGCAGGCTTCATGCGTCTGCTCAGCTCGTACTTTGTGCGATCTTTTCCCGGGCGCATCCTGAATATTCATCCGGCGCTGCTTCCCGCGTTTCCGGGCCTCGACGCACAGAAGCAAGCCCTCGATTACGGCGTCAAGTTCACCGGATGCACCGTCCACATCGTGGACGAAGGCGTGGATACCGGACCCATCGTCCTCCAGGCCGTCGTGCCGGTTCTTGACGTTGACACCGTGGAGACGCTCTCGGCACGCATCCTGAAAGAAGAACACCGGATTTATTCGGAGGCCGTCTGCCTGATGCTCGAGGGCAACGTTCGCATCGAGGGACGCCGCGTCGTGTTAAAGAAATGAGGGCACGCCCTTTCCAAACAGTCTGGCTTTGCGAATCTCCAGTCTCTCAACCTAGAAATTCATGATGACGCTGAACGAACAACTCGCATATCTCACCAAGGGTGCGGAAGAAACCATTCGCGCGGAAGATCTGTACACCAAACTCGAGCGCGCGGCGAAGACGGGCAATCCGCTCCGCGTCAAAGCAGGATTTGACCCCACGGCGCCGGACATTCACCTGGGGCATACCGTCCTGATCCGCAAGCTGAAACACTTTCAGGATCTCGGGCACACGGTGATCTTTCTCATTGGAGATTTCACCGGACTGATCGGCGATCCGTCGGGCCGCAACGTGACGCGGCCGCCCATGACGCCCGAAGAAATCACAGCCAACGCTGAAACCTACAAAAAGCAAGTCTTCAAGATTCTCGACCCGAAAAAGACCGTTGTGGACTTCAACAGCCGCTGGCTCGGAAAGCTGGCCAGCCAGGAGTGGATGACGCTCTTCTCGAAATACACGGTGGCTCGCCTGCTCGAGCGCGACGATTTCTCGAAGCGCATCAAGGAGCAGCGCCCCATCTCACTCCACGAGTTTCTCTATCCCTTGGCAATGGCTTACGACTCTGTGGCGCTTGAAGCCGACGTCGAGCTGGGCGGGACCGACCAGAAATTCAACCTGCTCGCGGGCCGCACGATTCAGCAGGAGTACGGCCAGGAGCCGCAAGTCATTATGATGATGCCGCTTCTCGAGGGGCTCGACGGCGTGCAGAAAATGTCCAAATCGCTCGGCAATTACGTGGGCATCAACGAGCCGCCCACCGAAATGTTCGGCAAGCTCATGTCCATCTCGGACAACCTGATGTGGCGCTATTACCTGCTGCTGACGGACCTGCCTCCAAGCAAGGTCGATGCGTTGAAGGCTGCCGTGGCGAAGGGCAATCAACATCCGCTAGATGTCAAGAAAGCCCTCGCTCGCCGTATCGTTATTGACTTCCATGGCGAGTCAGCGGCGGCAGAGGCTCAGTCTAGCTTTGAGAAACAGTTTCAGCAGGACCGCTTGCCTGTAGATATTCCATACCACCATTGGCGCTTGCACCAGCCAGTGAAGCTGTTTCGCCTACTGGTCGAGCTGAGGCTGTTCCCCTCGAACGCCGAGGCTCAGCGAAAGATCAAGGAAGGTGCCGTCTCCATAGCGGACTTCACGCCAGGTGCGCCACACTGGAGGCGCATGGACGACCCGGCGATGGAAATTCGACCGGCACAGTTTATCGGCGATTATGTTGTCCGGGCGGGCCGCCGGATGGTGAGGGTGAGTTTCACTTCCTGACCGGGCCTGGTCATGCTCCGCGCCGAAATCGAATACAGGAATCACCACCTGGCTGGAGAGCCCTCGTTGCACCTCTCGGAGCGGCCACGCCAACAGTATAACCACTTGTCGTGTAAAGACTTATCAGCATTGAATTTAAGCGCCGAATCCGGATATCCTTCATCCAATAGGTTCAGCGAAACTAAGGCGGTACAAGGAGGTTAGCCGTGGGAAACGTCACCGAGAATTTCCTTCGCGACCAACTCATCGAACGCCGGCAGCGCCTGGAAGCCGTCCTTCCGGGCTCGGCGGAGCACGCCCAGCTCAGCCAGCTCCTAACCGAGGTGGATTCAGCGCTGGAGCGGATGGACAACGGCTCCTACGGGATCTGCGAGGCATGTCACGAGCCGGTGGAAAAGGACCGCCTGCTCGCCGATCCCCTTGTCCGCTACTGCCTGGACCACCTCACCGAGTCAGGCCGGCGTGCGCTCGAACAGGATTTGCAACTGGCCGCGGAAATGCAGCGCGCGTTGCTGCCGCCACAAGATCTGCATCATGACGGCTGGGAAGTGTCTTACCACTACGCGCCGCACGGCCCGGTCAGCGGAGATTATTGCGACGTGATCGTTCCCGGCGATGCGGGCAGCCATCTCTTCTTTGCCTTGGGAGACGCGGCGGGCAAGGGCGTAGCCGCGTCCATGATGATGTCTCACCTGCATGCCATCTTTCGCACCTTGATTTCAGCCCAGCTTCCCATGCACAAGATGCTGGAGCGGGCCGGCAGAGTATTCTGCGAAAGCACGATGTCGCCTTACTTTGCCACGCTGGTGTGCGGCCGGGCTGGCGCACGGGGCGAAATCGAGCTCTCGAACGCCGGCCACTGCAAGCCTCTGGTGATTCGCCGCGGCGAAGTCACGCGCCTCGAAGCCGGCGGGCTTCCGCTCGGACTTTTTTGTGAAGGCCAATACACGGTCGAGGCAGTTCAACTCCAGCCCGGCGACAGCCTGCTCCTCTACACCGATGGCCTGGTCGAGGCGCAATCCGAGGCCGGCGAAGAGTACGGCGACGAGCGTCTGGTGGAGATCGCAGCCCGGCTGCACGCCCTGCCGCCCGCCCAATTTGTGCAAGCAGTTTTGAAATCGCTCCAGGAATTCCTTCGGACGGCGCCGATGCACGATGATCTCAGCGTGCTGTTGATTCGGCGCGCCGCCTGAACGCACACCCCGACGCGCCCCTATCGGTCGGAGAGAATCCTTCGGCAAGGAGCCAGCGCGGGGCTATTCGTTTTCGTCTTTGGGCGGAGGAATCTGCAGATTCAATCGGATGGTGTTGCGCGTATCAAAAGAACTCGCCGTGCGGACTTCCGAGGAGATTCCCTTGTAGGTGGCCTGAATTTTGTAATCGTGGTCCGCTTTGAGGCCGGAAAACTCGTAGTGCCCGCCGTCCTGGGAGTACATCACGCTTTTCTTGCCGGTTTGCACGTCCGTCATTTCCACGACCGCGCCGACAATCGCCGCCTCCGAGCTGTTATGGACAATTCCCGTAACCGTGCGTTGCGGTTTCTCTTTCTTCTTCCCCGCCAGCAGAGCCGGCGGCGCCGCGAGCGCGCAGATCACGGCTGCCATCACCAGCCGGAGGGCTGCGCGGCGCCATGCTTTTCTGCCAGCCTCAGATTTGCCTTTACGCCTCAACTTCATCTTCCTCTTCGTCGTCTTCCGGAATTACATCCAGTTCCAGCGGGTTGGTGCTGACCACCTCGAGCCGGGCGTCGCATTCGGGGCAGTCCAGGATTTGGCCCTCTTCCACGTCGTCGCCGACGTCAATCGTGGCATCACATTCCGGGCACAGTGCCATTGTTCACCCCCAGCTTGATCTCCACCCTGTATCTCCCATCTCTATTCACTTCCGGGGTCGATGTCAAGTCCGTAAGTCAATGTCATCTCAAAAAGTTGCACCGGAGTGCCGACCGGCCCTTCGTTGCCAGGGCGCCTGCGAGTGAATTGCCGTCGGACCTTCGCTCATCCTGCGGTTGACTTTCTCGTTGGCTCTTGCTCTCGCCTGAAAAGTGGCCCTTTCCCTAGGCGGCTCCGGCGCGGTATCGTAGTCGCCCGTCCATGTACGTTTGAAAAAAGGAAGGTCGAGGTGCCTCATGAAAAACGGCCGACAATTCGCAACGCTCGCGGTTCACGCCGGGGAAGGCCCCTGCAAAGTCACCGGCGCGCTCGACACGCCCATTTACCAGTCCACGACCTTCGTCTCCGCCGACTCCAACGAAATGGCGGCGGTTTACGGCGAAGAGAAGCCCGGCTACATGTACACGCGCTACGGCAACCCGACCATTCGCGCGCTGGAGCAAAAGCTGGCCGCGATCGAACAGGGCGGAGCGGCGCTCGCCACCGCCTCCGGCATGGCGGCGATTTCCACCGCGATTCTCGGCTATGTCAAAACCGGCGAGCACGTCGTAGCCGCGCGGTCGCTCTACGGCGCGGCGTACAATTTTCTCAACAAAAAGCTGCCGCGCATGGGCGCCTCCGCCACGTTCGTCGAGTCCACGCGTCTCGAAGATTTCGAAAAAGCGATTCGACCGAACACGCGCCTGATCTATTTCGAATCGCCCAGCAACCCGATCCTTGAAATCCTCGACATCGCTGAGCTGGCGCGGCTCGGCCAGGCGCACGGGATTCCCACCATGATTGATAACACCTTTGCCTCGCCCGCGCTCCAGCAGCCGATTCCGCTCGGCATCACCGTCTCTGTCCATTCCGCCACCAAATACCTCTGCGGCCACGGCGACGCGATGGGCGGAGCCATCATCGGGCCAGAGGATTACATCTACCAGCTCAGCCACGATATCCTGCGCGATTTCGGCGGCGTCATCAGTCCCTTCAACGCCTGGCTGCTGCTGCGCGGCATCCGCACGCTTCACCTGCGCATGCCCGCGCACTGCGCGAACGCGCAGAAGGTCGCGGAGTTCCTCGCGCAACACCCGAAAGTGGCACGCGTGAACTACCCCGGCCTGCCCCATCATCCCGGCCACGAAATCGCCAAGAAACAGATGAAGGCTTTCGGCGCCATGATCAGCTTCGAAGTGAAAGGCGGATACGAAGGCGGCAAAAAGGTGATGGACGGTGTCCAGATTTTCGCGCGCGCCGCCAGCCTGGGCGACACGCGTTCGCTGATTGTCCACTCCGCTTCCACCAGCCACCGTGCCGTGCCGCGCGAGCAGCGCCTCGCCATCGGCATCTCCGACGGACTGGTCCGTCTCTCGGTGGGCATCGAAGCGGCGGAAGATTTGATCGCCGACCTCGACCAGGCGCTCGGCGGCTGACCCGAACAGCGATTGGGGCCGACAGTTTTTAGCTTCGTTTTCGCTTCGTTCCCAGTTCGTTTTTCGCTTCGTTTTCTGTTAAGTCCCGCGCTTTCAACAAGTCTCCCGCTTCGTTCCGTCAAGTAACGTCCCTTTCCCCGCCCGCCGCCTGATTCTTCGCCTTCCCTTCGCCTGACAGGCCGGAGTTAGTTCACCCTCATTCGATGCTCCAAATGCTGGACTAGAGATATAGACTACATCAGGTGTGATGGATTGTCAAGGGACTTCTCGTCAGGGCGCTCCAGCCTGGCGACCACCGCGTCGGCGAATTCCTGTGTGGTGCTGTTGCCGCCGAGGTCGGGGGTGCGGATCTTGCCTTCTCCGATGACCGCGTGCAGTGCCGCGAGGATGCGCGCGCCGGTCGCGGCCTCGCCCAGGTGATCCATCATCAGCGAGGCGGCCCAAATCGTTGCGAGGGGATTGGAGATGCCCCGGCCGGCGATGTCCGGCGCGCTGCCGTGCACCGGCTCGAACATCGGAGGGCCCAGGCGTTCGGTGGGATTCAAGTTGGCGCTGGCAGCCAGTCCCAGGCTGCCCTGAAGCGCCCCGCCCAGGTCGGTGAGGATGTCGGCGAAAAGGTTGGACGCCACGACCACGTCCAGCGTCTCCGGGTGAGTAATCATGCGCGCGGCCAGCGCGTCCACGTGATAGTTCGCCACGGTCACTTCCGGGTATTCGCGCGCCACTTCGCGCAGCACTTCGTCCCAAAGCACCATGCTGTACTGCATGGCGTTGGATTTGGTGGCGCTGGCCAGGCGCTTGCGCGGCCGTCGTCGAGCCTGCTCGAAGGCGTAACGGATGATGCGCTCTGTTCCCTTGCGCGTGAAGACCGATTGCTGGATGGCCACCTCGTCCGCGGTGCCGCGCTTGAACCGCCCGCCCAGGCCGCAGTATTCGCCCTCGGAATTTTCGCGGATGAAGAGCATGTGAATATCTTCCGCAGATTTTCTTCGCAGTGCCGGCTCGAGTCCCGGCAGAATTTCGATGGGCCGCAAATTCACATAAAGGTCGAAGCCAAAGCGGATGCGCAGCAGCAGGTCGCGAAGCGAAATGTGGTCGGGTACGGTGGGATAACCGATGGCCCCGAGCAGAATGGCGTCGAAGGGGCGCAGCGTTTCGAGGCCCTGCTCCGGCATCATGCGTCCGGTGCGCAGGCTGTACTCGCAGCCCCATTCGAAAGGAACGAACTCGAAACGGAAGTCTTGCGCGGCGGCTTCCAGCACGCGAACGGCCGCGGGCACAACTTCGTGGCCAATGCCGTCGCCGGGAATCAGAGCGATGCGGTAAGCTTTCATAAGAGGCCCGGGCGACTGCTTTTCGCGCGGGCGCTCTCATTGTACAATCCCTTGCCGCGTTCTGCGAAAGCCGTTGTGAAGAGCTTCCCCTTGGCAGCGCGGCCCGGGACGAGAGATTTGAAATGAAGCCCGCGATTCTCAAAGCGATTTTCACCGACAACCAGTTGTGGGTGCCGGTCACCGTCCTGGTCCTCGGCATCGCCTTGCTGATTTATCTCCGCTGAGGAGTTTCTCAACCTGGCCGCTCAAGCCGCCGAATCTCGAAACCCATCCCGCTCGCTTCACCTGCTGGGCGTGCTCTCGGGACTTGCCGCCGGTGCCTGGCTGGGCGCGGCCGAAGCTCCCACCAAGCTGGTGGCCCTCGGCCTTTCCCCTTTCGTCATTTCGCTCGCCATGGTGGCGGGAGTCTTCGTTGCCCGCTGGACGCTGCCAACGCTGCTCAAGGGCACCAGCTACGTCTTGGTGGATCTCGGTGAAAAGCCGCACCTTATCGTGTGGGCGGTTCTTGCCGGTGCGCTTTGGGCGGTGGCGAACACGCTGACCGTTTTCGCCATCCGCGACGTCGGGCTGTCGATTGCGTTTCCGTTGTGGAATACCAACAGTTTAGTGGGCGTTTTCTGGGGCTGGTTTTTCTTCCGCGAATTGCGCGGCGCAGGCTGGCAGCCCTGGGCCAAGGTGCTGGGCGGAGCGCTGGCCATCTTTGGGGGCGCCACGCTCCTCGCTCTGGCAACATCGCATTCGACGTTCACGCCCGCGCGTTCGCTCGACGGCATCCTGGCGGCGCTGGGCGCGGCGCTGCTGTGGGGAACGATGTACATTCCCTATCGCAAAGCCTATCTCAGCGGCATGAATCCGCTCTCCTTCGTCACCGTCTTCACCGTAGGCGAGCTGGGAACGATGGGCGCGTTGGCCGCGGCATTCAGTGGCGGCGTTGGCCCCTTGATGACCGAACTAGGCCGCGCGCGTCCTGCGCTTTTCTGGCTGTTTCTGGGAGGATTCTGCTGGGTGATGGGCGACCTGTTCCAGCAATTTGCCGCCAAGTATATCGGCATCGGGCGCGGCATTCCTCTCTCGAACACCAATCAACTCTGGGGCCTCGCGTGGGGCGCGCTGGTTTTCGGCGAGCTTGCGGGACAATCGGCCTCGACGCGAACGCTGGTCATCGTTGGTTCACTGCTGATGATTCTGGGTGCGCTCGCAATCTCGACCGCAATCGCACCCGCAGGGGAACAGGCGGCGCGACAGATGGCTGTGCAACGCGAATGCAAACGTTACGGCCTCGACGTCTCTCTGGCCTCACGCGCTCTGGAAGGCGAGGACGAGCTGGGGGAACGCGTCGCCACTCGCCGCTGGTGGGATGGGTTGATCATCGCGGTGGCGGTTGGAATTTTCCTTTGGTTCGTGCGCGGCACCGTACGCCCGCCCATCCCGATGAACGGCGCATGGATCCTCGTTCTGGTTGCCGCCATGCTGGGCTTGATGGTCGTCTGCGGAGCTTTTCTCTGGAAGCGCACCCGCTTCTCATAACCAACTGTAAAACAGTGCGTCAAGCCAGAACGTGGCAGGCGCTCGCTTTGATGAGAAGATAAACCGAAACACCCGAAGACAGCCCAAGCGCCTCGACCGCCTGCCCCGTCACTTTCACCTTGAGGTCTACGCCGCAGTCAATCACCAATTCAACCTTTCCCTCGTCGTGGATCATGTGCTTCACGGTGCCGGGGAGCAGGTTGCGCGCGCTCGTCTGGGTGATACGCTCGCGCGAGACGATGATGACGTCGGAAGGAATACCGAGCGTCACCCGGCTTCCTACCGGCAGCGCGTTGTAGTAAGTCGCCAGCAAACAGCCGGAAGAATCCACCATCGTGATTCCCTCCGCCGCCCGTTGTTCGACGATGCGACCGGCGAGGACGTTGTCGTCGCCCACCGCGCGCGCCGCCAGGGCGCTCGCCGGTGCGTTGAAGACCTCCTGCGGCTTTCCTCGCTGCACGATGCGGCCTTGCTGGAGAATCAACACGGAATCGCCCGCGCGCACGGCGTCGGCGGGAGCGTGGGTGACGTAGAGGAACGGTATGCGAGATTTGCGCTGTGCATCAACGATTTCTTCGAGCAACCGTGCGCGGGTTCGAACGTCCACGGCTGAGAGAGGTTCGTCGAGAAGCAGTGCGGCGGGGTCCGAAGCCAGTGCGCGCGCCAGGGCCACGCGCTGTTGCTCGCCGCCGGAGAGGCGGCGCGGGTAGCGGTCAGCCGCGTTTTCGATGCCGAGCAGCGCCAGCATTTCAAGGGCGCGAGCGCGCCGGGCTTTGTCCGTACCCTCGCGGACTCCGTAGGCAACATTTTCCGCCGCGGTCAGGTGCGGGAACAAAAGATAATCCTGAAACACAATTCCCACACGGCGTTCGCGGACAGGGATATTGATCTGCTGCTGGGAATCGAAATAGACGTTGCCGTTCACACCCACGCGGCCCTCATCGGGCGTCAAAATCCCCGCGATGGCGCGCAGGATCGTTGTCTTCCCCGAGCCGGATGGGCCGAAGAGCACCGTAATTCCCTGCTCGACCGTGAACGCCGCGTCGAGAGAAAAGGTGGTTTCTCCGCCCGAAATGAAACGTTTCTTGATGTTGACGTCGAGCATGGTTCAAGCCGTTCTTCGCGCGCGCGTCAGCACATTGGTCAGATAGATGACTCCAACCGACGTGGCTGTCAGAATGAGCGCCAGATACATCGCCTGCCGGTCCGCACCAGAAATCACCGCCTGGTAAATCGCGAGTGGCAACGTCTGGGTTCTGCCGGGAATGTTTCCCGCCACCATCAACGTAGCGCCGAATTCTCCCAGCGCGCGTGCGAAGCTGAGCACCACGCCGGCAAGAATCCCGCGCGAGGCCAGGGGCAGGGTGACGCGGAAAAAGGTTTCCCACTCACCCTTGCCGAAGGTGCGCGAAACCATTTCATAGCGCGCGTCCACGGACTCGATGGCCGCGCGGGCCGACTTCACCATCAGCGGCATCGCCACCACGGACGCAGCCAGCGCCGCGCCTTCCCAGGTAAACGTCATCGTCCAGCCGGTCAGCGCGTAAAGATAGCGGCCCAGCAGACCGCGGCGCCCCAGCAGCAGAATCAGGTAATAGCCGGTGACCGTGGGCGGCAGGACCATGGGCAGGGTGAGAAGCGAATCGAGCAGCTCTTTGCCGCGAAAATCGCGCTTGGCGAGCAGAAATCCCAGCGCCGTGCCCGCCACGGCGATCCCGACCGTCGCGACACTGACCACCAGGAGCGAGAGTTTGAACGCCGCCCAAATCATTTTTCACTTCACCGGAATGAAACCATATTGCTTAAGAATATTCTGGCCCGCCGGGGCCAAGACGAATTGAACGAACTCCTGCGCGGCCTCGCGGTGACGCGTGCTTTTGACCACCGCGATGGGATAACGAATCGGGCCATAGGTGCCCTCCGGCGCGCGCGCGATCACCTTCACACGCCCGTGCGCCACCGCGACGTCGGTCGAGTAAACCAGCCCGGCGTCCACTTCGCCGTGCGCCACGTATTCGAGCACCTGGCGCACATTTTCCGCGAAGATCAGACGCGCGTGGACCTTGTCCCACAAACCGGTCTTTTCCAGCGCCTGCTGGGCGTAATGCCCCGCCGGGACGGATTGAGGATTGCCAATGGAAATCCTCTTGACCGGGGCTCGAGCGAGATCCGCGAAAGAGTTGAGCGGCAGCGCAGAGCTCGAAGGCACCACGAGCACCAGGACGTTGGCAGCAAAATCTGAGCGGGACGGGGCGTCGATCAATCCCTCGGCGGCAAGCGCGTTCATTTCGCGTTCACCAGCGCTGGCAAAGACGTCGGCGGGCGCGCCAAACTCGATCTGTTTTTGCAGCTCGCCCGAAGCGCCGAAATTGAGGACGACTTTGACGCCGGTGCGTTCTTCGTAACGGTGCGCGATTTCACCGTAGGCGTTCTGCAGGCTGGCCGCGGCGGATACAACGATTTCGCTGTCTGACTTTTGCGGCGCGGACGACCGTTTGCAGGCGCTCACAATCGTCACTAGGACAAGCGCAAAATAAATCAGCTTGCGCGCATAGAAGTTGGGGCCGATCGTTGCCATCATCCGCGCCCGCCCCCCGGCCGGATGATCATGACCTCGGTGGCCTTGATCAGCGCCGCGGCGGTTTGGCCGACCTTAAGGCCCAGGTCGCGGCACGCGTCGCGGGTGATGATGGAAGTAATTTTCTGCCCGCCCACGTCCAACTGGACTTTGGCGAGAAGGCCCACGATTTCAAGGCCCACCACGCGGCCCACCAGTTGATTGCGCCCGCTGATGACGTGCTCCAACCCCGCGGCCTGAGCCATGGGGCTTGATTTTCGGATCGCCGGCTGCTGCGCGCCGCGTTGCGAAGCCGCTGCGCGCGGCCCTTCCTGAAACATCAACCGGTCCAACTCCAGGCGGGGGATGCGATGATGCCCGCCAGGAGTGCGCACGGAGCGCAGTTTCTTCTGATAGATCCACTGTTTGAGCGTCGGATAGCTCACGCCCAACTGGCGCGCGGCCTCCGGAAGGCGGAGAAGTTCCATATACGATTCAACCTCATTTCAATACGGTTAAGCCAGCACATTGTATATGGATTAATGCGGATCGTCAAAGGGCGCAGGCAGGGCGGCAGGCAAACAAGAGCCCGGCACCGGCCCGCGGTCCCGGACTCCTGCTCGCCAGGAGGTGCATTTTGCTCGCGGGCTGCCTCAGAGGCCCGGCCCGGAAGGATATGCGGGCAGGTCGGGCGGGCGCGCCGGCAGCTTCTTCGGGTGTTCCTCGATGTCCTTCATCACCAGTTCAATCGCTTTTTCAAGCTGCGGATCCTGGCCTTTCATCACCAGGTCGGGGCGATTGTCCACCACCACGTCGGGCTCGACGCCATGGTTTTCGATGACCCAGTGGCTGTCCAACCCGTACATGGAGAATTCCGGCCGCGTGATGTAGCCGCCGTCCATCAGCGGGATGTAGCCTCGGATACCGCGCACCCCGCCCCAGGTGCGGGTGCCGACCAGGGGCCCCAATTTGTACTTCTTGAAAAAGTAACTGAAGTAATCGCCGTCCGAGGCGGCGTAGTGGTTGGTGACGCAGACCATCGAGCCGTAGAAGGTGTTTTCCGGAATCGTGTCGCTCTTGAAATTCCGTGCGGCCTCCATCCCCACCAGGATGCGGCGCAGGCGTTCGAGAATGATCTGGTCCACAAAGCCGCCGCCGTTGTAACGCACGTCGAAGATAATCCCTTCCTTGCGGATTTGCGGGAAATATTGTTTGACGAATTCGTTCAGCCCCGCCGCCGACATATCCGGCAGATAGACGTAGCCCACGCGCCCGTGAGTGGCCTCGTCCACTTTGCGGCGGTTGGATTCGATCCAATTGAGCTCCCGCAAGGGAAGCTCACTCGCAATCGGCTTGACGATAACCTGGCGCGCGCCGTCTTCGGTGGGTTTGGAGTTGACAGTGAGCGTGACGTTTTGATCCACCGTGTTGACGAACGGTTCGTACGGGTTTTCCGGCACGCGCAACGGCTTGCCATTCACAGCCAGCAGATAGTCGCCTGGCTTGACGTCCACGCCGGGCTCGGTGAGCGGTGAGCGCAGGCTCGACTGCCAGTTTTCTCCGGAATAGATTTTCTTGAAGCGATAGAGATGGTGCTCGGTGTCCGTCTCGAAATCCACGCCCAGCATTCCCACGTTTACCGGGTGAAGATCCGGAGAGTCGCCACCGCCCACGTAGGTGTGGGAATTGGAAAGCTCGCCGATCATCTCACCCAGCAGATAGGTTAGGTCATAGCGGTCGGCAACGTAGGGCAGGAGCGGCGCGTAACGTTCGCGCTCCTTCTCCCAGTCCACGCCGTTCATGGAGGCCTCAAAGAAGTAGTCGCGTTCCTGCCGCCAGACTTCGTTGAACATCTGTTTCCACTCCGCGCGCGGATCCACCTCCACACGCATGGAAGAAAGGTTGAGCGTGCCTTCGCCCACTTTATGAGGCTCTTTTTCGGGAGGCTTGGCGTCAATGATTCCATACGTCCGTGCGACCGGGCCGCTCTCCTCCTCGTCCTCGCCTTCGCCCGGATGCTTGGGAGCGGAGTAAAGCAGCTTTTTGCCGTCGAAGGAAAGTGCGTAGTTGTTGGCGCCTTCGATCAGCACATGGTCCTTCCGCTTTTCCATGTCGAAGACGTGAATGGCCGGCGACTCACCCGGCAAGGGGCCGGAAAGGCCGCTCACAGGCATCGAAACATAATAGACGGTATCGGTCCCGGCGTTGAGATTGCGCAGGCTTCCGGGCGGGATAGGCAACGCCACCACGCGGTCCTCGATGCCCGCCAAGTCAATGCGGAAATTCTTGGGAACCACGCGGCCCGGCTCCTCCGGCTTCTTCTCCTTCTCTTTCTCCTTGTCGGTTTCCTTTCCGGCCGCTTCCGGTTTCTTCTGACCCACCTCGTCGCTTTCCGGAGCGAAGGGTGATGGAAGGTCGGAGCGCAGCGTCACCACGTAAACGCGCGTGGCCTTGGGATTGGAAAATTCGAAATCGTAAACGCCCAGCACCTCGTTGTAATCGCGGTTGGAAAAGAAGTAGAGATATTTTCCCGCCGGATCAAACACCGGGTTCCAACTGTTGGTGAAGCTGGTGGTCACAGGAGTGATTTTCTTGTCGGCCAGGGAATAGAGGTAAATCACTTCATTGTGATTCTCCGCCGCCTTGGCGTAGGCCACCCACTTGCTGTCCGGTGACCAGGCATAGTCCGTGAGGTCAGCGTACTTCCCTTCGTCAATCAGCACCGGCTGCTTGCTCTCAAGGGTCACGTAGTAGAGCCGCAGCGACTTGTCGGCAAACAGCAGCGCCTTGCTGTCGGGCGACCAGACAGGGGGCAGGCGGAACACTTTGCCGTCGAAAGTGATGCGGGTTTCTTTTCCCATTCCATCCTGGGGCGTGATGTAGAGCTCGTACTCGCCGGTGCGGTCAGAGAAATAGGCGATCCACTTGCCGTCCGGCGACCAGGCGGCGTCGCGCTCGCGGAGGCCGGGGGTTTCAGTGAGGTTGCGAATGTTGCCCTTCTCGGCCGGAACGGTGTAGACGTCGCCGCGCGCCGTGAAGACCGCGCGCTTGCCGTCGGGCGAGATATCGTAGTCGGTGATCAACCCGCTGACGTTCGACCAGTGGTTGCGCGCCTCGTCCCGGTCACCCGGCAGGGTGATCGAAACTTGACGGGTTTTCTCCGTCTTCAAATCGAACAAGTAGAGATAGCCGCCGTTTGGAAACACGATGGAATCGGGCCCCAAGCTCGGCCATTCCACGTCGTAGTCCTTGAAGTGGGTAAGTTGGCGCGTCTGCTTGGTCCTCAAGTCATACGCGTAAAGGTTCATCCTTTTTTCCGGCCCGCGGTCGGAAGCGAAATAGATGGTGTCACCGTGCCACATCGGGTAGGTGTCGGTGCCGGGGTAGTCGGTAATGCGCTCGACGCTCGGATTCTTGAGATCGTAGATCCAGATATCCTGCGCCATGCCGCCCGTGTAGCGCTTCCAGGTGCGGAAATTGCGGAAGATGCGGTTGTAGGCGATCTTGGTCCCGTCGGGTGAGAACGATGTCAGGCCGCCTTTGGGAAGGGGGAAGCGCTCGGGCAGACCGCCGTCAATCGGGATGCTGAACAACTGCCCGAACCAGGTGTTGAAGGTGTCGCGCCGCGAAAGAAAGAGGATGTGCTTGGAATCGGGAAACCAGTTGATCACCATGTTGTTCGGGCCCATGCGCTCCGGCACGGGTTCGACGTCGGGCGCGTAGGTCAATTGCTTGGGCTCGCCACCCTCCGCCGGGATCAGGTAGACGTTGAAATTGCCGTCGTACTGGCCGGTAAAGGCGATCCACTTGCCGTCGGGCGAAAACTTGGGGAACAGCTCGAGGCCCGGATGGGTGGTGATGCGCCGCGCGATGCCGCCGGACGTCGAAACCAGCCAAAGGTCGCCGGCGTAGCTGAAAACAATCTGGTCCTTGTAAACGTCCGCGAAACGCATCAGTCGTCCTGCGGGCATTTCCTGGGCAAACACGGCTGAAACACAACTGAGTAGTATCAAGACGAGCATACTGCGAATGATGACCTTCATGAACCTCCCTCTCAAGCGATCCGGACATTCTGGCATCCTGTGCTTGCGCAAAATCATTCTATCATGACGCCAGCACCGCTGCGCGTCCTGCGTGGCCGAGCGAAATCGCACGTTGACGAACTGCATCGCCTAAACTAATATCGGGCCGTCTGCGATTACCGCACGAAGAGGAATCGGTTCAATCCTGAGAAGGACAGGGCGGGAAGCCGCCGGAGATTTCTTGCGGCAATGCGCCTTCAAGGACGACCGCAGCAACCGTGTCACCTTTTCCCACAGATCGCCGCCGCTCGAAGCGCCTGATGGTTCAGACACCAGCCGTCCTGCAAGGCAAGGACGCCCTGGGGCGGGAGTTCTTCGATCGCGCGGAAATCATTTCCTTTGATCAGCGCGGCGCGCGGTTGAAGTCTCGATTTTTGTTGGCAGCGGGAACGGAGGTCGAGGTAAAACTGCCCACCGAGGCACAGCCCAAACGCCTGCGCGTGGTTTGGAGGGGCGACCCGGAAACACCCTTCGTGGGCCTCGTCGGCCTGGAACTTGCGGACCCCAACGATACGTGGAGCCCCGCCACCCTGCGCGCGCAATGGGAGGCACGGGATTATTAGCGGGATGCCCCGGTGGGGTGTCTTGCGGCCCCGTTTGCGCACCGGCGCGTCGCTCGGCGTCACTACCTTACGAGGTTCCCCTGGAGCGCTGAAGACCAATCATGGAGCAACCCGAACAAAGACGCACCGAACGTCTGACGCTTTCCATCCCCATCCGAGTGATGGGCACCGACTTGTCGGGTGAGCCCTCGACCGATGACACCTGTGCGCCATTCTGCATGAAACAACGATGCCATCCTGAGCGAAGCGAAGAATCTCGACTGACTTGCGTCGGAGCAAAGAGACCCCGCCGACACAGCCCTGGGACGGTGTACTTACCAAGTGGACCTCATTCCGGGCGATTGCTTTTTGCGGCGGGCCAAGCTACACTCTTGCTTATCGCGGGCATTTATTGTAAAAGCTGAAGTGTAAGGCGAGCTTCCTGGCGAAGCGGGCAGGCAAGTATGGACACGCAAACCACAGCTCCGGTGCCGGACCTTTTTCGGCCGCATCCCAACTTGAGCGACTCGGTGAACCACAATATCGCTCAGTCGGAAATTGAAGGCGGCGTCTATCTGGACAGTCTTCCGGAGGGTGAGACGCTGGAAGTGGAGACGCAGAACCGCTGGTACACCATTGTCAACTGCGGCCAGGGGCGTGTGCTGATCTGCGGCCACCCCAAGTTCTGCCCGTCGCCCACGCTGGTGCGCATCGAGGGCTCGACTTGGGGCGGCTCCATGCTCAAGGCACGCTTTATCGGGCGCGGCATGCGCCTGGAGTTCCGCCACCCCGCATTTCGAACCATCACCACGTCGCGCATCGTGGAAATCCGCTCCATGCCGCGTGGTGCCGGCAACGCCTGAAACCCTTCCTGTTCCGATTTCGATTTCAGTTCAGATTTGTGCCGCCTGCCGAGGGAGCTGCAGCGCGCCCACGCCAGCCGAGCCACACGGCCACGGCGATCATGCCCAGCCAGCCCAGCATGCGCACGGTATGCCCGATACCCACGTCGTGGTTGATGACGCCGAATTTCGCAAACAGATAGCCCCAGTCGTGGATGCCTTCCCCGCCGCCGATATTGACCAGCGGCAACTGCTGCGCGCGAGCATCGGCCATATAGGTTCCGATTTGCAGGAAATTCTCGAAAAAGAAAAACGCCGCAAAGGCCGCGCCGGTAAGCTGACGCTGAAACACAAAGTAGACCGCGATGGCCAGCGGAACGAACAGCTGGAGAATTGTTCCGCCCATGATCATCAGTGTTTCGCTGCCGAGGAATCCGAAAAGCAGATGCCCGCCTTCGTGGATGGGCAGAAACACCAGGTCAATAAAGAGCGATTGGCCCTGCGGGACGCGCGCGGCGTAAATCAGAAAAATCGCGTAAACAATCAGCCACGCCCCGAGTGCGATTTTGGAAACCGGCTGCCACGGCTCTTCCAGCGGCTCGAGGAATTCATACCGTTGCCACCAATGTTCGCGGTAGTCTTTTGCGAGCCACGGCTTGTCAGCTCCGTGTTGTGGATTGGCGCTCATTGGCCTGCTCCCCGTGCGATTTTCACCCCCTGAGGGCAGTTAATCAACCCGATTTCTCGCCACGCGGCAAAGTTGCCCAAATCCTGGGGCGGCAACAGACCCCTGGTCTCACAGAGATGTGACTTATTATCAATAAATTATGGATAAACTTAAAAAATTGAACACAATACTCTTGACAAATTAAAAATATCAATGTATAAGTTAACTATATTAATCGTCGAGGCTGGAGCTGATCAAAAATGCCAAACGAATCCAATGTTCCCAACGACTGGCAAGAGCTGACCAAGCTGACCCAGGGCCGGCCGATGGTGGTCGAGCGGGTTCGGCTGGCAGGGACGGACATCGCTATCGAAGGCTCCTTCGAACTCCCGCAGTTGGCCCGGCTGAGCCTTGAGGACCATGTATTTGTCACGGCCTTCGTGCGCAGCCACGGGTCCATCAAGGAAATGGAGCAGGTTTTCGGCGTCAGTTATCCGACCATCAAGTCGCGCCTCAACCGCATTGCCGAAAGCCTGGAGTTCGTGGACACCAATCCGCGGCCCTCGCAGGCGGAGATTCTGGACCGCTTGTCGCGGGGCGAGATTGACCCGCAGGAAGCCATTCATCAACTGGAGGGCCTGAAATGACACACGCCGTCTACGCGGTCGCCACGCCGGAAAAACCCCGGCGGGGGCACCGAATCTGGATTCCGGTCATCCTGGTGTGGCTGTTGCTGCTGCCCTTCGTGTTGTTGCTTGCCCCACTGGTTTTTGTCGCCTTTCTGTTGATGGGTGTGAATCCTTTCCGTGCCGTGGCGGTTTACTGGCAAATCTTCAACGCGCTTCGCGGGGTGCGCATTGCGGTGGAAGACCCGCAGGCTCCGGTTTCGATCCGGATTTTTTAGGAGGAACTATGAACGAGAATCGCAAACGAATCCTGGAAATGCTGGCGGGGGGACAGATCACCGCCGATGAGGCCGAGCGCCTAATCGCGGCGCTCGAGAAGGAACCGGCCGCCTCGGGCGGGGGCACCGATTCGCGCCCGAAAGACTGGCCCAAGTATCTGCGGGTGGTGGTGGAAGCCGAGGAGGGCCATCACGGGAACGGTCCGGCCAAAGTCAACGTCCGCGTGCCCTTCCAGTTGCTCCGCGCCGGCGTTAAATTGGCGAGTATCATTCCGCCCCAGGCGCGCGTGAAGGTGAACGACGCGCTGCACGA
>OFHG01000320.1_pt1 | contig 20413 bp, 20 predicted proteins | sample 1521931 | NCBI WGS metagenome assembly OFHG01 (sample SAMEA2468438, study PRJEB22500) | soil metagenome | biome: Glassland; feature: Farmland; material: Clay | place: Australia | collected 2013-01-31 | depth 0.55 m
CTCCCCCGCCCGTTACCGGGCAGGGCGGTGTGCTCTTACCCCCCCGTTTCACCCTTACCAGGCCGTAGCCTGGCGGACTATTCTCTGTGGCACTTTCCCGGGGTCGCCCCCGCCGGACGTTATCCGGCACCTTGTCCTGTGCAGCCCGGACTTTCCTCGACAGCGAACTGCCGCGATCACCCGGACCGCTCCGCCGCTGCATCTTAGCGCAGATTTCCCCGATGTGCAGCGCCTTTAGGCACTGCTCAGGCCGGCTGCCACACGCCGCGCTCCGAAACGATGGCCGTGAGGTTGGCAAAGGGAGTCACATCGAAGGCGGGATTATTGGCCGCCACGCCGGCAGCGGCGATGTGCAGATGGTGGATTCGGCCGTGCTCATCGACACCGTCCATGTCCAGCACCTCGGCCTCGGGACGGCTTTCGATAGGGATGGCGGCACCATCCGGGCACGCGGCATCGAAGGTGCTTCCGGGTGCGGCCACATACATCGGCACCCCATGCTCGCGGGCCGCCAGGGACAAGGCATAGGTGCCGATCTTGTTGGCGACATCGCCGTTGCTGGCGATGCGGTCGGCGCCGACGACAATGGCATCAACCTCGCCCCTCTCCATCATCCAGGCCGCCGCCGCATCCGCCTGGATGCGACAGGCTATGCCCTCCTGGGCCAGTTCCCATGCCGTCAAGCGGGCGCCCTGCAGCCTGGGCCGGGTCTCATCCACCCACACGAACGGCGCCTCCCCCGCCCGCGCCAGCTGGTAGATACCGGCCGTGGCCGTGCCCCAATCCACGGCCGCCAGCCAGCCTGCATTGCAATGCGTGAGGATGCGTCGGCGTCCCTTGGCCAGCAACGGCGCCAGGTGCTCGCCGATCGCCCGGTTGTTCGCCACCTCCGCATCCGCATAGGCCGTAGCACGGGCGATCATGGCCGCGAAGGAGGGCCCGTCCGCCGCACAGTCGGCCATGGCATCGCAAGCATGGAATAGATTCACGGCCGTCGGCCGCGTGGCCCGCATGCGCGGCAGCCAGTGGCTGTAAAAACGCACGGCATCGTGGCGCCAGGCCAGGGCCAAGCCGAAGGCCGCGGCGGCACCGATGCTTGGGGCGCCGCGCACCTGCATGGTTTCGATGGCCACGGCCAAGTCCTCGGGATCGGCGCTGGCCACCACCGAGAAGCGATACGGCAGCAGGCGCTGCTCGACCCATGCGACGACGCCGTCCGCCGCGTTCCAGGCCACGGCCCGGTATGAGCGTCCCCCGACCCGCATCAGCGCCGCAGACGCTTCAGCACGCCATCGAGTTCCTCCGGGCGGGTGTAGGCAATGCGCAACTCCCCGGAGCCGTTGCGCCGGCAGTTCAGCGTCACCGGCAGGCCGAGCCTGCGCGTCAGCTCGTCCTGTAACGCCGACACATCCACATCCACCACAGTGGCAGCCCTTTTCCCCCCATCGGCCTTGGCCGCCTGCTGGGCGGCGCGCTCCATCTGCCTTGCACTCCAGCCATGGGCCACGCACTGGGCGGCAAGATGCTCGGCCGCGGCCGCCGGCAGGCCCACCAACGGCCGCGCCTGACCCATCGTAAGCTCTCGTTTTTCAACGCTTTTTTGTATTTTTTCCGAGAGCTGTAGCAGGCGGGTGATGTTCGTGACCTGCACACGGGAGACGCCAATGCGCTCAGCTACCTGCTGCTGCGTACAGCCGAATTCATCCATCATGCGCTGGTAGGCGCGCGCCGACTCGATGGCGGTCAGATTGTCCCGCTGCTCGTTCTCGACGATGGCTAGCTCCAGCGCCTGCAGATCATCGACATCGCGCACGATAGCGGGAATCTCCGCCAATCCCGCCGCCTGCGACGCCCGCCAACGCCGCTCGCCGGCGATCAGCTCGAAACCCTCGCCCATCGGGCGCACCAGGATGGGCATCAGCACACCGTCTCGGCGCACGGATTCGGTCAGCGCCGCCAGCACCTCGGCATCGAAGTTCAGGCGGGGCTGGAAGCGGTTCGGCCGGATCTTCGAGATCGGGATCTGCCGCGCCTGGGACAGCAGCGCCATATCCGCAGGCTTGTCGCTCAGCAGGGCATCCAGCCCCCGGCCAAGGCGTTTCTTGCTCGTCGACTTCATCCCTACCTCCCCCATTCTGCCGCTTCGCGCTGAATCAGCTCCCGGGCCGCCGCCAGGTAGGCCTGGGCCCCCGTGGACCGGATATCGTGGTACATCACCGGCACCCCGAAGCTCGGGGCCTCGGAGAGCCGCACATTCCTCGGGATCACCTGGTCGTAGACCTGCGCCCCGAAGTAGCCGCGAACCTCGTCCTCAACCTGCACGGACAGGTTGTTCCGGCGGTCTACCATGGTTAGCAGGATACCGCCGACCACGAGATCGGCGTTCAGGCTGCTGCGCACCCGCCGGATCGTATCTATCAGCTGCGTCAGTCCCTCCATGGCGTAGAACTCGGTCTGCAGCGTGATCAGCACCCGGTCCGCCGCCGTCAGGGCGTTCAACGTCAATAGGTTCAGCGCCGGCGGGCAATCGATCAGCACATAGTCGAACGGCTCGGCATCGTAGGCATGCATGGCACTGCGCAGCGACTGCTCCCTCTCCTCGATGCCCACCAGCTCCACCTCGGCGCCGGCCAAGTCCATATTGGCCGGCAGCAGCCACAGTCCCTCGCATTGCGTATCGAGAACGGCCTCCTGAAGCGAGGCCTCGCCCATCAGCACCTCGTACATGCCGGTTTGCACCTCGCGCTTGTCGAAGCCAAGGCCGGAGGTGGTGTTGCCCTGCGGATCCATATCCATCAGCAACACTCGCTTCTCCAGCGCCGCCAGGGAGGCGGCGAGGTTGATACTCGTCGTCGTCTTGCCGACCCCTCCCTTTTGGTTCGCGATGGCAATCACCGGTCCCAGGCGTTCATGTTTCACGTGAAACCTCCGCATATCGGTAGATCTGAACCTTCTGCATCACGTCCTCGCCCACCCGGCACTCTTCTTCCAGCCGCCATGCCGGCAACGAGGCCGGTACGCTGTCGTCGGCGACCGGCAACACTGCCCGCGCGCCCGCATTGGCATGCGTCGCGCACATGGCAAGCAACGCCTCCGGGTGTGTCACCGCCCTGGCCACGCACACATTGACATGCAGGCACCCGAGCTGCTCCACGTCGCGATCGTACACCTCGGCATCCAATCTCAATAGTCGCACGACATGCCGCAAAAACTCGGCGCGTTTTTTGCGCCGTTCGACCAGCACCCCCTGCATCCCCGTACAGGCGATCAGGATCGGGATACCGGGAATGCCCATGCCGCTACCGATATCCAGAAGCCGCCCCTGTTCCGGCATCCACGGGCACAGCGCCAGCGATGGCGTCACGAAGCGCCGGTGAAACGCCGCCGGCTCTTTGATGGAGGTCAGGTTCAGCGCCGCCGAGAAACGCAATACCTCGCGCACATAGGCATCGCAGGCCGCGCCGACGCGTGCATCCACGTCAACCATGCCGCTGCCGCAGGTGCAGCATCAGGCTGGTCAGCGCCGCCGGCGTGACACCGGTAAGCCGCGCGGCCTGTCCGAGGCTGCGCGGCCGGGCATGGTTCAGCCGCTGCCGGCATTCATGGCTCAACCCATGCACATGCGCATAGTCCAGATCCTCCGGGATATGCTCCGCCTCCATCTGGCGGAAGCGGCGCACCTCGTTCTCCTGCTTGTCGAGGTAGCCATCGTAGTGGATCAGAGCCCTGAGGCTGGCCAGATCCCGAGCACCCATGCCCTGTGCTGCGGTCAACAGGACGGCGGCGCGCTCAATGGCGACATCCTGGCGATGGGCATAGGCAGCGAAGGGTTGGCCCTGCGATGGGAGGGGCAGCCCCGCCTCACCCAGGCGGGCCGCCCAGGCGGGCCCGGTGCCCACCACCAAGCCATCCATCTCCTGCCTGGCGTCCTGCAGGCGCTGCAGGCGCTGCACCAGGGCCTGCTCCCGCTCGGAAGCAAGCATGCCCAGGCGCATGGCCGCAGCCCCCAGGCGATCCTCGGCATTGTCCTCGCGCAACTGAAGGCGGAACTCCGCCCTCGCCGTGAACATGCGGTAGGGCTCGGTGACGCCGCGCATGACCAGGTCATCGACCATAACGCCCAGATAGGCCTCGGCGCGATCGGGGACCCAGGCCTCCAGATCCAGGGCAAGGGCGGCGGCATTGATGCCGGCGACCATCCCCTGCGCCGCCGCCTCCTCGTAGCCGGTGGTGCCGTTGATCTGCCCGGCATGAAAAAGCCCGGGGACCCGCTTGCATTCGAGCGTGGCATGCAATTCCGTCGGGTCGACATAGTCGTACTCGATGGCATATCCGGGACGGATGATGGCGGCCTGATCTAGCCCCGGGATGGATCGGATCATCGCCCATTGCACATCGATGGGCAGCGAGGTGGAGATGCCGTTCGGATACACCTCGGCGTGGTCGCGGCCCTCCGGCTCCAGAAAGATCTGGTGGCTATCCTTGTCCGCGAAGCGCACGACCTTGTCCTCGATGCTGGGGCAGTAGCGTGGGCCGACCCCCTTGATGGAACCCGAGTACATCGGCGCGCGGTGCAGGTTGGCGCGTATGATGGCATGCGTACGTTCGGTGGTGCGCGTGATCGCACATGGCAGCTGATCCTCGCACACGCGATCGTTCCGGCCGCTGAACGGCAGGGCATCGGTATCGCCCGGCTGCAGTTCCAGCGCATCCCAGCGGATGCTACGCTGGTCCAGGCGCGGCGGGGTACCCGTCTTCAGGCGCCCCAGACGCAATTCCCGGCGGGACAGCTCGTCGGTCAATCCGCACACGGCCGGATCGCCGGCGCGTCCCGCCGGCCACTGTGCTTCCCCCACATGCACAAGACCGCCGAGGAAGGTTCCCGTCGTCAGCACCACGGCCCGGGCCGGATGCGCCATTCCAAGCTCGTCGACGACGCCGGCCACGCGTTCGCCCTCAAACAGCAACTCGCGCACCGTGCCCTGGTGCAGACTGAGGCCCGGCTGCGCGTCAAGCACCTGGCGCATGGCCATGTGATAGATGCGCCGATCGCACTGCGCCCGCGTGTCGCGCACCGCCGGCCCCTTGCGCCGGTTCAGCACGCGGTACTGCAGGGCAGCGCGGTCCGCCACCTCGCCCATGGCGCCGCCCAGCACATCGACCTCGCGCACCAGGTGCCCCTTGCCGACGCCGCCGACCGCCGGGTTGCAGGACATCTTGGCGATGGTATCGAGGTTCTGGGTAATCAGGCGCACGCGGGCGCCGCGCCGCGCCGCCGCCAGCGCCGCTTCGCAGCCGGCATGGCCAGCACCGACGACAACGACATCGACCGGGCCATCGGGATGTTTCACGTGAAACCCTTGCGCATTCATAGGCCGCGAAACGATACGGAGCCGGCCGGCATAAATCCAGAAAACAAAAAGGGAGGCACGAGGCCTCCCTAGTGTTTGCGAACAGCGATGGCTCAGCCGCGCTTGCGCTCCATCATGTCGTGCACGATCGGCGCCAGGATCAACTCCATGGCGAACATCATCTTTCCACCCGGAACGACGATGGTATTGCGCCGGGACATGCAAGAGTCCTTCAGCATGGAGATCAGCCACGGGAAATCGATATTCCACTTCTGCGGCTGGCGGATGCGAATGACGACAACGCTTTCGTCCGGGGTCGGCACGTCGCGGGCGATGAACGGGTTGGAGGTGTCGACCAGCGGCACGCGCTGGAAGTTGATGTCAGTATAGGTGAACTGCGGGGTGATGAAGTGCACATAGTCGTTCATCCGGTGCAGGATGTTGTCGACGACCGCCTCGGCCGAATAGCCGCGCATCGAGGTGTCGCGATGGATCTTCTGGATCCATTCCAGGTTCACCACCGGCACGATGCCCATCATCAGGTCCACATGGGGGCGTGCCTGCGAGATGCCGCCATGCAGCCCCTCGTAGAACAGCAGGTCCGAACCCTCGCCGACGTCGCGCCAGGGGGTGAAACGACCAGGCTCGACGCCGTAGATCTCGGCCTCCTTGTCGTCGTGCACATAGGTACGGGCCTTGCCGTGACCGGTTTCCCCATAGGACTTGAACAGGCCCTCGATCTTATCGAACAGGTTCGCCTCATCGGAGAAATGGCTCAGGCGCTTGCCTTGGTCCGCATACTCCTTCGACTTCTCACGGAACTCATAGCGGTCGAAGCGATGGAAGCAATCGCCCTCAACGATGGCGGGCGTCACCTTCTCGCGGCGAAAGATATGCTCCAGGGCCACCTTGGCCGTGCTGGTACCGGCACCGGAGGAACCGGTGATCGAGATAATCGGATGCTTAGCGGACATGAACCCCTCTCCTTACAACGCCTAGGGGCCATCCCCAAGCTTCCCCCGCTGAATATCAGGGGGCCGAATTATGGGGCCGAGCCACCGGAACATTCAAGAAAAAGATGCCCCTGAACGATTTCATGCTATTTCCCGATGCAAAAATCGGCGAACACGCGATCCAGGATATCATCGACGTCGCCGAGGCCCAGGCTGCCCCCCAGCGCCGCCCAGGCGCGCCGCCACTCCAGGGCCACAAGCTCCAATTGTTGCTCGTCCCCGAGCATGGCCAGCCCCTGGCAAACCGATGTATGGGCCTGGGCAATGGCCGTGCGGTGGCGCTCGCGCGTCACCAGCAGTGTCTCCTCCCCCCAGTCCGCATCGCCCAGCAGCCGGCCCAGCAGCTGCCGAAGATCATCGATGCCCGCGCCCGTATGGGCGCTAACCGGAAGAAAGCCTTCGGGGATATCGGTGGCGGGCACCAGATCCACCTTGTTCATGATGCGGATATCCGCATCGATCGCCGCCGCCCAGGTCTCCGGGCGCACGGCATCGGCCACGTGGATGACAGCATCGGCACGCCCGGCGGCCTGGTGGGCCCGGCGCACCCCCTCCCGCTCGATACTATCGGCAGACTCACGCATGCCTGCCGTATCGAGCAGGCGCACCGGGATGCCATCGACCTCGAAATCGACCTCCACCACATCACGTGTCGTGCCCGCCAGCGCGCTGACAATGGCCCGCTCATAGCCGGCCAGCCGGTTCAGCAGGCTGGACTTGCCCACATTCGGTGCCCCGACGATCGCCACATGGGCGCCCTCGAACAGCCGCTCCCCGAAGCGGGCGGTGTCCAGCAGCGCCGACATGGGCGCAAGCAGGCCCTCCTCTGCGCGCTGGCGCAGCGTCGGATAAAGAACATCCGGAACCTCATCCTCGGGAAAATCCAGGCAGGCCTCGACATGGGCTACCAGGCCGGTGAGCTCGTCCATCAAAGCCTCGATGCGGCGGCCGAATTCCCCGTCCAGATGTCGCTGCGCCTGGCGCGCCGCCCGCAGCGTGAGCGCCTCGATGCAAGCGGCGACGGCCTCGGCCTGGGATAGATCCATACGGCCGTTCAGCACCGCCCGGCGCGTGAACTCCCCGGGCTCGGCCGGCGCCGCACCGAGGTCATGGATGCGTTCCAACAATGCCCGCAGAAGCGCTGGACTGCCGTGGGCCTGCAGCTCGACGACATCCTCACCGGTATAGGATTGCGGGGTGGGAAACACCAGCGTGATACCGCGGTCGATGGCGGTCCCATCAGCATCCGACCAGGAGGTCAGATGGGCATGCCTGGGCATGAGATCGCCCCTGCCCGTCAGCTGGCTGGCGATGGCCAGCGCCAAAGGGCCCGAGATGCGGACGATCCCGACACCGCCGCGCCCGGGCGGCGTAGCGATGGCGGCGATCGTCGTGGCGCTCATCGGGCCGGGGTCAATGCTCCTTGCTTGCGCATCACATAGTACTGCTGCGTAACCGACAGCACGTTGTTAACGACCCAGTAGATCACCAGGCCGGATGGGAAGAACAGGAACATCGTCGTGAACAGCAGGGGCAGGAACTGCATCATCTTGGCCATCATTGGATCGGCCTGTGGGGGATTGAGCTTCTGTTGCACGAACATCGAGATGCCCATCAGCACCGGCAGCACATAGTACGGATCCTGGGCCGACAGGTCGTGGATCCAGAAGATGAACGGGGCGTGGCGCATCTCGATGGACATCAGCAACACCTTGTACAGCGAGAAGAACACCGGAACCTGCACCGCGATTGGCAGGCAGCCGCCCATCGGGTTGACCTTGTGTCTCTTGTACAGGGCCATCATCTCCTGACCCAGCTTCTGGCGATCATCCGCGTACAGCTCGCGCATGCGCTTCATCTCCGGCTGTAGCTTGCGCATGCCGGCCATCGACTCGTAGGACTTCTTCGTCGGGTAGAAGAACAATGCCTTGATCATCAATACCAGCACGATGATGCACCAGCCGTAGTTCGGGATGTAGCCGTGCAGCCAGACCAGCAGCGAATGCAGCGGCTTGGCGATGAACGCGAACCAGCCGAAGTCCACCGACCGCTCCAGGCCGACGTGCAGCTTCTTCAGCACAGAGATCGACTTCGGGCCCAAAAACAGGTGGGTGGTAAACACCGTTTCGCCGTTCTGGGCCTTGCCGCTGTACACCATACCGGCCTGGTAGGCATGGCCATTGCTCTTGAAGTAATACTCGTTCTTCTGCGCCTGATCGCCGATGATGCTGGCGATGAAATAGTGGGTCATCATGCCCGTCCAGCCGCCCTTTGCCTCCAGGCGCTGCGGCCCGTCCTTGTCCAGATCATCGTACTTGATCTCATGCAGTTTATTGTCGGCCAGAGCAATCGGGCCGACATGCTGGGTGAAGCGAGAGGACTTCTTGTCTGGCGAACGCTCGACGATCTGCGTATACATCTGCGTGCCCGCCCCACCCTGGACGCGATCGACGAGGTCGACCTCATAGGAATCCTTGTGCAGCGTCAGTGTGCGCTGCCAGCTGCGCCCATCGGACAGTGTCGACTGCAGGATCAGCGTGGATGCATCTCCGGTGTTTTCCTTCTTTACAAGCCTGAACGGCGAGGCCGTAAGGCCGAGCACGCCGGTATTGGCATAGGAGGCCTGATCCTGATGCGGGACAACGTGCAGCACTGTCACCTGCGGGGAGCCGGGCTTCAGGCTATCGCGGTAACGGCTCAGCGAGGCATCGATGATCCAGCCCCGATCATTGAGGATCAGATCGAGAAGATTGCTGGAAAGGCTGAATGCCGGCTTGTCGATCAGGGTATTGGTGCTGGCCTTGGGTGTGGCCGCCTGGGCGTGCTGTGCCGCCTCAGGCGGCGCCAGCTCCTGGGAAGCGGCTGGCGCCGAGGTCGTGGTTGCAGGCGCATGATGCTTGGCCGCCTTATCCTTGGGAAACATGACGCTCCAGCCAATGAGGATGACCATCGACAGGGCAAACGCCAGCAACATATTCCTCTGTTCCATCACCTGCACTCCTTCATCTTCGATGCGCCCTGTACACTACGGCACCGGATCATATCCGCCCTTGCCCCATGGATGGCATCGCAGCAGTCGGCGGCATCCTAGCCACATTCCCCGAAAAACCCCATAGCGTTCGATCGCCTCCCGCATGTACTGCGAGCAGGTCGGCATATAGATGCAGCGCGAGGGGATGAACGGGGAGATGCCATACTGATAGATACGGACCAGGAACAGGGCGATCGCCTTCATGGGCGGCCCAGCCTTTGCATCAGCTCGGTGAACAGCCCCTGTACGACCACCGACGGGGTTACCATACCATCCGCTGGCGCCAGCGGCACGATCAACACGTCGATACCGGCATCCCGTATGGGGTGCTGGCGGAAGGTGTTCCGGATCTGGCGCTTGAAGCGGTTGCGTTGCACCGCCGTACCATATTTTCGGGAGACGGCGAGACCGAGGCGGGCATGGCCGAGAGCGTTGGGGATAAAGACGCAGCGGATGGAATCGGTCTGGAGCCGCCTTCCCTTCCGCATATGGGAAAAATCCGCCGCATGGCGGATTCTCATCCTTGGAGGAAAGTCGTGGCTCAGGCCGACAGGCGCTTCCGCCCCTTGGCACGGCGGCGGTTCAGGATGGCGCGACCGTGGCGGGTGGCCATGCGGGCGCGGAAACCATGGCGGCGGGCACGGCGGATGCGGCTTGGCTTATAGGTAAAGCTCATCGTTTTCTCCTGCAATGAAAAGGGCTGCGCATGATAGATGGGGCATAGGTCAAGTCAAGCGGTATGCGCCCCATGCGGCTGGTCTCTGGATGGCGATCGCAAGACATGTATGATTGCCAGTGATGCAATCCGAGAACCATGATCATTGGTCCGCCCTGAGCGAGAGGCTGCGACAGGACATCCCGTCGGCCGGTTTCGACGCCTGGATCCGGCCGGTCAGGGGAGAATGGGACGGTTCCGCGCTTCACCTGAAGGTGCCGAGCCGGTTTTTCCTCGATGGCCTGAAAAGCCTTTATGGCAAAAAGATCGTGAATGCGGCCATAGCCGTGTTCGGCGGCGAGCCGGCCGTGCTGTACGAGGTCGACACCTCTCTGGGTTTTACACAGGCCGGGGTGCAGGCCGAGGAAAAGGGCAACTCCCAGGTCGACGGCTATATCGACCCACGCTTCACCTTTGATAACTTCGTCGTCGGCTCTAGCAACGAATTCTGCTATGCCGCCTGCCAAGCAGTGGTGCAGCGGCCCGGCGAGTCATACAACCCGCTGTACATCCACGGTGGTGTCGGTTTAGGCAAGACGCATTTGATCAACGCTGTCGCCAATGCCCTAATCAAGAAGAACCATTACCGCATCGCCTACCGCACCAGCGAACGCTTCACCAACGAGCTGATCTCGGCGATCAAGAACAATGCCACCCAGCAGTTCCGGGACCTGTACCGCCGCGCGGATATCCTGATCATCGATGATGTGCAGTTCATCGCCGGCAAGTCCAGCACTCAGGAGGAGTTCTTCCACACCTTCAACGCCCTGCACGAGCTGCACAAGCAGATTATCCTGACCTCGGATCGCAGTCCGCGCGAGATCAACCATCTGGAGGAGCGGCTTCGCTCCCGCTTCAACTGGGGTCTGGTCGCCGATATCCAGCCCCCCGATCTGGAGACCCGACTTGCCATCCTCGCGCGCAAAGCGGAACTGGCCGGCGTCACCCTAGGCAAGGATGTCTCCTACCTGCTGGCCTCGCGCATCACCAACAACGTGCGCGAGCTGGAAGGAGCCCTGACACGGCTGACCGCGCATGCCACCCTGACCGGCAAGCGCATCGACATCGATTTCGCCCGGCATGTGCTACGTGATCTTTTGCATGAGGAAATCCGCACCGTTTCCATCGAGGACATCCAGAAGAAGGTCGCCAGCTACTACAATATCAACCACAGGGATATGCGTTCGAGCAAGCGCACGCGTACCATCGCCTTTCCGCGACAGGTGGCGATGTTCGCGAGCAAGGAGCTGACGACGATGTCGCTGCCGGAAATCGGCGAGCTATTCGGCGGCCGCGACCATACCACCGTGCTGCACGCCGTACGCAAGATCAACAAGATGCGCCAAGAATCCCCCGAGTTCAACGAAGAGATCGAGCGCATCCTGACCATCCTGCGCCCATAAGCTCGGGAAAACATCATGGCCGCCTGTGGATGGTTTGAGGGTATCGATACCGCTGCTGACGCAGAACGATCAGGGCCTCGATTGCGCACAAACCATCCACATGTTCACAATTGACTCACTCACAGGCGAGGGGGCATTTAAGCATTTGATATTCCGCTGCATTCCGGCATATTCACATTATTCACAAGGCTTACTGTGATGACTAGAATCATTTGAACACTAAAGGGATCTGAAAAGAGGAGAGCCTATGCACATCACCGTATCCAAGCCATCCATCGTGCAAGCGGTTCAACGTTGCCAAAGCGTGGTTGAAAAACGGAATACGGTCCCCGTTCTTTCCAACATCCTACTGAAGGCCGCTGACGATATGCTGGTGATCACCGCCACCGATCTTGAGGTCGGCATCCGCACGCGTATCCCGGCCACCGTGCATATGCCCGGTACGACCACCGTCTCGGCGCGCAAGCTGTTCGATATCGTCAAGGAACTCGATGCCGAAAAGGATGTCGAAATTCAGATCGACGGCGGCTTTTTGAGCATCCAGAGCGGCCGTGCCAAGTTCCGGTTGTCGACGCTGGATGCGGAGGATTTCCCGGACCTGAAGGTGGAAGAGGACGGCATCACCATCCAGATCCCCGGCCATGAGCTCTCCGAGATGATCGCCTCCACCAGCTTTGCCATGTCCCAGGACGAGACGCGTCAGTATCTGACCGGTACCCTGTTCGAGGTCGACCAGGACAAGATGTTGCGTCTGGTCGCCACCGACGGCCATCGTCTGGCCATGAGCGAGGTGAACCTCGGCGAGGCCTCGGGCACCAGCCAGTGCATCGTGCCGCGCAAGGCCGTCATGGAGATCCGGCGCATCGCCGAGGAAGCCGAGGATGCGGTGTCGCTGAGCCTGGGCGAGCGGCAGATCAGGCTGGAGGCGGGTGCCCACTACCTGAGCTCCAAGCTCATCGATGCCCGCTTTCCGGTGTACCGCGACGTGATCCCGCAAAACAATCCCGATGCCGTCGTCTGCAGCCGCAGCCAGCTGGACCAGATCCTGCGCCGCAGCATGATCGTGGCCAATGAGTTCACGCATGATGTGCGCATCACGTTCGCCCCCGACGGCATCCATGCCTCGGCCCACAATACCGAGCAGGAACAGGCCGAGGAGTTCATCGAGGCCGAGCATGCCGGGCATGAGGTCTCCATTGGCTTCAATGCCAAGTACCTGCGCGATGCCTTGGGCAGTATGAAGGGCGACCAAGTGCGCATCGATATCAAGGACGAGCTTTCGCCGGTGCTGATGCGGGAGGTCGGGATGGAAAAGGCCTGCCACGTCATCATGCCGATGCGCATTTGATCCCAGCGGCCTCGCTGCGGATTTTTTTGCGCCCATGGTGACGCCGCTGCATCTGGTTGAGGTGCAGGCCGCCGACCTACGTTGCCATACCCATATACGCTGGCCATGCACGCCGGGCCTGAATCTGCTGGTCGGCGATAACGGCAGCGGCAAGACCACGCTGCTCGAGGCCGTGTACCTGATGTCCCATGGCCGCTCCTTCCGCCAGGCCAGGGACCCGTATCTTGCCCGCCGCGGTAGCGAAGGGTTTAGTATCGAAGGGCATTGGCGCCGTTATGGCCCGCTGCATGTGCGTCTGCAGGGTAGCGGTGGCGCCGTGGAAACGCGCCTGCAGGGAAGGCGGATCCGCCAGCGCCGTGACCTGACCCAGAGTATCCCCGTGCTGGTCGAGGCGCCGCAGGGCCGCAGGCTTGTCGATGGGGTACCGAACGAGCGGCGTCGCTGGCTGAACACGCTGCTGACGGATTGCCGCGCGGGCCTAATCGCCGATTTCCACCGTTACGGCCGCTGCATGATGCAGCGCAGCCGCCTGCTCAGGCGCGGCGCCGCCGCATCCGAGATCGAGGCCTGGGAGCAGCTGATCATTGCCCATGGCCTGGCCATCGTAGAGGCGCGCCGGCAGATGCTGGATCTGCTGAACGCCGAGCTGGCAACGGAAGAGGCGCTGACGGAGTCACGCATCGTGGTGGCGGTGCGGGCACCGGCATATGGGCAGGAGATGTGGCAGCAGCGCCTGCGCGATGGGCGGGACGAGGACCGGCGCACGGGCCGGCTCGATTTCGGGCCGCATGCGGATCGCATCCGCATCGTCTACCAGGAGCGGGAAATCCGCCATTCTGGTTCGCGCGGGCAGCAAAAGCTGGCTTCCGTGGCCCTGAAGCTGGCAGAATGCGCCATACGCAGGCATCATCGACAGATGGTGCCGATCCTGCTGCTGGACGACTGCCTGGAGGCGCTCGATCCGCAGCGGCAGGAACGATTGCTTCGACGCTTGGGGCAGTTTCCCGGTCAGGTTCTGATGACGGCTCCGGTCGATGTGCACATCCCGGCCGGCCTCGATGTCTGCGTACAGCGCCTGGATGTCAACGGTATCCGGTTGGCCGGACATCCTGCCCGGGTATCCAAGCTGAATGTAGGGGAAGCGGCATGAGTGTGGACGAAAAGGAATACGGCGCCGAGAGCATCAAGGTCCTGCGCGGGCTCGATGCGGTGCGCAAGCGCCCGGGCATGTATATCGGCGACACCGATGACGGTACCGGCCTTCACCACATGGTGTTCGAGGTCGTGGACAACGCCATCGACGAATCCCTGGCCGGCCACTGCGACAGGATCGAGGTCATCCTGCATTCCGACGATTCGGTGACGGTGCGCGACAACGGTCGAGGCATCCCGGTCGACATCCATTCCGAGGAGGGCCGTTCGGCGGCCGAGGTCATCATGACCGTGCTGCATGCCGGCGGTAAGTTCGACCAGAACTCCTACAAGGTCTCCGGCGGCCTGCACGGCGTCGGCGTTTCCGTCGTCAACGCCCTGTCCGAGTATCTGGAGCTCACCATCCGCCGTAACGGCAAGGTGTATTTCCAGCGCTATCAGTTGGGCGATCCGCAAGAGCCGCTGAAGCAGATCGGCGAGGCCAAGGGTACCGGCACCGAGGTGCGCTTTCTGCCCAGCCTCGAGACCTTTTCGCATCGCAAGATGTCCTTCGACATCCTGGCCACACGCCTGCGCGAGCTATCCTTCCTGAACAGCGGCGTGCGTATCGAACTTTCCGATGAGCGCAGCGACAAGGTGCAGGTGTTCGAGTACGAGGGCGGCATCAGGGCCTTTGTGCAGCACCTGAACCAGACGCGCACGTCCCTGCACGACGAGTGCATCTCCGTCACCGGAGAGAAGGACGGGGTTTCGGTGGAGCTGGCCATGCAGTGGACCGATGCCTACCAGGAAAACGTGTTCTGCTTCACCAACAACATCCCGCAGCGTGACGGCGGCACCCACCTGGCCGGCTTCCGCGCGGCGCTGACCCGCTGCGTCAACGGCTATGCCCAGAACAACGACATGCTGAAGAAGCACAAGATCACGCTTTCCGGCGACGACGCCCGCGAGGGGTTGACCGCCGTGCTGTCCGTCAAGGTGCCCGATCCGAAGTTCTCCGCCCAGACCAAGGACAAGCTGGTGTCCAGCGAGGTGCGCCCGGCGGTCGAGAACATCGTCAACGAGAAGCTGTCCGAGTGGATGGAGGAACATCCGAAGGAGATCAAGCGCATCGTCGGCAAGGTCGTCGAGGCCGCACTTGCCCGCGAGGCGGCACGCAAGGCCCGCGACCTGACCCGCCGCAAGGGGGCCTTGGACGTGGCCAACCTGCCCGGCAAGCTCGCCGACTGCCAGGAGAAGGATCCGGCCGGCAGCGAGATATTCCTCGTCGAGGGCGATTCCGCCGGTGGTTCGGCCAAGCAGGGCCGCGACCGCCGTTTCCAGGCCATCCTGCCGTTGAAGGGCAAGATCCTGAACGTCGAGAAGGCGCGCTTCGACAAGATGCTGTCCAGCCAGGAGATCGGCACCATGATCACGGCGCTGGGCACGGGCATCGGCAAGGAGGACTTCGACGTCTCCAAGCTGCGCTACCACAAGGTCATCATCATGACCGACGCCGATGTCGATGGCTCCCACATCCTGACCCTGCTGTTGACCTTCTTCTACCGGCAGATGCGTGAACTGGTCGAGCGCGGCTATCTGTACATCGCGCAGCCGCCGCTGTATCGCGTGGCCCGCGGACGCAAGGCGCAGTACATCGCCAATGACGATCAGATGTTCGAGTTCCTGCTCACCAGCGGCGCCGACGGCAAGTCCTACCTGCCGGGCGGCGGCGCCAATGCCGTCACCGGCGAGCGCCTGAACACCATGGTGCGCAGCATCCATCGGTTGCAGTCGCTGTGTCGGCGGCTGTCGCAGCGCTTGGATATACGCGTGCTCAAGCTGCTGATCGAGACCGGCAAAACCGATACATCGATGCTGCGCAACCGCGACAGGCTGGAGGCGCGCCTGATTGAAGTTGAGGCGGCCTTTCGCGCCGAATGCCGACCGGACGAGGATCTGCGCTGGGATATCCAGCAGGATGCCGACGAGGGTATCTATCGGGTCAAGTTCCAGCGCCGCGACCACGGCCGCACCAAAACCAGCTGGCTGGAGAAGAACCTCGTGGCCACCGCCGAGTTCCAGGAAGCACAAACCCTGGGCGCCAGCCTGAAGGCACAGGTGCACGATGGAGCCCAGCTCAAGGACGGCGATAAGGTGCAGCCGATCGGCCACTACGAGGAGGTCGCCGCCGCCATCGAGCAGGAGGGCCGCAAGGGCCTGACCATCCAGCGCTACAAGGGCCTGGGCGAGATGGATCCGGAGCAGCTGTGGGAGACGACGATGGATCCGGTCAACCGCATCCTGCTGCAGGTCAAGCTCGAGGATGCGGTGCAGGCCGACGAGACCTTCTCGATGCTGATGGGCGATGCCGTCGAGCCGCGCCGCCAGTTCATCCAGAACAATGCGCTGAAGGTGCGCAACCTCGACGTCTAGGGGGAAAACAGTGAACGCGGGCAAGCAGGGCCTGACCTATGCCGAGTGCGGGGTCGACATCGATTCCGGCAACGCTTTCGTCGGCCGTATCAAGCAGGCGGTGGCTGGCACCATGCGCCCGGAGGTTCTGGGTGGCTTGGGCGGCTTCGGCGGCCTGTTCCGCGCCGACTTCTCGGCCATGCAGGAGCCGGTGCTGGTCTCCGGCACCGACGGCGTTGGAACCAAGCTACTGCTGTTGCAGCAGTACGACCGGCCGGAGGCCGCGGGCCAGGATGCCGTGGCCATGTGCGTCAACGATATCGCCGCCCTGGGCGCGGAACCGTTGTTCTTCCTCGATTACCTGGCCATCGGCAAGCTGGCCGGCGACACCCTGGTGCGCGTCGTCGAGGGCATCTCCGAGGCCTGCCGCATCTGCGCATGCGCACTGATCGGGGGGGAAACGGCGGAGATGCCGGGCATGTACGCGCCGGGGCATTACGATATCGGCGGCTTCGCCGTCGGCGTCGTCGACAAGCCGAAGATCATCGACGGCTCGCGCATTCGTGAGGGCGATGTGCTCTTGGGCCTTGCCTCCAGCGGCCCGCATTCCAACGGCTATTCGATGGTGCGCCGGCTGCTCGAACTGGGCGGCGCCGATCTGAACCACGATACCCTTTCCGACGGCCGACTTGCCGTCGACGGCGTGCTCGCCCCGACCCGGCTCTACGTGCCGGCGGTGAAGGCGCTGATGCAGGGGGGCATCGACGTGCACGGCCTGTCGCATATCACCGGTGGCGGCATGTTCGATAACCTCGAACGCATCCTGGCCGAGGATCTGGCGGTCACCGTCGATATCGCCAGCTGGCCGGTGCCCCCTGCGTTTGAGTACCTGCTCGGTTTCGCCGATGTCGCTCGCGATGAGCGCTACCGCACCTTCAACATGGGCATCGGCTTCGTCGTCATGCTGCCCGAATCCGAGGCCGAAAAGGCCGAGGCGCTGCTGGGGGATGCCGGCGAAACGGTTTACCGCATCGGCCGCGTGCATAAGCGGGCCGGCGATGCTGTCACCCTGATCGGCTGATTCCTTCCAAGACTCAACAAGGGCGCCAACGGCGCCCTTTTTCTTGGTGCTGTTACGACGATTGCATGAACTCGGTATCCAAGATGTTCTGGCCAGTGATCCCTGGCGTTAGAATCCGGACATGCGATCGAATCTGAACAAGCAAGGGGTCAGGACAAACCGACTGGCGGCGCTGGCGATCGCCCTGCTGCTGGCGCCGGTCGCCGCCGATATCACCCCCGGCTGGTATGTGCATAACCTGACCGCCAGATACGAGCGCGCGAATGGGCCGTTGTGGACGGCCGAGGTGCAGAAGGCATGGGGCAATGTTCTCGATCCGCTGTGGGAGGCGAATCATGGTGCCATCCAACGCCTCGGCGAGGCCCTGGGCCTGGACAGCACCAGCGTCCTCGCCCTGCCGATGCGGGTGCGCCGGTTCTCCGCCTGGCTCACCGGTGAGACGGTCGATACCAGCGACGGCATCACCGCCGATGCTGATGCCATCCCGTTCGTTTACGGGGCGCCGCCGTCCCTGCTGGACAAAATGCGCAGCAAGGACCCGTTCCTGAACTCGGATGCCGGCACGCGCCTGCTGACGACCATGGCACGGTTCAGGAACAGAAGGACGCTGGACGACACCGACTACGATACGGCACCCAGGACCGAACAGGCGCAGCTGCACAACAACCCGTATGCGCGCGACGGCTTCCGCACGTATTCGTTCTTTGCGTTGACCCGCTACGCCATCCGGCGCTTCGATGATGGCGATACTGCCGCCCGCCGTTGGTATATGCATCGGCTGTGTGTGGGCGACTGGGATTACGATGTGGGGCAGGCGCGGGCGGCGCTGAAGGCGGCGGGGTATGCGCCCGCACCATGTACGGATTACAGGCCCCTGCCGAGCTTTGCAGAGCTGGTGGCAAAAGATCCCCGGCTGCCGGACCGGCTCTGGGATTCCGCCTCGAAAAGATTCGGGGTCTACGCCTTCGCCTTGGTGCTGGTACTGGGCTACGGGATCGCCTATCCCCTGCTGCGGCTGGTGCGCGGCATTGCGAATGGCGGGCGACGGCCATAGGTTGCCGGCCATGCTGAAACCGGGACATACGGAATGAACGCGAAGGTGATCGCGGTAATGGCCTCCGGCCGTGGCACGAACCTCAAGGTCATCCTCGAGGCGGTGCAGGCCGGCACCTGCCCGCTCGAGGTGCGGCTGGTGATCTCCGACAAGGCCGGAGCCCCGGCGCTGGATATCGCCAGGTCGGCCGGGGTGACGGCGGTGCACCTGGATCCGAAGGCCTATGCCGATCGGGCGCATTTTGACGCGGCCTGCGCCGACCTGATCGACCGCCATGACTGCCGCTGGATCGTGCTGGCCGGCTATATGCGCATCCTTTCCGGCGAGTTCGTGCGCCGCTTCAAGGGGCGCATCGTCAACATCCACCCCTCGATCCTGCCAGCCTTCCCCGGCGCGCATGCGGTGGAGGATGCGCTGAGCCACGGTGTCAGGATCTCCGGCTGCACCGTGCACCTTGTCGACGAGGTGCTGGACGGCGGGCCCATCCTGGCCCAGGCCGCGGTGCCGGTGCTGGACGGCGACACGCGTGAGGATCTGCATGCGCGCATCCAGGCCGAGGAGCACCGATTATATCCGGCCACCCTGGCGCGCATGGCCACCGAGGGTTTTCGCCTCGACGGTCGGCGCATCGTCTGGGGCGAGGACTGATCGGGGGGGTTCCACGAAGGAGCCCGAAAACCTCAGCGTCGGTAGAACAGATAGGCGAGATAACCGAGATAGATGAACAGCAGGTCGGCGCCCTCCCAGCGGCGCAGCGTGTACCTGGAGCGCAGCATGCGCAGCAGCAACAGCACCAGCGCAATCATCACGACCCAATCGGCGGGGTGTATGCCCCGCACCGTGATCGGCGTAATGAGGGCGGTGATGCCGAGGATGCCGAGCAGGTTGAAGATGTTCGAGCCGATGATGTTGCCCATGGCGATGTCGCTGTGTCGCTTGTAGGAGGCGACGACGGAGGTGGCGAGCTCCGGCAGGCTGGTGCCGAACGCGATCAGCGTCAGGCCGATCACCGCGTTGCTGACCTTGAAGTAGCCGGCGATGGCGACCGCGCCTTCGACCACCCGGCCGGCACCGATCACCAATAGCGCGATGCCGCCCGCCACGAGCAGGATCTCGATCCAGACGTTGCGCAGCTCCCGCGGCACCTCGGCTTGGAATTCGCTGACCACCGCCCTCGCTTTTTCCCGCCGTCCCAATACCACTGAATAGATGAGGTAGGCGATCAGGCCCGCGACCAGGATACCTCCCTCAAGTTGCGCGATATGGCCATCCCAGGCGAAGGCAAGCGCCAGCAGCGAGGCGACGATGACGACGGGGATATCCCAGCGCACTACCTGGGCGTGGACCTCGATGGGCCGGACGAGGGCGGCGGCGCCGATCACCAGCGCGATGTTGGCGATATTGGAACCAATGACATTACCCATGGCGATGCCGTCCATGCCATCCAGCGCCGCCTTGGCGCTGACGGCGAGCTCCGGCGCACTGGTGCCGAAGGCGACGACGGTCAGGCCGATGACCAGCGGCGACAGCCCGAGCCGGCGCGCGAGGGCAGCACTGCCGTGCACCAGCGCCTCGGCGCCGGCATAGAGCAGAACCAGCCCGAGCAGCAGATGGAACAGGGACCCGTACATGGTGTCCGGCATACTGCCGTCTACTGAGCTTCGCTGTTCCTGAACACGGTTCGGGACAGGATGCGCAGGATCAGGCCGGTGCCGATGCCCCAGGCACCGTTGACGATGAAGGCGGTGATCAGCAGCGGCGTATGCCAGCCGCCGGCCCGCCAGAACAGCCAAAGCGCCGGCTGGTGGAAGACCAGAGCGGCGAGAAAGCCGGCGATGAAACCGAAGAGCGCGCGTGGCATGGGCTTCCTC
>OFHG01000321.1_pt1 | contig 20406 bp, 16 predicted proteins | sample 1521931 | NCBI WGS metagenome assembly OFHG01 (sample SAMEA2468438, study PRJEB22500) | soil metagenome | biome: Glassland; feature: Farmland; material: Clay | place: Australia | collected 2013-01-31 | depth 0.55 m
CGGTCGCCCGCCCAGGCAGCGGGCGGGGCGGGGGGTCGCCCTGACCGAGGCCGGCCGGCGGCGCGCCGGGCGAGCCGAGGAAATCCTGGGGAGGCTGGACGCCGCCGAGCACGAACTCGCCGCCCATGTGGGGCATTGTGAGGAACGGGTCCGGGTGGCGGCCTTTGGTTCAGCGCTGGCGACCATCGTGCCTACCGCGCTGGCCCGGCTGGCGGCCGGGCACCTTGGCCTCCAGACGGTCCTGGCCGAGGCCGAGCCGCCGGCGGCGATGCGGATGCTGAGGTCCGGCCAGGTGGACATCGCGCTCGTCTTCCGGCAGCTCAGGGACGGCGACCCGGTCAGCCCGTCCGGAAACGCATGGGAGGGGACGCGAGCCCGGCTGCTCCTGGACGAGCAGGCCTATCTGGTCAGCCAGGCGGCCAGCCCGGCGGCCGGCCCGGCTGCGGGTCCCGGCCCGGCCAGGGATTCCGGTGCCGCCACCGGGCCTGGCCTGGCCGCGTACGCGCAGAGTCACTGGATCGCCGGCTGCGAGCACTGCCGGGACCACCTGCTCTGGCTGTGCAAGCGTGCCGGATTCACGCCGAAAATTGCAGTCACCACCGACGACCACGTCGCCGCCCAGGCACTGGCCGCGGCGGGCGTGGGCGTCACCGTCCTGCCCGGCCTGGACCTGCGGGCGGCCCGTCACCCCGGCGTCCAGGCCCAGCCGCTGCCCGGGTCGCACCGCCAGGTCCTCGCGGTCACCTACGGCCAGCCACCCGACCCCCCCGCGGTGAGCCTCCTGCTCGACGCCTTCACCGTCGCCGCCGCTGGGGGCGCGCCCGGGCAGTAGTCCTGTTCCTGGCCCCTGCCGGTGTCCCGGGAACCTGGGATGCTTCTCCCGGGAACCCGGGATGCTTCATATTGACCCGGTCGTGAGCTAGAGCCCGGGCCTGCTCCCGGCACCCCCGCCGCCAGCGGCGCGGTCATCGGCTGGCCGGACACCGTACCGGGCCTCGGCCTGCATGACGTGCGTTCAGGGATGACGTTCGCGGAGATCGGCCCGGGCGGCAGCCGCAGGCCGCAGGCCGCGCTCCTGCCCGCTGGCCGCCTCAACGGTCCAGCCGGCCCCGGGGCAGCAGCGCGGCACCGCAGTCGATCGAGGTCCTGGACAACGATCTGCCAGCGCCGTGGCTGTTCGCCATTCTGCTGGGCTGCCGCAGCCGGCACCGCTAGGCACAGCGCCGGTCGCTCAGATCACGCTTGCGCGGTCCTGCCAGTAGGGGTCGCGCAGCCGGCGCTTGAGCAGCTTGCCGCTCGGGTCGCGAGGCATCTCGTCGATGAAGTCGATCGACCGCGGCCATTTCATCCGGGACAAGCGGCCCTCCAGCGAGGCAAGGATCCTGGCCGCCAGTTCCGGGCTGCCGCTCGTCCCCTCGGCCGGCTGCACCACGGCCTTGACCGCCTCCCCCCAGTCGTCATCAGGGATACCGAACACCGCCACATCAGCCACCAGCGGGTGCATGATGATCTCGGCCTCGACCTCCGCCGGGTAGATGTTCGCACCGCCAGAGATGATCATGTCGGACTTGCGGTCACACAGGAACAGGAAGCCGTCGGCGTCGAAGTAGCCGATGTCGCCGACGGTGAAGTAGCCGCGCAGCCGGGCCGCTTCGGTCTTCGCCGGGTCACCCTTGTAGACGAAATCGGGCAGCGTCATCCGCATATAGACGGTGCCCGGCACCCCGGGAGGACACCGGTTCCCGTCATCGTCGACGGCCATGACCTCGCTGACCGGCCACGGCTTGCCGACCGTGCCCGGCCGCGCCAGCCAGTCCTGCGGGGTGGCGATCGTGCCCCCGCCCTCGGTGGCGGCGTAGTACTCGAACACGCATGGTCCCCACCAGTCGAGCATCGCCTGCTTGATGCCGACCGGGCAGGGTGCCGCCGCGTGCAGCAGCCACTGCATCGACGAGAGGTCGTAGCGCCGCCGGGTTTCCCCCGGCAGCGAGAGCAGCCGCTTGAATTGCGTCGGCACCATGTGGGTGTTGGTCACCCGGTGCTGCTCCACCAGCGCGAGCGCCTGCTCCGAATCCCAGCCGTCCATGTAAACGAGGCGATGGCCCATCTGGACAGCGCCGCCGCCGAACACCGTCACCGCCGTGTGGTAGTGCGGCGAGGTGACCAGGTGCACATTCGGCGGCCCGGCGGTGATGCCGAAGAACTGGGGCAGCACGGACAGCAGTTCGGCGGCCACGTCGGGGTCCAGGCCGGACAGCGGCCGGCGCACCCCTTTGGGCCGCCCGGTCGTGCCCGAGGTGTAGTGCATGGCCGCGCCTGCTGTCCGGTCATCGGGGAGGCTGGTGGGCTGGCCCTCGCGCACCTGCTCCACCGGGCGGAACCCCGGCACTTCCCCGTAGCTGATCCGCCCGCTGGCAGCCACTCCCGCCTCGTCGGCGGCCCTGGCCCCGGCGGCGGCGAACCGCTCGTGCACGAAGAACGCCTTCGCCTCGCAATCACGCACGATGTAGGCGATCTCCGGGACGGTGAAATGCCAGTTGACAGGGGTGAAGTACCAGCCGGCCTGGAGCGCGGCCAGGTACACCTCCAGCGCCGTTATCCCGTTGGGCGCCAGCAGGGCGATGCCGTCGCCAGCCTGGAGCCCCTGGGCGCGGAGCCCGTGGGTGAGCTGGTTGACCCGCTCGAGCAGGTCGCCCGCAGTGTGCTGGGTGCCGTCCGGCTCGATCGCAGCGATCCAGCCCGGTTCGGCCAGCGCACGGCGCCAGAAGCCAAGCGGCCCCATCGGCTACCTCCCTGGTCGCAGTCCCGCCGCCCGCACGCCAGGCTACGCCGCGGATGCTTGCGCCGGAAAGCCACCAATATGACCGGGGCGGCCGGCGGCATCCGGGCCAGTAGGGTGAACGCAGGAGAGCCGGGAAGACTGGTCGGCGCCGCGCCCGCATGGCAGACACGGCAGGAGGCAGGCCAGGATGCCGGTGACCCTTTCCGTTCTGCTCTTCCTGGCGGGCACCGCCGTCAGTCTGGGCACCAGTTACCTCCTCGTCACCCGGCTGGAACGGATCGGGGAGCGGCTGGGCCTGCCGGAGGCACTGCTTGGCGTGGTCGCCGCGCTGTCGGCGGACGCGCCGGAGATCACCTCCGCCGTCACTGCGCTCACACTCCACGAGGGCAAAGTCGGCGCTGGCGTCATCATCGGCTCCAACGTGTTCAATCTGGCCGCGCTGCTCGGCCTGGGCGCCGTGGTCGCCGGGAGCATCGCCCTGCACCGCAGGGTCGTCCTTCTCGGCGGCGTGGTCGGCATCTGGATCGCGGCGGTCTGCCTGGTCACCGTGCTTGGTGTGTTCTCGCCCGCGGCCGGGCTCGCCGCCGTGCTGGCCGTTCTGCTGCCCTATCTGGCCGTGCTCGGCGCCGGCCACACGCGCCTGCAGCGGCTGGCTCAGGCGCTGCGCTGGGAAGCCTGGCTCGCCATCGCCGTCACCGAGGAAGAGCGGGAACTCCAGGAGGTCATCCACCCACCGCGCGGGCGCCGCCCGGACTTTGTCATCGCGGCGGCTGCCCTGGTGGTCGTGGTGGCGGCCAGCGTCATCATGGAGCGTGCGGCATCGCTGCTCGGCACCCACTTCGCGATTCCCGAGATCGTGACCGGTGCCGTCATCCTGGCCGCGGTGACGAGCCTGCCGAACGCCGTCGCCGCCGTCTATCTGGCAGCCAGGGGACGCGGTGCGGCCATGCTGAGCACGACCCTGAACAGCAATGCGCTGAACGTCACCGCCGGGCTGCTGCTGCCCGCCACGATCACCGGGCTGGGTGCGCCTTCACCTCATTCGGCCCTCGTCGCGGTCTGGTACCTGGTGCTGACTGTGGCGGCGCTCACGTTCGCCTACCGGGACAGCGGTGTACGCCGCGTCACCGGCGCCTTGATCATCGGCGCCTACCTGGTCTTCCTGGGCTCACTGCTGGCTACCACCCACTCGGCGTCACCCGATCCGCGGCTGACCGTGATACCACTGGCGGTGGTCCTGGCCGGCTGCGCCGCCGGGCTGGCGCGCCGCCCGCGGCGCCCGCGGGCGGCGGAGCAGGCACCCCACCCCGAAAGCCAGCGCCGGTAATCAGCCGGCCAGTTCGGCCGCGACGGTCGCACCGAGTTCCCAGCACTGCTCCAGGTCAGCCGCGGAGGGCGGGCCGAGGACACAGAGCGGGGGCCGGGCCCGCCGCCAGGACAGGCCGGTGGCGATCGACTCCACCGCACGGACCGCCCCGGTCGTATCGGAGTTGCCGTGCACATACAGTGCGTACGGCCGGCGCTGCGTCGCCGCCAGGCAGGGATAGTAAATGCCGTCGAAGAAGTGCTTGAGCGCACCGGACATGTAGCCGATATTGGCGGGAGTGCCGAGCAGGTAGCCGTCGGCGGCGAGCACGTCCACCGCGCCCGCGGTCAGCGCGGGCGCGGCGACGACCTCGACACCCTCGATGTCGTTTGTGGACGCGCCGGCCACCACTGCCTCGAACATCGCCTGCAGCGCCGGCGACGTGGTGTGGTGAACGATCAGCAGGGTGGTCATTGGCCGCAGGCACACCGGCCCACTGCGCCGCAATCAGGCACTCCCGAATCCTACGCCGGGCGGCTACCCTGGCCCCGCACCCGGTGTACAAGGCCCAGGAGTGATTCATGCGTGTTGTCCTCAGCGTGCTCGCCGACGCGTTCTTCGTGCTCGCCTTCGTCGTGATCGGCCGGGCCAATCATCACGCGGGGGAAAGCCTGGCCGGGATCGCCAGCACCGCCTGGCCGTTCCTGGCCGGCCTGGCGATCGGCGAACTTGCCACCCGGGCCTGGCGCTCGCCGCTCACCCTGATCCCGACCGGGATCGGGGTCTGGCTGGCGGCGGTGGCCGGCGGGCAGGTGCTGAGGGTCATCTCCGGGCAGGGCACCGAGTTCGCCTTCGTCGCCGTATCGGCTGCCTTCCTCGGTCTCTTCCTGCTCGGCTGGCGAGTGGTCGCGACGCGGGTCCCAGCCGTGCGCTCACGCATCCCCGGGTGACCAGCAGCCACCAGGCAGCCAGGGAAGCGCGGTGCACAGGGCCACGGTCGCGGCCAGCCGAAGGCCCGCCAGCGCCGCTTCAGCACCATTGGCACGCAGCCGCTCGCGGAAACCTCCGCCCAGCACTGAGCCGCCGAGCCGGCCCCGGGCAAGGTGCCGACCCCGCTGGCCCGGCGCGGGCCGGACGGGCTGCCCGGCCAGGACCCATCGGCCCTGCCGACCCGCACGATCCTCGCCCACGGTGGTGCCGCCGGGTGGCATGCTCGGACTGGGAGCTGGCTGGAGGTCGCGATGTTCCGCTGGCGCCGTCTCTTGTGGCTGGCGGTGACCGCCGCTGCCCTGGCACTGGCGACCGTCGGCCTGGCCTGGACCGTCCTGGCCGACCCGGCCATCCCGGTCAATTACCGGAACCAGGCCAGCGCGACCCGGTTTGGCGGGCTCGCGTTCGACACCTGCTCCGCCCCATCCCAGGCGGCTATGCAGGCGTGGGCGGTCTCCCCCTACCGCGCCATCGGCGTGTACATCGGCGGAGTGAACCGGACCTGCAAACAGCCGGAACTGACCGCCGCCTGGGTGAGCGCGGTATCGGGCCGGTGGGCACTGCTCCCGATCTACAAGGGCCTGCAGGCCCCCTGTGGCGGCAAATCCACCGACCAGAAGATCACCCCGCCGGCCGCAGCGAGCCAGGGCAGATCCGAGGCTGACCGGGCCGCCGCCGCCGCCAGCGCGCTGGGCATGGTCAGGGGCAGTGCGATCTACTTCGACATGGAGAACTACACCACCACCAAAGCGGCCTGCCGGATCACCGTGCTGACGTTCCTGTCCGCCTGGACCAGGGAACTGCACAGGCTCAGGTACGTCGCGGCTGTCTACGAGAACCTCAACCTCGGCGCCCGGGATCTCGCCGGCGTCTACTCATCGACGGCTTACGCCCGTCCCGATGCGCTGTGGATCGCCCGCTACGACGCGAACCCGTCGCTCACCGGATGGGCGGGCATCGCCGACAGCTACTGGGCCGTGCAGCAGCGGGCAAAGCAGTACCGCGCCGAGGTGACCCAGACCTACGGCGGGGTCACGATCACCGTTGACGTCGACAACGTGGACGCCCCGGCCGCCACCCTCGCGCACGGATACCGGGTGACTCCCGCCGGCATACTCAACACCCGCACCGGCCGGGCGTCCCTTCCCGGCAGTCAGGGACCATCCGGTCCGGGGCCAGCCTGACCGTGGTATGCCAGGCGCCGGGTTCCACCGTGCGCACCACCGGGGTGTGGGGCAGGCTCATTGACGGCACGTACGTCTCCGACTGCTACGTCAGCACTCGGTGCTTGCCGTCAGGCTGACCGACATTTTAGACTGAACATTCAGTCAGCCCGGGGAGCAGCATCGTGGCCAGCGAGCAGAACAGTTGGGTGCGGCCGCCGGTGGACCTGTCGCATGTCATCGCCGAGCAGGAGCGCATCTTCGTTGAGCGGCAGCCACAGTCGGGCCGGCTGGCCACCCCGGCCCGCCGGTCCCTCGCGGGCGGAGCCACCTCCAGCTGGCAGATCACCGCGCCGCAGCCGGTCTGGCTCAGCCACGGCAGCGGCTCCAAGGTCTACGACGTGGACGGCAACGAGTATGTGGATCTGCACGGTGGCTACGGTGCCGCCCTGGCCGGGCACGCCCACCCGGCGATCGTTGCGGCCGTCCATGCCCAGGTCGCCCGGGGCACCCATTTCGCCCAGCCCACGCAGAACGCGATGGTGGTCGCCGAGGAACTCGCCCGCCGGTTCGGGCTGCCACTATGGCGGTTCGCCAACTCCGGCACCGAGGCGACAATGGACGCCGTCCACCTGATGCGGGCGATAACCGGCCGCGATCTGATCATCAAGGTGGAGGGCTGCTACCACGGCCACCACGATTCGGTGCAGGTCTCGGTCACTCCCGAGCCGGAGGAGGCGGGCCCGGCCGGCAAGCCCGCGCAGGCGCCGGCCAGCACCGGCATCCCCGACGCGATCGTCAAGCTGACACTCGTCGCCAGCTTCAACGACCTGGACAGCGTGGCCCGGCTGCTGGACGAGCATCCGGGCCAGGTCGCCGGCATGATCATCGAGCCGATCATGATGAACGCCGGGATCATCCACCCGGAGCCGGGCTACCTCGCCGCGCTGAAGGATCTGCTGCACTCCCACCGAGCGCTGCTCACCTTCGATGAGGTCAAGACCGGGCTGACCGCCGGACCGGGCGGTGCCAGTGGGCTGACCGGGGTGACACCCGACCTGATCTGCCTGGCCAAGGCAATCGGCGGCGGGATCGCGGTCGCCGCCATCGGTGGCTCGGCCGGGGTGATGGCGCATGTGGCGGACGGCCGTTACGAGATGGTGGGCACCTTCAACGGCAATCCGCTGGCAATGGCGGCGGCCCGGGCCATGCTGTGTGAGGTCGCCACCCCGGAGGCCTACCAGCGGATCGACCGGCTCCGTGCCCGCGCGGTCGCGGGACTGGAACACCACATCGCCCGCTGCGGCCTGGCCGCGCATGTCGTTTCGGCCGGCGCCAAGGGATGTGTGGTCTTCTCCCCCAGCCCGGTCCGCGACTACCGGGGGTTCCTGGAGATCGATGACCGGTGCAGCCACGCCCACTGGCTCTTCCAGCACAATGGCGGCGTCTTCCTGCCGCCCTGGGGCAAGATCGAGCAGTGGCTCATCTCGGTTCAGCACGACGAGTCCGACATCGACCGCTTCATCGGCAACTTCGCTGATTTCGCCCGTACCATCCGCGCGTGAACGGACGTTTTACACAGAAAGTCTTGCGCCTGCACCTCCGCAGGAGTACGACGTATTGACGGACCGTTCAGTCAGACTGTCGCGACCCGCAGGGACCTCGCGCCGAGCGACCGCCCGAGAATGAGGTGGCTGACGATGCACCCGAGAGAAGGCTGGCCGCAGGACGGAACACCGCGCCCCGGGCTGTCCCGGCGCAGCTTCCTGCGCCAGAGCGCTGGGGCTGGCCTGCTGGCGGGCGGGCTCGGCCCGCTGCTGGCAGCCTGCGGGTCAGGCGGGAACACCCCCGGCGGCGCGACCGCGATCCTGCTGCCCAGGCCGAATCACCCGGTCACCTGGCCGACCTTCAAAGACAATCCGGCGATCAAGAGCGGCCTGGCCCCCGAGCAGGGGGCGACGCTGCGGATCTACAACTGGGTCGCATACCTGAACCCGCAGGTCATGAAGAACTTCGAGCAGAAGTTCAACTGCAAGGTCGAACTGACCACGTTCAACACCATGGACGAGGCGATGGCCAAGCTCCGCACCGGCCAGCTGAACTTCGACATCTTCTTCCCGACCATCGACGTGCTGGGCCAGCTGGTCGAATCGAAGCTGATCCAGCCGCTCAATCACAGCTACATCCCGAACATCACCCAGGCGTGGCCGGACTTCCGGAATCCCTTCTATGACGGCAAGTGGCAGTACACGGTGCCCTACACGATCTACACCACCGGCATCGCGTGGCGGAAGGACAAGGTTCCCGAGAACCCGTACACGATGGCCAATCCCTGGGCCATGCCGTGGCAGGGCAAGTACAGCGGCAAAGTCGCGATACTCGACGATGCCAGGGAGGGCATCAGCCTCGGGCTGATGAAGAACGGGATCTTCGACCTGAACACCACCGATCCCACACAGGTCGCGGCGGCCGGCAAGGCGCTGCAGGACCTGGCGCGCCTGACGAACGTGCACATCGACAACAACGACTACACCGAGATCCCCAGCGGCCAGACCTGGATCCACCACGCCTGGTCGGGTGACATCGCGGCGGCCCCGGCTTACCTGCCCAAGGGAGTCCCGGTCGAGGTGGTCGGGTACTGGTTCCCGCCAGACGGCAAGGGCCCGGTGGGAAACGACCTGATCACCGTGCTGCACGGGGCACCCAACCCGGTGCTCGCCCACAATTTCCTCAACTACCTGCTCGACCTGCCGAACGTCCTGACCAACATCAGTTTCAACGGGTACATGCAGCCGCTCAACGAGGTCACTCCGCAGCGCCTGGTGAAAGAGAAACTGCTGCCGCCAAGCCTGATGTCGACCGCCGTCCTCCCCTCGTTCTTCCGTCGCGGCGTGATGGAACTTCAGCTGCCGGTCGCCGCCGACGCCCTATGGGAGCAGGCCTGGCTCCAGGCCAAGAGCGCATAGGAAGGCCCGGGTGGTGCAACTGCGCGCGGAGCGACGGCGGGGAACGCCCAGGGAACCGCACCGGCTGTTCTGGGCGGCGCTCGCGGCACCGGGCATCATCTGGCTGGCGCTGCTGTTCGTCGTGCCCTTCTACGCGATAGTCGCCATCGCGGCCGGGGGGCATGACCTGTTCGGGTACCCGGTCGCGGTCTGGAATCCGGTGCAGTGGAGCGCGGTGAACTTCACGGCAGCCTGGCGCGATGTGAGCGGAGTCTCGGCCTTCGTCGTCCCGATCGCCGTCCGGACGCTGGTCTACGTCGCCGCGGCTTCACTGCTCTGCCTGCTGATCGCCTACCCCGCCGCCTACTTCGTGGCCAGGTTCGCCGGCCGGCGTAAGGGGCTGTTCCTGGTGCTGCTGATCGCGCCGTTCTGGATCAGCTACATGATGCGCATGCTCGCCTGGATCGACCTGCTGCAGACCGACGGGTACGTGAACAAGGTCCTGAGCTTCCTGCACCTGATCGGCCAGCCGGTCAACTGGCTCGGTGGCCTCGGGATAACGGTCGTCCTCGGCCTGGTCTACGGCTACATTCCCTACCTGATCCTGGTGCTCTATGCGGGCCTGGACCGGATCGACCCCGCGCTGATCGAGGCGGGCCGTGACCTGGGCCTGGGCCGTGCCCGCACGTTCATCCGGGTCACCTTGCCGCTCAGCCGTCAGCCGATCATGACCGGGATGCTGATCACGGCGCTGCCGATGCTTGGCGACTATTTCACCAATCAGCTGCTGTCCGGCACCGCGGGAACAACCATGATCGGCAACGTGATCGACGAGCAGCTGACCGCGTCACAGGGCTTGGAGGAAGGCCAGGGAGCGGTCTTCTCGCTGCTCTTCCTGCTGGTCCTGGTCGTCCCGATGATCTACTACGTGGTCGCGACCAACCGCTCGTCACGGAGGGCCGCATGACGGCCACCACGACCCCGGTGGCCGGCCAGGGCGCTGCCTCGCCGCCGCGCACCGGCAGCTGGCTGGCCAGCAGGCGCAATCCCTGGCGCCATCCGGTGTTCCTGGAGGGATTCACCTGGCTCTACCTGATCTGGTCGCTGCTACCGATCGGGCTGGCGATCCTGTTCTCGTTCAACAACGGCAAATCGCAGAGCGTCTGGCAGGGATTCTCCTGGCGCTGGTACTTCAGTGACCCGGTCAACTCGGTCCTGCACGACCCGGCGCTGCACGCCGCGGTCATCCAGACGGCGTGGCTGTCGTTCCTGACCACCGTGATCGCGGTGCCGCTGGGGGTGGCATTCGCGCTCGGCATCAACCGGTGGCGGGGCTATACCGCGTCGTCAGCCAACTTCATAATGATCTTGTCCTTCGTCATCCCCGAGCTGATCTTCGGCGTGGCGATGTTCTTCGTGTTCCAGTACCTGTTCACGTTCGTGCATCTCGGCACCGGGGCACAGGTTCTCGGCCTGGTCACCTGGAACGTGAGCTGGCCAGCCATCATCGTGCAGGCGAGGCTGGTGACGATCGGGCGGCAGTACGAGGAGGCAGCCGCTGACCTGGGAGCCACCCAGTTCCAGGTCATGTACCGGGTGATGCTGCCCCTGCTGGCCCCGGCCATCTTCGCCAGCGCGGTGCTGGTCTTCTCCAGCGTCATCGACGACTTCGTGATCGTGGACCTGCTGTTCAAGGATGCGGCGAGCACGCCGATGTCAGTTCTCATCTACTCGCAGCAGCACGGCGGCAACGGCGGCCCCGCGCTCAACGCCCTTGGCACGATCATGCTCGTGATGTCACTCCTCGTGGTGATCATCGGCTATGCCGGCTACCGGTGGATGACCAGCGGCGAGCGCGGAGGCCGCATCGAGGCTCTCGCCACCATCGCCGGATCCGACTGAGGCAGCCGCCGAGGCTGGCACGATCAGTAAGTGATCTCACACAGAAAGTGCATGCACACCACGATGCAAATGGCATATGCACATGCATCAGCATGTTAGACTGGTCGTGCACCTGCACACCTGCTGTCCCACCTGTGTCTATCCAGCCCCCCGCACCTCGCTCCCCACCCGGAGAGACAATGCTGGTTACCGACAGCCTTCCGGCCGGACTCCTGCTCGCAGCGCGCTGGCGCAAGAGCCGCGCCAGCAACCCCACCGGAAGCTGCGTCGAGATCGCCGAGTTGCCCGGCGGCTCGATCGCCGTCCGCAACTCCCGCGACAAGTCCGGCCCGGCGCTCATCTATCCGCGAACCGCGGTGGCGTCGTTCCTGCATGGTCTGAAGAACGGTGAGTTTGACACCCTAGTCAGCTGATTAGCAGGGTCATCCGGGCCATTCAATTCCACGACCCTCAATCGGCTCACGACATGGCGCCGTTCCGGTGATATTGTGCTGTCTGCGTCTCCACCCGCCGGAGGGCTTACTGTCCGTCCGGCCTCCCCGCTTGGTGCAGTGACGCCCTATTGACCGTCCGTCTGGAGTGGGCACTGAGCGCTAACCAACCGGTCCGGAGCCAGTGATGAGCGCAGTTCAGCCAAGCGACGAACTGCCTGGCGAGCCCATCGTGGACGAGGCCAGAGGCGGCCCGACCGTGCTGCGGATCATGCTGGGAACCCAGCTGCGGCGCCTGCGCGAGGCCAGCGGCATCGCGCCCGACCAGGCGGGATACGAGATCCGCGGATCCCGCTCCAAGATCAGCCGGATCGAGCACGGGCGGGTGGGCTTCAAGGAGCGGGACATTTCCGACCTGCTCAGCCTGTACGGCGTGACCGACGAGCAGTTGCGGGCCGGCATGCTCGCGCTCGCCCGCCAGGCCAAGACCCCGGGCTGGTGGGCGAAGTACGGCGACATCCTGCCCGACTGGTTCGAGCCCTATCTGGGACTGGAGACGGCCGCGTCACTGATCCGCAACTTCGAGCTCCAGTTCGTGCACGGCCTGCTGCAGACCGAGGACTACGCCCGCGCGGTCACCGCGCTGGGGCAGAGTGCGTCCCCGCAGGACAACGAGCGCCGGGTCAGCCTGCGGATGCAGCGCCAGGGGCTGCTCACCAGCGCCGATCCGCCCCGGATGTGGTTCGTCATGGACGAAGCCGCGCTCCGCAGGCCGGTCGGGGGCCGTCACGTCATGCGCGCCCAGCTGAACCACCTCCTGCAGGTGGCCACCCTCCCCCGCGTCACCCTCCAGGTGGTGCCCTTCCGCCGCGGGGGCCACGCCGCCGCGGGCGGCTCGTTCACCATCCTGCGTTTCGCCGCCCCTGACCTGCCGGACGTCGTCTACCTCGAGCAGCTCACCAGCGCCCTGTACCTCGATGACCGCAAGGACATCGACCACTACATGGAGGTCATGAACCGCCTCAGCGCTGAGGCCCACACCCCCGTGGCCACCACCCGCTTCCTCAAGGAGATCATCCGGGAGGCCTGAGAGTCCTCAGCGAGCCGGCAGCGGGTCTTCCGCGGCGGCGAGCGGCACGTCCCGCGCGGCGCCGCCGAGTACCCGCAGCGCGCCGGGAGCGAGGTACACCTGCACCGGCGTGCCCTGCGACAGCGCGGCCTCGCTGCCGTCGTTGTGCACCACCGCCTGCAGCAGCGGGCCGGGGGCCAGCCGCAGCATGATCTGGGTCGCGGCCCCCAGGAATACCAGCCGTTCCACCATGGCGGGCACCCGGTTCGGGCCAGCCTCACCGAAGGGCGCGATCATCACCCGTTCCGGCCGGATCAGCGCATGCGCGGGACCAAGCCCGTCCACCTCGCCCCGCTCGACCGCGAGGGCGGACTCCCCCAGCCGGATGCGGCACTGCCGGCCGGGTCCCCGCTCCACCACCTCGACCTCCATCAGATTCGACACCCCCAGGAAGTCGGCCACGTAGGTGTCGGCGGGCTCGTCGTAGACCTGGCGGGGCGTGCCGGTCTGGACGATCCGGCCGGCGTTCATCACCGCCAGCCGGTCGGACATGGTCAGCGCCTCCTCCTGGTCGTGCGTGACGTAGAGGAAGGTGATGCCCACCCGTTCCTGCAGTGCCTTGAGCTCGACCTTCAGCGACCGGCGGAGCTTGGCGTCCAGCGCCCCGAGCGGCTCGTCGAGCAGCAGCACGGAAGGGTTGAGCACCAGCGCGCGGGCCAGCGCCACCCGCTGCTGCTGGCCGCCGGAGAGCATCCCCGGCCGGCGCTTGTCATACCCGGTCAGCTGCACCAGGTCCAGCGCCTCGCGCACCAGCCCGCCGATGCCGCCTTTAGTCAGGTGCCGGTGGCGCAGGCCGAATGCCACGTTGTCGAATACGGACAGGAAAGGGAACAGCGCGTAGCTCTGGAACACGGTGTTCACGTTGCGCCTGTGTGGCGGGACGTTGGTCATATCCGCGCCATCGAGTGCGATCGTGCCGGCGGTGGGCTGCTCAAAACCCGCGATCAGGCGCAAGGTGGTGGTCTTCCCGCACCCCGAGGGACCGAGCAGGGAGAAGAACTCGCCGCTGTCCACGGTCAGATCGATCCCGTCCACCGCGATCTCGGTGAAGCGCTTGGTCAGCGCGACCAGCTCGATGCGTCCTCCGGCCACCGGGCCTCCCTCTTGCTGTCCGGTCTGATCACGCGGTGCTACGGTCGCGGCCTGGCCGCCCGGGCGCCCTGCGCGCGCCTGCGGCGGCGCCCCTGCCAGGTGAACCCCAGTTCGCGGGCGACGTAGCGCATGCTCAGCTCGAATGCCCGCCCCGCGTCAACTGCCGGGTCTCCCAGTGCGATCTGGACCGCGAGCCCGTCCAGCAGCGCCGACAAGGTGACCGCGAAGTCGGCCGGGTCGACCGGGCCGAACTCGCCGGCCTCCTGCCCGTCCAGCACCAGCGCGCAGATCGTCTCCCGCCAGCGCTCGTCGAACTTCTGCCGGACGCCCGCGACCTCGGGATGCCGCACCGCCTGCGCCCACAGGTCGAGCCAGAGCAGCCAGGAGGACTGCGGCTCGGCGTCGGCCTCGGGCAGGCAGCTCATGGCGACCAGTTCCTCCAGCCGGCCGGCGGCCGTGCTGATCGCCGCCATCCGGCGGGTTCCGGCCTCGTACCAGCTGTCCTCGGAGAACCTGATCGCCTCGGTCAGCAGCTGATCCTTGGTCTTGAAGTAGTAGATGACCAGGGCCGGACTTGTGCCGGCCCGCTCCGCTACATCTGCTATCCGGGTCTCCGGATATCCGCGCTCGGCTATGACCTCCAGCGCCGCCCGGAGCATCTGCTCCCGCCGCTGGTCGGCCGTCCCGAGGCCATCAGCCTGGTCCCTCATGGAGACAATCCTCGCCGACGAGAACCCTGCGAGCACCTACCTCTTCGGATCTGGCACGCGCTCTTGTGGCCACGTTATCAGGTTTCTAGACTGAACATTCAGTCAAACTCGCGGAGGCCGTCCGGAGCGGGTGGCCGCATGTGAAAGACGACCCAGGAGGCCGGGCTCATGGCTGGAGCATTCGACGCCATCGTCGTCGGCGGGGGACACAACGGACTGGTCGCGGCCGCCTATCTGGCCCGATCCGGGGCCCGCACGCTGGTGCTCGAAGCCCGCGGCAAGACAGGCGGGGCAGCCACCACCGAAGCGCCCTGGCCGGACGCCCCGGACCACCGGGTGACCCGGCTGTCCTACGTGATGAGCCTGCTGCCGCCGAGCATCGCGCGTGACCTCGACCTGGCCCGGCACGGCTACAAGGTCTTCCCGATGGGCCCGTACTACCAGGCCTTCCCCGAGGGCGGGTCGATCAAGCTCTACGCCGGCGACGCCCAGCGCAACCACGCCGAGGTGGCCAGGTGGTCGAGGAAAGACGCCGACGCCATGCCCCGCTGGGACGCCTGGCTGATGGGCCTGGCAGATGTGCTCGGCCCGATGCTGCTCACCGTGCCGCCCAAACTCGGCTCACACAAGCCGGGCGACCTCGCCGGCACCCTGCGCCTGGCCTGGCGTCACCGCGGCCTCGACGTGCGGACGATCGCCGACGTGACCCGGCTGATGACCATGAGCATCGCCGATCTGCTTGCCGACTGGTTCGAGTCGCCGCAGGTGAAGGGCGCGCTCGCGGTCAACGGGGTGATCGGCACCTGGGCCGGCCCGTACGAGCCCGGCACCGCCTACGTGATGGCCCATCATTCGATCGGCGACATCGGCGATGGCCACCTGGGCAACTGGGGTTTCCCGGAGGGCGGGATGGGCGCGGTCGCCGACGCGATCGCCAGCGCCGCCCGGGGCTTTGGCGTCCAGATCCGCACCGGCGCGAAGGTGGCCCGCGTCCTGCTGGACGCGGGCCGGGCGGCGGGCGCCGTGCTGGACTCCGGCGAGGAGGTCCGCGCGCCGCTGGTCGTCACCACCTTGCACCCGCGCACCGCGTTCCTCGACCACATCGGCGAGGCGGACCTCCCGGGCGACTTCGTCCGCGACATCCAGCACTGGAAGACCCGCAGCGGCGTCGTGAAGATCAACCTGGCCCTGGCCGAACTCCCCGACTTCACCGCCGACCCCGGCACCGGGCTGCAGGAGCACCACACCGGATCGGTGGAGATGGCGCCGACGATGGAGTACATCGAGCGGGCCTTCCAGGACGCGCGGGAGGGACGGCCCGCCGCCCGCCCCTTCAGCGACGGGGTCATTCCCACCACGTTCGACAGGACCCTGTGCCCCGACGGCCACCACATCATGTCGCTGTTCACCCAGTGGGTCCCGGCTGACTGGAACATCGAGCCGCACCGCGACGAACTCCAGGCCTATGCCGACCGCATGATCGACTGCTACAGCGAACTGGCGCCGAACTTCAAGAGCTCGATCCTGCACACCGACATCGTCGGGCCCTATGACATGGAGCACGACTACGGCCTGATCGGCGGCAATATCTTCCACGGCGAACTGTCCCTGGAACAGCTCTTCCACATGCGCCCCGCACCTGGTTTCGCCGACTACCGCACCCCGGTGCCCGGCCTGTACTACGCGCGTTCAGCGACCCATGCCGGCGGCGGCGTCTGCGGTATCCCCGGGATGCAGGCGGCCAGGGCAGCCATCGCCGACAAGAAGGCCGCCCGCCGGCGCATCAGGTGACGGCCGCCAGCCGGACCACCGGCGCCGGCCCGCGCCGCCCCGCGCTGCTGGCCATGCTGGAGGCGCGCACGGTGGCCCTGGTCGGCGCCAGCCCCCGCCCGGGCAGTCTCGGTGAGCGGATGGTGGCCGAGGTCGGCCGGAGCCCGGCCGCGCCCAGCAGCTACCTGGTCAACCCGCGCTATCAGCAGATCACCGGCCGGCCCTGCTATCCCTCCCTCGCCGACCTGCCCGAACCGGTCGACCTGGTCCTGCTCGGCGTCCCGGACACCGCGCTGGCCGGACAGCTCAGCCTGGCGGCAGCGCGGGGCGACCGGTCAGCGGTGATCTTCGGCGGTGCCTACGAGATCCCGGACGTCACGCCGGGGACGGCCGGGCTGCGGTCCCAGCTGGCCGGGACCGCCCGGTCGGCGGGAATGGCAGTCTGCGGCGCCGGGTGCATGGGATTCGTCAACGTCTGCTACGGACTGCGGGCCATCGGGTACATCGAGCCCGACCCGCTGCCCGCCGGGCCCGTCGCCCTCATCACCGCCTCCGGCTCGGTGTTCTCCGCCCTGCTGCGCGCCCGCCGCGGCTTCGGCTTCACCATCGCCGTCTCCTCCGGCCAGGAACTGGTCACCTCCGCCGCCGCCTACGCGCGGTACGCGCTGAGCCTGCCGCAGACCCGCGTGCTCGGGCTGGTGCTGGAAGCCATCCACGACGCCGGGGAGTTGCAGCAGGTTCTCGCCGCAGCATGCGTTGCGGATATTCCGGTGGTACTGCTGACCGCCGGGTCCTCGGTCACCGGGCGGGCCATGGTGGCCGCTCACTCGGGGGCGCTGGCAGGCCAGGACGGCGGGTGGCAGGCGCTGGCCGCGGCCTATGGCGTTCACCGGGTCAGCGACCTCGCGGAGATGGCTGACACGCTGGAACTGTTCGCGACCAGCCGCAAAGCTGCCCGGCGCGAGCCGGATGGGCCGGCCGGGACCGGGACCGGGATCGCCACCGTGCATGACTCCGGCCTGGAGCGGGCCCACATTGCCGACCTGGCGGCCGAGCTTGGCGTGCCCTTCGCGGCCATCGGCGACACCACCCGGCAGCGGCTGGCTGCCGTGCTCGATCCTGGCCTGGCGGCAGCCAACCCGCTCGACATGTGGGGAGCCAGCCAGGATGCGCAGCGGCAGCTGACCGAGTCACTGGCAGCACTCGCCGAGGACCCGGCGGTGGCGGCGGTGGCGCTCGCCGTGGACCTGGTGACCGAGTACGACGGCGACCGCTCCTACCCGCAGGCCGTGCTGGCCGCCGCCGAACGCACCGCGAAGCCGCTCGCGGTGCTCAGCAACATCCCCGCTGCCGTTGATCCGGCCGTGGCGGCCGAGTTGCGCAGTGCGGGCGTACCGGTGCTCGACGGCGCCCGCAGCGGCCTGAAGGCCCTCGGCCACCTGCTCGGCCACGCCGTCCAGCCCCCGCGGGCACATCCGCCGCCAGTTGATGCAGCCAGGCGGGACCACTGGTCGCAGGCACTGCGGGCGGAAGGGGTGACCGGGGCCCAGGTGTTCGACCTGCTAAGCGCCTACGGGATCGCCACCACCCGGGCCCGGCAGGCCAGCAGTTGCGGCAGCGCGCTCGCGGCCGCACGCGAACTCGGGTACCCGGTGGTGCTCAAGACCAGCCAGCCCGGCATCGCCCATAAGACCGAGGTAGGCGGGGTGATGCTCGGCATCGCCGATGCGGCCGGGCTGGCCGCCGCCTACGCGGACCTGGCCGGCCGGCTCGGGCCGCAGGTGCTCGTCTGCGAGTCCGCCGGCCCCGGCACCGAACTGGCCCTCGGCATCGTCGCGGACCCGGCCCTCGGGCCGCTGGTGGTGGCCGGGGCCGGCGGCATGCTGGTGGAGCTGCTGGCCGACCGGGTGGTCGCGCTGCCCCCGGTCGATTCCGCCCAGGCCCGGCGGATGCTGGCCGGCCTGCGGGTTTCCGCCTTGCTGGCGGGCATGCGGGGGCAGCCGCCCGCCGACATCGGCGCTGCTGCCGCCGCGCTCGTCGCGGTCTCCTCGATCGCCTGTGAACTCGGCGGCGACCTGGCGGCGCTCGACATCAACCCGCTCATCTGCGGCCCGGCCGGCGCCATCGCCGTGGACGCGCTCCTGGTGCCCCGGGCCGCGGAGTGACCAGGCCCGGGCCCCGGCACCCGGTGGCTCAGCGGTGCACGGCGGCGAGCAGGGCGGCGTAGGAGCGGATCAGCGCGGCGCGCTCAGCAACGATCAGCGGGCTGTCCAGTGCGCAGCCCTCACCCACCCAGCGATCGGAGATGTCCATCGCCCGTGCCCGGTATTCGGCGGCGGGCCACAAGGCCACCTCGTCGATGCCGTACACAAACGCGTACAGCCGCGACAGCGCGTCCACCAGCGGCTGTGCGCCCCCGTCATCCCCGCGCTGGTGGGCGCGATGGACCGCCCACCACTCCACTTCCAGTTCAGCCGCGCGGGCGGGATCGACCGGCTCGCCATGGGCCCGCCGGAGCGGGGCTTAAAAACGGCTCATGCAGCGCCGCGCGCCTGCGGCGTCGGCGGGCTTGTGTGCCCACAACTGGTTGGCCCGCAGCACCAGCCATGCCCCCTGCACGGTCCTGATCCAGCCCATGCCGAACCCGCCCCGGACCTCCCGGACGGACAGCACCAGGAAACGGGCCCAGTCGCGCCGGTAGTAAGCCACCCAGAGGGCGGATTCGAGGGCGCCCACCTGGAGCGGGTTGAACGACCTGAGCCGGCTGGGCCCCGCGCTGCCCCGCGGCCCCGGTGTGGGCCCGCCAACCCGTGCTTCAGCCACCGTGCACTCCCCCAACCCGCAGCCGCCACCGGATCCTGTCATATCCGGATCACATCCGGTGATGCCCGAGCCTAGCCTCCGGTGACCCCGGCGCGCCGCCGGTCCGGCCGCACTAGAACCTGCTCCGGTGCCATCTCCGGGAAAGGCAGGGCGATCGGGTCCGGGGCGAGCCGGCTGCGGCCCGCCTCGTCGAACCGGTCCAGCCCGAGCGGTCCGGTGTCCACGACATCGGAAGTGCCGGTCAGGGCCAGGTCGGCGGCGGTCCGGGCGACCGCTGGGCCCCACATCATGCCGGCGCCTCCGGCGGCGGCGACGGTCACGCCAGCCAGTGGGCCGGCTGGCCCGAGCGCGGGCCCGATGACCGGCAGGTGATCGGGGGTGTAGTCGATGGTGGCCGCCCACGTCCGGCGCAGCCCGAGCCGGGCGGTCACCGGCACCAGCGCCGCGAGCCGCTCCCGCATGAGTGCGAGGTAGTCCTCGTCCACGGCGACCACGTCACCGGGCGGCTCGTCCGGGTTGCTCATCCCGAAAAGCAGCCCGCCTTCCTCGGGCCGCCAGTACAGCCCGGCGGGCACGTCGAAGACCATCGGCACCCGCGAGGGGTGCAGATCGGGGTGCGGCTCGGTGACGGCGCTCTGGTGCCGCACCCCGCCCGCCGGGACGCGGATCCCGGCCAGTGCACCCACCTCGGCCAACTTCGGCCCACCGGTGAGCACCACCAGCGGGGTGGCGACTGGCCCGGCGCTCGTCTCCACCGCAGTCACCTGCCCGCCCGCCATCACCAGGCCGGTGAACCTGGTGTGCTCACGCACCCGCACGCCGGCGGTGGCGAGGGCGACCGCGTAGGCGGTGACGTTACGCGGAGGGGTTATGTATCCGTCGTCATCGCAGAAGGTGCCACCCAGGGTCGCACCCGGCGCCAGGGTGGGGTTGGCCGCGTCCACCTGCGCCGGGTCCAGCCAGCGCACCGGCACCCCGAGGCCGGCCTGCATGGCCATCCGCTCCCTGGCTTCCACCACCTGCGCCTCGGTGAAGCAGGGCAGCAGGTAACCCTGGCTGACGAAGCCGGAGTCGATGCCCAGTTCGTCCCGCTGGCCCAGGTAGAACCGGCGTGACCACCGGGCCAGCCGCACCGCGGTTGGCGTGCCGCCCTGCAGCCGGACCACTCCGGCCGCCCGGCTGCTCGCCCCCTGCCCGAGGAAGCCCTTCTCGATCAGGACGACCCGCGCCAGCCCGGCCCGGCGCAGGAAGTAGGCGCACCAGGCGCCCACCGTCCCGCCGCCCACCACCACGGCGTCCGCGGTATCAGTCGTTGGCACAGGACCGATGCTGGCATAGACTGAACATTCAGTCAATAAAGGCT
>OFHG01000322.1_pt1 | contig 20363 bp, 26 predicted proteins | sample 1521931 | NCBI WGS metagenome assembly OFHG01 (sample SAMEA2468438, study PRJEB22500) | soil metagenome | biome: Glassland; feature: Farmland; material: Clay | place: Australia | collected 2013-01-31 | depth 0.55 m
GCAATGCGATTGCAAAAGGGAGCGCAGTCAAGCCGTCTCCCGCACAATCAGCATCAGGGACTCTATGCTCTCCCAGATTTTTTCCCGGGGGACATACCAATTGGCGTCCGTAACCGTGATGGAGAGTTGCGACGTTTTCTCGTTCCACTCTCCCTGTAACAGTACACCGCGATTCCGCGTATCAACGTTCCAGGGATTGCTTCCGGTCACGAGAGAGCCGTGGTCAATCAGACCTTTGAGTATGGCGTCGATCCTGGATTTGTTGATATCTTCGAAGGTACGCATGCCCCCCCGTTCGCACGATTGCTCTCCCGGCGCCCCTCGGCTACAGCGGCTTTTTATACTGCTTCCCCACGTTCCAGCAATTGCCCACGGCATTGCCGAGGGACCAGTATTTCACGCTGCTCATATCGAAGAGCAGCGGACGGACCTTTGCGATGTCGACAATCCCGTTGGTAAGCACGTCTTCATCGGCATAGGTGGCCGCGACCTCGCCGATGAAAACGTCATGCGTTTCGAGCTGGTAGATATCGTGGAGCCTGCATTCCATCGAAAGCGGGCAATTTTGGATAAGAGGGGCCGTCTTCAGCTCGCCGAAAAACGTCTCGAACACGCCGGACTTGTCGGTCCTGATGCCGGAGACCAGCCCCACATAATCGGCCTCGACCATCTGGTCCTGCGACAGGATGTTCACGCTGAAGGTCTTGTTCAACCTGATGCCGGCATTGGTATGGTGCATCTTGCCCATGCCGAGCGATATCAGGTGCGGCGCCTTTGCGTTCAGGATCCCGACATGCGCGATATTCAGGAAGTTTGCCTTCCCGTTCACCAGGGCGCCCACGACCGTTACCGGCGTGGGATACAGCACATTCTGGTTGCCGATTTTTTTCTTCATAGGGTCCTCATCCTTGACGTTCCGTTTCTCCGCCGAACATTTCCACGACTTTCTTCACCAAGGCAGGCAGCGACGGGTCCCGCGCCCCCATCATGAGAACGCAGTCTTCCGGTTTTGCATCGACTTGTAATCTGGCCAATAACTCATCGCGGCCCTTTACCGCTTGCGCATGGAAGGCCACGGGGCCGAGGCCGCGGATGATATCTTCCGAGGAAATATTTTTCTGCGCCGTGCCTCCGGCATAATAGATCGGCAAAAGATAGAGCGAGTCCTGCTGCCGGAAAACGGTCCGGAAGGTTTCGATGTATTCATCCTTCAGGAACCGCGTCGGACCGAACCCGTGCGGCTGGTATACGGCGATGATGCGCCGGGAAAGGCCCCGGCTGGCGCGAACGACAGCCGCGATCTTCGCCGGATTATGCGCAAAGTCATCGACCACCTGCACGTTCTTTATCGTTTTGGTCACAAAAAATCGGCGGGCCACGCCTTCGTAATTCTTTACCGCATCAACAAGCGCCGGCGGCCCGCACCCGAAATGCTCAGCCACGCACAGCGCCGCGCGCAGGTTTTCCAGATTGTGTTCGCCGGGAAGCGGCAGATGATATTCGACGCCGTTCCGGACAAGCCTGACCGAGGCCGGCAGGAGCTCTTCAGCGTCCGGCCTCCATGAGCTTGAACCATTCCGGCCGAAGCGCACGGTCGCGGGAAGGGAGAGAAGGATTGGATCGTCCGCATTGGAAGCCGTCCAGGGAGCTTTCGAGGCGAGCGTTTCGAAAAGCTTTGTTATCTCGTCAATTGTTTTGTGGTCCTTCGAAACATTCAGGATGACCGCGGCCGCCGGACGATATTTGATAAGCGTCCCGTCGCTTTCGTCCGCCTCCACCACCAGAATGTCGGAGCAGCCGCTGTACGCGTTGCCGATGAGCCCCTGCTTTTCGAGCCTGCGCAGTCCCGCGCCGCTTATGAGGGAGGGCGACTTTCCGCATGCGGTCAGGAACTCGAAGATCATGGCGGTCACCGTGGATTTACCGCTCGTGCCGGCGACGGCAATCGTCCTTTTTTCGGCGATAAGAGCGCTCAGCAGGTCGGAGCGATGGATGATGGGAATGCGCCGCTCGCGCGCGGCAGCGACGTCGGGATTCGATTCCTCTATCGCTGTCGAGACGCAGACAGCATCGGTATCCGCGCCGACACCCGAGCCGTCCTGCTGAACGATGTCGCACCCGAGTCCTTCAAGCGAGCTCCGGAGAGAGGCGGTATCATCGCTTGCATGGAACCGGTCGGAACCCGAGACCGTGATCCCTTGAAACCGAAGATATTGCGCGAGCGCGCTCATGCCGCTGCCGAAAATGCCGGTAAAATGGACGCTGCGGCACCGAAGTTCGTTGATCGCGACGGCCGGAGGCTCGATGTACACGAGCGTGCCCTCCCTGACCGTTCCAAACAGGCGAATGATGTCGTGGTTGCGCAAACACACGCACCCGTGCGACAGGGGAGTGCCGATCAAATCTTCACGGCCGGTGCCGTGTATATATATGTAGCGCTCGTACGAATCCACGCCGGGGCCTTTATTGACCCCCGGTTCAAGGCCTTCGAGCCGCAAAATGCGGGTAAGGATCAGATTTTCTCCGGTTTGTTTGTGGTCCCAGTCGATGCCCGTGTCCTCCCGGTCCCTGAAAACGCGTCCGGGAGGGGCGCCGGCTCCGAACTTCTCTTTGATCCGGTGGACACCGAGCGGCGTTTTGAGCGAGTCCTCCCGAATGCCGGCGCCGAAACGGGAGGTGGAGCAGTTGTATCGCTCGAGGACGGCGTCGTTCTCGCAGACGAGGAGCGTTTGCGTCTCGATGGACACCACGAGATAACGGTCTCCCGGGGAGTGTAAAAATTTTTGCAGTTTTTTATAGATGCGGTTTAATCTGACTTTTTCCATAAGAGAGCCGATGCCCTGAGAAAGTAATCCACTACAGATGCTAAGAGAAAAAATGACCCTATAGTATATCCGGTCTGAACCAGGGTATTTCTACAGGGGAAGATACTGCATTTTTATGAAAACGACAAGGGGGAATTTGTAGATTTTGTGTTTGGATGGGAAGCGAGAGGGGAGAATGCCAATGTGAGGAACGCCTCTTTTGTTTCTCTTTGAGTGGTTAGGTTTCCATCAATCAGCTGCGATTGTTATGCCCGTAATGCCTGGTACTGCCGACTGAGCATTTAGAAGACTTTTATTCAGCTAGCTTATCATCGGCTGGTTTTTTTTGAACAAAAACAAACTCTTGTAATAAAAGCGGTTAACCCTTGCTTTTTTACCTTGCCTTTTTCCCCGGACTTTACTATCATACTTTATTATTACAAACGGTTTCAGTCTGGCTTTCCTTGTACATGCTAACAGTCCGAGTGCCGTCTTTGCCGGCCGCGGTATAGCTCAAATCGCACAGTTACTACGTGATCCAGCGGGCATTCTCATTTTGATGACAAAAGAAAGGGGAAAAAATGAAAGTAACAGTGAAAGCAATGATGGTGTTTTTTACGGTCCTGGCAGTACTCCTGGCAGCAAATGTTCCAGCATTTGCGAACGAAGGCCTTTACCTTGGCTTGCAGCTGCCGTACGACGATATCCAGGGAGACTTCGATGATAACACCGGGCCTTCCGTTGATCCGGGGCTGGGTGTCGGGGTCATTTTCGGCTATGGCATCACCCCGAACTTTTCACTCGAATTAGATTTGTCTTCCAGCAGCCATAACTCCTTAGGAGCTACGATCAACTTTACTGAAGTCAGCCTCGACGCGAAATATGCTTTCCTTGCTCCGGAGCCCGTCCAACCTTATCTCTTTTTCGGATTCGGCGGCTATACGCTCGGAGACAGCAGCCTGAGGTTCGAAGGTAACGGCTATAACCTTGGCATAGGCGTGGATTTCTACGCCATGTCCAACTGGTCCTTCGGCATAGGGCTCATCCGAAAGGTCATTACCTACGACAGGATAGAACAGAGCGACCTGATTCTGCTCCAAAATCTGAACGGCGACACCACAACGATACGATTTGATGCTACCTATCACTTCTGACATGCCCGGATACTTCGTGAGGAAAGAACGCTGTTTTCTCACAAGGTAAACTTATTCTCACCACGAATAGTCTCCCCGATTACCGGGAGACTAGCCGTGGTGGTGCATTGCCGCTTGCAAGGACCTCGCCTGCCGATCCAACAGACTGTTTATCGTTCCTCACGCCGCGCTCATTTACCCCTTCCGCTTTAAGATGACCGCGAAAGCCGCCGGACTGGTCATAAGTTTTTTTTGGTTTTAGATTGCCGCCCCCGCGTCATGGCAACAGCGGGATGTGTTCATCTGTTACAACTGTCGTTCTCAGGGTGATATTTTCCCGCGTGGTAGGAACTCCTCACGAGCGGCCCGGCTGCGACGTGCTTAAATCCCATTTGCACGGCTTCCTCGCGAAGCGCGTCAAATTCGTCAGGATGATAATACTTTTCAACAGGTGGATGATTCTTGCCGGGAGATTTTAGGGATGTTGTGTACTAAGTGTCATCCCCATTTTCGCAAAGCCCTACCATTTTCAAATTCCGTTATAAGGACATTTCAGACACAACGTCACCAAAGTTCCCTCTGACTATATCGACCGAGATCTCCACCGCCGGAATCGTTCCTCTGTTCTCAAGCCAGTGTGTGGTGTTCCTATCCTCGGGCCAGCCCACTCCCGGCCCATAGTCCGTAGCGACTCCATTTCGATGGTCAGTGATCGTTCCTTGCAGTATGTAGACGGTGCCCGGTCTGTCTTTATGGTCGTGAATCGGGCCGAAGACGCCTCCAGGCTCGATGGTCACCATACGCATTCGAAGTTGGCGCCCTGCCATGCCCTCGATCTCAGGGCCAAGGTCAACCGTTGCAAGTAACTTCACCGTAACACCTTTCGTCTCAGGTGCCACCTGTTCGTTGCTCATCGTGCTCTCCTCTCTGTACTTCCAGGGCCTAACGTTGAGTTAAGCGGCCACGAATGGCCGAAAAAAATTACTTGGTGGTGACAGTGCACGCCGAAATTCACTCAGTTGCACGTTTTCGTGGCCGTCTTGAACGGCTTGAGGGGACGGGAATACCGTTCGCATTGACAGTGATTTTACATATAAATACCGATGCAATAGACTGATTTTACAGCGAACATTTCCTGACTAATATTCAATTTGAGTATTATCAGAATAAAATATATTTGAGTGTTAGCGAGTTTAGCAAGAAAAATGCCTTAGTATTCAGATTAGACGGAAACTTTAAACAGCTCAGAAATCTACAGCCACGTTTCGGTGACACGGGGGCCTGAAAATACAGGTTATTGATGATGAGATTTTAGGCTTATTCAGTTTTCGTGTCAAATGAAAGTTAAGGTGTTTTCAAGAAGCGCCTACTTTTGGCTATGAGAATTTTTTTTAAAAAACCCCGTCCTTATTCGGTGAATTCATGGGGACGAGCTGGCCGACGTCCCACATCTCGACGATCTTTTCTTCGAGGAAGCGGAACAAATGCACGACGGCTATGCCTGCCTCGCCCGGTCTCAGCACGATGTGGCCGTGCACGGCGACCAGGTCGCCGTCCTCGAGTACGTGCTTGACCGTGTATTGCTTGTTCGGGAACTGGACGTGATTCTCGGTCATCGCTTTTTTGAGTGCCGGAAAACCCGCGGGAAAGAAGGGATTGTGGTGCCTGCCCTGCATGTCTATATACTTCTCGTAAGCTTCATCGATGCTGCCAGCCACGACGAGCTCTAAGAACTGCACGGCTGCGTCTTTGCGAGTCTGGGCATAGTCAGTCATAATACTCCTCCATCACCTTGCCAGCTCGTAACGCAGCAGCACATTCCCGTTGCCGAACACCCGCGTCTTTGTCAGCTTCAGGGAGAAACGGTCTTTCACGCCTTCGAACATGGTCTTTCCCTTGCCGCCGATGACAACCGGATTCAACAGGAGCTGGTATTCATCGATCAAACGCTCCTGCGCCAATTGCGAAACGATGCTGCCGCTTCCGAGCACGGTAAGGTCCTTTCCCGACCCGTGTTTCAGCTTCCGGACCTCCGACAGCATGTCGTTCTTCACCAGCCTCGTATTGTTCCAGTCGGCCTTGTCGAGCGTTCGCGAAAAGACGATTTTCTCTGCTTTGTTCATTCCCGCGGCCACGATGGGATCGTTCTTGATCGCTTCCGGGGTCGGCCAGTAGCCGGCCATGAGCTCGTACGTGACGCGGCCGAACAGGAGCGTGTTTCCCGAATTTGAAGCCGCTTTTGCCAGTTCCTGGAACTCCTCATCCACGTTATGCCAGGAGATGTCGCCGCCCTGGCCCGCAAAGTATCCGTCCAACGTCACCAGGTTGAATACGGTCAGTTTTCGCATCGTAGTCTCCTTTCTCGAGTGTACCGTCATTCGAGCGCAAACGAGCCGGTCTTCAGACTTCCTGCCGGGCGGTAGATGCTGATAATAACGCCCGTACTGGTGGTGCTTAAGCGTACCAGTTTCAGCGTGCGCGGCACCGCGCCGCTGCCGAAGAGCCGCTTCCCGGTCCCGAGCATTACCGGAAAGGTCAGGAGCCTGTACTCGTCCACGAGGTCTTTCTCGATCAATGTTTGCGCAAGACCGCAGCTGCCGTGGACCTGCACTTCGCGTGCGAAGCGCTTTTTGAGTTCGTTTACTTCTTTCTCGACATCGTGAACAGGGGTGGTATTGTGCCAGGTGAACGTGCTCCGGGTGCGCGAAGCCACATACTTCGGAAGCGAATTCAGTTTCCCGGCTATGGGATCCGCGGGGTCGGTGATTCTCGGCCAGTACGCTGAAAAAATGTCGTAGGTCTTCCGTCCCAGAAGGAACGCGTCCGCTTTCGAAAATATCTCAGCCATGGTTTTCCCCATGTCCGCGTCGGCATGGGGAACGAGCCATCCGCCATGAGGAAAGTTCCCGCTTGGGTCTTCGTCCGGAGCGCCGGGCGCCTGCATGACGCCGTCAAGCGATAGGAAGGTCGTTATCGTGAGTTCAGCCATGATGTCCTCCTCCAAAAGCAAAAAGCGTCTCTCGCGCCCTGCATTCGCGCCGGGCACTCATAACCGCTGGTGCAGGCAAAGGCAATGGCCTGAAGAATGAGGCGGCCACTTAGGAAATCACGCAAAGGAAATCTTAGGGGCTGGTTTAAGACCAGGATTTAGACTTTCTCTGCGAACTCTGCTCTCGCTTAGAAGCGCCTCCTTTTGGCTGCGAGAAACGTTGATTTTATTTTGTTCTCTTATGCCGCCTTTCGTTCGATCTGCGATTTCTTCAGAAGCTCGGCAAGACGGTCCATGCTCTCGTACACCCCTTCCTCCATTCCCGCCTTGATCATGCCGTCACGGTCTTCAACCGTCTGGAATACGGACTTGGCCGTCAGCTTTGTCTTGCCGCCGATCTCCTCTAACGTCAGCGTTTCAAGCGATACGTGGCCCGGCATGCCTTCGAATTCAAAAGTGCCGATAATTCGCCCGGGCGAAAGTATCTCGTGATACACGCCGTGGAATGCGTACTTGTTGCCCGCGGAATCGATCTGGACGTATCGCCACAGACCGCCCGGCCTCACGTCCATCTTCTCGATCACGGTCGTGAACCGTTTCGGCCCCCACCACTGCGGTATAAAACTCGGGTCCGTGTATGCCTTGAACAGGAGATTGCGGGGCGCGTCAAAGATCCGCGTGATGATGACCTCCTGCTTCCCCCGTTCGGCAATGATCCTGGTGCGGTCATCCGGCACAACTGCTTCCGCGAGCTTGTCAAAGGATTCGCTCCAGCCGGTTGCGGTCAGCTCCCTCATCATGCCTGCCGGAATGCCTTCATGCCTCAACGTCATCCTTGTCTTGCCGCCAATATCTTCCAACGTCATGGTTACGAGCAGTTCAAGCGGCCAGTCCCCGGTCATGCCGTAGTGAGAAGCCGGGACCATGTTTCCCTTCTCATCCGCGAAGCTGTCGGTGCAGACGAGCCGTTCCTTCGGGACGATCTCGCGATAAACGCCTGTTGACCAATACTCCTTGCCGTCGGGACCGCGCATGCATGAGAGGTATTTGCCTCCCACGCGGAGATCGATCTTGCTGACAGGAGCGGTGAAGTACTTTGGCCCCCACCACTTCTTGAGGAGCTCCGGGTCGGTCCATGCCTTCCATACAATCTCGCGCGGGGCGTCGAATACGCGCGTGATGATTAATTCCTCTTTATTCTTTATTGCTGTTGCCATTGTGTGCCTCCTTCTCTTCAGCATGGTGCTCTCCATTCGCTGTTACACCCTTGAAGAAGAATAGGGATAAATAGACTCCTTTATTTAAAGAGTAGCACCGGATTATACAGCCGTCAAAGAGAGCCCTATGTTTTTGCATCGCGAGTTTTGCTACAAAGGTTGCATGAAAGAGCGCCGGTGAAGCTGCCTGGTGATAGTACTTGTGTAGTTCGAGGTCCACCGTGACCGGCACGCTCACACCAGTCTTTGCCTGGGCCTCCCGCAAAGGCCCTCAGCCTTCAAGGCGAACGCGGTCGAATCGCCCAGGATCCTCATCGCCTCGCATTCTGTGATACCACAAGTCGGCCAGATTCCTCGCAAAGATTCGGTGCCAGCGACGTCTGTAGCGGGGGAGTGGCATTACGACAGCGGTTTTTTTCGGCAACAAGACGCGTTTTTTATTTTATAATTGAAGCGGGAGCCCGGCGATGTTACCAGACCTGCCGGAACGAAAAGGAGAAGGTCATGAAATGGATCACCCGCGCCAAGGTCAAGGTGGACCGCGTTGCCTGCCCCTGGCTCATCAGGAAGTTCGTGGACAAGGACGCGGAATTTTTCTTCGTTCCCGCCGAGCAGGTGCAGGCTGAGGCAGCGCGCCTGGGCGCAACTGCCTTCGATGTGCCGGGGGCAGAGCTGGGTCACCACGGCAAGGAATGCTCGTTTGATGCGATCATGAAGAAATACAAGCTCGCGAATGACCCGGGATTGTCACTTCTCGCCAGGATCGTGAACGGCGCGGACACGGACAATGTCCTCTATAACCAGCCTGAAGGGCCCGGGCTCTCGGCGGTTGCCGAGGGGTTCCGCCGACTCGGCCTTGCAGACGACCATGCCGTGAACGCGGCCGAATGGATCGTGTACGACGCGCTCTATGCCTATTGCACAGAAATGATAAAGCAGGGAAGGCCCCATGGCGCATTCGCACCGTGAAGTTTCCCTCCTCTTCAGCGCCAGAAGCGTGCGCCTCTTTGCTTACGGCGCCCTCTCGGTGGTACTCGCCCTGTATCTCGCCGAGGCGGGGCTGAGCGAGAAAGAGATCGGTTTGCTCTTTACGCTCACGCTTGCCGGCGACGCGGGAATCTCGCTCTGGATCACGACCACGGCGGACCGGATCGGCAGGAAGCGGATGCTCATCCTGGGAGCGTGGCTGATGGTCCTTGCCGGGACAGTCTTCAGCCTTACGGGAAATATCACCCTGCTCATGATCGCGGCGATCGTGGGAGTAATAAGCCCGAGCGGGAATGAGATCGGCCCGTTCCTCTCACTCGAGCAGGCAGCCCTTTCACAGATCCTTCCCCCGCAAGAACGCACACGCGCGTTTGCCTGGTACAACGTAGCGGGTTCGTTCGCGACCGCATCGGGCGCGCTTGCGGGAGGGTTCATTTCACGGTATTTACAACACCGGGGGCTTTCGGAACTTGCGTCCTACAAGGCTGTGATCCTGGGATACGCTGCATGCGGCATCATCCTCTTCCTTTTATTCCTTTTCCTCTCTTCTGTCGTTGAAGCGGCAGCGACCGTTCCAGCCGCAAAGCGCGTGCTCGGACTCCATAAGTCCAGGGGCGTGGTGATGAAACTCTCCGGCCTCTTTGCCCTTGATGCCTTTGCCGGGGGGTTCGTGATCCAGAGCATGGTGGCCTACTGGTTCCATATCAAGTTCAACGCGGACGCGGGGCTTTTGGGAAGCATCTTTTTCGGGGCGAACATCCTGGCCGGCGTCTCGGCGCTCCTTGCCGTTAATATCGCCAACCGCATCGGGTTGATCAACACGATGGTCTTCACGCACATCCCGTCGAACGTGCTCTTGTGCCTCGTGCCGCTCATGCCGGACCTTGGATGGGCAATTGCCGTGCTGCTTCTCCGCTTCAGCATCTCCCAGATGGACGTTCCCACGCGCCAGTCCTATACCATGGCTGTCGTTGCGCCCGACGAGCGGGCTGCGGCGTCGGGGATCACCGGCATTGCCCGTTCCGTGGGAGCGTCGATCTCGCCGGCCCTGAGCGGGGTATTTCTCGCTTATCCTTTTCTTTTAAGCGCCCCTTTCTTAGTAGCAGGCGGTCTCAAGATCGCCTACGATCTGCTCTTGTACCGGAGTTTCAGCAAGGCGGACGTAAAGTGATGGAGGGGGAAATGGGGTTTTTCTTCACAAAGATATCAAAGAACTCTTTCTACAGTTTCTGCGACTTTTTGATGATGCTCGTTTGCACCGGCTCTCCGCGGAGCTATTCCGAATGTGCTATCCTTATACGAGTAGTAAATCCCCAATCGTCAAACCCACGGAGGATGAAATGAAAAAAGTCATTTTTTTGATCGTAGCCAGTGCGCTGATCGTTCTAACGGCAACAGTTCCGGCTCGCGCCCAGATGGGCGGAGGCACGGGCGGAGGCGCTATGGGAGACCGGCAGCACGAAGGCACGGGCTCTCGTGAGATGGACAACCGGCAGATGATGGACCGCGACATGATGCGGAACATGACGGGCATGATGGGACAGATGAACGATATGATGCAGAAGATGACAAATACCATGAAAGACAAGACCACAATGGAACACATGAAGATGGGGGACATGGCAAAGATCATGAACGAGATGAGCGGCCAGATGCGGGAGATGGCGGACCGGATGGAAAAGGGGAACATGGATCAGGCGACCATGAATAAGATGCAGGAACGAATGAAAGCAATGAACCAATCGATCGAAAACCTCCAGAAAGAAAATAAGTAATAATTTCCCGCGAGACGAACATCCGGTGACAGTGGCCGCGGACCCGCAACGGAGTTTGCTCTCGCAAAAGCGGGGAATGAGACAACTGCGCCGGGTGATATTTCAGGAGACGCAAAATGATGCAGTGGGGCAATTATAGCTGGGGAATGGGGTTCGGCTGGATCTTCATGGTCCTCTTTTGGGTCCTGGTGGCAGCGGTGGTCGTTTATGTCGTAAAGCTCGTTGCCGGGGGAAAAGGCAGTGAAGGAACGGGAACGTCCGCTCTCGACATTCTCAAAAAAAGGTACGCCAAAGGCGAGATCAGCAAGGAGGAATTCGAGCGCATGAAGGACGACCTCATGAAAAAATGAGTGAGTCCGGTCATTCCGGAGACAGGGAGCGGATGCCCACATTAATCGATTCACGGATACACGAAAATACAGGAGCGCACGGCGCCGGAAAGAGAGGAGAACATGAAGCTTAAAGAGATAAAGGCAATTGCAAAGGCAAAAGGCGTGCAGGCGGGCAACCTGGAGAAGACGGAACTTATCCGGGCTATCCAGAAGGCCGAGGGGAATTTTGACTGTTACGGGTCAGCATCCTCGGGGAATTGCACCCAGTCCAACTGCCTCTGGCGTCAAGACTGCCTGTCTCTATCAGCCGGCAAATGAATCGTTGATGAAGCGAAGTACCCCGCTTCTTGAGCGGGGTACTTCGCTAACTCGGTCAGGCTATGTATTGAAGGAGGAACTTCGTATGAAGATTTACCGGGGAGTTATGCCAGCAGTCATCATCGGTCTGTATGTGTTCATGTATCCTGCGCTTGTTCCCGCTGCGGATCTATTTTATGACGCGGAGATAAAGGCGATTTATGAGGACAACGTTGTCGGCCTCCTGACGGGCGCGCAGGGCGTACGAGGCGGCGCGTCCGGTCCCGGCATGATGGCAGGCATCATGGGCATGGGCGGCGGCCACTCTCCGCAAAATACCGGCTCCGGCCCGGGAAAGACCAGCGATACGGAGCTCAATCTTTTTGCGGACCTCGGGGGCTCCACGGAGATCGCTTCGCGTACTTCGTTGTTTATCGCCGGCAGCGCGGAACATACTTCCTATGACACCTTTACGGACCTCAACTCAAACATCGGCGGCCTGAGCACCGGCATCAACATGGGACTGGGCGATATGCTTTTGGCAAAGGTCGCGATCAACGGCAGGCTCAAGCGGTACGAGGGTCCCGGACGGGACAGCTCTGCATACGGCGCCACGCTCTCATTCAAAGAACGGTTCACCTCTGCTTTCTGGCTCAAGGAGGTGTATGATTACGAAAAAAACAGCGCCGACTCGGCGATCTTCTCCTACAAGGGCAACTCTGTGAGCGTCTGGGCCGGGTTCCTCCCCGCTCCGCAGGTGACTTTGCTTCTCGGGTATAATTACCTCGCGCGCGATTTCGACGAGCCCGCGGGATTCACCGTGACAGCCAACACCGTTTCCATAGGTCTGGTGTACGAACTTGCAAAAAGATGGTTTCTGGACGCCCAATACGATCATCAGCGCAGCGACTCGAACGTACCGGGCACTGCCGCGACCGACAATATTGTGAGCGTCGGGCTGAGGTACAGCTATTGAATTCCGGAGTTAGCGGGCGAATACGATAATGTTATATACACTCACCCGGCTAAAAGGATTTTTGGCAGGCAAACGTGATTGTGCCCACTCCGGTATTCTTGACTGAAGTTACTGCGTACGGTTTCTCGACTAACTACTGAAGAGGAGGATTTGAAATGTTTGAAGGACTTTTTAGGCCGATGCATTTGCTTATTATCCTGTTTATAGTACTGATCATATTTGGTCCGGGAAAGCTGCCTGCGCTCGGGGAAGGACTGGGTAAGAGCATACGCTCATTCAAGAAGGCCCTTACTGAAAAGGCAGATGGCCCTGAGAAACCTCAGCAGTAATGTCCCTCATGCTCCAGGGACGCGGCGGCATATCCCGTTGCCGGCTCAATGCCAAGACTTCGACAAAAGGCCCCGGACCGTTCCGGGGCCTTTGATGGTTTCGGGATCCGCCAGTTTAAAAATGATACGCGACTCCGGCCTGAAGCGTAAAATAGCTGTCGGTGATTATGTGCCAGCGGACGTCGGCCACAATGCTCAGCTGCGGAGCAATCGCGAAATCGAGGCCCGCACCCGGTGTGATGCCGAGATGGACGTCGCTCTCTGACGCCTTCACGTAACCGCCAAAGAAATCCGGCATGGCGACTTCGACCTTGTCAAAGCTCAATTCAAGGCCGCCCTGGACAAAAACTTTTAAATCGTTCTGCTCCATGGGAACATAATACCGTCCGCTCACGGTAATCGGCGTGCGTGAATAATCAAGGTCAGCGCCGAAGAAAGATTCGCTCCACGTGAGGAAGGTAAGGTCAACCCTGGCCTGGATGTCTTTATCAACCATCGTCCCTCCGCCGATGCAAAGCCCGATAGTGCTGTCGAAACCCGATGCCGGGGCCGACGCCCACACCAGCGACGCATCCACTTCCGCATTGCCCATCTGTTCGCTCTTCGCAAAGGCCTGTGTTCCCGCCGAGAGCGCCAGTAATACCGCTGCGGTTATAATGACAATTCTTTTCATTGCTGTTCTCCTTTTGATGTTGAATTTTATTCTGTTCTGTAATGATTAACCGCGGTCTTGATAATAACCTGCTTCAATAAAATATATCGCACGAAAAAAAACAACTCATGGGCCCGGCCTGATCTCACTCAGCAGGCATTAATTCCTCCTTTCAGGCACTCTTATAGAACAAGTGCCAAGAGCATTTTTTCATAATACTTTTTTCGTAATAGTTATAGTTATTTGTGACTCGCTTGTCAAGAATTTTTTGTTTTAATTTTTTGTTTTAGCGTCCCGATCAATCCGCCTCCAGCGCATGTATTCAGCAGGCACTTTTTGACATACGGCGTTTTTTCCCGTATAATAATTCCGGTACTTAATCCCACGCACAGGACATCAATGAGGTATGCCATGAAACTGAAACCGCTGCATGATTGGGCTGTAATAGTGCCGTCCGAGGCCGAATCCAGGACCGCCGGCGGATTATACATTCCCGATTCGGCCAAGGAGAAGCCGGAAGAGGGCGTCGTGGAGGCCATCGGGCCGGGCGCCTACGAGGAAAAAAAGCGGGGCAGGAAAAAAGAAGAGAAAAAGGAACGCAAGTTCATCCCCACGACCGTGAAGCCCGGCGACCGCGTGCTGTATGAGCGCTATGCAGGACAGACCTATAAGATCGATAACGAGGAACGCATTCTCGTGCGCGAGCGCGATATTCTCGGCCTGCTCGATCGGCCCCTCCAGATCCCCGCCCTGACAACGCCGGGATCGACAACGGCGATCATGGAGCGGCCGGCCCCGTCGCCGCTGATAAACGTGCAGCAGGAGAAGGCGTCCCGCAAGGCCGTAAAAAAGAAAGCAAAGAAGAAGGCGGCGAAAGTATCCGTTAAAAAATCGGCAAAAAAGCGGGCGGGCAAAAAAACAGCAAAGAAGGCCGTGAAGAAAACGGCGAAGAAAGCGGCCTCGAGATCAAAGAAGGCTTCAAAGGCCAAAGGCAAGAAGGCCGGCAGGAAGAAATAAGAGAGTCAGGGGCGCGACGTGGAAGACGAAAACATTGTTCGTGAGAAGAAGATTCTCGCCATCCTGAACCAAGAGGTCGAAGCGGGCGAGGACCTTGCTGCAGCGGCGAGGAAGACGGTTGGATATCTTCTGCTCGAAAAAAAGGGCTATCACCGCGACGAAGTGCGGAAAAACGTAGTTTTCGAGGTGGTGCTCGGGAAGGAGACCGTCTGCTCGTCCGTGGACTTTCTCGTTACAATCGACGGGAAAAAGGCAATGGTTGTCAAGTGCTCGTCGGGCTCTCTTTCGTCCCGGGAGCGCCAGGCGGTGGCGGCCGCGCGTCTTCTCGACTCTCCGCCGGTGCCGATCGCCGTGGTCGCCGACCCGGTGAATGCCGAGGTCCTGGACACGGCGACGGGCGAGGTGCTCGGCGAAGGCTTCGGGGCCATTCCCGTCCGCGAGCAGCTGGTCGCGCTGCTGTCCGAAAAGGCGCAGGCGCCGCTCTCGCCCGGGCGGATCGAGAAAGAAAAAAGGATCCTGCTCGCGTTCGATGCCATCCGGTGCAGCGTTCCTAAGGGCGCGAACGGCGGGGTTTCGCTCGACGATATGTGCAAAGAAAAATAAGTTTTGAGACAAGCAGGGAGCAACATCTTGGAACCGCCAAGGCGCAAAGGTCGCGAAGGAGGGCGAAAAATTCCTCCAGGTTAATACCAAGACTTAAGATTTCCTTTGCGTCCCTCGCGCCTTCGCGGTAAATTATTTTTTTATCGTTCTTTCCCTTGACATGACCCAACTCACCGAAGAGACCTTCGACAAGACCCTCCGGTCCTTTATTAATTCGGAAAAGATCGACCTGAGCAGCGTTTCTTTCATCGATCCCTACGGCATGGTTGGGCTCATCGAGATCGGCGAGCTCTGCGCGCTCGAAGACGTGAGGAAGACCGTCGTCCTGCCCAAGTCCGAAGAAGTCTGCAGATATCTCGACCGCATGGATTTTTTCTCCTTCGCCAAGCGCTCTTTCTCTCTTGAACACCCATCGGGCACAACGGGAAAATATCAGCGCAGTCCCGATTCCGACGTGCTGCTCGAAATCACTGCCATCGAAAAAGCGAACGATATCCACTTCATCGTCGGGAAGGTGAGGGAACGCGCGCAGGCCATCCTTGCGACGCACCTGCGCTACGACGAACGGGCCATCAACGGTTTCATCGTGGCACTGTCAGAGGTTTGCCAGAACATCATCGAGCACAGCGAGAACAAGGGGTTCGTGGGCATTCAGAAGTACCATTATTCAAGCTTGGGGAAAAACATTGTTAAGATCGCGGTCATGGACGTCGGCATCGGGTTCCGCAAATCTCTTTCGGGGCGCTTCAAGCTTCGCGGGGATCTCGACGCCATCGACAAGGCCCTGCTTCACGGCGCGTCTCGCTACGAAGACGAGGGACGGGGGCACGGCCTTGCAGGGGTCAGGAAGTTCGTCAATCAATGGAACGGCAAGCTTTCGATCCGCTCCGGCACGGCGAGGCTTTCCATCATTCCTCCCTGGGCCAGGGGCAGGGAACAGGAACGGGGGCTTATTGCTTTCCCCGGCAGCCAGATCAACATCATGCTGCCGGAAGTTTCCTGAATGAGGAATGCGGATTTCACCCTGCACTCGCTTGCGAAATACTTAGACCCATTCTTGTACCATCTTGCTGAGAATCGCAAGACGGGAATCAAGGGTCTCATAAGCGCTGGGCGCAGGCGGAATGGGGAATAAAACTCCTCCTGAAACCGCCGACCTTCTGCCTTTGGACTATTCATACGCTCTCTATATGTCATTCCCGAATGGCTCTATCGGGAATCCAGGGGCTTGCTTCTTCCTCCTTTTTTCCCTTGACAAAGTATCTCAAATATGGTTCAATTGATTCAATTGAATATAAATGGTAATTCTTTTTCGGAGGTTTCATGAAATCCGTCGTTACCAGGGAAGCTATAGAACGCAAAATTTACTTAATCCGTGGGCAGAAAGTAATGCTCGACAGCGATCTTGCGGACCTCTATGGCGTTGAGACATTCAATTTGAACAAGGCAGTCAAACGAAATATAGATCGGTTCCCGCCGGATTTTATGTTTCAGATCACAAAAGACGAGGCGGAACGTTTGATATTCCAATTTGGAATATCAAAGACAAGCAGTCGCGGAGGTCGCAGATACTTGCCTTACGTTTTTACCGAGCAGGGGATCGCCATGCTTTCGACGGTTCTTAAGAGCAAACGCGCTGTTCAGGTAAACATTGCCGTTATGCGGACATTTGTGATGCTTCGGGAGATGATTGCGACGAATAAAGACCTCGCAACGAAGCTTGGAGAGCTTGAGAAAAAATATGACGCGCAATTCCAGGTTGTGTTTGATGCCATCCGTGAATTGATGATTCCTCCCGACGAAGACCGAGGAAAGATCGGGTTCTTGGCCAAGGAAAGCCGGGCGCCATATACGGCTTCTGTCCAGCGTATGAGCGGAAATTGACGTGGAGTTTGTCCGGAACTGCAGGATGAATCATGAAAAAAAGCAGATCAAAGAAGACCGCGCCTGAACAGAGCGATGCCGATGCTCCCTCCTGGGTTACCGGGAAGTTGCCGCGCAGAACGACGCCGCGCACCGAAGAACAGCTTGATCTTTTGGTGGACGGCACGATAGAGGGCATCAAGGACACCGCGGCCTGGAAGGATGTGGTCCGCCGTGTCGGAGCGCAAGGGGCCTGGCGCATCCTGCGGTCTCGCCTGATCGCGGGGGATGCGCTCGATACGATGGTTACCTGGAACTGAATCGGCCGGCTCAATCATGTAGGGGCTTGATAAAAGCAAAACGCCATGGCATCCGGAGGGGTCGGATGAAAACGCGGTTGACCCCGTTGTTGCATAAGTTCGTCGGAGATTATTATGTTTTGTTGCCCCAACTCAAGCTGAAAACGCTCTTCAGCGAGACTTGTGGAAACTCATTTTTCGTGAACTCTACAATGTTCGACAGAAAGTTTGTTTGATGCCGTATCAACGCGGTTAAACTGATTCTACTCGAATGAGTTTCTGCAACAACGGGTTGATACTCAAACAGGGGCAGCGAGGGACAGGATTTGGAATATTAACAGGAGGAGAGCGGAGCGGGCAGTTATTTTCTGATTTTTGCTTCGAGCAATGAAACACGTTTGGCGAGGGCGTCAAAGTCATCGTAATCGACTTTTCTTTTCAGCTCCGCTTTGAGAAACTGAACGTCGGATTTGATGATTTGTACGTCTTCCATCAGAGACCCTATCATTTCGGTTTGCGCTTTTTGAGTTGTTTTAATTTCCCGGTACTGTTCTGACAGAGATCCGATCATCTCAGTATGTGATTTCTGCGTTGATTTAATATCCTGGTATTGCTCAGCAATGAGATTTATCTTTGAGTCGAGGTCTTCTTTGAAGATTCCGACGACATGCTGGAATTCAGTTCGCTGTTCAGTGAGGATTGCTTTTAATTTATTTTCTGAAATTTCCATTTGGCAATCTCCTTGAAGCCGTATGAAGAGATATTACCCAGAGAGGGGTGTTTTGTCAAGATATCTCTCTTGACAACAAAATCTTCCAACATGCGCGTCCGTAGTGTCGCGCGCGTTCATCAGCAGGAGGGAAAAAAATGACGACCTACTCGGAAATCGAAGATGCATTCTTGTTTGTGAGCTCATCTCCACCTTTTGAAAATTATGCCTATCTCAACAAGGAGACGGGCGCATTTTACTACGTTTCAACATTGGGCGACTCGGATGAACTGCCCGATGATTTGGAGGAGAACGATAAATATATAAGCATTCCACACAAAAATGATTTAGACCTCGGCCGCGAGCTGGTCTTTGCCTTTGTTTCCGCCGAGATTCCGGACGAGTTTGAGAACGTGAAAAGAATTTTCAGCAGAAAAGGAGCGTATGCGCGGTACAAGGACCTGCTGGAATCAAAGGGGCGACTTGAGGCCTGGTATGAGTTCGAGAAGCAGTCTACCGCAAAGGCCCTTCGGGAATGGTGTAAAGAAAAGGGCCTCGCCCTCACGGGTTAAGGGTGGTGTTTCGCAGTTGAAACAAGGGAACTTAATAATCGACATCAGGGCCAGTCTTTTTTTGAAATACATGCCCTCTATAATCATGGCGAAACAAAAGCGTAAGCTCACTCCTGCCGAGAAAGCCGAGAAACAACGAAGGCGGAAGGAATTCTCCTGCAGGGGCGGGGAAGGAAGATCGAGGAACAGGATTTATCATGATAAGGTACGACCTTTATAAATTGCTCAAAGAAGAACTCGGCAACGGGTCGAAGGACCTCGTGACGCGACCGTCGGGGGAGAAGATCCGGCAGCGGATCGAGCGGGACATGGAGAAAGAGTCCGCGGGGTCGGTGATCGGCCTGGACTTTTCAAAGATCGGGGTGATCGACTACTCCTGCGCGGACGAGATCATCGCCAAGCTTGTGTCGCGGCTACTCTCAGGTGAATACGGCGATAAGTACCTGCTCCTTACGGGGCTGAACGACAATCAAAAAGAGAACATCGAAGTGGCGCTGGAGCGCAAGGACCTTGCGGTTTCGGTCGAGATGCGGGATGGGAAGAGGGCAGTCCTGGGCGGGCTGAATAATTATCTCAAGGACACGCTCGACTTCATTGCCAAGAAGAAAAAGGCCACGGCCAAGGACCTCTCGGCGGGCCTGAAGCTCGAAGCGAACACGAGCGGCACACGGCTGTTGAACCTTCACAAAAAACGGCTGGTTCGGAGAGCGGAAACGATCGGGGCAGACGGAAAGGTGTGGCTGTACGAACCGCTCTGAGGCCAAATTCAATTGACGGCGAACGGTTATTGATGTTACAATGAACGGCAATTTCATCGATGAATAGAATCGCGAAGGCAGTCATTCTTTTTGTAGCAGAAGGCGCCTGGTCCGGCAAGTCTCCCATCGCGCCCGGTACCGCAGGGACCGTAGTCGGGGTCCTTCTCTATCTTGTGGTGAAGGGGCTGGCGCCCGCATGGTACCTGGCTGCAACAGCGGCGGTAATCGTCATCGGCACCTGGACCGCAGGCCGCGCCGAGATTCTGCTCGGCCGCAAAGACAGCCCTTCGATCGTGATCGATGAGATAGCCGGGTATCTTATAGCCATGTTTCTGGTCCCGTCCGGGCGGGGATTCGTCGTTGCCGGCTTTTTTCTGTTTCGTTTTTTTGATATTGTCAAACCCTGGCCGCTCAAGCGGCTGCAGGATTTGCACGGCGGCCTCGGGGTGATGCTCGACGATGCCGGCGCGGGGGTATATACAAATATCGTCCTTCAAATAGGCTGGTACTTTATCAAGTGAGGTTCTTCCCTGATATGTGTCTGCAGAGAGTTTTAATTGCGGATTGCGGATTGCGGATTGCGGAATTTAAACCGAAACCTTTTTTTATCCGTGTTCATCCGTGTTCATCCGTGGTTCCGCAGAGGTTTTTCCATGCGCGCTGAAATCATAGCCACCGGCACCGAGCTCTTATCAGGCGGCGTGCTCGACACCAACTCCCTGTTCCTTTCCGAGGAACTTCTGCTCCTGGGCATCGAGACGGCCTACAAGACCGTCGTCGGAGACAGCGAGAAGGACATGGAAGAGGCCTTTCGCCGCGCCAGGGACCGCGCCGGCGTGCTCATTGTTACCGGCGGCATCGGCCCGACCGAGGACGATATCACGCGCAAGGTGGTCGCGAAGATCGTGAAGAAGCGCCTGGTGCTGAACGAGGACGCTCATAAGGCCATTCACAGCCGGCTTGCGGGCAGGGGCAAAGAGGTCCTGGTCGCGAACGACAGGCAGGCCTTGATTCCCGCAGGGGCGCGGCGGCTCCGGAACTCTGTCGGCAT
>OFHG01000323.1_pt1 | contig 20341 bp, 13 predicted proteins | sample 1521931 | NCBI WGS metagenome assembly OFHG01 (sample SAMEA2468438, study PRJEB22500) | soil metagenome | biome: Glassland; feature: Farmland; material: Clay | place: Australia | collected 2013-01-31 | depth 0.55 m
CCTCCACCGCCCAGGCCACGCCTTGTTGAACGGAGGCTGCGCGCTGCACCTGGCCTCGCATGACCAACAGGTCACCATAGAGCAGGCGCGTGCGGCTATCCCGGTAGCCGGTATCCCAGGCGGCTTGCAAGGTCGCCTGAGCGCCTGATACGTCTTCCCGGCTAAGGGCTATTTCACCAAGGCGCAACAGAGCTACCCGGTTTCTGGGATTCCAATCCAGGGATTTATGCAACGCGTCTTGCACACTGCCCAATGACAACCGTTCCCTAACCTGATCTAATGTATCATTCTGAAAATTGTCCGGGTCATATATCGATAGTTCCAGACGGGTCTGCTCGATCGCCCCCAGGTTGGCGTAGAAAGCACTGATAAGGGGCCGGTAAAACAGGCCTAACAATACCAGGCACACCACAGTCACTGTCATGCCTATACCCATATTTCTGCGATGATGACCCGATCGCTCAGAAACCATCGCCTCCGATGAGGGGTGCGCCAAATAAGCAAATCCCAGAATCAAACCAACCAATGGCACCGTTCGTTGCCCGTAAAAAACCACTTCAACCAGGCCATGTACCGTGATAGCCAAAACGCCAACAAGGCCGGCCCAACCTAGGATCGATTGCGTGCTCGAAGAAGGCTTTTGCACCTCACTCAACGCTTTCCAGGCCCAACTAGCAACAACACCCAGGATGCTCAGCAATGCAATTTCGCCAAAAATTCCCTGCTCTAACCAAATTTCAAGAAACAGGTTGTTCAAATTATTTTGATAAGGAACACCGATGAGCAATTCATAGATTGAGTACACACGTGGCGCAGTCATCAACCCACTGCCGGTATATACATAATCACCAATCAGATCCGCGCCGTCAGACCAAACCGTAATGCGACTTTGTAGAGTGCCAGTGGGGTCAGGTAACTGTCCGACCAGGCCATCCGCCCTACCGCTCAATAGCAATCCCTCAATAATTGCCAGCCCCCCCAAAACCACGATCACCCAAAAAGCTCCTCGTTTTACTTGAGAAAATAACCAGCGCCGTTGAACCAAAATAATAGAGGCCAGCCCAACCGCGGCAGCCAGGCCCATCCAGGCTCCCCGGCTACTGGTCAATAACAGCCCTATGAAGACAATCGCAGTCCCACCGACTTCAAGAAAGGTCTCGATGGCGGCACCCCTCCGCTTGGCGTCTGCCACTAGCCCTAATCCTATGGGCGCAGCCAGGATCAAGGTTCCAGCAACTACGTTACTTTGGAAGTTAGGCCCAGGGAATACTGGTAAATGACCCTGAATCCATTTCAACAGATTTGTAATCAGAAAAAATTTATCCAATGCTGCACTGTAATCCTGGTGGAGAGGCCAATAGACGGCTAATCCTGAAGCCAGGGCTAAGATACCAATTCCGATCCAACGCAGTTCCACTTCCTTCCGATGAGCAGAGCTACTTTCTCCCGCGCTGATTTTTCGGCCAGCCACCACATAAAAAAGGACGCCACCCGCCACCAAACGCTCGAATTGTAAAAATGCCGCCCCCCGATCGTAAGAAATCCAGGTAGCCAGAGCAGCACTGGCCAGAAAAACCAAACCCGGAATTTCCATTCGAGTATGGTACAACCTTCCACCGTCGCGGGCGACACGTAATACAAATGCCCCCAGCAAGCAAGCTAAACCAGGTAAAGTGTAAAGTTGAAAGGCCTCGGGGATGCTGATCATTCCGAGGCCTATCAAAAGCAATGCCCATTCCAGCCAGGTGCTCAGGTCCGGCGATCCGGATTCCTTTAACATGGATGGCTGCGACAAATTCTCACCATCCTAACCCGCATAAAGAGGAGGTATTCAGAAACCGTTCCCGCGAATTCTTGCCTAAAGAGCAAGGATCCAATGGGTTAGGCCCTAAACCCCAGGCGAAAACGAGTATATTTGATTGCGCCGAGCTTAACCTTTTACCCACCCAAGGGTCTGCCAGGCAATACTCAAAGCGCTCTTAAAACCCTCCCAGGTATTCATGCTCTTCAAGTAAGTCACGATCGGACCCGGGCGGAATGCCCATTCCCGGAAGGCACGTCGCTGCCAGTAAAGCAGGTCTTCGGCTTTGAGATCCGGGTAATCCAAAACGGTGGCCTGGTCCATATCCACTTCCTCCCAGTTGGTTCCAGGGCGGAACCAGCCGTTTTCCACGACTTCGAAAAAGAACGGAGTCCCCGGGTAAGGGGCGGCCACATGAAAGAGGGCAATATCAAGCGGTAATTTCTTGGAAAAGGTGATTGTCTGTTTGATCGTGTCGACAGTTTCACCCGGCAAGCCAACGATGAAATAGCCCCAGTTCTTGATGCCGGCTTGATGAGCCCATTTCAGCGCATTGGTGGCTTGCTCCATACGATATCCCTTGTGGGCTTTCTTGAGAATCATTTCATTGCCGCTCTCGATACCCCACGAAATCATCATGCAGCCAGACTTACCCATCATTTGCAGCATTTCTTCATCGACATAATCCACCCGGCTGTTGGCCGTCCAGGTGATTTTGGTGCCTGTTTCAACAATCTGTTTGCATAATTCAATAACCTGATCCCGGTTCACAGTGAACAGATCGGCATACATATGGATGTTATACACACCCAGGTTATTCAGAATGCGAATCTCCTCCATCAAAAGCTCGGGGGAACGCAGCCGCACCGAGTACTGGTAACTCACGTGTTTGATACAGTACTTGCAGCCAGCCGGGCACCCGCGACTGGAAACCAGAAATGAGTAAGGCCCTTTGTACATGGGCATCAAGTAGTGATCAAAAGGCAGCAAATGATGCAAGGGGATCGGCAGATCGTCCAAATCTCGAATGAAGGGCCGATCCCAATTGACCCGCACCTGACCCTGGTAGCGCCAACCCAAACCCTTCATCGAAGCCAATTGAGCTGCCGGTGCTAACGACTTTTCAGGCTCCCCTTGTTGCACAGGCATGAGCGGCAAACTTAACTTTTCATCTGGTTTGCTTTCGGCCGCTTCATTCGAGGAGAAAGTCCAGGCCGGTTGCCAGGTCGGATCGGATTCTTGCCACATCTTCCACATGAATTTATCATGCAATTCGGCGGGTTTATCACTTTCCGCAGCCACAAGATGTCCATCTTCCTGGACACGCCAGCGACCCTGCACCACCTCCAATGTGTCGATCAGTTCTCGGAATGTCAATTCGGGTTCGCCACGCAGAACGAAGTCCAAAGCCGGGAAGGAACGCAGAGTCTCTGCTGCCATGGGAGTTACGTGTGTACCGAATGCCATGGTGACGGTTCCAAGGCTTTTTGCAAGAAAAACACCGTACATGTCATTGGTCAGGGTCGGCGCAGTCACCTGGGTCAGGTAATACCGGGGGCGGCGCTCGCGCAGGATGTCCTCGAATTCTTTCCAGGTCATGCGCATGGCGATAGCATCGACGATTTCCACCGAATAATCCGGAACCAGCAAAGCAGCCAGCTGAGCCAGGCTCACCTGCGGCCAGATCATGTTTTCACGACTGCGACGTCCGACACGGTGCTGAGTGCGGATCCAGATACCTCCATCCGGAGATGGGGGATTTACCAGGAGCACATCGATTTTACTCTCACGCCTGCGGGCGATCGCCCGCTCGCCGACGATTGAATCTGCATCTGGAAACTTCGCCGAAGGCAATTTTGGGATGCGGCGCGTCCCCAGGTTTTTAGTAATGGATTCTTGAGATGTCATATTTGTTGCCATTTTTTCACCAACCTCATTTCGATTAATTCAACCTAACGAAAAACCGTAAGTTTATTCGAGATTCTAAATATATACTGTTCCCCTGCTTGATTTCCATGTGCCATCAATTTTACGGATGACACGCGCCGGGATTCCCCCTACGATCGTATGGGGAGGTACGTCTTGTGTAACAACCGCCCCAGCGGCTACTACTGCGCCTTTTCCAATTCGCACGCCATCGGTGATCACCGCATTAGCTCCCAGCCAAACATCATCTTCCACAATGATCCCTTGGGCAGTAATCCCTTGCTCTACGAATGGTCGCTGCGGGTCATCCACTACGTGGTTTACCGCGATTATCTGCGTCATCGGAGAGGTATAAACCCGGTTGCCAATCTGGACGCCTCCCTGGCCACGAATGATGGTGTATTCTCCAATCAGGCTATCCCGGCCGATCTTGATCCCGGAATTCGGCATATTTCTAAAATTATAAACGTGCAAAACCGCACCATGCATAACAAAAGTGTTTGCACCAATCTCAACACCGGCCGGGCAGGCATGGATATAAACGCGCTCATCGATGTAACAACCACGCCCGAGGCGGATCATATTCGCGAAGCGCAGTCGCACGTTACATTCGATTGCCACCAACCCATCCGCTTTCAGTATTAGTTTGTAAAAAATCCCCCGCAGGCCTATCCCAATAATCGACGGAACCCAGCCAAATAAACCTTGAATGCATTGTTCCCAAACATAACGTCCGAGAGATGTGGCCTGTCGAGAGAGATACAATCTTATAGATGATGACGTATTGTCTGCCATGCTACCTTATCGAGATGCAGCGGGTTAAAGGATGGTTTAAGCAGTTTTTCGATATCTCGTCGTTCCAATTTTGGTCATTCGCAACCAGGCACTCACAAATTACGCTGCAACATCTAAGCAGACAAGCCACCCCCAGTAAAAATTGACAAAAACCACTAATTCGAGTTAGTTTACCGCGATTTAGACCAATAATCAAGATTAAGAATAAGTTAAATGATGAAACTCTTATTTTGTTAATAATTGTATTAAAAATGAGAAATTTTGATTGGTTCGGCTAACTGGGCAGATTTTGACAAGCATCATTTATAATTTCCTCCCGTAATAGTGATCTATGTGGCCAGGGAACGAAAATAAAAAATCCATACACGCTACCACTCCCAACTATTTTTACAGGAGCATGAAATGAGCGCGTGGTATCAAAAAGACATTGAAGATGTTCTCCGAGAATTTAATAGCAACCCACATAATGGGTTGACGGAAGCCCAGGCAGAACAATTACTGCAAGAAATCGGTCCAAATGAGTTGGTGGAACGTGGTGTTAAGAGCCCATGGCTAATTCTACTGGATCAATTTAAGGATACCATGGTGGTTATCCTCATCATTGCTGCAATCATCTCGGCCCTCCTGGGGGATTTCAAAGATGCTTTAGCCATTTTGGCGATCATCATAATCAATGCAATCTTGGGTTTTCGCCAGGAATATCAGGCTGAGAGGGCGATGGCTGCTCTAAAGAAGATGGCAGTACCATCAGTCCGGGTCCGCCGGGATAGCCATATAAAAGAAATAACAGCTGTGTCACTCGTTCCCGGCGATATCATCCTATTAGAAGCTGGAAATACAGTTCCTGCAGATTGCCGTATCCTTGAAAGTGTGAACTTACGGGTGCAGGAAGCTGCCCTCACCGGCGAGTCCGAACCAGTGACGAAAATATCCGCTGCTATCCAGAAGCAGGATGTTCCACTGGCGGATCGCTGCAACGTTATTTTCATGGGAACTGCGATAACTTACGGCCGCGGCCAGGCGATTGTTACTGAAACAGGCATGCGCACCGAGCTCGGTGGGATCGCCGAATTAATTCAAGCTGGTGGTAAAGAGGATACTCCTCTGCAACGTCGCCTCGATCAATTAGGCAAAAGTTTGGCGTTGGCAGCATTTGTATTGGTAATAGTTGTCTTTCTTCTAGGGCTGTTACGGGGGGAGGATCTGAAAATTCTATTCCTTACTTCAATCAGCATAGCCGTGGCTGCAGTGCCGGAAGGACTCCCTGCGGTGGTCACCGTTGCCCTTGCACTTGGGGCACGGCGCATGCTGCGTCGCAAGGCCCTCATCCGTAAGCTACCAGCCGTCGAAGCATTAGGGTCCGTAACTGTGATTTGCTCGGATAAAACCGGAACCCTGACAGAAAACCGCATGACGGTTACAGTACTGGACCTGGCTGAACATCGGTTGAACCTGGAAGAAGAAGAATCTCGGCTGCACATGCAAGAGAAAGATAAAAACTGTGTGAAGGCAAGCCCCACCCTTGAGCAAGCTGAGACGCTGCGTCAGTTCCCATCCTTGAGTCTGTTATTAGCAGGTGGTTGTTTGTGCAATGACGCGATATTAGATTGCGAAGATAACAATCAACCTTCTTTCCATATAGTCGGAGATCCTACCGAAGGAGCTCTGGTTATAGCCGCGGCACGCATGGGTTTGGATAAAGATCTTTTAGAGCAAGCATTTCCACGCGTATCGGAGGTACCTTTTGACTCCGAACGCAAGCGCATGACAACGGTCCACAAAATGCCTGTATCCAAAGCGGAGGTACCGCCAGAATTGGAAAACGTGTGGGATTGGGCAGGTTGGACCAGTAACCTGGACTTCGTAGCGTTTACCAAAGGGGCCGTGGATGGCCTGATCGAAGTATCAACCCAGGTATGGGTGCAAGATCACATCGAACCCATGGATGATTCCTGGCGTAAACGGATCGAGGCGGGGAACTTTAGCCTTGCACAAAATGGAATGCGTGTGCTGGGAGTCGCCTGTCGCTCTCTAGAAAAGATCCCCGGATCAAATGCTCCAGGAGAATTGGAACAAGATCTGATTTTTATTGGTATGACGGGGATGATTGATCCGGCCCGAGAGGAAGTAGAAACTGCGATTGATACTTGTAAACAAGCCGGGATTCGTCCCATTATGATTACCGGCGACCACCCCCTGACAGCGAGCTATATCGCCAACCAATTGGGCATTAACCACGCAGGTGGTGTGGTATCTGGCCAGGAACTGGAGCGTATGTCTGATGCGGAACTCCTGGAAATCGTAAAAAACACCAATGTTTTCGCCAGGGTATCGCCGGAACACAAATTGCGCATCGTAGAGGCCTTACAATCCCAAGGAGAGATAGCCGCCATGACTGGCGATGGTGTGAATGATGCACCGGCCTTGAAAAAGGCAGATATCGGCGTCGCCATGGGCATTACCGGCACCGATGTTTCGAAGGAAGCCGCCGATATGGTTTTACTCGACGACAACTTTGCAACCATTGTGGCAGCCGTAGAAGAGGGGCGCACAATCTACGATAATATCCGCAAATTCATTCAATATACCTTAAGCAGCAATATGGGAGAAATCGCCGTCATGCTGTTTGCCCCTTTCCTGGGCATGCCGCTACCGCTATTGCCGATACAGATTTTATGGATCAACCTGGTGACTGACGGCTTGCCCGGCCTGGCATTGGGGGTTGAAAACGCCGAAAGAGATACAATGCGCCGGCCCCCGCATCCCCCAAACGAAAATATCTTCTCCCGCGGTTTAGGTGCCAGCATTTTATGGGTTGGTGCATTAATGGGGATCGTCTCTCTGGGCTGTGGATTCTTTTACTGGATGGCTGGAAACCCGGCTTGGCAGACGATGATCTTCACAACCCTTACCCTCTCGGAAATGGGCTACGTAATGGGACTTCGCTCCCTGCGCGATTCTCTCTTCAGCATTGGCATCTTCAGTAACCGGGCTCTTGTTTATGCAGTGGGATTGACCACCGCGTCACAAATTGCAGCAATCTATGTGCCTTTTTTTCAAAACCTTTTAGGGACAATGGCCTTATCATTGAGAGACCTGACAGTCTGTTTAATCTTGAGTACGACCCTCTTTTGGGCCATAGAGATTAAGAAGTTGATATCCAGGCGAATCGGTTAACCACTTCTCCGGTTCTTTGTCCAACGCTGCAACCGAATAAAAAATAAAATCATGCTTCCAATCCCCAGTGAGATGGGGATCAAATGTGCACTAACCCATAAAATAGATTGCAAAAAACCGCGCCAACCCGCGACTCTCTCTGCAGAGCTTTCCGGGAAAAAGATCGGCCGATCCCACTCAAAATTCTCCAGGCCGGGTAGAAATCCTTGCTCTAAACAGCCTTCCAGACTAAAAACGTAAAGGTGGTCTGTCCAATACCATGCCAGGCGAAGGTCACGCGATAGCTCATCCCAATCGAGAAAGCGGTGACCCTGATCGAAATCCACGCCACCACCGGTGCTTCCCACCCCAATTGCCTGCGCCTGTGAACCGTATGACCACAGCACTCCCAAACCGAAGTGTGGACGATCGGAACGACCGCGTAAATTGCTGCTGTAGAGCATCCACACCTCGCTATCCACGGGTATATCGACGATTCCTAACATCTTACGGAGCAAAGAAGAACCGACCAACCGCTCATCAGCAATCAAAGGCAACTGGTAACTTTCTACCAGATAACCATCCATGCGGATCTTCTCCACCATTTCGCTATAAACACGCTGCGCAGAAATGAGCCGGCGACGTTGAAACACGCGCCTCAACACCCGGCGCAGCGCCCAACGTCTATTAGTTCCTTGAACCCAGGCCTCGAATTCGCGAATGTCAGGCTCGATGTCCAGGCCTATTGCATGCCAGACGAGGCCTTCCCGATGGGTCCATATTTGAAATAATCCATAAAAATCCCTGGCGACTTCGACATTCTCTACGCCTAACCAGTATCCCTGATCATGACCTAACAACAGCCAGGCAGTTACCGGGATACCATATTGGTTGAGCTTACGGACGAGGTCAGCTCGTTCCGGAGACAGGTCCATGATTCCCAAACTGACGCCGGCTTTCATCGCCGCGAGTATCTCTAGTACAGATTGCTGGAAAACAGAAGTCAAGCGATTAGCAGGCAGTTCACAAAAAAAAGTCAAGCGAGGTTTTCCCATAACAGCTCGCCCTTTCTTAAATGGATCATGCATGAGATCGGTGTAACAGGTTGTGATTTCATATACAAGCTCTTGGAGTATACACTGAAATCAAGCCCATGACAAACAGTAGACAGTTAAACCCCAACGAGGTAAAATCCCGCCGGTAGTTTAACCGGGATGGGTGAGCACAGGTTAAAATGCATCGATCTGGTTTATTTTAATGGATCAAAACCTGCAATCGTTATCCGAGGCAATCGACGATTTTCATAAGGCTCGCAGCCAGGCTGCCCTTAAAGAAATCCTGGCGCGCATAACCGGTGAATCGACCCAATTACTCTCCTTCGACGAGCTACGCCAAAAGCTTAAAGTCAAAGGAAGTTTCGAGCGAGGTCTGCGCGATATTCCCCTGGATGCCATCATCGGTAGCGTGGGACGTTATAATGACTTTACTCGCGATTTTCTCCCCAAACAAGATATGGATGAAACCCGTTGGGCCCTCAACCATTGGCAAAACTTGAATCGGGTTTTCGCCAGCTCATACAACGCTGCCCTCGTCCCCTCTTGGCGACACCTCAGACAGTGTCACCCTTAAACCGTGCGTTACTGGCTTACGACGGCAGCCCCAAAGCGCATGAAGCCCTTTTCGTGGCGACTTACCTGGCAGGCCGCTGGCAGATTTCTCTACCTGTTGCAGAGACGATCCTTCGGGTATGCGAAGAAAACCAGTCGAACCTGCTGATTATGGGAGGCTATGGCTACAACCCGGTTTTGGAGATTGTACTCGGCAGTGCAGTAGATCAGGTCCTGCGAGAAGCACACAAGCCCATGCTGATCTGTCGTTGAATACGTAGCAACCTGATGAATTAAAGTATCATGCACTAAAAACCTGCCGGGACTTTGTCATGCCAGGCTCTCGATACGGTTAACCATCTTTTTTGTCTGGCAGTTTTCCCCGTAAAGCACGCTGAGTGAGATCTTCAGCTACCTGCTCGAGTGGAACATCCTTACCATACGTCTCCCGTAGAAAACGCTGGTGATCGATCACCCAAAGATAAAGATCCGTCTCCGTCCGATCAGGGAATTCACCCAGAACACTCTGTTCACGAATGATCTGAACGATTGGAAGATAAACATGGTCGTACCAGGAAGCTACCGCGTCTTCATATGGGACATCCGCATGTCGCTGCTCACCAAGATACCAGCGATGAACATCGATATGCTCCCGTAAAACGTTATACTGGCCTGGTACACTAATTTCGATGTGTGCAGCAGGTCGTAATCGATCCAGGTGAGTCTGTTCGTAAAATATCACCTTTTCTTGCTTCACTAAGATTGCATCTAACCACGCCGTCCGTTTAAGCACATTTACCAATTTACGGACGGCCGGTAATTGATAATCGGATACGAGTTCCCTGGCTGCCATCGACTTAGCATCGTTATCTCCCACTGATTCTTCTTCCCGGTATGCCTGGCGTAGATATCCCTGGTATTCCATAATCCAGAGATATAAATCTGCCTCACTTGTGCCCGGAAATTCTTTCATCACATCCTGCTGGCGAACAATCTCTACCAAAGGCAGGTACACCGAATCATACCAGTGCGTGGCAGCCTCCTCGAGAGGGACCTCGGATTGACGCTGTTCGCCTAGATACCATCGATGTACCGCAATATGCTCTAGCAGGTGCTCGTACACTCCAGGCAGGGTGGTTTCGAGATTGGCATCCGGTCGTGTCCTTTCCAACCCGGTGTGCATCAAAAAGAGGGCGTACTCCTTTTTCATTACCAGATCATCGACCTTTAAGTCAGGAGTCAGCCTGACAGAAATGTCGATTTGGGTGACGTAGGCATCGACGAATACCTGGCCTCGCTCTCGGGCCACCGAAACGCGGTGGTTGCCGTCTTTGACGAAGTAAATCTCCCCTAATTTATAAAGTTCTACAGGCGGCAGCTCCACCTGGGCGTAATGCGCTTTGTCAATGCTTACCCAGCGGTTTTTCGTGCGAACTTGAGTGGGCAAAAAAGCCCGGTCAAAATCGTGATAGCGTCCCATGCTGCCTACTATCTTCTCGATTGGCACCTGCTTCACTCCCAGGTAATGCTGGCCCCGGATCGGTATTTGTTCGCTGACCTCATCGTAACGCAACAATTCGTTGTTCGCCCCCGTCAATAACGATAGAACTTTTCTAAAGAAACCGCGCATCACTGCACGTTCAAAATCCTGATTTGCAGTTTGTTGGTACACCAGTGAATTATCTCCTTTCATCCCGTCCCCGTTTTTCCCCTCCAATGCTGCACACGGGAGTGCACAAAGGCCTTGAAAAAAACAGATTAAATTCCAGGCTCTTTCTCGATTTGGGGACGCAGGTGTTGCAAGCCCAGCTCTAGCTTGGTCTCGCGATAGGAGTATGTATTTATGACACGCGTGTGGCTGAATTGTGTCTCGATTTCCGTATCAGGGCGGTAAATGTGGATATGGCCATGGAAAAGATAAGCAGGTTGAAAAACGCGCAGAAACCAGGCAAAAGCTTTGATCCCACGGTGAGGGACATCCTGGCGGTCGTGGACTCCAGCGGGTGGCGCATGGGTCAAGAGCACGTCCAGGAATCTGCCGTGTTTCAATCGGTTGAGCAATAATCCTGGTACCAACGCCAAGACGTGCTGCAGCATTTCCCCTTGGGTATACTGAAAGACACCGGGTCGATACTTCAAGCTACCTTCCACACCCGCCAATAATAATCCTTTATACTCAACTACTCGTCGATGCAAGTCTATTCCACCTGCAGGTGCTGTACGCTGGCCTGCAGTGTTATATTCCACCACTTTATCGTGATTCCCACGCACGAAAAACAACGGCTTGTTCAATGCGTTCAGGACATACTCCAGATAGTAATAATCCAAATCTCCACATCCAAAGATCAGTTCCACATCTGGAAACCGGTAACGGACCTGGGGGCTGTAAATGAATTGCACCGTCTGGTCGCTCAAAGAGAGGACTTTCATCGAGCCCCATATCTTTCACTGCTTGTCTAAATACCTGTTCACTCCAATGGTACCAGGCCATTGATTCAAGCTTATACCCCGTTTCAAACGAGTTGTCAACTCGAGCGGCTCTCCAGAACAAGGCAGCAAAATTATTGACCTTAATGACGCACTGTGTTATACTTTTAACAACGCACTGCGTCATAAAATAGTTACAACCATTGTAACGAATTAGATCTTATGCACCCAACCGGGAAGCAGGACACTAAATCAGGAGGATAGACTATGGCTACAAAAACCACAAAACCGACCGCCGACGAGGCACCAAACGGAAAAGAAGAGAGCCGGCCTTTGTTCGACCTTGCCCGTAAGGTCTTGTTGGCGAGTATTGGTGCGATGGCTCTTGCCCAAGATGAAGTGGAAGATTTCGTGAACCGTCTGGTAGATCGCGGTGAGATTGCTGAGAAAGACGGCCGCAAGCTGGTTAAAGAGATCATAGACCGCCGTAAAAAAGAAAGAGGAAAGGTCGAGGGGGTGAGCAAACGTGTGGAAGAGGCGCTTGACCGGCTCAATGTGCCCACCAAAACCGATATCGAAGCCCTTAGCGAGAAGATCGCTGCACTTACCAAGAAAGTCGACGACCTGAAAAAAACTCAGGATTAGATTCATTGATTTGGCGGGGGCCACTATGGGATAGGCAGCCTTTCCGGCTTCCTATCCCGAATTTTTAACACCAAAAGCCTATTCGTGGAGAAAGCGTTTATAATCCACTCCGGATTACTGGATCGGAGTTGAGCATATGCCTGTCATAAAACGGTATCCAAACCGCAAGTTATACAATACAGAAACGAAACAATATATCACTCTGGAAGAAATTTCGCAACTGATCCGCGAGGGGGCAGAGGTGCGCGTGGTAGACCATGCCAGCGGCGAGGACCTGACTGCCGTTACGCTGACGCAGATAATTTTCGAATTAGAAAAGAAACAACGCGGTTTCTTACCACATTCCATCCTCTCCGGTTTAATCCAGGCGGGCGGAGAACGCATTGGCGCCATTCAGCGCAACTTGGCCTCCACCCTCGGCCTCAGCCACCTGGTGGACGAGGAGATCCAGCAGCGCCTTCATACTTTAGCCGAGGAGGGCGAGCTAAACGAGGATGAAGCAAAACAATTACTGGGAAAACTGGTATCCAGCCGCTTTCGTCCGGCAGAAGACGCGCACTTTCGGGGGTTTTTTGAGTACCCATCGATCCAAGACCTTGACCAGATCCTTTCAGCACGCGCATTGCCTACACGCAGCGACCTTCAAAAACTGTTTCACCAACTGGACGAGCTGACAGCAAAAATCGAACAAATCGAGAAACACGAGGCCTAGTTTAAAACATGAAAACCAATTACCGCTTACCTTTTATCTTAATCGCTCTGGTAATAGCTGCCCTCGGCTGCCAGTTGTTCACCGGACCCCAGTTGACCGCACAGCCTACCTCCACTGCAGAAGCGCTTATACCTACCACATCTCCCACACCGGCCTACACGCCAACCCCACTCCCGCCCATCCCGGTTCAACCCGGCGAGAGCCATCCAAACGAGCCCGTCTACGTCACCGGCAAGATAACCTATACCTCTCCCTTTTTCGTTAACACCATCTCGGATGGCTTTGTCCTGTTGGAAGACGAGGCCGGTTTCGTCCACCGTGACCACCAGTTCGCCTTCCCGGTCAACGATCAGGCCTTAGGCCCGATCCAGGTTCAAAATGACAGCACCCTAACTTACAGCTTGATGCTCCCTGCACTGCCGCAAGGGACAGCGGTAGATGTAGATAACAACGGGCGCAAGGATGCCGGCGTGCAGGTGTTTGCCGTTGCGTACTGGTCCAATACCTGGGGGGACACGTTTATCGAGCCGCGCGACGGTGAAGGCTGGTCCGACGCTTACTCTTCGACCATCACGGATCCACAAAACAATGACGAAATCAAAGGCGGAATATTGATCGTATGGGCCCCAGACGATCAGCAATCCTTCCCAACCGGTTTCGGACCGGATGGGCTGCTCTTCACTTCCGATGATCCCACCGCGCCCATTCCGGCCGGCTACAATATTGTCGATCTCAGTCAAAAACCCTTCCGCGTTTACAAGACAGCCCGCCCCACCATCGATCTTAATGAAGGTGTCGTTGCGGTAAACGACTATTCCAACATGAATTACCAGGACGCCTTCGAGGCCTTATTCCAGAAGGTTTCCAAGGAATATCCTTTTACCGCTGAGAAGGGGATCAACTGGCAAGCGCTGCACGATGAATTTGCCCCAAAGGTCGCCGCTGCAAAAGACGCGCAATCTTTCTACCTCGCCATCCGGGCTTTCGCCCTGGCCATACCGGACGAGCACGTGGGGCCGCCTATTGAATCGCGCGATTTCCTAAGTCAATTTGGGGGTGGGTTCGGCTTGGTGGCTGCCGAATTGAGCGACGGCAAAGTCATTGCCGCCAACGTGTTGCCCGATTTGCCGGCACAGAAGGCCGGCATCCAGCCCGGGGCTGAAATCATCACCTGGGACAAACAGCCGGTTGCCGATGCGATTAATGCGATCGTTCCTTACTTCCAACCCTTCTCCACCGAAACCGCGCGACGCCTCCAACAAGTGGCTTTCCTGACACGCGCCGCACCTAACGCGAAGGTCGCCGTCTCTTTCCGCAATCCAAAATCAAGCCAGACCCGCAGCGTTACCTTGACCGCCCAGCCTGAAATCCAATCATTACTGCTCGCAATCCCTGAGCTGAACCAGAATCCGGTCGATCTGCCGGTCGAGGGCCACATTTTGAGCGATTCTGGATTCGGCTACATTCGTATCAACACTTTCAATAGCGATGACAACTTAATGGCGCGCCTGTGGGAGTATTACCTGCAAGGGATGATCGATCAGAAGGTGCCTGGGGTGATCATCGATATCCGCGACAACGGTGGTGGAAACGCGCAGCTTGCCCTGGATTTCGCCGGCTACTTTTTCGACAAAACGATCGATCTTTACCATACGGCTTATTACAACGAGCGCACCGGCAAATTCGAGTATATACCAGGCATGCAGCAGATCGTTCCAGGCGACTTGCAATTTACGGGACCGGTTGCTATCTTGATCAGTCCGGATTGCGTGAGCGCCTGTGAGGGTTTCGCCGCTGCCATGAAATACAATAATCGCTCGATTGCCGTTGGCAATTACCCCACTGCCGGGGCATTCGGGGAAGTGGGCCGCGGCCAATATAAACTACCGGACGACCTCACCCTGCAATTCCCCACCGGACGATCCGAGACGCCTGACGGCCAGTTGTTCCTTGAAGGGAAAGGGATCACACCCGACGTCACCGTCCCGGTGACGAGTGACAGCGTGTTGGGCAATACGGATACCGTCCTGAATGCCGCCGTGCAGGCGCTGCAAAATGAGATTAAATAGCTATTCCTGAGCCGCTTACTCGCATAATAATCTGAGTTCGTTAGTTTATGATTTCCTCTTTCCTAAACCATAGCCTCTCTTTCCTGGAAAGGAAAAACCGGCCGGTCATTGTATTTCTGATCGTTTTATATATCCTCGCCGGGGTGGTTTATTCTTTCTATTTGGGCAATAGTTTTCGCTATCTTCCGGATGAGGCGGATTACTATAACCTGGCGACCAATCTCGCCTCCAAGGGCGAGTACAGCCTGGATGGAGTCCATCTTACAACCCACCGTCCACCAGGGTACCCGCTTTTTCTGACTCCGTTCCGCTTTTTGGGTTTCGATGTCGTTGGACTGCGAATTTTAAATTTTTTCATCCTGGGATTGTGTATCTTTGTTCTCTATAAGCTGCTTCAAGAGCGGTTTTCTCCCCTGGCAGGCCTGCTTGGAGCGTTGTTGATGATTGCATACCCGCTGGTTTTTTATACCGCCGGAACGCTTTACCCTCAAACGCTCGCTTCTTTATTGTTAATCCTCATCATTTATTTTTGTACACGTGAAACCGGCCGGACACGGGAAAATCTGCTGGCAGGCCTGCTTGCAGGTTGGTTAATCTTAACCGTTCCAACGTTTATTTTTATTTTGGTTGTATTGGAAGTTTGGTCGTGGATATACCAAAAGCACCCGCTATCTTTACCTGTTTTGTCGATGCTGGTAATTGCGTTCCTGGTCGTGGGTGCCTGGACGCTTAGGAATTACGCGGTTTTTAATACCTTTGTTTTCGTCACTTCAAATTCTGGCGAAAATTTGCTCTTAGGGAATTCCGAAAACACCACTCCGAACGGCGGCTTTACGATTGACATTTCATATTACGAAAAACAAGCTGCGGGACTCGACGAGATTCATCGAGATCAATATTATCGTAGCCAAGCCATAAAGTATGCGATGACTCATAAGCTTGCCTCTCTGAAGATGTACTTCTTGAAATTCCTTAATTTCTTTAATTACCGCAATGATTTGGTAACAAAAACAGAAGCATCCTCAGCCAGAGATCTTTTGATGTTGGTGACCTATGGCCCATTGCTACTGGTTGCCTCCACCAGGCTTGTTTTTTCGAAATCTTTCAGACTGTCTCCTTTTGAGATATTGTTAGTAGCTACTTACCTGGTTGGTGCATTGGTCAGTGCGATATTCACCACCCGAATTCGTTACAGAGTACCTTTTGATTACACGCTTATGATGCTTGTGGCAATATTCATTAACAAGCTGATCAAAGACCGGCTTGTTCCCGATCTTAACCATTAACAAAATTCCCAACCTTATGATTAAACCGTTGACAACCTTAATTCTTTTCGCCATTTTCATGTCGGCCTGCCAGGCTCAACCAACCCAAACCGTTGCCCCAACAGAAATGTCACAAGTTGCGACACACACCCCAACTCCGACATTGGTTACGGACCCGATGCAGACACCCATTCCCACACTAACGGCGACGCCAATCATCACTTCAGCCCCTGTCGTGACAGCCCAACCTGTTCCGGGTATTCAAATGAGTCATCTAAATAAGCCCGCTGAGTTGTCACTTTTTGAGAATGCTGGAGTTTACTGGACGCGCTTCGATGGCTTTCATTGGGATCTGCTCGAGCCGGTCGAACAGGCAATACCTGCCTATAAATGGGGAGAGGTTGATGAGACCGCTTTAAAAGACGCTGCAAATGCCGGCGCCCAGGTCGTTGCGATGGTTCAGTTTGCACCCGATTGGGCTCAAAAATATCCCGGGGTTGCCTGTGGCCCGTTCGCTGAGTCTGCCCTGGATAAATTCGCCCGGTTCATGCATGCCTTAGTCAGCCGCTACAGCCAACCACCCTACAATATAAAATATTGGGAAATCGGCAATGAGCCAGATATCGATCACAGCTTGGTAGATCCCCACAGCGGCTATGGCTGTTGGGGCGATCAGAGCGACCCGTATTATGGTGGGGGTTATTACGCCGAGATGCTAAAAGCCACCTATGGCCAAATTAAAGAGGCTGATCCACAGGCCCAATTGCTGATTGGAGGCTTATTATTGGACTGTGATCCGACCAATCCCCCACGGACCTCGTTAAACTCAGGCCAATATAAAGACTGCACTCCATCCCGCTTTCTGGAGGGAATTCTGAAGAACGGCGGAGGTGATTATTTTGACGGGGTCAGTTACCATGCCTATGACTATTACGCAAACCAGTTGGGCCGCTACGCCAATCCTAACTGGCATAGTTCCTGGAATATTACAGGGCCGGTTTTGATTGCAAAAGCTCGCTACTTACGCAACTTATTAGCTGCTTATGGTCATAGCGAAAAATTCCTCTTGAATACAGAAGTAGCTCTGCTATGCGGGCGTGACGGGACTGAAGCACAATGCCGTTCGGATGATTTTGCTCTAACCAAAGCCTATTACATCACAGAAGCGAATGCGTCTGCTTTAGCGCAGGGACTATATAGCAATATATGGTACAGCTTAACCGGCTGGCGCGCTTCCGGATTGGTCGATGGATCGTTAAAGCCGAATCTGGCCTATGATGCGGATAAATTCAGCGCAACGAATTTGAAAGGTGCCACTTTCGTTGCCGATGTGACCGATTATCCAGGAGTCAAAGGTTACGAATTCAACAAGGATGGCAAGCGAATATGGTTGCTATGGTCTCTGGACGGAGATAGCCATACCATCTCGCTGCCATCCCTCCCCGCCCATGTTTTTGATGCCTTCGGCGCAGCGCTCTCAACACAGAAGGAGATTACGATCACCCTTGCGCCGGTCTACCTGGAGTGGTAAAAAAAAAGCCCGGACAGGCAAATCACCTGTCCGGCCTTTTCTTCCAATCGCTCGCTAAAGCCTAAGATTGAGGTTCGGGCTATTTACTCCATTCCAGATAAACCGGGAAAACGCCAACGTTCAGCGAAGTGCTGGGGGTAGCAGATACGTATGGACCGTCGTTCGGCGTCCATGTGTAAACTGCCTTGGGCGTACCCGGCAGGCTGATTGTATGGCTTGCCAGGTCATGTGACCAGAGCACCCACACCTTGATATCGCCGCGGTCCAATTCGTAGCCAGCCACATTCGAACCGCTATCATACTCCGTAATCTGGCGCGTCACTTGAGCGTTTTCCAGCTCGTTGCGTGCAAATACGAAAGCATTAAACATGGGCCCACCATACAGGCCGGAGTTATTCCATCCGTTATCGGATTGGTACCAGACATTGGCAGCCAGGCCCTGGGCAATGGCTACCGGGTAAACCCGGCCCACGTATATCGCCTTGTTCTCTTGGCACAAGGCATCACAGGTACCCGTGGTCTTGAGCAGAGCCACCTCGGTATTCATCAGGGGTTTGTTACCCAGGCCATACTTGTTCAACACATTGCGAATGAAGGCCGCCTTGGGAACCAGCACCGGGTCATTGGTATAATTGTTGCCCCAGTGTGCTGCGTTTCCGAAGACTCCTAACCGCACCCCCTGGTAATCGTAGGCGTGAAAACTGATGTAATCCAGCTGGCCGACCACCCCGGCATGGATCATTCCCTCCAGAAAGCTGGCCATTTCGGGATCACTGCAGGTGGAGAGGGACGGGTCACAATCCAAAAGCAGCCCGCCGTTGAGGATCTTTGCATTTGGATTAGCCTGGCGGATGTATGGAATGACGGTGGCCAGCATTTCGCCGAAATACTGCCCGCCATAGTAAGGCTGGGTGGGATCCCCCCAACAGCCGAAACCCGTATCTTTTTGAGTAATCGGCGCATCCGGCTCGTTGTAAATTTCCCAATACATTACGTTGTAGGGTGGTTTGCTGTAACGTTCGACGGCCGCCTTGAGGAAATTGCCATAGCTGTCAAATTGGGATTGCTGGATGGGACCACAACCCGAATCGGAGAATTTCCGCGCCCAATCGGGTGTGCCATTCACGATCTGAATCAACTTATATCCCAACTTGGAGGCCTGGATCATGTTGGCTTCCGCGCCAGACGCCGAGCTCCAGTCGTAACCACCGTTCTGGGTTGGCTGGATCGAGCCCCAATTCAGGCCGTCCTCCCGTAACCAGGTTGGATTGGCCGTCTCCGTATTGGCTAATCTATGTGATTCGGTCAAATTGCTCACTGTAATGCCAAAGATAGTGCTAACCGGGGGCTTTCCGCCAATTACTAAGGGCAAGTACACGCCCGGAACTACACCCGGGGCCGCCTGGGCAGACGCTTGAGAAAAAACAGCCAGGCTTCCTTGTGCTGCTAAGGCGAGCATGAGTACGATCGCAAGGGGTATTAAAAGCCGTTTGGTTTTCATTCTAAGTCAACCTCCTGACATGGTGATCCGTACCTGTCGGGCGACAGATCGGTCGAATATTAGGCTTTCACCAAATGGGAGCTATGAGCGAGTGGTCTCAATGAAAATATACCCAGATGCTGAGTATGGCAACGACGTCCAGCCAAACAAACAGGCTTAAATATAATAGAATACCCCCAAAATGCGCAACCCCTTTCGGACCAATCTTAACGAACTTGTAAATAAAATTCAAGGTGCCCTTAACAGGATGCCACGAAAAAAACGACAGCCAACCAATATTCAAAGCCAGCATGGTGGCGATGATCCCGGGTTGGGCGTAACGCGCAACTGGCAGATAAACATGGTAGATGGCGGTGTAGATCGACGAGCGCACCAGCGAAAAGCCCCAGGTTCCCAGCAGAACCAGGCCGAACACGAATACCAAATCCCAGGTTATTTTCCTGCGCCAGCGGAATGCCGCCAGCCCAAGGCCGAAAAGGCCTAACAAGGTTGGGATTAACAGCCACCGATAGGGAGAATGGCCGAGCAGCGGGACGTCTGCCCAACCGAAGAGCCCCCAAAATGTGCGGAATATTCTCATGGCGCTGCTGCGATAGAACCAACCGGTTCCGGCCGGATCCAACAGCGAAGCCAGGATCAAAGACGGAAGCGTACGGTCGGGCAAAATCTTGGATCCCAGCCGATCCACCCGGGGGCGAAAAGAGAGGGTCGCCTGCTCGATAGACGGATTTCGCAGCACATTCTTGAACGACTGCCCGCCCCACCGGCCCTGCACGCCGCTAGAATCAGAAAATTGCGGCGGGCTATCGACAGGGCGAATTCCATCCGTCAGAACAAACCCATCATAATAAAAGGTCACAGGTGCTGCGCCGGCCGGCAGGCCCGGGGTGACCGTCACCCATAATC
>OFHG01000324.1_pt1 | contig 20314 bp, 20 predicted proteins | sample 1521931 | NCBI WGS metagenome assembly OFHG01 (sample SAMEA2468438, study PRJEB22500) | soil metagenome | biome: Glassland; feature: Farmland; material: Clay | place: Australia | collected 2013-01-31 | depth 0.55 m
GCTCATCGTCGTGGCGGAGGACACCCTCCTGGGCGTTATCCGACGCGTACCCGTGGAGATGGTCATCCTGAGCGTGGCCATCGAGCCTCAGGGGGACCGGGAGGAGGTGCGTCGGATGCTCAACATGTCCTGCAGTTCCGAGGGTTTCTTCCTCGAGAAGCACCCGAAGCTCGCGCCCGTGTCCACAATGAACGATGGGATCTTCATCGCGGGGACCTGCCAGGGACCCAAGGACATCCCTGAGACGGTGGCGCAGGCCGAGGCCGCCGCCGCGGAAGCCATCGCCCTCACCTCGAAGGGGTCCATCCTCCTGGAGCCCAACCTCGCCTCCATCGAGGAAGCCCTGTGTTCGGGCTGCCAGGTCTGCATCCCCCTGTGCCCGTACAATGCCATCGAGCTGGACCACGAGAAGATGGTCGCCCGGATCAGCGACGTCCTCTGCAAGGGATGCGGTGTGTGCGTCGCCGCCTGTCCGAGCGGGGCCATCTCCCAGAAGATGTTCGAGGACGATCAGCTCCTCGAGGAACTCGAGGGGGTGCTTTCCCGATGATGGCCGTGCCGACGCAGGAAGTGCAGAAACAGGAGTTCGAACCGAGGATCGTCGCCTTCGTGTGCAACTGGTGCACCTACATCGCGGCGGACGCAGCGGGGGTCGCCCGTGCGAAGTACACGCCGAACGGGCGACTCATCCGGACGATGTGCTCCGGCCGCGTCGACCCCCAGTTCGTCCTGACCGCCTTCGAGAAGGGCGCGGACGGCGTCCTGCTCTGCGGTTGCCATCCGAGGGACTGTCACTACAACGCGGGGAACTACAAGACCCTCCGCAGGTACACCCTCCTCAAGAAGATGCTCGCCCAGATGGGCTTCGAGGACGATCGTCTTCGCCTGGAATGGATCTCCGCGTCGGAGGGGGAGAAGTTCCGGAAGGTCGTCGATGACATGACCGAACGGGTCCGGAAGCTTGGGCCCCTCGACCTGGATGGAGGTGACTGAATGGCGGGGAAGCCCAAGGTGGCCTTCTACTGGTGCGCTTCGTGCGGCGGATGTGAGGAGGCCGTCGTGGACCTCGCGGAAGGGATCCTCGACGTCGTGGCCGCGGTCGACATCGTGTTCTGGCCCGTGGCCCTCGACTTCAAGGTCCCGGACGTCGAAGCGCTGCCCGACGGGAGCATCACGGTGAGCTTCATCAACGGGGCCGTCCGCCTCTCCGAACAGGAGGAGATGGTCCAGCTCCTCCGGCGGAAGTCGAAGTACGTGATCGCGTTCGGGAGCTGCTCCCACCTCGGGGGCGTGCCAGGGCTCGCGAACCTCTGGGACCGCCGATCGATCTTCGAGTGGTACTACCACAAAGCGCCCAGCGTCGCGAACGGAGGCTCGGCGGAACCGCGGGAGACCGTGGAGGTCCCCGAAGGGACGCTGGAGCTCCCTACGTTCTGGGACACGGTCAAGGCGCTCGACCAGGTCATCGACGTGGACTACTACCTTCCGGGCTGTCCCCCGACCCCGAAGCTCATCGGGAACGCGGTGAACGCCCTCCTTCGCGGCCAGCTTCCACCCAAGGGCGCCGTGCTCGCGGACACCCGGGCCCTGTGCCATGAATGCCCCCTGAACGAGACGAAGCCCGAGAAGCTCCTGATCAAGGAGCTGAAGCGGGTGCATCTCACGAAGGTGGACCCGGAGAAGTGCCTCCTTGCCCAGGGGATTCTGTGCCTCGGCCCTGTAACGCGGGGGGGATGCGAAGCCCTCTGCGTGAAGGGAGGAATGCCCTGCACCGGGTGTTTCGGTCCCACGGACGAGGTACGGGATCAGGGTGCGAAGGGCATCTCCTACCTCGCCTCCATCCTGGATTTCGACGACGAGAGCGACATCCGACGGGTTATGGAGAGTGTCCCGGACCCCGTAGGGACGTTCTACCGGTACGCGCTGCCGCGGTCCATTCTCATGCGATCAAGGGAGGTGAAACCCCATGCCTAGCCAGATCACGATCAACCCCATCACGCGCCTAGAGGGTCATGGAAAGATCACGATCTTCCTCGACGGAAAGGGGGAGGTTTCCCGGGCATACTTCCAGATCCCGGAGCTCCGCGGCTTTGAGAACTTCCTGGTCGGCCGGCAGGCCGAGGATGCGCCGCAGATTACCTCGCGCATCTGCGGCGTCTGCCCCACGGCCCATCACACGGCCGCCTCCAAGGCCCTCGACGATCTCTTCAAGGTGGATCCGCCGCCCGCCGCGAAGCTGATCCGGGAGATGCTGTACAATGTTTTCATGATGGAGGACCACGCCCTCCACCTGTTCTTCCTGGGCGGGCCTGATTTCGTCGTGGGGCCGACCGCACCCAAGGCGGAGCGGAACATCCTGGGGGTCATCCAGAAGGCGGGTCTCGAGATTGGAAAACGGGTCATCGCGATGCGCAAGGACCTGCGCGGGATCATCACCGAACTCGGTGGCAAGGTGATCCACCCCGTGTTCGGCCTCCCTGGAGGTGTCGCGAAGGCTGTCACCCCCGACATGCAGGCACGGTTCAAGGAGACTTCGAATCGAGCGGTCGAATTCGCGCACTTCTGCGAGAAGCTGTTCGAGGACGTGGTCTTGGAGAATCCCGCCTACGTGAAGATGATCACCTCGGATGCGTACACGCACCGCACGTACTACATGGGCCTCGTGGACTCCCAGCTGCATGAGAATTTCTACGACGGACAGCTGCGGGTGGTCAGCCCGTCGGGCACGGAAGTTGCGCGGTTCCCGGGACGGGAGTACCTCGACTACATCGCCGAGCACTCGGAGCCCTGGACCTACGTGAAGTTCCCCTTTCTGAAGAAGATCGGCTGGAAGGGGTTTGTGGACGGCGAGGACAGCGGTGTGTACGGCGTCGCACCCCTCGCCCGCCTGAACGCCTGTGGCGGCATGGCGACTCCTCGCGCGGCATGGTTATACGACAAGTACTTCGAGACCCTCGGGGGGAAGCCCGTTCACCACACGCTCGCCAATCACTGGGCGCGGGTGATTGAAATCGTGTACGCCGCAGAGCGGATCCAGGAGCTCGTCCACGACCCCGGCATCCTGGACCCTGATATCCGAACCCTGCCCACGGAGACGCCGAAAGAGGGAATCGGGGTGGTGGAGGCGCCGCGCGGGGTCTTGATTCATCATTACACGAGTGACGAGCGAGGCGTGCTCACGTCCGCGAACCTGATTGTGGCGACGCAGCAGAACGCCGCTCGCATTGCGATGTCGGTGGACAAGGCCGCTCGGAGCATGATCCACAAGGGCGTCGTGAACGATGGAATCCTGAATGAGATTGAGATGTCCTTCCGGGCGTACGACCCCTGCCACGCCTGCGCCACGCACTCGATGCCCGGCCACATGCCCCTCTCGGTCACCATTCACGATGAAGCAGGCCGGGTCGTCCGGGAGATCCGGCGGGACGGCTAGCCATGGCCCTCGTGATCCTCGGCCTCGGCAACGACCTGCTCGGCGACGACGGAATCGGGCTGCTGGCCGCGGAGCGCCTCCGCGGGCGGGAGGGACCGGGGGTGTCCATTCGCACGTCCGCCCAAGCAGGCCTGTACCTCCTGGAACATCTGCAGGGGTTCGACGACGCGATTGTGGTCGATTCGGTCCTCGGCGATCATCCGGGGACGATCCGCGAGTTGCGGGGTGCGGATCTCCACGAGGTCGCCGTGCCGTCCGCGCACTACGTCGGGCTGCCGGAAGCTCTGGCCCTGGCGCGCGCGTCCGGGCTGAACGTGCCGCGACGGCTCCGGATCTTCGGGGTCGAGATCGATGTGTCCCAGCAGATCGGGTCCACGCCGAGCCCGGCCGTGATGGCTTCCCTGCCCGACATCGCCTCGGCGGTCGCTCGCGCCGCGGAGGAGTGGGGCTACGAGCTCCGCGCTCCTTGCGCCGTGGAGGTGACGACCCATGCATGAGTACGGGCTCATGCAGGACGTGGTGGAGGTCGCCCTCGAGGCGACCCGGCAGGAGGGGGACCGGGACGTCACCCAGATCCGGATCGAGGTCGGCGAGTTCCTCGTGGCCTCCCGCGAGTCCCTGGAGACCGCGTTCGAGATCCTCACGCGGGGCACACGGCTGGCCCGGTCGCGCCTGGAGATCTCGGAGGTGCCCGGCCACGCGCTGTGCGAGGCCTGCCGGTTCGAAGGCTCGGCCGCGGACCTGGGCGAAGGGCTCAGCGAGCCCCCGGCGCTCCTCCTCTGCCCCCGCTGCGGCGCCCCGCTCCTCGTGACGGCGGGAGCGGACATCCGCATCATCGATGTGCAACTTGAGGATCGCGGGCACTCGGACGCCCGCGGCCCGGACTCCGGAGGGAGGTAATGGCCTCATCTCGCCTCCCCGGGTCCGAGGCCCGGATTCGATGGCCCGCGGTCCTAACTTCCGCCGGTGCGGGGCCGGCGGCGGTGCGTGCTTCGAGGCGGTCCCCGCGCGATCCCGGAGGGTGATGGAGTTGTCGAACCCTGCAACTACGGCAGCGAAACGCATCGGGGGACCGGGGCTCGCCTTGGTCCTCCTGACCGTGCTGATCAGCGGCGTCTCGAACTTCGTGAACTTCAAGGCTGTCCAGGGGACGAACGTGGACGCCTGGATCACGATCCGGAACGCGGTCGTGGCCCTCCTGCTCGTCCCGCCCGCCCTGGTCCTTGGCCGGACCGGGCGGAGCCACCTGACGGGTGCGGACTGGGCTCGGCTCGCGACGATCGGGCTCGTGGGCGGCGCGGTCCCGTTCCTCCTCTACTTCCATGGGTTCCAGATGGCCGCGGCGCAGGGCGGCGCGGCGGCCGCGAGCCTCGGCTACCGGAGTCTCTTCTTGGTCGCGACGGTCTTCGCCATCGTCGTCCTGCGGGAGAGGCTCCCGCGCGGGTTCACCCTTGCGGCGGCGCTCCTCATGGCGGGGAACATCCTCCTCGTCGCTTTCTCGGGACCGGTCTGGACGGACGGGACCGCGTATGTCCTCCTGGCCACGGCGATGTGGGCGGGCGAGTACACGCTGTCGAAGCGCGCGCTTCGGAACCTCCCGTCCCCGACCGTCGCCTTGGGCCGGGTGGGGTTCGGGGCCATCTTCCTCCTCGGGTATTTGGGCCTCAGCGGCCAGGTCGCTGCGGTCAGCGGCTTCGCTGCGGCGGACTGGATGACCCTCTCCCTGAGCGCCCTCCTCCTCTTCGGGTTCGTGGCAACGTGGTATGCGGGCCTCCGGACGGTGGACCTCTCGGTCGCGACCTCCATGCTGGTCCTGGCCTTCCCGATCACATGGGTCCTCGGAGTCCTCTCGGCGAGGAGCCCGCTCGTCGTCGAACAGGCGGCAGGAGCGGCGGCCATCGCCCTCGGAGTCGCCCTGATCCTCTTCGCGGCGTCCTCCCCTGGGACGCGCGCCGCGCTCGCGCGGTGGTTCCACGCCCGGGGCGCCCGGACGGAGTGAGGCATGCCGCCCTTCGAACCTTCCATGCAACCCGAGATTCACCGGGAGGTCCCCCCGGCCACCCTCCCTCTTCATCGGTCGTCATGGGTGATGGAGGTCACGTAGCCAAAGGAAACCGCGCTCGTGCGGTCTGCGGTCGATGTGTGCGTGCGCTCTCGCCTTGGAGGGACGTTCGCCGGCTCGGACCATCCCGGGTCCCCCGGCTTGGGCAGCCCGGGCTTCCAGGAGGCCCTGATGCTCGTGCAGCGGCACCGCCGGATCCTCATCCTGGGGCTCGGCGACGCGACCCAGGGCAATCAGGGGATCGGCGTCCGACTCACCCGATCCCTGTTCTCCTCGTTCGAGGACGCGGACGTGCGGCCGGCCTCGGACTTCGCGGGGTTCGCCGAGGTCCTCCATGACTACGACGTCGTCATCGTCCTGAAGGCGCTGTCCTACTGTGGCCGGGTGGGCCACGTTTCCCTCGGCAGTCCGTACTCGCTCGAGAATGGGTGGGGGTCGGTACCGGCCTATGCGGAGGCCTTCGCGAAGGAGGTCGCGTATGCGCGCCTCATGGGGCACACGCTCCCGCGGATCGAGGTCGTGAACGTCTGCGTGGGCTCGGAGGAGTGGCCGGAGAAGGGGCTCAGCCCGACCGTGGCCGCGATGTACCGCGGGATCGTCGGGCGTGTGCGAGACCTCGTGAAGCAGGTGATCCGGGAGGCGAGCCATCCTCCCGACCTCTTCGGGCGATAACCGCTACCGCAGCGCCCGCCACAGCAGCGGGAGGGAGACGTCGTACCGGTACGTGACGTAGGAGTGCGTGTCGTCGAACTCCTGGTACACGTGCTTCACGCCGTGTGCCGTGAGCTTGCGGTCCAGCGCCCGGGCGCCCCAGATCAGGTTGAACTGGTCCTTCGTGCCGCAGTCGACGTACACGAGGCGCATCCGCCGCAGGCTGCGGTAGAGGCGGTCGACCATGACGACGGGGTCCCAGGCCCGCCACCGCTCCCAGACCTCGGGGCGCCACTCGCCCGTCTCCAGGTCGAACGGGAAGTCCGTTCCGAGCTCGCGGCTCCTGGGGTTCGGGGAGTAGTGGGCCGCCATGCCCACCGTGTTCAGGACGGCCCCGAACTCGGCCTTGTGGCGGTTCGGCTGGCGCCAGTACCACCGCAGCCATCTCGCGGGGCCGCCGTGCTCCCGGAATGCCGCGAGGGCCTTCGGGAAGTCCTGGATGTAGCAGAGCTCGAAGATCGAGTCGCCCGAGTGGTCGGCGAGGGCGGACCACGTCTCCGGGTGGAGCAGGCCCTGGACGATGGAGCCGTAGCCGCCGGAGGACTTGCCCCAGATGCCGCGCCGGCCGACGCGGTACTTGCGCTCGACGAAGGGCACGACCTCCTTGCGGAGGTAGTCGTCGTACGGGCCCGTGGCGGTCGAATTGACGTACTGGTTGCCCCCGACCTTCGTGAAGCAATCCGGCATGGGCACGATCATGGGCCCCATCTTCCCCGTGCGGATGAGGCGGTCGAGCTTCGACTTGAGGTCCTCCGAAAGCGGGTCGATGTTCAGCAGGGAACGGCCCGTGCCCGTGTACCCGACGATCGCGTACGCCGCCGGGTAGCGCTTGTGCGGGTCGTAGCCCGGCGGCAGGTAGACCGCGACGTCCCGCCGCGTCGGGTCGCGCAGGGGATTGCCCTTCAGCACCTTCGAGTCCAAGGTCTCGATGACGACTTCGCCTCCGGCCATGGGGATCGGCCCGGTGGAACGCCGTCCGCCCGAAAAGGGTTCGGTTCTCCGCGCGGCTCACTGCCGGTAGTCCTCGGGCCAGAAGCCCAGGTCCACCTTCAGGTCCCCGAGCCGCCCCAGGTCCGTCCCGTCCAGGAGATGGAGGGAGGCCTCCTCGATCCCCAGGAGCCCCGCCCGGAAGACGGGACCGAGGAAGCGCGCGCGGACGTCGTTCACGGGCATGCCGCCGCTCAGCGCGTTGGACGAGTGCACGATGAGCGCCTCCTGCGGGAGCTTCGGGTAGCGCCTCGCCTTGCGGACGAAAGGCGCGCGCATCCAGCACGGCACGATGTCCCGCCGCCCGAGCGCGTCGCGGAAGCCCACGGCCGGGTGGTTGTGGCCCATCACGAGGGTCCGCGCCTCCATGACCTTCTTGTAGGGCCACGCGTGGCCATGGCAGTACCCGACGTCGCCCTCGCGGAAGCCGTACGGGGACCGGAAGCGAACGGTCCGCGGCACGATGTTCCGCAGGATGCCGTCGTGGTTCCCCTGGGCGATCGTGATCGCGTCGAAGGTGTCCGCCAGGTCCCGGAAGAAGACGTAGACGTCGCGCCGCTCCCGCGACGCCATCTTGGGCACGAGGTGCTTCACGTCGCCGAGGATCACGAGCTGCCTCGCGCCCGTGCGGCCCGCGAGGTCCACGAGCCGGCGGCCCATGACCTCCGCGCGGCTCGGGATCAGCACGCCCTTCTCGCGGAGCTCCTCCTCGAGGCCGATGTGCAGGTCGGCGACCACCAGGGTCTCGCCGACCCGGAGGGCCGGGGCGTCGGGCACGGGCTCGAGGTCCACGTCCGCCGCAAAGGACGAGCGCCCTTAACCCTTGCGCGGTACCGGCCCCGGCCGCCCCGCGTCGGCAAAAGGGTTAAGCGCCGCGCCGGCCAGCGGGGGGCCATGAGTCTTGCCGCGCCCACGCCTCCGCCGGTCGCCGAACGCACCGCCCATCCGTACCTCACGCACGACATGATCCACGGGATCCCCGACGCGGCGCGCGCGACGCTCCGCGGCGGGGCTGAGCCCGCAGCGCGGGCGGCCCAAGGGATGGCGGGCCGCACGCACCTCGTCTTCACGGGCTGCGGCACCGCCTTCTTCTCCGCGATGCTCGGCCAGCGGCTCTCCGAGGCCGGCTCGGAGGACCGCGACCGTTCCAAGGCCATCCCGGCGTTCGAGATCTCCGCCTACGGCCGCGGCGTCGACCGCCGCGCCGGCGTCGTCGGCGTGTCCCACAGCGGGATCACGAAGACCACGGTGGACGCCCTGCGCGCGGCGCGGGCGAAGGGCGCGGCCACCGTCGGCATCACGCACTTCGCGGACCATCCCATCTCTTCCGCCGCGGACGTGACCGTCGTGGTCGGCGACGGGCCCGACCGGTCGCGGTGTCATACGAAGTGCTTCGTGACCGGGGCGCTGGGCTCCGCGGCCGTCGGCTTGGACTGGAGCGGCGTCGCGGCAGGCCGGTCGCGCAAGGACGTGGACGAACGGATGGCCGCCCTGGGCGAACTCCCGGCCCTCCAGGAGAACGTGCTGCGGTCGCAGGAGCGCGCCTGCGAAGAGCTCGCGGAGGCCCACCTCGGCCGCCGGAGCACCTACCTCGTGGGCTGCGGCCCGAACGAGCCGGCCGCCCTAGAGGCGGCGCTGAAGCTCAAGGAGACCAGCTTCATCGGCGCGGAGGCGATGGAGACGGAGCAGTTCCTCCACGGGCCGTGGCAGCCCCTGGATTCGGACAGCCTCGTCTTCGTCCTCGCGCCGAAAGGCCCGGCCCGGGACCGCTCGGTCGACCTCATCCGCGCCGCGTCGACCGTCGGCGCGCACGTGGTCGCCCTCGCGACGGAGGGAGACCGGGAGGTCGAGAGGACCGCGGCGGAGACCGTCTGGCTTCCCGAGGTGGACGAACTTCTATCCCCACTCGTGAATATTATTCCTCTGTACCTGTACGCCTACCACGCGAGCGTGAAGCGGGGGCACAACCCCGACGTGCTGCGGTACCTCGAGCCCCGCTACTGGGCGGCGCGGGAGATCATCTTCCCGCCGGGCACGCACTGAGGCACCGTCACGGCACGAACTCCGCGAGGACGCGGCCCAGGTGGTCCGCCACGTCCGTCGCGGTGAGGCCATAGCTCTTGACCTTGAACGCGAGGTCGCCCGCGCATCCGTTCGAGAAGGCCGCGATCCGTGCCGCGTCGAACGGGGCGGCGCCCTTCGAGAGGAGGCCGCCCACGGCCCCGCACAGCACGTCCCCCGTCCCGCCGACCGTCATGCCGGCGTTCCCGGTGTGGTTGAACTTCGTGCGGGTGCCGTCGCTCACGATGTCGACATGCCCCTTGAGCAGGATCGTGATCCCGAGGGCCTTGGCCGCGTCCTGGACCATCTTCGCCCGGTCCTCCAGGGATTCGGGCAGCGTCTTCCCGGTGAGCCGCGTGAACTCCCGCGCGTGCGGCGTGGCGACGGCCCGCTTCTTCGCGAGGACCGTCGGCTCCTGGCCGACCGCGCGGATCGCGTCCGCATCGAAGACGATGGGCAGGTCGACCGCCTTGATGATGCTCCGGACCGAGACGAGGGCGCCGGGGGAATCGCCGAGCCCGGGGCCGATGGCGAGGGCGTTCGCCTTCGCCGCGAGCTCCAGGATCATCTCCACGTCCTCGTTGAGCAGGCGGTGGCCGACCAGCGGATGCACGATGAAGTTGGGGGAGTAGCCCGCCACGATCGGCGCGGCCAGGGCCGGCGTCGCGACGTGCACGAGGTCCGCCCCCATGCCCAGGGCGCCGAAGGCCACGAGGGCGGGAGCGCCCGTGAAGGGACCGCCGGCCACGATGAGGAGGCTCCCGTTCTCCCCCTTGTGGCTCTCGTCCCTCGGCCGCGGGTAGAGCGCGAACTCGCCGGGGCCGATCGTCCGCGCGACCTGCGCGGGGATGCCGATGTCCACGACGCGGATCGTCCCGGAGTTCTCCGGCGTCATGCCCTCCTTCGCGTCATACATGGTCGCGGTCGCCTGCGGCACCACCGCGGCGTCCGCCCCGAGGCCGCTCGGCACGTCGACGCTCAGGATCGGCTTGCCCGAGGCGTTCATCTCGCGGATCAGAGTGCCGTACGGTTCCCGCAAGGAGCCCGTCACGCCGGTCCCGAGCAGCGCGTCGATGAGGACGTCCGCCTCGGCCATCGCCCCCTCGCTGCGGTCGAGCCCCTCGAGCACGGCCGGGCCCTTGATCCGCGCGAAGTTCGTCCGCGCTTCCTCGGTCGTGATCTGGTCCGGGGGCCGGGCGAGCAGGACGGTGACCTTCGCGTCCTTGGACAGGTGGCGGGCTGCGACGAGGCCGTCGCCGCCGTTGTTCCCGGTGCCGCAGACCACGAGGACCCGCTTCCCCGCGGCGGCGAAGTCCTGCCGGGCGACGTCGGCGACGCCCCTCCCCGCGTTCTCCATGAGGTCGAGGACCGAGATGCCGAAGTGCTGCGCGTTCCGGTCGAGGACGCGCATCTCCGTCGCGGTGATCATCGGGCGCGCATCCGAGCGTGTCTAGTTAAACATTGCCCGCTGGCTTATCTCTCCCGTCCTCCTTCCCGGGCCCGTGGACCTGCGCCCCTTCCGTCCCTACGCGTGGGCCTTCGTCCTCCTCCTCGCGATCCCTGTCAGCGTGGCCCTCGAGCTCCTCGCGGGTCCGGGCGTACCGGTCTTCGCGGCCGCGGCGCTCGCCATCGTCCCCCTTGCGTGGTTCATGGGCCTCGCGACCGAGGAGATCGGCAAGCACGCGGGCCCCGGGGTCGGCGGCCTGCTGAACGCCACCTTCGGGAACGCCACGGAGCTCATCATCGCCCTCTTCGCCCTCTCGGAGGGCCTCGTGGATGTCGTCAAGGCCTCCCTCACCGGGTCCATCCTCGGGAACCTGCTCCTCGTCCTCGGGCTGAGCATGCTCGCGGGCGGCTTGCGCCACAAGTCCCAGTCCTTCTCGCGCGAGGCTTCGGGCATTCACACGACCATGCTGCTCGTCGCCGTGATCGGTCTCGTGATGCCGGCCCTCTACGTGTTTTCGGCGGGGAGCACGGGCTCCGTGAACGTGGCCATATTGGATGAGATGAGCCTCGGGATCGCCGCCATCCTGCTCGCGGCGTACCTCTTCGGCCTCCTCTTCTCCCTGCGGACCCACCGCGACATCTTCAACCCCGTGGCGGAGACTCACGAGAAGCCGCGGTGGACGCTCCGCTTCGCTCTCGTCGTCCTCCTCGTCTCCACGGTCTTCGTCGCCTTGGAGAGCGAGCTCCTGGTGGGCTCACTGGAGGCCGCGCGCGCCTCCCTCGGGCTCACGAACCTCTTCCTCGGGGTGATCGTGGTTGCCATCGTGGGCAACGCCGCGGAGCACGGGAGCGCGGTCCTCATGGCCCTGCGGAACAAGATGGACCTGAGCCTCGCGGTCGCGATGACCTCCACGACCCAGGTCGCCCTCTTCGTCGCCCCCGTCCTCGTGTTCGCCTCCCTGGCCACAGCCCAGGTCATGACCCTCGACTTCGAGGTGTTCGAGCTCGTCTCCGTTGCCCTGTCGGTCGGCGTCCTCGCCGCCGTCGTCTCCGACGGTCGGAGCAACTGGTATGAGGGTCTCCTGCTCGTGATGGTCTACGCGATGGTCGCGGTCACGTTCCTCTTCCACCCCTGACCGCGGTCGTGGCTCACGTGCGCAGCTTGCGGCCCAAGATCCGTTCGACGGACGCAACCTTCGCGTCGATCTGGCCCGTGGCGCCCTTGCGGTCGTCGATCTTGATGACCGTCGACACGCGCTCGCAGTCCGCGGCCACGGCCTTGTGGCACCGCGCGATGAGCGCCATCACCTCGTCGAACGGGCCCTCGACGACGGTCCCCATGGGGTTGAGGCGGTACGCTAGGCCGCTCCGGTCGACGAGGTCGAGGCAGCGGGCCACGTACTCCGAGACGCTCACGCCCTTCCCCGTGGGCGAGACGCTGAACTCCGCGACGGTCATGCGGGCACCACGACATCCTGATATCCCTTCCCGTTCTTGCGCGTTTCGTGCCCGTGGACTACTCGAGGCTCGCGACGGACTACGACGCGGTCCGGGGCAGCGAGACGGAGGACCGCGAATACTGGTTCGCCGGTCTCTCCGAGGCCGGCCACCTGCGCCCGGGCGACCGCATCCTGGACCTCGGAGCGGGAACGGGCCGCTTCTCTCGCTTGGCGGCGGAGGCGGGCGAGGTGGTGGCCGCGGACCTCTCCCTGGACATGCTGGCCCGGGCCCGCGGCAAGGGGCCGTTCGCCCTCGTCCGCGCGGACGCCCGCGCCCTCCCGTTCCGTGAGCAGACCTTCGACCTCGTCCTCTTGGTCATGGTCCTTCACCAGCTCGCGGACTACCCGCGCGCGCTGCGCGAGGTCGCCCGCGTTTCCCGGCGCGTGGCCATCGCCACATCGGACATGCGCACGCGCTCCATGGGCCTCTTGGACGAGGCGTTCCCGAGCCTCCTGGCGATCGACCGAGCGCGCTTCCCGCTCATCCCGGCGATCGTGGAGGCCCTGCGGGCCGCAGGTTTCCGGGACGTGACCGTGCAGGAGAAGCCGTTCCGCCGCATCATCCCCGTGGCGCAGGAAATCGACCGCGTGCGGAGGAAGTACCTCTCGACCTTCGACCTGTTGCCCCCGGGCGAGTTCGAGGCGGGGGTCGCGTTCCTGGAGCGGGAGCTGCCGCGGTGCTGCCCGGACGGCTTCGACGCCTCCGCGGCGTTCACGTTCGTAGGCGCTTCAAGGTGAGTTCGGCGCGGGCGGCGCAGGCCGCGCAGTACGTCCGGCCCTTGCGATCCGTGTCCGCGAGTGTGCGGGAGAAGTGCATCACGCACCCCGGACGTTCCTCGTCGTGGCCCAGCCCGAGGGTGTGCCCGATCTCGTGGACGGCCTCCTTGACCGCCCGTTCGCGGACCCGCGCGACGTCCACGTCGTGAAGCCGGGCCAGGCTGATCACCGCGACGCGGCCGTCCGGCTGGGAGTACCCGAACACGAAGTTGAGGCCGGTCTCGTAGAGGTCCGCCTCGGTGACCCCGAGCACCCGCGTCCCCGGCTCCCGGAGGCACGCCACAAAGAGGCTCGAGGCGCGGTACTGCCCGCGTTTCGGGTTGAATCCCATTTCCGGGAGGGGCGTTGCGGAGGCGATCACGACCTCGTCGAAGGCCCGCAGTTCTCTCTGGAGATGATCCAGGACGCCGGCGTCGACGGGACCGAACGGCTTCAGCGTGAGCCTCATCCTTTGACGACCCCAAGCGGGACCATGCGGGCCACGATCTTCGTGAGCCCGGCGCCCTCCGCGACGCGGACGACGTCCTCGACGTTCTTGTACGCGCCGGGGGCCTCCTCGACGATGCCCGCCTTCGTCGCGGCGTGGAGGTAGATGCCGCGGTCCGCCAAGGCGCGGACGACGTCGTTCGCCCGGTACTGCCGGGTCGCGGCCGCGCGGGACATGCGCCGACCCGCGCCGTGGCAGCTCGAGCCGAAGGACCGCGCCATCGCGGTCGGCAGACCGACGAGGACGAAGGAGCAGGTCCCCATGTCCCCCGGGATGAGGACGGGCTGGCCCACCGCCTTGTACTTCTCCGGCGTCTCCGGGTGGCCGGGTGGGAACGCGCGGGTCGCGCCCTTCCGGTGCACGACGACCTTCCGCCGACGACCGTCGACCTCGTGCTCCTCGACCTTGCCGATGTTGTGGCAGACGTCGTACACGATGTCCATGCCCAGGTCCTCGGCCGACCGCGCGAAGGTCTTCGCGAACGCCTCGCGCACGCCGTGGGTGATGAGCTGGCGGTTGTTCCCTGCGGAGTTCGCGCCGCAGCACATCGCCGACCCCGAGTCCTGGCCCTCCTTGGGGTGGAACGGGGCGCAGCCCAGCCTGCGGGCCGGGGACACGATCTTCTCGCGTTTGACGACTCCCTCGCAGGTGGCGATGTAGTCCGAGGCGATCTGGTGGCCGAAACCGCGGGAGCCCGTGTGGATCATGACGCAGACCTGGCCGACGGCATCGAGGCCGAGGGCCTTCGCCGCCGCCTCGTCGTAGATGCGATCCACCTTCTGGACCTCGAGGAAGTGGTTGCCCGAGCCGAGGCTCCCGACTTGGTCCTTGCCGCGGGTGATCGCGCGGTCGCTCACCTTGCCGAAGTCCGCGGCGTCGAGACGGCCGTGCGCCTCGATGTGTTCCGGGTCCTCGGGCCACGCGTAGCCCTTCTCCACGGCCCACGCGACGCCCTCCGTCGCGACGCGACCGAGCTCCTGGCGCGAGACCTTGGTCAAGCCGCCCTCGCCTACGCCGCTGGGCACGTTGTGGAACATCGTGTCCACAAGCTCGCGGATTTTCGGGCGCACGTCGGCCTCCGCCAGGTCCGTCCTGATGAGACGGACTCCGCAGTTGGAGACCACGAACCCTTCCGCGATGAAGTTGTGATGGGAATCGGCAACCGTGAAGTCGTACACCTCGTCGACAGGGATCTCTTCGGCGGAGACGATTTGATCCCAGACGACTCCGGATACGCCGGCGGTTGTGCGCAGACGGGCAAGGAACGCCTCGAACGTCGGGAATGGAGGTGTGGCTCGAGGCTTCCCTCCCCTCCCCTGCAATCGATGGACGAGGAACGAACGACTCACGAATCGAGTTGCTAGATCGTCTGCCACATCGGTAACGGGGTCGCCACGGCTTCTCGCAACCGCCGCGGCATCAGCGGATTGCACACGGTGGCGGATCACCATCTCCTTCAAGGTCAGATAGTATGCAGCCGCATTGGCGAGGAAACGTTTCTCTGCGTGGTACTCGAAGTTGACGGTCTGGAAGAACCTAATAAGGTTGGCACTGTCACTCGCGATTTGGACTCGGAAACGGTAGGAAGGGTCGCCGCTTCCAGGGACCTCGATTACATCTTCCTGAACCCTCCATACGCGTACCCCAAACTCCGCAATCATCCGGGCGACTTGACGCGCAACCTTTCTCCCGGTCTCCTGGAACCCTTCACGCTTCGCGAGCGAGAAGGTTGGGCTGTCTAGGTTGTAGCCATGGCCTGACACGGCACGAGGGGTGCTCATCTCCGCACCGAAAAGCGCGGCGAGGAAGAGCCGCTTCTGCCACAAGGGAAGCCGGAGGAGCCAGCTGTGGAGCACGAAGTCTTGCTTCGCTTTGTTTCCGACAGGAAGCCCCATCGCATGAAACAGCGCTGTAAGCGCGCTGGAGTTCACCCTGAACCAAGCTTCCTCGAAGTCGAATTCGTAGCTTCCGTCCCGTTTCGTGATCGTGTGATGGCGGGCTCGGACGTACACCCTCGAGGGTCGGAATCCCAGACGTTCGATATCCTTTCGGATGTCTTCGAGATCCTCGCGTCTTCCCCAGAATGCGATGTGAGGGGATGGAGGGGAAAGCGTGGCATGACCATCCCCCAGCGCGTAGCCCATGACCCGAAGAAGATAGGGAAAGGCCGGGTTCCGGGGGCTGAGGGGGATGAGGTTGCGCTGGCGAAGGGCTCGGAGTACCTGGCTTCGCTGCGCCCTGCTGAGTGGGCGCGATACCGCTCGTTCAGTCACGACAGCTCTTTCCTCGGGTTCCTCGTAGTCCACTCCGCGGAATGGGTAGATGGCGACCGGTCGTGTGCCCACTTCCTTGAGCGGTCTCATTCCATCCGGCGTCAAGAACGGATGATCCGCGGTCGCCGTGATTTCCATGCCCGTCCGGGTGCGCACGCGGTAGGCCTTGTCGGCCCTGAATCGCATGTACGCAACCGCGTTGGTGGACCCTGTACGGTGGCTCGGATTGACACAGGCGATCGGGGTCTCATTCCATCTCCCATCCAATCGCCCGATGGGAACCCTGTACCCAAGCGCGGAAAGAACACGCGCATCTCCGGCCAGGCAGTTGATATCGTACCCGATACCGCCGGGCGAGATCACGCCCTCGTCGTAGTCGAACGCCGCGACCCCGCCGATGGGGAAGCCGTAGCCCCAGTGGATGTCGGGCATGGCCATGCTGCGGCCGACGATGCCCGGCATCGTGGCGACGTTGGCCACCTGCTCCGCGGCCTGGTCCTGGCGGAGCTGCGCGAGGAGCGGCTCGTCGATGAAGATGAGGCCGCTCGTGCGCATCCCGGGCTTGTAGGACTGCGGGATCTCGTAGGCGAACGCGTCCAGACGGTTCAGCGGCCCCTGCCACCCCGCGCCCATGTCGCACCTCGGGGGCGACCGATGGGTCGAGTCCACATAAACGTTCGCGCGTGCGCGCCGGCGGACGCCCGGCGGACGAAAGGTATTTGCCTGTGCCTGACACTTTGTCACACGGGTTGGGACGAGCCCCTTTTGGCTGCCCGACCGCGCGCCGCCGCGGGTGCGGACGGATGCGCGGGCCCGCGGGCCGGGTCCGCGCGGAGAGATTGGTGGGGGAGACAGCGACGGAAAGTGGCGCGCGGGGCGGCGGGGCTCGTCACGCCTTTTTGTCCGATGCAAGGGGTTCGGGCGAAGCTTCTTATCGAATCCGGCCGTTCCCACGCCGATGGCCCGCGCCGGGGGCGGCGTCCGGAAGTCCGGGGGTTCTGCGGCCAAGGAAATCGCCGCACTGCGCCGGCAGCTGCGCGCGGCCGAGCGGCGGATTGCAGCGCAGGAGAAGCGGCTGCGGGAGCTGTCGAAGGTCGCGGACTCCTCTCGCCGCCGCCAGACGGTCCTCTTCGACGCCCTCCAGCTCAGCGACGCGGCCAAGCGCGGCGACCGCGGCGTGGTGCGGGACCTGCAGGACTCCGTCGTGCGCCTCGAGGACTACCTGTTGAAGACCGCGGACCGCATCGAGACGATCCTGGCCGCGCTGAAGCAGCACCGCGAGCTCCTGGCGACGGTGAACAAGCGCGTCCTCGACTCGGGGACGAAGGACCGGATCCGCCTCGAGCTGGACGTGATGAAGAACACCCTGTCCATCCTCGTCCTCCACGGGGTCGAGTTCGACCCGGCGCTCGTGAAGGAGATCGACGGCCTCCGGGCGAAGGTGCGGGAGTCCGAGGACCTCCTCCAGCTCGAACGGCTGAAGTCGGACCTCGACAAGAGGTTCGACGGCGAGCTGAAGAAGTTCGACCTCGGGGCCGTCTGGTCGAAGAAGAAGGAGATCGCGGGCTACCGCTAGACCCAGGAGCGGGCCTCGCCGATGGCGATGATCGCCTCGCGCACGAGGCGCGCCGCGAGCAGCGACGTCTGCCCCTGGTCCCACGCGGGGCTCACCTCGTTCAGGTCCATGCCGACGAGGTGCGGCGCCAGGAGGCCCAGGAGCCGCTTCAACTGGAGCGGCGCGAGACCGAACGGCTCCGGGTTGCCGACGGCAGGCGCGTACGCCGGGTCGACGCCGTCGATGTCGATCGTGAGGTAGACCTTGTCCCGGTCCACGGTCTTGAGCGCCCGCTCCGCGGCCCGCACGATCCCCTCCTCGTGGATGTCGTACACGCTCACGAACGAGAGCCCGAGCCGCGCGAGGTCCTCCCGCTCCTCTTGGCTGAAGGAGCGCACGCCCATGTAGACGACGTGCTCCACCCCCACGTGGTCCGCGCACCGCCGCGCGGAGCAGGCGTGGGACCACTTGTCGTCGAGGTAGGAGTCGCGGAAATCGAGGTGGGCGTCGATCCCCAGGACCGCGACGTCCTTCGGCAGGGCGCGGACGACCGCGGGCGCGAGGCTGTGCTCGCCGCCCAGGACGATCGGGACCTTCCCCGCCCGGACGACGTCGGACGCCATCTTGCTGACGCCCTCCACCATCTCCGTGGATGCGCCGAAGGAGGGGGTGTCGCCCAGGTCCGCGACGGGGATGTCCGCGAGGTTCCGCCCGTGGTCCATCATGTAGGACTCGAAGTTGTAGGACGCCTGGCGGATCGCACGCGGCGCGTACCGGCTCCCGCCGCGGAACGAGCATGTGCGGTCGTACGGGACGCCGAAGAGGGCGATCTTCGCGTCCTCCAGCTTCGCATGCGCGTCGGCGAACCGCGGCGCCGCCATGGGCTCCGGCAACTCCCTCGGCTTATATGAGGACGGCGGGACGGCCGCTCACGTGCCGAGCTTCCGGCGGCCGAGGGTCTCCAGGTACATCTGCTCCTGGCCCGCCTGGAGGCTGCCCCGCATCTCCTCGGGGACCTCGATCTCGAACGTCTCGTACGTCTCGAGGTCCATCATCTGCGCCTTGTTCTCGTGGATGGAGAGGACCTGGCCCCGCCGCTTGTCGATCATCGGGACGCGGACCTTGTGGGTCACCGGGTGGACGACGGACCGCTTCTGGCCGTCGAAGATGCCGATGGCCTCGAGCCTCGCCTTCGCTTCGCCATGTTTGCCGGGCTTCGAGAACTGGATGCTGATGATCTTGCAGGGCTCCTCGTCGATGACGACGTAGCGGTTCACCTTGAGTTCCCGCATCTCGGCCTGTTCCCACGACATGGCGATTCCGTCCCGGTCGATGCGACCGGCCCATTAAAGCCTTTTCTCAGCGGCCGCGCCGCGGCCGCGCGCGCTTCATCGGCCTCGTCCGCGGCCGGACGGGCTTCTTCTCCTTCCGGCGGCGGATCTCCGCGACCGTGCGGTCGAGGCCGTCCTGGAGCTGCGCGGCGATGTCGCGGTGCGTGTACGCGTCCGCGCGGGCCGCCATCGCAATCTTCCCGGCGAAGGCGCGGGCGATGGCGCCGCGCTGCCACGGCGGCGCGCGGTGGACGAGCGGGTGCTGGAACAGGACCCCGTGCTTCGGCGCGCGGGAGCCGGTCCTGAGGTGGCGGAACAGGGCCTTCTCCGCGCCGAGGAGCTGGATCGTGCCGGCGGGATAGCGGGCGAGGTCCTCCACGCCCCCCGCCTGCGTGACGAGGCGCGCGGCGATCATCGGCCCCGTGAGGGCCGAGACGTTCGGCGCGAGGCCGCGCACCGTGCGCTCCACGTATCCCTCGAGGTCCGCCCTCTGGGACGCGAGCACCTGCGCGAGCTGGGCCATCCCCTTGATCTCCCGCTCCTCCGCGTCTCCGAGCTCGGCCCCGACGCTCTCCTGCACATCCATCGGGAGGTTCTCCCGCCGGCCGTGCTTCGCGACGAGCTCGAGGTACGCCCGGTCGTCCACGATCTTCGCGAGCTCGGGGAAATGCAGGCCGTACCACTCGCGGACGCGTTCGAGGAGGGTGTTCTCCTGTTCCAGGAGGTCGTCGACCGAGGCCACGGCCTGGCGCAAATGGTCCTCGGGACGGATCGCCTTCCGCATGCTCCGCTTGGCGAGCTCGACCATCGCGGCGTGCAGCAGCGTGCGGTCGTACCCGTAGGCCGCGGGGTCGAGGAACGTCGGCCGCTCGGTGGTGAAGCGGCCGCCCGCGCGCTCGAGCCGCGGCTCCGTGACGAAGACCTCCTCGGCGAGGCCCATGAGCTCCCGCTCCTCGTCGAGGACCTTCCAGTCCTCCACCCGCGCGAGACGGTCCGCGAGGGCCTTCGCGTCCTTCGGGAAGAGCCGCTCCTGGACCGCCTTCCCCTCGTCGAGGAGGAACGACCCGAACCAGGTGGTCCGCAGGAGCATCTTCGGGGCAAGCGCGCTCGGGCCTAAAAGCGTATCCGCGTCAGCGGCCCCGTTTCGCCGCGGGCTTCTTCTTCCGCGGAGCGGCCGCCTGCCTCGGCGGACCGGCGATCTTGCGCAGCTCGCCGGGCTTCAGGATGCCCCGCTCCGTGATGATGCCCGTGATGTACTTCGCCGGGGTCACGTCGAACGCGGGGTTCCGCGCGGGGCTCTCCTTCGGGGCCACGGGCGTGCCCGTGAACTGGAGGACCTCCTGCGGGGACCGCTCCTCGATGGGGATCTTCGCGCCCGACGGCAGGGAGAGGTCGATCGTGCTCGTCGGGGCCGCGACGTAGAACGGAACGCCGTTCTCCTTCGCGACGACGGCCTTCATGTACGTGCCGATCTTGTTCGCCGTGTCCCCGTTCGACGCGATCCGGTCCGCGCCCACGAGGACCAGGTCCACCTCGCCGCGGCTCAGGAAGTGTCCCGCGGCGCTGTCCGGCAGGATCGCGTGCTCGATGCCCTCTTGGACGAGCTCCCAGGCCGTGAGCCGCGCGCCCTGCAGCCGCGGTCTCGTCTCGCTCACGTAGACGAAGAAGCGGCGCCCCTTCTCCTTCGCGACG
>OFHG01000325.1_pt1 | contig 20309 bp, 16 predicted proteins | sample 1521931 | NCBI WGS metagenome assembly OFHG01 (sample SAMEA2468438, study PRJEB22500) | soil metagenome | biome: Glassland; feature: Farmland; material: Clay | place: Australia | collected 2013-01-31 | depth 0.55 m
CACCGGCGCCACCGCCAACCCCTACTCGCCGGCTTTTCACCACCACTACCGGCACGGAGCCGTTCCCACCCGGGGCGTGTCCATCCGGATGCGCGCCTGGGCGGCGCGGCACCGCACCCCGGCGCAGCGGCACCCGGCCGGCCGGTCAGCGACCGTGACGGACAACAACCTTCTCTACGGGGGCGGGGTGGACGGCATCGGCGTCACCACCGGCCACGAGCAGGTGTACCTCGTCTTCTACGGCTCACAGTGGGGTCACGCACACAGGAACAGCCACGGGGACACCACCCTGTCGGGTGACACCTCGGGGATAGCCACATACCTGCAGGAACTGTTCAAGGGCCTGGGGACCGGCGGCGAAGGCTGGTCCGGTGTCATGACCCAGTACTGCGACGGCGCCACCATCGGCGCCGAGACGTGCCCGGCGAACGCCCCGCAGGTGGCCTACCCCACCGGCGGTGTGCTGGCCGGGGTCTGGGTGGACGAAGCCGCGGCATCCCCCAAGCAGGCCACCGCCAGGCAACTCGGCAGCGAAGCCGTCAAGGCCGCCGCCCACTTCGGCAACACCACCGCTGGTGCCAACCGGGACGCGCAGTACGTGATCCTCTCTCCCAAGGGAACCCACCCGGACGGGTTCAACACCTCGGCTGGCGGGTTCTGCGCGTGGCACGACTGGAACGGCGATCCGTTCGTCGGCGCGGCCTCACCGTACGGCGCCATCGCGTTCACCAACATGCCCTACGTCACCGACGCGGGCCTGTCCTGTGGGAGCGACTTCGTCAACTCCGGCGCCGCCGGCGCGCTGGATGGCGCCTCGATCGTCGCGGGCCACGAGTACGCGGAGACCATCACCGACCAGAACCCTGACGGCGGCTGGACAGTCTCCGCCTCCAACCCGAGCTTCCCGACCTGGGAGAACGGTGACCTGTGCGCCTGGGACCCGGCCCAGCCGGGCCAGCCGGCCGCCAAGAACCTCGTGCTCCCGACCGGGACGTTCGCCATGCAGCCCACCTGGGCCAACGACGACAACGGCGGGACCGGCGGGTGCGAGTTCACGCACCCCACCGTCACCAACGCCAATACCGTGACCGTGACCAACCCCGGCAGCCAGAGCGGGACCGCGGGTGCCGCCATCGCCAGCCTGCCCATTGCCGCCAGCGACTCGGCCTCCGGCCAGACCCTCACCTACAGCGCCAAGGGGCTGCCTTCCGGCCTGTCGATCGGGCCATCCACCGGCGTCATCTCCGGCACCCCCACCGCGCCGGGCACCTACAGCGCGGCGGTGATCGCGGCCGACACCACCGGCGCCGCCGGCTGGGCCATCTTCACCTGGCACATCACCGGCCAGTTGCTGCACAATCCCGGCTTCGAGACCGGCACCATCGCCCCGTGGACCTCCACCAAGGGCGTGCTGATGAAGGCGTCGAGGACCAGCCCGGCGCATTCCGGCACCTGGCTGGCAAGGCTGGACGGACGCGGCACCAGGCACACGGACACCCTCGCCCAGAAGGTAGCACTCCCCAGCGCCGCCAGCAGTGCGTCGTTCTCGTTCTGGCTCTACGTCAAGAGCAATGACCCGACGAAGAAGACCTACGACACGCTCAAGATCCAGGTGCTGAACTCCCACGGGACCGTGCTCAAGACGCTCGCGACGTACTCAAACCGCAGCACGCATGGCCGCTATCTCAAGCATTCCTTCTCGCTCGGCTCCTACCTCGGCCAATCGATCACGCTGAAGTTCACCGGCAGGGAAACCCTGCGGCACCACAACACCAGTTTCTTCGTTGACGACACCGCGCTGAACGTGTCCTGAGCGGGCCGCCCACATTCGGCCATATTGGAGTGGCGGTGAGGTACCAGGGACCATTCTGGTGCTGGACGTCCTGTTTGCGTTCCCGTTATGGTGCGCGCAGGCATCGCTACCCACGATGCCTGCCCCGGCGCCAACAGGCAGCGCCATCCGATCGTGCAGTGGAAGGAGCAGGATGAGTCTGCGCACCCCCGTCCGGCGATGGGCTATCCGCAGCGGCACCGCCGCGTTCGCGGCCACGGCTGTGGCCGCCGGCCTGCTCGCCGCCGGCACCGCAGCCCAGGCAGGCACCGCAGCCCAGGCAGGCACCGCAGCCCAGGCAGGCACCGCAGCCCAGGCCGCCACCGCCGGCCATCCGGCCGTGCGGAACCCCTACTCGCCCGCCTATCACCACCCCTACCGGGGTGGCGTCGTGCCGAGCATCCCGCAGCTGAGGAAGATGCGCTCCTGGGCGCGCAGCCACCCTGGCGCCGCCAGGCCCCACGCGGCGTCGGCCAACGACCTGAACTACGGCGGCGGCATCGACGGCATCGGCGTCACCACCGGCCCGGAGAAGGTGTACCTGGTCTTCTACGGCTCCCAGTGGGGCAGCCAGGGCACGGACAGCAACGGCAATGTGACCCTCTCCGGGGACCCGTACGGGGAAGCGCCCTACCTGCAGCAGATGTTCAAGGGCCTGGGGACCGGCGGTGAACTGTGGTCTGGGGTGATGACCCAGTACTGCGACGGGGTGGCGGTCGGCTCCCAGTCCTGCCCCGCCGGCAATACCGAGCACGTCGCTTACCCCACCGGCGGCGCACTGGCTGGCGTCTGGGTCGACGGGAGCGCAGCCTCACCGAGCCAGGCGACCGCCTTCCAGCTGGGTACCGAGGCTGTCAACGCGGCCGCCCACTTCGGCAACACCACCGCCGCCGCCAACCGCGACGTCCAGTACGACATCCTGTCGCCGACCGGCACCCACCCGGACGGGTTCAACACTCCGAGCGGCGGGTTCTGCGCCTGGCACGACTGGAACGGCGACTCCTACGTCGGCGTGACCTCGCCCTACGGTGACATCGCGTTCACCAACATGCCGTACGTCCACGACATGGGCACCTCCTGCGGGCAGGGCTTCGTCAACAGCCCCGGCACCCTCGACGGCGTCTCCATCGTGAACGGCCATGAGTACGCCGAGACCATCACCGACCAGAACCCGGCAGGCGGCTGGACCGACTCCTCCGGTGCGGAGAACGGCGACAAGTGCGCCTGGATCAGCCCGGGCACCAGCGGCGGGGCGTTCAACCTGACCACCTCCACCGGCACCTTCGCCATGCAGACCACCTGGGCCAACGACGGCAACAGCGGCGCCGGGGCCTGCGAGGCCAGCCACCCCATCGTCAGCAACGGCAGCGGCGGCGGGGGCAACACGGTGACGGTCACCAACCCCGGCAACCAGAGCACGAAGCGGAAAACCAAGGTGAGCCTGCAGATCCAGGCGAGCGACTCGGCTTCCGGGCAGACGCTCACCTACAGCGCCACCGGGCTCCCGGCCGGCCTGTCCATCAGCTCCTCGACCGGTCTGATCAGCGGCACCCCCACCCGGGTGCACACCTACAGCGTCACGGTGACGGCGACTGACACCACCGGCGCCGCGGGGTCGGCCAGTTTCACCTGGACTATCCACCGGTAACACGCATGGCTGATGGGGGGTGGGCCGGGATCCGGGCCACCCCCCACTCGCATCCGGGGCCACCCATCCCAGGCCATCCCCACACACACATGTGTGGCAGTTCTGGCGTTCACATACTTGACACCAAGGCCGGCCTGTGTTGCCGCCGCCATTTGCGGCGGCCATATCACTGTCCGGCGACCCTCCGGGTGAGGCACCGGCACCTTCTCCGGCTGGGCCACCAGCGGGGCGGCCAGCTCGATCGTCTCCTCCGGCCAGCACCCGGGCAGCTTCGCGGCCCGGGCCGGCTCCACCTCGCCCACCAACGGCAACTCGGCGTGGAACACCTGGACCAGCAACCCCATCCTGGTGGTGGGCACCCGCTACGACCCGGCCACGCCCTACTGGGGCGCGGGGGCACTGACGAGGGAACTGGCCCGGGGCCGCCTGCTCACTGAGCAGGGATACGGGCACACGGCCCTGCTCAACCCGAGCGCCTGCATCAACCGGTACGAGTCTGACTACTTCGTGAGCGGCGCCCTGCCACCTCCCGGGACCGTGTGCCACCAGGACCACCAGCCATTCGGCCTGCCCGGCCAGCCCTGACCCGGTGCACTACTTCGCACGGAGTACTCCCGGCGAGTAGCGGGCTCCGCCGAGTGCCTTCCTGCGTACGACGTCCCGCAGGCCCGATCCCGCGAGCATCGAAGCGACCAGTCACTCCTCGGCTCGTGGGAGATCACCATGCCGAACTCACTTCTCGCCCGGACCGCCGGTACCGGCCCCGGGCTGATCGCTCGGTCGGCCGCGCCTGTTACCGGCACCGCTGGCTGACCCTGCTCGCCTGGCTCGGCGGGGTGGCCTGCCCGATCACGCTGTGGACCTGCTACGGGGCTTCTGCGCAGGACAATTCCGGCGGCAGTGACCCCGGTCAGGCTCTGCTCAACCAGCACTTCCAGCGGCAGTCGGGCGACACGCTCACCCTGGCCATCCGCTCCCCGGCCCCCATCACCTCCCCCGCCGTCCGCGCCCGCGGTCAGCGCGGGCCGGGCGACGACCTCGTCGGGCAGCGCCTACCGTGGCTGATCGGGGTGGTAGTTGCGGCATCCATGCTGCTGCTGACTGTGATGTTCCGGTCGGCGCCCATCGCGGTCAAGGAACTGCCCGGCAAGGCCAACTGGTGGCTGCCCGCACCGCTGGCCCGCATCTCGCTGCGGATCACATCGGTCGCCACCCCAGCCCACCAAACCCTCGGGGTCCACCATCATGGCCGGGGCATACTGGTGTGACAGGTGATGGCGGGAGGGGCGATGGCGCGGATGGGCAACATGTACGGGCCCGACGCCACCTTCCTCGGCGTGCCGAAAGCGGACCTCACCGAGCCCGGCAGCTGGGTGGGGACCGATGTGCTCATCATCGGCGCCCCGTTCGACGGCGGCACGTCGCACCGGCCCGGGGCCAGGTTCGGTCCGCAGGCGATCCGCTTCACCGACTACCTGCCTCATGACGGGTCCCGGCCGCACCTCGCGCTGGGCGTCGACCCGCTGACCGACCTGCGGGTCGCCGACGCGGGCGATGTCGAGATGCCCTCAGGCGACATCGAACTGTCCCTGCGCAGGCTGGAGGAGGCCGTCCAGCAGGCATGCCAGGCGGGTGCGCTGCCGGTCATCCTCGGGGGCGACCACACGATCGCGTTGCCCGACGCGACCGGGGTGGCGCGCCACGTGGGGTGGGGGCGGCTGTCGGTCATCCACTGCGACGCCCGCGCCGACACCGGTGACGCCGAGTTCGGGTCGCTGTACGGGCACGGGACGCCGATGCGCCGCCTCATCGAGTCCGGCGCGGTCCGCGGTGACCGCTTCCTGCAGATCGGGCTGCGGGGCTACTGGCCCGAACCGGAGACGCTGGACTGGATGGCCGGGCGCGGCATGCGCAGCTATGAGATGACCGAGGTGGTGGCACGGGGCCTGGACGCATGCCTGACCGAGGCATTCACGATCGCCACCGACGACTGCGACGCGGTGTTTCTCTCGGTGGATGTGGACGTCGTGGACCCGGGCATGGCGCCTGGCACCGGCACCCCCGAACCCGGTGGGCTCACCACCCGCCAGTTGCTGGACGCGGTGCGCCGGATCGCGATGGAGATGCCGCTCGCGGGAATGGACGTGGTCGAGGTCGCACCCCCCTATGACCATGCCGAGATCACCGCCTTCCTGGCCAACCGGGTCGTGCTGGAGGTCCTGTCCGGCGTCGCCTGGCGGCGCAGCAGCCAGGCGACGCATCCCGGCGGGCCCGGCGGGGCGCGCATGGACCCGGCGGCGCCGCTGCTGGAAGGCCGCCAGCCGCCCCGATAGATGCCATCGCGGCTCCTGGCCGATGCATCGGGGCGATCTATCATTGCAGCATGCTGGACGTGACCCGGCTACGCGTCCTGGTCGCGGTGGCCCAGCATGGATCGGTAACCGCCGCGGCCCGGGCACTCAACTACGCCCAGCCCTCCGTCAGCCACCATCTGGCCCGGCTGGAAGCAGAAACTGGTGCCCAGCTCACTGAGCGATCCGGCCGGGGCATCGCGTTGACCGAGGCCGGCCGGCTGCTCGCCGGGCGGGCCGAGGAGATCCTGGGCAGGCTCGACGCAGCCGAGCATGAACTGGCCGTCCATGTGGGGCACTGCGGTGAGCGGGTCCGGGTGGCGGCCTTTGGTTCGGCGCTGGCGACTATCGTGCCCATCGCGCTGGCCCGGCTGGCGGCGGTTCATCCCGGCCTCGACATGGCCCTCACCGAGGCAGAGCCGCCGGAGGCGATGCGGGTGCTGCGGTCCGGTCACGTGGACATCGCGCTCGTCTTCCGGCAGTTGCGGGATGGAGATCCGGCCCGCCCATCCGGCGACGCATGGGACGGGATGCGGGCCCGCCTGCTCCTCGAGGAGCCGACCTACCTGGTCAGCCAGGCAGGCGGCGCTGCCGCCGGGCCCGGCCCGCCCGGCCTGGCCGCCTATGCCCACAGTCACTGGATCGCCGGCTGCGAGCACTGCCGGGACCACCTGCTCTGGCTGTGCGGGCGAGCCGGCTTCACGCCGAAGATCGCTGTCACCACCGACGACCATGTCGCCGCCCAGGCACTCGCCGCGGCAGGGGTGGGTGTCACCGTCCTGCCTGGCCTGGACCTGCGGGCGGCCCGTCACCCCGGCGTCGACGCCCAGCCATTGCCAGGTGCGTACCGCCAGGTCCTCGCCGTCACCTACGGCCGGCCACCTGATCCCCCCGCGGTGAGCCTGCTGCTCGATGCCTTCACCGCCGCCGCCGCAGGCACGCCCGCGCAGTAAGCCACGACCTGTCAGCTTCCCGGCCGGCGCGGGGCCGGGGAAACCACCCGGGCAGCAAGGCCACACCCGGTCAGCTTCCCGGCATCCGTGGGGCGGGGAAACCTGGACGCTCTTCATATTCACCCAGTTCGGCGGGCCCGCAGGCCGCCTGAACGACCGGTTCATCGACCGTTCGCTCAGCCCAGGCGATGTGGCCCGGATCCGCCGGCGCAGCCCCATGTTCTACACGCCGGCCCCGTCCGGCACCGGCCCCGTCCGGCGCCGGCCAGCTGAGCGATCCGTCCGGAAACGTGGTCGCCCGCGCCGACTACGGTCCAGCCGGCCCGGGGCAGGACCGTACTGCGCCCCAGTCGATCGAGGCCGGTGACAACGATCTGCCGGCACACTGGCTGTTTGCCATCCTGGTGGGCTGCCGCAGCTGGCATCGCCAGGCACATCGGAGCGCCTGGCCACCTGTCCTGCCCGGGGCGCCGGCCCACCAGGCATCGCTGGCGGCAGGCTGGCCCCGTGCTCAGATGGCGGTGGCGCGGTCCTGCCAGTAGGGGTCACGCAGCCGGCGCTTGAGCAGCTTGCCACTCGGGTCGCGGGGCATCTCGCTGATGAAATCGATCGACCGGGGCCACTTCATCCGGGACAGGCGGCCCTCCAGCGAGGCGAGGATCTGCCCCGCAAGCTCCGGGCTGCCACCGGTCCCCTCGGCCGGCTGGATCACGGCCTTGACCAATTCCCCCCAGTCGTCATCGGGGATGCCGAAGACGGCCACGTCGGCGACCAGGGGATGCATGATGATCTCTGCCTCGACCTCAGCCGGGTAGATGTTCGCCCCGCCGGAAATGATCATGTCGGACTTGCGGTCGCACAGGAACAGGAAGCCGTCGCTGTCGAGATAACCGATGTCGCCGACGGTGAAGTGGCCGCGCAGCCGGCCCGCCTCGGTCTTCGCCGGATCACCCTTGTAGACGAAATCTTGCAGCGCCATCCGCATGTAGACGGTGCCAGGGACCCCGGGGAGGCAGGGGTTCCCGTCGTCGTCGATAACTATGACCTCGCTGATGGGCCATGGCTTGCCGACCGTGCCCGGCCGGGCCAGCCAGTCCTGCGGGCTGGCGATCGTGCCCCCGCCCTCGGTGGCGGCGTAGTACTCGAATACGCATGGTCCCCACCAGTCGAGCATCGCCTGCTTGATGCCGGCCGGGCAGGGAGCCGCCGCGTGCAGCAGCCACCGCATGGACGACAGGTCGTAGCGCCGCCGGGTTTCCTCCGGCAGCGACAGCAGCCGCTTGAACTGCGTCGGCACCATGTGCGTGTTGGTCACCCGGTGCCGCTCCACCAGCGTCAGCGCCTGCTCGGCGTCCCAGCTGTCCATGTACACCAGGCAATGACCCATCTGGACGGCACCGCCGCCGAACACGGTCACCGCTGTGTGGTAATGCGGTGAGGTGACCAGGTGCACATTCGGCGGGCCGGCTGTGATGCCGAAGAACTGCGGCAGTACGGACCCCAGTTCGGCAGCGACGTCAGGATCCAGGCCGGACAGTTCCCTGCGCACCCCTTTGGGCCGCCCGGTGGTGCCCGAGGTGTAGTGCATGGCCGCGCCGGCGGTCCGGTCATCGGGCAGGCTGGTGGGCTGGCCTTCCCGTACCTGCGCCACCGGGCGGAACCCCGGCACCTGCCCGTAGCTGATCCGGCCGCTCGCGGCCACCCCCGCCTCGTCGGCGGCCCTGACCCCAATGGTGGCGAACCGCTCATGCACGAAGAACGCCTCCGCCTCGCAATCCCGCAGGATGTAGGCGATTTCCGGGGCGGTGAAATGCCAGTTGACCGGCGTGAAATACCAGCCCGCCTGGAGCGCGGCCAGATACACCTCCAGGGCCGCTATCCCGTTGGGCACCAGCAGCGCGATCCCGTCGCCGGGCCGCAGGCCCTGCGCCCGGAGCCCGTGCGTGAGCTGATTGACCCGCTCGAGCAGGTCCCCCGCGGTGTGCTGGGTGCCGTCCGGCTCGATCGCAGCGACCCAGCCCGGTTCGTCGAGCGCACGGCGCCAGAAACCTAGCGACCCCATCAGCTACCTCCCTGGTCGCGGTCCGCCGCCCGCTCGCCAGGCTACGCTCCGGACGCTCGCGCCGGAAAGTCGCAAATACGAGGGGTGGCCGGCGGCATCCTGGCCAGTAGGGTGAGGGCAGGAGAGCCGGGAAGACTGGTCGGCACCGCGCCCGCATGGCAGATAGCGAGGAGGCAGGCCAGGATGGCGGTGACTGTCTCTTTTCTGCTCTTCCTGGCCGGCACCGCCGTCAGCCTCAGCACCAGTTACCTTCTCGTCACCCGGCTGGAACGGATCGGGGAACGGCTGGGCCTGTCGGAGGGACTGCTTGGGGTCGTCGCCGCGCTGGCGGCGGACGCGCCGGAGATCACCTCCGCCGTCACCGCGCTCACACACCACCAGAGCAGAGTCGGCGCTGGCGTCATCATTGGATCCAACGTCTTCAACCTCGCCGCGCTACTGGGCCTGGGCGCCGTGGTGGCCGGGAGCATCGCGCTGCACCGCAAAGTCGTCCTCCTTGGCGGTGTGACCGGAATCTGGATCGCGGCGGTCTGCCTGGTCACGGTGCTAGGCGTGATCCCGCCCGCCGGCGGGGCCCTCGCGGTCCTCGCTGTACTGCTGCCGTACCTGGTCGTGCTCGGCGCCGGGCACGCCCGCCTGCAGCGCCTGGCCCAGACGCTGCGGTGGGAAGCCTGGCTCGCACTCGCCGTCACCGAGGAAGAGCAGGAACTGGGAGAGGTCATCCACCCACCGCGTGGCCGCCGCCTGGACTTCGCCGTCGCCGCGGTCGCCCTGGTGGTCGTGGTGGTGGCCAGCGTCGTCATGGAACGCGCGGCGTCGCTGCTCGGCATTCACTTCGCGATTCCCGGGATCGTCACCGGCGGCGTCATCCTCCCGGCGGCCACGAGGCTGCCCAACGCCGTCGCCGCAATGAGCGAAATCGGCATCGACATTTCCGGCCACCGGTCGAAATCCGTCGATGAATTCCGCGGCCAGCCGTTCGATTACGTCTTGACAGTGTGCGATGGCGCCAAGGAAACCTGCCCCGTCTTCCCCGGCCCTGCCCGCCAGTTCCACCAGGATTTCGAGGATCCCGCCGCCGCGCCCGCCGACCAGCAGCTCGCGGTCTTCCGAAAAGTACGTGACGAGCTGCGCTGCTGGCTGGAGGAGCTCATCCCAGAGTTCTACGATCCGTCCACACGGTAGGCATCCTGATATTCCTGACCACGCAGGCGGCAGATTCTTCCCCCCAGGTAAAGAATCGTTCCAAGGACACCGAGGACATGGCGAGGCACGGTGTCGAAGCGTCGCACCGAGATCCTTCGGGCATACTAGCGGATGCCCTCAGGATGACAGGCTTCTACGTCGCAGCGATCCCAACGCCGGTGGTCTGGTAAGGGATCCGGGTTAGCGATCTCAGCTCAGGTTGTATTTCTTCATCGGCAGTTCACGGATGCGTTTGCCGGTTGCGGCGTGGATGGCGTTGCAGAACGCGGCGATGAAGGGCGGCACGCCGGGTTCACCGGCGCCCGCCGGCGGGGCGTCCGAATCCACGAAGTGCACGTTGGTGTGATAAGGGGCTTCGTTGATTCGCGCCACTGGGTAATCCTGAAAGTTCGATTGGTTGATGACGCCTTTTGTCGCGGTGATCTCGCCGCTCCGCACGATGCTGGTTCCGAACACCGCCGCGCCCTCGAACTGCGCCCGCAGCACTTCCGGATTCACCACGAGCCCCGCGTCCACGACCGTATTCACGCGAGGAATCCTGACCGTGCCCTCATCGTCGACCTCGACCTCGACGACGGTGGCGACGTAGGTGAGGAAACTGCGATGCGCCGCGATGCCCAGCCCCGATCCCTTGGCAATCTTCCGCTTTCCCCACCCGGACTTCTCCGCGGCCATTTCGATGACGCGGCGCAAACGGCCCGTATCAACCGGATACTGCTGGGGGGAGCCGCCGTAATTGGGGTATTTCGTGTTCTTCAAATCCACGATGCGGGGCTTGCCGATCAGATCGAGCAGGTGCTCGACTGGGTCGCGGCCAGCCAGGTGCGCGAGTTCGTCGGTGAAGCATTGGACGGAGAACGCATGGTAGATATTCGCCACCGAACGCAGCCAGCCGATGCGGACATGCGCGTGCGCCGGCCCGTTTTCAACACGAAGGTTCGGCAGATCGTAGGGGATATCGACCCAGCCCTGTCCCAGGTCGCCCGGGCCGCCGTAAACCGCATCGACCGCGAAGGTCGAAGCGATGGGCGGATAGACCGAACGCTGCAACCAAGCGGTCGGCCTGCCCGCCTCGTCCACCGACGCTTTCATGTACATGGCCGCGACCGCGTTGTAGTAGTCGAATTTGGTGTCGTCCTCGCGGGTCCAGACGACCTTCACGGGACGCCCGACTTTCTTCGAGAGAATTGCCGCCTCGGCAACGTAATCCGGTTTGGATTTGCGCCCGAATGCGCCGCCGAGCAGGGTCACGTGGCAAATCACGTCATCCTTGGAGATTCCGAGTTCCCTTGCGACAGTGTCCTGCACGGCCTGGGGATTCTGCGTTGGCGCCCACGCCGTCACTTTGCCGTCCTTGAACTCCGCCAAGGCTACCAGCGGCTCCATGGCGGCATGCGCCAGCAGCGGGACGTAGTAATCGGCTTCGACCACCTTGCCGCCCTTTGCGAATGCGGCTTCCACGTCTCCATCATTGCGAACCACATGGCCGGGTTTGTGGGCGGTTTCCTGCAAGGTTTTCTGATACTGGTCGGAATTGTAAGTTTCGTTCGGCCCGTTGTCCCATTCGATTTTCAGCTTCTGGCGGCCTTGGAAGGCTGCCCAGGTGTTGTCGGCAATGACGGCGATGCCGCCGAGCGGCTGGAAAGTCGGAGGAGGCCGGAAGGGATCGATCGCGACGGTTTGGCGCACGCCGGGGACTTTCAGGGCTTCCTTGTCGTCGTAGGATTTCACTTTGCCGCCGAGCACGGGCGGGTGCTCGATCGAGGCGTAGAGCATGCCGTCGATCCGCGCATCCATGCCGTAAACGGCTTTGCCGGTGCAGATGGCCTCGAGGTCGCAGCTCGGGAAGCCCTTCCCGATGTATCTCCACGCGCTCTTCGGCTTCAGCTTCAGGTCTTCCTTCTTCGGCACCGGCAACTTCGATGCGGCGCTCGCGAGTTCCCCGTAGCCGAGCTTGCGATTCGTCGCGCGGTGAACGACGACGTGAAGATCGGTCTCGCACTCCGCCGCCGGAACGCCCCAGCGCTCGGCAGCCGCTTGCACCAGCATGGATCGCGCCGTGGCGCCGGCCTGGCGCATCACGTCGAAGAAACTGCGGATGGAATGCGAACCGTCGGTGTCCTCGGAGCCGTAGCGCGGATCGCCGATGGCCTGCTCGATCCGCACGCGATTCCAGTCCGCGTCCAGCTCGTCGGCAACGACGAGCGGCAGGCTGGTGCGGATCAGCGTGCCCATCTCGGAGCGATGGGCGATGATCCAGGTGGTTCCGTCGGTATCGATGCCCAGATATGCGCTGGGATGCAATGTGGCGAGGTCCGCATGCGTGTCGCGGGGAAGCGCGCCGGCCCACGATGACAACGGCAAATATCGCACGCTGAGGACGAGCCCTGCCGCCGAGATCATGCCTTTCAAGAAACCGCGCCGGCTGACGTTTTCGATCGCGCTCATGCCGTCTCCTCTGCGGCCGCCTTGATCGCCGCGCGAATTCGCTGGTAGGTGCCGCACCGGCAGATATTTCCCGCCATGGCGCCTTCGATGTCCTGATCGGTTGGCTTCTTGTTGGTCTTCAACAAGGCGGCCGCCTGCATGATTTGCCCGGCCTGACAGTAACCGCATTGCGGGACCTGGATTTTCATCCAGGCCTTTTGAACCGGATGGAGGCCGTCCTGCGACAGCCCTTCGATCGTCGTGACCGCTTTTCCGGCGACCTCATGCATGGCGGTCGTGCACGACCGGATTGCTTCGCCGTCGATGTGGACGGTGCAGGCGCCGCAAAGGCCGACGCCGCAGCCGAATTTCGCGCCTGTGAGTTGCAGCTCGTCACGCAGGTACCACAGCAGCGGCATGTCCGGGCTGCCGTTGAACGAGCGGTCCTGTCCGTTCACTTTGAGTTGAATCATCGTCTTCCCTCGCGCAGAGTCAGCATCAATGCAGGCCTCCGGGGTTCAAAGGATAGCAAGTTCGCGAACGTCAGGCCGAATTTCTTGCAAGAGCCGTTTCGCGATCGGGAAACGGCGATTCGAGCTACCTGTGCCCGGACTTGACCTTCACGAGCGTTGAATCGGATGGGGAACCGGGCGGGTGCGAAGCTTCGGTATTTTCGTCGTCGCTCCGCGCCGGCACGGCGGGCACGATGGGCAGAGCGTTCCCGGGCCGGCTGTCGCGGTTCAAAAAATAGTTGATCCACGAACTCGTGCCCTCGAGGGCCCGGTTCGGCGGAGGTACGTAGTTCTCCAAAACCTCCATGTGTCCGCTGACCTTGGCCCGCTCGTAGACGGCCACCCAGATGCAATGTTTGTCCACCACCTCGCACCGGCCGTTGAACGTGCCACCGCACGGTCCGTTCCGCAGGTTTTTCGGACAGGTCTGCGGGCAGACGTACTCCATGTGGCTCAGCACACAATTCCCGCATGCCTGGCAGCCAAACAGCGGTGACTTGATGGCGAATTCGATTCGCTCGAGCGTCTGTGCGGCCGCAGGATGTTTGTCGATCGATCGCAGCAAGCTGGTCAGAAAATTCCGCAAGCGGCCCTGCCGGCTCACTGGGAACGTTTTCGCCAGTTGGTCCAGCATCCGCGGCACGAATCCCCGCTTGATCGGCTCGGCCCGCGGCGTTTCGTAGAGATAGAACCCGCCTTTCGGCGCGTAGGTGAATTCATCGGCTAGCTCTTCCCACCGGCCGGCCAGCTCTTCCGAGCGCTTGATGATCCACCGGATGCGTTTCGCATTGTGATCCCCGCCCAGGTAGGCCCCGGCATATCCCAGCCCGCGAACCACCGCGACCATCCGCGCCGCGCGTTCGAGCCGGGCGGCCATGCCCCGGTCGGTCGCGCGCGTCTCCTCTTGAATCTTCTCGAGCAGTTCCGGAGCGACCCAGCATCCCGGTGGCTCACCCTTCGACATTTTCTCGGCCGCCTTGCCGTTCAGCACGTAGACATTCCCGAGGACCGGGGTGGAAAGGCCCTGCTCGTCGAGGTATCGCTTCAGTTCGCGGAATTTCCCCGCGTCGTAGCCAAGCTGCGTGATCGCGTAGTCGGCTCCCGCGGCGATTTTTTTCTTCAGTTTCAGGTATTGATAGACGCAGTCCGGCTCGGTGTACTTGAACGGCGACACGGCCACGGCAATCCAGAAGTTCATTCCCCGCTGGCGGAGTTCGTTCATCATCTCGACGAGTTGGACGGAGCCCAGATCGAACGACGGCCCGGGGCCGTGAGGGTCCTTGACCTTGGGATAATCGCCCGTCAAGGCGAATACGTTCTCGATCCCCAGCGTGTGCAGGTCCTCGAGCGCCTTTTGCAATGCCGACCGGTTCCCCCCGGCGCAGGTGAGATGAATATTGGGAACCAGACCGCGCGCCCGCGCCGCCGTTCCCACGCGGATCGGATCGTGGCCCAGCGCTCCGCCGGCATAGCTCGTGATGCTCCCGGCCCCCACCCCGGGCACGCGCGCCAGTTGCGCCGCCACGTCGAGCAGCCGCGCCTCCCTCGTCAGCCGGCTCGCCACCAGCTCGACGACGTAGCAGAATCGCCTCTGCTCGAGAGATTCGCGCAGGGGATTCGACAGAGCCATTTCAGGACCCCAGTTCCCGCTGCACCAGCCGTGCTCCCTCGACCATGGCGCGCAGCTTGGCGAACGCGACATCCCTCGGCAGGTGCACCAGCCCGCAGTCCGGCAGCAGAAACATCTTCTCGGCCGGCACGAATTCGAGCGCCCTGCGGATCCGCTCCGCAACCATGTCCGGCGTTTCCACTTCGTGGGACTTCACGTCGACGACACCCACGCCCAATTCGAACGGGGATGCGAACTCCCGGAACAGTTCCAGGTCCTCGCCGCCGCGCCGCGCGAATTCGAGGGTCAACTGCTGCACCTTGGCCTCCAGGATCCGTGGGAAGAGATAACGGTAGCTTCCTTCCCACGACGGCTTGCCATAGCGGTTTCCGTAGCAGATGTGCAGCGCGATCTTGGCCTGGACCCCCTCGACCAGCGTATTCAGCACCTCCACGCCCCAGGTGAGGTCCTCGGGGAATCCGGAGTAATACGGCTCGTCGATCTGGATCAGGCTCGCGCCCGCCTTCACCAGTTCCTTGAGCTCGAGGTTCATCACTCGCGCGAGGTCGGTGGCCAGCGCTTCCTCGCTCGGATAGAACTCGTTTCGAATGCGCTTGGTCAGCGAATGCGGGCCGGTGATGCAATACTTCGTCTCCCGGTCGGTGAAGGAGCGCAGGAACTGAAAATCCTCCACCAGGCCGAGCGGCGCCGTTGGCAGCTTGCCTCGAACCACGCTGTCGTGGAAATCGTAATAGAATTTTTTCGACGACCGGTCGATCTGCACTCCGGGCAAGCGCTCGACGAAGTAGTCGATCATGTTGTCGCGCCGGAGTTCACCGTCGGTGATGATGTCGATCCCGGCGACCTCCTGGTCCTTGATCGCCGCCTTGACCGCGGTGTCGTAAATCTCGTTGAGTTCGTGCCGGCTGATCCGCCGCGCGAAATATTCGGTCTTCAGCCGTTCGAGCCACCCGGGCATCGAATAGCTGCCGACCACCGTCGTCGGAAGCATGGGTAGTTTCATCTCATTTACTCCCGTTGGGTCGTATATAACACCGAGGTGGGCGAGTCTTTCCGGTAGTGGAACGATGCGAAGTGCACGTCGTAGCCCGACCGTTCGCCCACTTCGCGCAACAACACACCGTTGACCCGGTTTACGATCGAGCCTTCCAGTTTTCCCGGTCCCTGAAACCGGAGCCGGGATTCGTTCAGGTCGGTCGCGAAAACGTCCTGCACCTGAAGGTACCCACGCGGGTGAAGCAGCGCAAGCGTGTTGCGAAAGCTCTCCAGCGCGCCCGAACTCAAGTGGAAGCGGAAGTTGCTCGGCGCGTCCCGGAGCAGATCTTCGAGGTGCCCCAGGGACAATCCCGCCGGCAGCAATGCCTCCGCCTCCGGCAATTCCTCGAAGCTCACCAGCCGCTCCTCCAGCCGCATCGCTTCCCACACCTCCCGCCAGAACGCGATGCCGACCAGCCGGTCGGCGAAGGATTCAGGCCCGCCTTCGAGCAGCCGGCCGATCGTCCGGCCCATCTCCGAAACGGGCACTCCGGCGGCTGCGCCGATTCGCACCGCGTCGGCCATCGGCAGATAGGCTCGCACCTGCACCAGATAGAGCCGGCCGTCGCGCCGCGCCGCGAGTTCATCGGGCAGGTTGCCGTAGACGTTCGTCAGGTGGACGTGGAGAACCTTGTGCCGCAGGAAGGAAAGCGTGCTGATCGGGTCGAGCGCGTCCAGCACGATGAAGCTGCAGCGATCGGCATGCTGCTCGACCGCCCGTTTCGATCGTTCGAGCGAGGCCTCGGAAGAATCGCCCAGCAGAAACCGCAGCCGCGGATAGTAATTCGTGCCACGGCTTTCATCGAGCTTCCGGAATCCGTCGAGCCACATCGCAGCCCGCGTGCCCATTCCCACGCCGATTTCCACCACGAAAATTTCGCGCGGCAACTGGTTCCGGGTATCGAGGTCGCGCAACAGGGTCCAGAAGTCCGCGACGCTGTCGGCCACCGCCGCAGGGTGATTCGCATCCGACGCGTCGCCGGGTAGGGCTTGCTCGCAGCCTGGCCCGGCAGCCTGTTCCCAATCCGCCAGCCGGCGCCAATACAACCGGTTGAAGTCCCAGGCAATGCTCGAGCGGAACGTCCGGAAGTCCTCGAGCAGGACCCGGTCCGCTTCCCGCGAAGCGTCCCGGCTCTCCGGCCGCAGGGCGCGCAAGACCGCTTCGCGCAGGGAGGTTGACGTCACGCGGCGCGTATCGGCGTGCACTTCCATCAGCGGAAGATATTCTCCGAGCTCGTTCCTGCCAGGCACCACCGTCACCGGTTCGCGGAAATTCCGCCGGTATTGGATCCAGTCCAGGCCCACTCGCAGTCGCGCGAAATCGCTCTCCTCGAGATGTCCCTCTTCGAGAAGGCCGTAGAGCGTGTCAATGACCTCGCGGGCCGAGTCCGCCGCCGGGCTTCGTTGCAGATGGTTGAGTTGCAGGATCATGAGGGTGAGGGCGCTACCTTGAATTTTAGCAGGCGGGCCGGAAGTCCCGCGCGCCGCCGCCGGGCGCGCCCACGTGCTCCGGGCCGACAGGACGGGCCCCGCCGCCGGCTCGAACTCGTCTTCTTCAGGCAGGACATAGCTTTCCTGCGGCACACAAAATGCACAGCCTGAAGGCTGTGCTACTGAACCCAACGTCCCGCCAGGATGCTGGCTGCGGAACGAAAAAAAGCGCTCAACTCATGGAAGACGTTCCCGAGCGTCCCAGGCTTAGAGAAAGCTTCTCCGCCGTTTCCCTGACCAGCGCGATCTTTTCGCGCAGTTCACGGCCACGAAAGCGCAATGTTGGCCCGGCGATTCCCACCGCGGCGATCACGCGGTCCTCGGCGGTTCGCACGGGAGCCGCGACGCCGTTGAGGCCGCGTTCCAGCTCCTGATTGTCGAGGGCGTAGCCTCGCTGGCGGATTCGCCGGAGATCGGATTGCAGATCGGCCAGCCGCGTATGCGTCGACGGCGTCAGGCGCGGCATGCCGCTGTTTCGCAGGATCGCATCGACCTCGTCGGCGGTGAGATAGGCGAGCACGACCTTTCCGATCGCGGTGCAATGCGCGGGAAAGCGCGCGCCGATTTCGGTCCCCATGGAAATCAGGGTATGCGGCGACTTCACGCGATCGAGGCAAATGACGGCGCCGGGACTGTGCACCGCCAAGCTGACGGTTTCGCGCGAGCGCCGCGACATCTCGAGGAGAAACCGATGCGCCTCGCGTTGCAGCGTCCGCGACTCCAGTGCTTTCAGGCCAAGCTCATGCAGCTTCAGGCCCAGGCGGTACCGCTCGTTCTCCGTGTTCTGATCCACGAAGTCGAATTTCGCCATGGCATTCAACAGGCGATACACGGTGGTCTTGTTCAAACTCATCGCGGCGGCGATCTCGGTGACGCCCATCTCCGGGCCGTTCTGGCCAAGGTGCACGAGAATGCGGAGCGCCTTCTGCAACGATTTGCTCGCCATCGGCGGTTGGGCCTGTCTTCGCGTGGCGCGTTTCCCGCGCTCGGCGATTCGTGCTGTTTCCGGATACTTCATGCGGCTCCCTCTCCTCGACGATTTCGAAAGACTAGAATTCCGCCGGCCGGCCATTCCGCAAATCGCGGCGCGCTAGGTGCTGAAGACGACGGTCTTGTTCCCGTTCAAAAGAATCCGATCGTCCAGATAGGCGCTGACGGCGCTCGCAAGCACCCGGCGCTCGATGTCGCGCCCCTTTCGCACGAGATCTTCCACGGTATCGCTGTGTGAAATCCGCTCGACATCCTGCTCGATGATCGGCCCTTCGTCGAGGGCGGCGGTGACGAAATGCGCCGTCGCGCCAATCAGCTTGACTCCGCGGGCATGCGCCTGATGATAAGGCTTCGCTCCCTTGAAGCTGGGCAGAAAGCCGTGGTGAATATTGATGCACCGCCCGGTGACTCTCGAAACGAATTCGTCCGACAAAATCTGCATGTAGCGGGCGAGCACGACGAGTTCTACATCGCCCGCCTCGATGAGTTTCCAGACCGCGCCCTCTTGTTCCCTTCGCGTGTCGCTGCTGACCGGCAGATAGTGGAACGGAATGCCGTCGAAATCGAGACGGGCGTACGTCTCCACCGGATGGTTCGCCACGATAGCCGAGATATCCATCGCCAGCTCCCCCACCCGCCACCGGTAGAGCAGATCGGCGAGGCAGTGATCCAGCCTGGATACCAGCAGCAGCACGCGTTTTCGCGAGCTGGTGTCGCGGAGAGACCACTGCATCCCGTAGCGCGCGGCGATGGGCGCGAACCCGGCGCGCAGGCCGTCCTCGGCCGGTTCGTTTCGTCCCTCGGCGCCGGCGAACACAACGCGCATGAAGAAGCGTCCCGTGTCGCTGTCATCGAACTGCTGCGCCGCGAGGATATTGCAACCGGACCGGAACAGGTAGGTCGAAACATCGGCCACGATTCCCGGCACGTCCGAGCACCACAGCTTCATCACAAATGTCCGAACCGGCATTCTCCTCTCTTCAGGACAAACGCGGCGCCCGCTCGCCTCGCGGGAGAGCGAAAGGGCGTTGTTTCATTTTATGAACATGGATTTCATTTTTGGTGCTACCATTCTATCCGCACTGCCCCGGGTGTCAAGCGCGCCCGGGAGAACATCGAACACCTTTTCCACCAGGAGGGGACAATGAGCAAGCGCAGCCTGGAAGACCTGTTACAGGCGACCGGAAATCCGGTGACGTTGCTCCGCAATTCGCAGATCGGAGCCTACGTCTATCCGGTGGTCCCTTCCGAATATTCCAATTGGCGCGACGAGCAGCGCGCTTGGCGGGAGACCGCCGTTCTTTTCGACCAGTCTCACCACATGGTGAATCTGTATGTGGAGGGCCCTGACGCGCTGAAAATGCTCTCCTATCTGGGGACCAACAGCTTCGCCAAGTTTCCGGTCAACCGGGCCAAACAGTTCGCTCCTTGCAGCTACGGCGGCCATGTGATCGGCGACGGCATTCTCTTTCATCTGGAAGAGAACCGGCTGGTTTTCGTCGGACGCGCGCCGACCGCGAACTGGATTCAATTCCATGGTGAAACGGGCGGATATGACGTCAAGATAGAAAAAGACGACAGATCGCCTTCCAATCCCCGCGGCCAGGCCGTGAACCGCACGTGCTACCGCTACCAGATCCAGGGGCCCAATGCGTAAGGGCGGGCTGGTTCCCGAGATCAAGTTTTTTAACGTGGGTTACATTAACATCGCAGGGCGAAAGGGCCGCGCGTTGCGTCACGGCATGGCCGGCGCGCCCGGATTGGAAGTCTGGGGGCCGTACGAGGAACGCGAGGAAATCAAGGACGCTATCGTTGACGCCGGCAGGGACTTTGGCCTCGTTCAAGTCGGCTCGAGGGCTTACGCCACCAACACGCTCGAGTCGGGCTGGATTCCGTCGCCTCTTCCGGCCATCTACACCGACGAAAGAATGAAGACTTACAGGCAATGGTTGCCGGCGACGGGTTACGAGGGCACGGGCTCTCTTGGCGGCAGCTTCTATTCCGACAACGTCGAAGACTACTACATGTCACCCTACGATCTGGGCTATGGGCTGTTCGTCAAATTCGATCATGACTTCATCGGAAGAGACGCCCTCGAGAAGATGGCCGGCAAGCCCCATCGCAAGAAAGTGACCTTCGCCTGGAACGCCGACGACGTCGCGAAAGTCATTCG